>Ga0126311_10000614_pt1 | contig 16576 bp, 16 predicted proteins | sample Plot61_FD_92539 | JGI IMG/M metagenome (GOLD analysis project Ga0126311, IMG submission 92539) | Serpentine soil microbial communities from UC McLaughlin Reserve, CA, USA - Plot61 | ecosystem: Environmental > Terrestrial > Soil > Grasslands | place: USA: UC McLaughlin Reserve, Lake County... | reverse complement strand
CTATATAAAAGCTGAAACGATCCACGTCATCATCAGATTTTACGATTTCCTTTGCCAATTCAAGATTGTTCTCTCGTAATGATAGAACAGCATCTCGATGCATAGATTTTGCAATTAACAACATTCTTTTGAACGCAGCATCTACCGATAGCTCAAGTAAGTTAATCAAGACTTGCAATGTTATACCTCCTGCAGAATCTGCAATAATCTCCGTTCCCATCAAAACTCGTTTTACGACATCCTTCATGACCTCTCGTTGTTCACTAGTTAATCTTCCAAATTCTTTTGGAATGATGTTTACTATATTGAAGCCTAAAAAATAAAGCGAGATTAATTTTCGTGCAAGAAAGTAAGGAGCATCATCCTTTGAAATCTCTATGGTTGCTTCTTTTTGTTCTTTTGAAACTCGTTTTGATACCGGTGTGAGTTGTAGAAGTGAATTTCCTTGTCTAAGAATTGAGACGTGGTCTCCTTGTTTTAGCCCTAGATCTTGAACCCATTTTTTGGGAAGAGATACTATATATGAAGATCCTCCTGTATATTGGATCTTTCTTGTCTCCTCGTTTTGATCGCTCATATTGATATCATAGAGTTTCTCCATATACACAACAAGTAATCACCTATTCTATATATAAGTACGCTCTCACTATATAGATAAATGAAAGCTAAATGTAGGAGAAGCATATATTATCCAATGGTTGGTTAAGCCTTTATTATTAGACTGGAAAGGCAAAATATATTGTCATGTTGATGCTATCTTCGGGGTGGGAGTGAGTACAGCTCTGGAAGGAGATCTCCAATTTGAATTTTCGAAAAGAACAGGCAGAATCAAAAATTTCAGCATTGGAAATGGATTAGTAGCTACCTTTCGAACAGACGGAGGACTAGCTTTAACTGTATTTGGGGCAAAACAACTCTTAAGAAGCCAGAAATTCAGAGAAAATTGTGTCATACCGACTCCAGAGGCAATTCCATTTGTTAGTGAAGGTAGATCGCTATTTTGTAAGCATGTAGAATGGTGTGGTTCAAATATCAGAGTTGCTTCTGACGTCGCAATCATAACTAAATCTAATGTAGTGCTTGCTACAGGAAAAGCACAACTCGGGTTTAGCACTATGAAAAAATATCATAATGGCGTTGCTGTTAAGATTAGAGAAGGAATAAAAAGCCGCTTGAAAGAATAATGATGACATGATGCGTGGTGGCAACCGTGAAATGAGACGCATGTTAGACAAGATGGGTCTAGAAATGAAAGACCTTGGCAGCATAGAAGAGGTAATTATCAAAACAGAGACCAAAGAGCTTTACCTGATGAAGCCCCAAGTATTAGAGATGAAGGGAAAGGATAGCACTATCTTTCAAGTAGTTGCTACTGATATAGAAGAGAAGCAAAGGGATGTTCCGACAATTAAGGAAGAAGATATCATTCTAGTAATGCAACAAGCAAATGTTTCAAAAGAAAAGGCAATCCATGCATTAACAGACGCAAAAGGAGATATGGCCCAGGCAATTTTAAGTCTTACAACATAAGAGGAGAGTCAAGTCCTTCAGTTCAGGAATATGAGATACTATTACAAGATGATGCCAATTCTAACAAGAAGAAAATTCTGTGTTGTAGAATTGAAAGATTTGTAGATATATGTTCTGGCGCTTACATGAATTTTCTTCTTTATCAAGACCTTTTATTATAAAATGGTGCTCTAATATATTATTGAAAGTAAAGGGTTTAATAGGCGCACTCGTTGCATTCTAATGATTTGGAACAAAAGACGTCATCTGTTGAAGGTATTATAAATGCACTCTCAGAGCTTGAGAAAGATCTGGATAATGTAAATTCCAAAATAGATGAAATGGATAAGCGTCTTATGGCTTATTCAGAAGAGGAAATTGATAAGTTAAATCAGCAGATTATCGCTCTGGCTAACAATGAAGCGAAAAAAATAATTGATGCCGCAAACGCAGAAGCAGAGAGAGAATCTTCAGTAATTGTAGATGAAGGAGATAAAAATATTGCAAGAATAAAAAAAAATATTGATTCCTCATATGACAAAGCAGTAGATACTATAGTCAGAATGGTTCTAACTGTAAACGATTCAAGCGACAATGACGGTGATAAAAATACAAATACTACAGAACCGGCAAAAACATCAGAGAAAGTCCCAAAGGGATCAACAACAGTTCCAAATAGAATGAATAGAGATTCTTCAGACAAAACATCTAAGGGGAATAAAATTCCTTGAGTAGAATCAACAAGCCACAGAGAATTTTTGGTACTGTAAGAGCCTTTGCTGAAAAGGGAAAGATGCTTTCAAAAACTGAGTTAGAATTATTTGCCGATTCAAGGGATCTCGATGAGCTCGTGACGAAACTAAAGAATACCGCCTATACGGACGTTATGGCGAAGTTACAAAAACCATTTAATGCAGAAAAAATTGAAAATCTCTTGCGAGAAGATCTGGTTGATTTTCATGCATCTATGGCAAAGATAGTAACAAGACAAGATTTACTTAATGCCTATTATACCAAATATATAATATGGAATCTGAAGGTAATCCTTAAAGGTAAAGCAATGGAGAAGACATATGAAGAAATTTTACCTCATGTTAACATGCGTGCCGAAGAGCTTATCGGAAGAAGAGACATAGTTGTAAAAGCTCTTGTTGCGAAGGATTTAGATGAAGCTACTGCTACATTGCAATCATCAGAGTTTGGGGGAGATGTTTCTAGGGCTGCCCAGACATACAAGGAAAAAGGCGATATCCAGATCTTTGATGTCTATCTAGACCACTCGTACTATCAGGCTCTTGCTACTGCATACACTGTAATCGGAAAACCAGCAGATGTTCATCCTATAATTGGATTAGACGTAGATTCCTATAATACATTGAGCACACTACGTGCAAAATATTGGGGTTTATCTGAAATGCATATCAAATCATTAAGAATCAAACCTACTTTCAGAGTACAGGAAGATATACTGGATAAAATGAGCAATGCAGAAAACGTAAAGGAAGCAATTTCGTTATTTACCAGTACTGTATATAAGAGTATAGTCCCAAATGACGCTAATGAAATTGAAATGATTTCAAAATTGGAGGCAGGTTTTGAACACTTAATATATAGACGAGCTGTCACTGCCTATAGCAAGATGTTCAGTTATTCTACAATGATTGCCTCAGTCAAACTCAAAACATTTGAAGTCCGAAACCTTGGAGCAATTGCATTTGGTGTAGAACAAAAGGTTGGTTCGAAAACTATTATCCCTAGATTACTCACGAGTGAAGAAAAATAATGGTCTTGATATCCTTTGGAATATCTAAATTAAAGATTTAACATAAGATACAAGATAACTCTTTAAACTCGAAAAAAAGTGTTTGGCTTCCTAAAGTCATTAGGGATAAACGCAGAAATAACCTGAATTCTATTACTAATGAGATTTCTTATGCAGAACTTAACCACAAGATTTAATAATAATTTTTGTTCAAATTGCATTTGATGAAACGCCCCTGAGTATGGAGGCCGTCCAAAATAAAGTTGCTGTTGCCACTGTTTACGGCCGACCATATTACAAAATTATCAATGCTCTAAAGTTAATGGAAATAGAGTTTGAGTCTCTCTCTCCACAAGAAGCAGCCTTATCTAATGCCAAAATAATCATAACAACAAAAGATGAAGCAGAAATTGTTAGAAGAAAAGATGTCTTGCTTGATAGTGAGCTAGATGACTATCCTGTCTTTATGAAGGCAAAAATTTTGCGGAATATCATGGGACCTTATCATGACGACCAGCTAACAATAGGAATTGATCCTGGTGTTAGAATAGGCATATCGGTCATTTTCCTTCATAACGAGATCGAAAGTATAGTTGAATCTTCACCTGAAGCTGCTATAAAGCTAGTATCACATTTACTTTCTAGAATCAGATCAAATAAAAAGATTGTAAGAATTGGTAACGGTAATATTGATATGGCAAGACAAATGGCATTATTATTAAAAACAAAATTTAAAGAACTTATTGAAATTGAAATTGTTGATGAACATGGTACCTCACTACCTCAAAACACAGATGCAAATAGGCGTGGTGCGAGAGACAAAGCTTCAGCAAGAACAATTGCGCTTAGGAGGGGCAGACCCTTCAAATCTTCAGATTCATCTTGAATATGGAATAAAGGAATGAAGTTATCCTAATCCTATAGTTATCTACTCTCCTCGAAGTAAGGCGTTTATCAAAAAAGCCAAATTAGGCAAAAACTTATCAATAGAAGAGAGCAGATCTTTATAAAGACAGCTTTATGAGGGTCAAATTAATTCAAAAGACAATTGATGTTTAAATTAAACATTATATTTTACACGACCAAAAACCAGAAGTTTCATCAAATGAGATTCAGTTGTTCTTGACTTATGTATATATATTCAGATCAGAATAGAAACAACAAAATCTAAGGTTTAATGATAAACATCAATAAGAAGATAGTGAGAGTACTGTTGCGAAAGATATTTCAGTTTATGCATTTTATTATATTATAATGCGGAACGAAAGACAAGACGCATTGTCTGTACGAATGATTACGTCAGAAGGTAAAAGAACCTTTCTTATAAAATACCTATCTTATCAAAATGGGTGTTTTATTTCTGTATCCGAATCCTCGGATAGGATTGGATCTATCTCAGTTTCAATAAGTTCTTCTAACCAAATCAATACAGCCAAAGTTATACCTAGCAAATTCAATCCAATGTTTATTAATACAATTTCTGAAAGGATATCTTCAATGATAAATGGTATTTGCCTGATTTCTCTTCATAGTTTAAAACAACTAGAATTTGATGATATGAAAGCAATTATGGGAGAGATTATGAACTTAGTAGGAGATAACGACAATGAAAACGGCGATAGAAGAAAGCAACGAAAAGAGACTATATAAGAATAGCAATGATTTTCGCAGTTTTCTGGGCATATTGGAAAGAGAAAAAGATCTAATAAGAATAAACAAAACCGTAAACACAAAGTTTGAGATTGCAGCGCTAGTGAGCAAGCTTGAAAAAAAGCAAGCAGTATTATTTGAAAATGTGGAAGGTAGCAAGATCTCCGTAGCATCTAATGTTCTAGGAACAAGGAAAAGATTTTCTCTTGCTGCTGGAGTAGATGATGAAAATGCAATTCATACGCATATTATTCAATCAATTGCAAAGGCAACTACACCAAGAAGATTCTCCGGTGATGCTCCTTTCTATCAGAATTCATCTAATGATTTGAAAGATCTTCCAGTGATTACTCATTTTGAGAAGGATGCAGGTGCCTTTATTACCTCCTCAATAGTTTTTGCTAAGAACCAAGAAAAAGACAATCAGAATTCCTCCACGCATAGACTTTTGCTACTCGATAAAAATCATATGGCAATTAGAATGGTAGAAGGCAGACATTTACATAAGTGTTATTCATTTGCGAAAGATCATGGTGAAGATCTAAAAGTTGCAATTGCAATTGGAGTGCATCCGGCAGTTAGTATAGCTGCAGCCTATCAGGCCGCATATGGCATTGATGAAATGCTAATTGCGAATTCATTACTTCATAACGACCTTAAATTGAGTAAGAGTAATTTTTCTCAACTATATGTTCCTACCCATTCTGAAATTGTTCTTGAGGGTAAAATTCTCAAGGACAGAACTGAAGAGGAATGGATGGTAGAGATGCTTAGAACCTACGATTTTAAACGCAAACAGCCTGTTTTTGAGCTCGATAAAATAAGATTTAGAAGCGATGCAATTTTTTACGATATTTTACCAGGGTTTGCAGAACATCGGCTGTTGATGGGGCTGCCCATAGAATCAAAGATGTTTGAAGTAATAAAGAATGTTGTTCCATCTACAAAGACAGTTCATCTCACCGATGGTGGAAGCAACTGGCTTGATGCAGTAATTCAAATTCAAAAACGTTTAGAAGGTGAGCCAAAAAATGCTCTGTTAGCTGCTTTCACAGCTCATCCTTCCCTGAAGATTGCTATTGTGGTAGATGACGATATCGATCCAACTAATCCTGTTTCTGTAGAATATGCAATTTCTACTAGATGTCAGGCAGATAAAGGGTTCTTAATAGTCTCCAATGCTAAAGGGTCGAGTCTAGACCCTTCTAGCGATCAGCAGAATTTGCTAACAGCAAAGGTCGGAATTGATGCTACAGCGACTCTTATCAAACCAAAAGAAAGATTTGAGATTGCAAAGATTCCTGGAGAAGAATACATCAAACTTTCGGATTATGTGTCTCACTCTGCTACATAACTTGCAAGAGATAAAAAATTCAATATCATTATTATACACACATATATACTGACAGTACAACAACAGAAATAATAAAATATCTTATTATTGCGAACAATTGCAAAATTTCATAAATCAATCATTATGCCTTTAATGGTTTGATATTGACAATCCCGAATTTCATTCACAAATGCTTATTCCACACTAAAAAATAGATTCTGAAAAAAGTGCATTTAGTTTTACAACAAAGCTCTGTCATTTGTCAATTCCAATTCAGTTCTTGTAGAAGTGAGTCAATGTCCGATTTCTCTAAACCGATTCCCATTCTAGCGTCTTTTCTTGCAACAATTTTATTTCCCTCAAAAGCAATCACAGTGGGAACTGCTGATATTGCAAACTTATCCCACATTGGATTCTCATCTTCATTCAATTTCAATTGGATCTTTTTATATTTCGACTTTACAGATTCGAAAACTGGTTTAAATCTCTTACAAAACGGGCACCAATCGGCATAAAACATCGCAACAGTTTTTTGGCCTAAGGATAATAATTTATCCAACTGTTCTGACTCTTCACTTTCCATAATGTATCATCTTATAATCCGTTATTAATGGCTTGGCTATTGGTTTTTTATTTATGTTCGGACGCTAATTCTAAGGCTATCAGGGGTTATTACTAATTATTAAAAAGATCCATGGAAAATGTCTAATATATTATATTTTCATATTAGTCTATTCCTGTTATTGACATTTGTATATATTATCGTGTTTTCTGCATTCTAAGTTGAATTTTGGATTTACTGTATCTATTTCTCATATATACATATCGTAGCGCTAGCCATTTAAATAAAAAATAATGTAGAATTTTTTAAAATAATAATTTTAAGTCGACTATGTCTTATGATCCACTCTACCCTTTATTTTTATCTCGGGTCTGTAACTATTAAATTCCATATTAAATACTGTTGTTACTATGGGACAAAAAGGACGAGAAATAGTAGAAATTGATATAAATGAAGTAATTAAGGACCTTAACTCTGCATATGCTGACGAATGGTTAGCTCATTATCAATACTTCCTTTATGCTCAGGTGATAGAGGGCATAAATGCAGAAATACTCAAATCTAAACTGGAAGAGCAATCAAATGATGAGATGAATCACGCAAAGGAACTAATTAAGAGGATACGTCAGCTTGGTGGTGAACCAACGACTGATCTTATGACAGCCTCTTCATGCGGCTTTTCTGAGCCACCGGATGATACATCAGATCTTGCGAGTATAGTAGAACTAGTCCTCAAAGGTGAAAGATGTGCTATAGATAAGTATAACAAATTAGCAAAAAAATATCATATGAAAGACCTTGTTACTCATGAGATATTTGAGGATTTACTAGAAGACGAGGTAGCTGATGAAGAAGATTGGGAAGATTTTCTGCCAGGCTTAAAAGAAAAACAGCTACGACACCAATAAGCAGAGGTTATTGCTACAACCTCTATGTTGACTGCTTGATTCGAAAATCATGATATAGATTACGACGTAGACACAGCTGCTAATAATTAGTAAGAGTCTTTTCTCTTATTTTTGCTAATTCACGCTGCTTAACCACGATAACTATTTTGAAAACTACATCGAACGTAAGTTATCTGTATTTACCGTCAATCAATTTGCATGAGTCCAACTCATATTAGGATTATTCTAAACTACAAATATAAACTAAAAATATTAGAGGATTTTCGCAAAAGGTTTTTGGCGTACCTACCGAAGTATCATTTGATGACCGGAGTTCCTAGATGGTTCATACATAGTAATATGAAGTCTTTAATAATATGCTAACTTCTATATGGGTTGTTTATCTATAATCAATTTTTCATCATTATGTGAAGGAAGATGGCGGTATTGTTGAGGAAAAAAGATATTATGACAAGCTTAACAATTCTAGCCTAACTATACTGATAATATCGAGAAATGGTATTACACGATTTATTTGGAGATCTTATACCGGATGACTAATTAAAATTAATATTGCCAGGATAGAATAATTGAAAAGACTTGCTTATCCATACCATATGTTATATTTCATCTTACGATATTGCTTTTCTCTATGAGAAATCTATTAAATTTACTTTGTCATTTGTATAATTTTTGACATACGCATCTACACTCATTGCCATGAATTGCAGAATGTGGAAAGATAGTATATATGTCCTACATTTTGCTGATACAGTTTTTACTTTTACTTTTACTTTTGGATATAATTATTGGTATTTAGGAGGCAGGTTTTCCAGGTCATTAACAAAAGTTGAAAGAAAGATATATTCTCCTATCATCACGAAGATCCTTATTTGTCATCCTTCTTGTCCTGCGACCTTAGAATTAATTAGCTTATTGTTTTCAAATACATTATTATTTGAATCTGGAGCAAGATTTATTCCAAATTTTGCAGCATTAACTATAGTATTAGAACTAAATGTATTGTCAAACGCACCAGTATTGACAAGTATCCCGTTTGAAGTGGCATTTGTGATGGTGTTATTGTATATTTTATTATTTGCCGCTTCTGCCTTTACATAAATTCCTTCTCCACTATTTGAAACTGTATTATTGTATACTTCATTATTATTTGATGCTGATACGAATATGCCTTTAACTTCGTTATGTACGTAGTTGTTCCTTGCTACTGAATTATACATATTTCTACTAAACATTATACCTGCATCTGCATTACTGTATACTTCATTGCCTTCAATTGTAATCTTATAACAATCTAGTGAACAGATTAGTCCTTCCTCCCCATTGTTATAGACTATATTATTGCGAATTATCATATCATGTGTTCCTGTATGAGGATCTAGTCCATAAACTGTATTGTCATGAACAAGATTGCCTTCAATAATCATATCACCTACACCATCTGAATAGAAACCAGTTTGAAGATGATGTATATGATTACCTTTTACGAGGCTTCCAGATCCTCCATTATATCTAAGGCCAGGACTGCGGTAGTCGCCCTCATATCCAAGATATGCAAGCTCTGAATTGGTAATATCTGTGGTCCCTGTTGCATCCTTATCAACAAAAATATATGGTCTAGGTATCTTTCCTTGCACATCAGTCTTGGCATAATCATTTGTTTGCAGATCCCATGAAGTTATCTTTACTGAATCAATCTTTAATCTACCATGGACATCTATTCCATTACCAGTATCTCCATGAGCATTAATCTTTAACCAAGCCGTATCTGTAGAATTGATATATAATGTAGCCTGGTTAGCTACTACAATACCTGCATTTAATAACCATATTCCATTAGACTGTTGTTGTTTAACTAGAATGCTAGCATCCTTAAGTTGATTGTCTATATCAGTAAGACTCACAGAACCGCAAGTTACTGTAATTACGTTAGTAGATGAGTCATAGGTAATACACGAAGCTGCATCCGCATATTGAGAAAATAACAAGAATATTGCAGGTAAAATAAATATTGTTATTAACACAGACAAATACAGTAGTTTTGATTCGACAAGTTTTTGAAATTTGCTGTATACCGACAATGTGACTTTCTTAGCTAAGAAGTAAGGTGTTTATAATCTTTCATACTTCTTGCCAGCGTCTATCCATATAGAAGAAGAAGAATAACACACTTTTTAGATAGCAATGCAACTGAACCTTTTCGAGTTTGCTGTCTTGCAAGAATAGCAGTATATCGTATCGTATTAACGGATCACTCTAGGATTGCATTGTTAGACAAAAAAAACTATAGAAGGAAATACAGGGCAAAAACTGTTATCAACCATTATTATAAGATATCAACAGCTTGCAGTTATAATGTATATGTATCGTCAACTCTATTTCGATGTGACTTTGGAATGTGGAAAATGATATCTTTTTGTGGTTCTATCTTTTAAAGCAACAACTTGTACGCAATAACATTTGATAGTCTTTCAACAAATATTAGAATGAACGGATGATAAAAAATATAAAATATTTAATTTTGACAAATATTTATTTATACCCTTTATACTGAAAAGGTAGAATATTAGTGTAAAGCGCTACACGGAAATGTTTTGCTCCAAGTAGGGTTCTAGAACTATTGAACACGCTTTAGAAGATCTTTTAACATCGAGATTCAAAGCAATTTAAAAAATACATTGATAGAATTGAAAAAAACGTTATTCCTTAAAGAAATAGTGGATATTTACAAACATATTTACAAAATATAGGGTGAATTGATTTAGAATAGATACAATTGCATTATCATATTAACTTTAGAGATTGTACATTTTTAATGTTAAAACAGAAATAAACAAGTCACTTCTAGCTATATTCCAATATTTGAGGAATCTAAGAGTGAATCCTTAGCTTGTTATACAATCCTCGCAAATAAAAGCTGTAATGATGACTAGATTAATGCGGTTTCAACATAATGGTAAGAAATAGGCATTAGAAAATATGCATCAAGATAGTAAATAGGATTATACATGCTAGACAAATTAGACCTTATATCTCAAAAAGTTTATTCCTCTTACCACTAATTAATTTTTGCAATTCCTTGACTGAAGAAAGTAAGTCTTGTTTTGCTTCTTTTTCTTTGTCTTTGTTAACTATAATTTCTCCTGGTCCAAACTTTGCATTATTTATCATAATAGGTATCGTTAGATGCAGTATCTGCGCAACAAACTCTATAAGATTTGGATAAGTATTATTATTAATATAAACATAAGTTGTCGTTCCGTTACTTTCAATCGCTTCCTTCTTCAGCGGAAAAGCGAAATCCGTCGACGATATTTGATCTATAAGCTTAAGTGAAGCATTTGTTGCCTCAGATTCTCCTTTACGCTTTTTCGATTCTACATATTCTTTTGCTAATTCCTCTAATTTCTCAAAATCTACCAATACTGTCAAAATTGTATTAGTCTAACATCTTAATTACTTTATTCAATCTTAAGATGTTATTACCCATCAGTATTTGTATTATGTTTATTTTAGATATCATATAGAGATTTTGAGAAAACAAATTGTAAAAGAGATTGCAAAAGAAAGAATTGATCTTTTAATAGCGAATGCTTTATTGGAAGTAAGAGATAATGAGAAGCTTGCTTATGACCAGGCAATGCTTGCAAAAAAAATTGCCATGCGATATAGACTGAAACTTCCCTATCATATACGTCAGTTATACTGCAAAAAGTGTAAATATTTTATTATTCCAGGAAGAAATGCTCGAGTAAGAATAGGAAGATCCAATACAAAAGCATTAAGAATTACTTGTTTGAAATGTAATCACATCTATCGTAAGATATTACTACCTAGAAAATAATCTTGTACTTTTGAAAACAATTCACTAGATGAGAATAAGGATTTATAAGGGATCTAACGCGTGATGAATCAGTAATAACTATGGCCAAGGCTTATGATATTCCAGCCTCATATCTCATTCCTAGATTGGCGGAACAGCTAAAAAAAGATAAAAAAATTGAACCTCCAAGCTGGGCAGCGTTTGTCAAGACCGGTCCTCATGCTGAAAAAATTCCTCAAAATAAAGACTGGTGGTATATTAGATGTGCGTCTTTGGTAAGGAAAGTTTACATGCACGGTCCTATCGGAATTTCTGATTTGAAAAGTGCATACGGTGGCAGAAAAAGGATTGGATATAATTTGGATCACCATAAAGACGCTGGTGGCGCAATTATCCGCAAGGGATTGCAACAATTGGAGTCAGCTGGCTACGTAACTAAAAAAAGTAAAGGTAGATTAATGACAGATGATGGGATGAAAAAAATCGATAGGTTAGCTACTGAGATTCATAATGAAATTATTAAGACTGCACCCGATTTGCAAAGATATGCGTAGTTCTTGTCTTTGAAGACATATGTCAGGCCCTCAAACATCACAACCAAATGATGAGGAAGCAAGGCGACGCGAGGCTGAGGCCGCAGCCATGCGACAACGCGCCTTATTGGTTCTTCTGGATCCTGCAGCCCGTCAAAGGCTAATGAATATTAGAATAGTAAAGCCGGAGCTTGCTGCTGCTGTAGAAAATTATCTTATAAATGCAGCCTCAACAGGAAGACTAAACAGAGCTATCACGGATGATGAATTGAAACAGATTCTACTTAGTCTCCAGCAGCCAAAACGAGATTTCAAAATAAATAGACGCTAGAATATGCAGTTGGTTGGAATTTTTTTTAAACTTTTCTCTTTAACTCTCATATCACTGAAGCAGGGAGCCGTCCGATAGAGTGCTAACATTCTACCTACAAGTAATTTAGTGATGAAAGTCTAGTTAAATATATTAAGTATTAAACAATCCTTGAACTTTATGAAGGCAGCCGTATTTCATGAATATAGTAAAGATCCAACAAAAGTTGTGAAGGTTGAAGATATTGACATGCCAAAGTTGAAACCTAATGAAGTTATGTTAAAAGTAGAATCAGCATCCTATAATTATAATGACCTCTGGGCTATTTGGGGTGAGCCTCTAAAGACTCCGCTCCCACATATTTCTGGAAGTGATGTAGCAGGAACCATAGTAGAAGTTGGCGAGGATGTCTCGAAATTGAAGGTCGGAGATAGAGTTGCCTCTCATTCAAATTTGAGCTGTAGAGTCTGTAATATGTGTACCTCCGGCAGGGAATACGACTGTAACGATAGATTAGTGTGGGGTTTTCAGACAGGTCCACTATGGGGAGGATTTGCTCAATACACTCATTTGCCTGAGGTCAATGTAGTAAAAATACCAGACAATGTATCCTTTGATGAGGCAGCAGCAATTTCAATGGTAGGAATGACTTCATGGCATATGCTGGTCGGCAGAGCCAAGATAAAGCCAGGCCAGACAGTGCTAATCATGGGAGGAACAAGTGGTGTAGGTATGTCTGGGATTCAGATTGCAAAGTTATACAACTGCGACGTTATCGCTACTGCAGGAAATAAAGAAAAGATGGATAAATGTCTGGAGCTTGGTGCGGATCATGTAGTTAATCATAGGGAAGCAGATTGGTATAAAAAGGTGAGAGAAATTACAAAGAAGCAGGGCGTGGATGTCGTCTTTGAGCATATTGGAAAGGCCACATTTGCCCAAGAGGTTGGTCTTTTGAAAATGGGAGGAACACTTGTTGCTACTGGTGCTACGACAGGATATGATGCAACTATTGATTTGAGATACCTATTCTTCAAAGGAACAAATTGGCTAGGGTCTACGCAGGGAACTAAAGCTGAGCTTGAAGAAGTAATGTATTGGACAGGTAGAGGTAAGATAAAGCCTCTTATTTATACAACTCTACCCTTCAGTGACATGGCAAAAGGTCATGTCATGATGGCAAATGCTGAACAGATTGGAAAAACTCTTACCACTCCTCATAAACTCTAATCTTAACCTCCTTGTAATATTGAGATGTTTAGAAGTCTGATCTTTGTTCCAAGCAACAGCAGACGTTTTATTGATAAAGCCAAGACACTCAATGCAGACATAACATGTTTTGATCTAGAGGATTCTGTTCCGATAAATGAAAAAACTGCAGCAAGAGAGACAATTATTCAGGCACTCAAACAGAGGACAGATTATAAAACAAATGTATACATTAGAATAAACTCCTTTGATTCTGGCATGGCTTTCACAGATTTAAAACAGATAATTCAAAATGGAGTGGATGGAATTGTTATACCAAAAGTGGATGATGAAAACGAGGTTATCGACATTATTAGATTTATCTCTATCCTTGAAGATGAAAGAGGAATCAAAAATGGAAGTATTAAATTAATGCCGTCTATAGAAACTGCAAAAGGAGTAGTAAATGCATACTCTATAGCAAAAGCGGATCAGAGAGTAAACGCACTAATTTTTGGAGTCTTTGATTTTCTTTATGATATGGGCCTTGATTACGCCGAAAATGACGGTATTGAATATGTATATGCCCGTGCAAAAATCCCTGTAGATGCAACAGCTGCTGGAGTGGCAGCTATTGATGCTATCTGGCAAAATGTAGACAATATTAATGGATTAATGAAGGATGCAAGAGTTGCAAAGCGTCTAGGTTATTCAGGCAAGAGCATTATTCATCCAAGTCAAATAGATCCTGTACATAATATTTTTATACCAACAAAAAATGAAATTGAGTGGGCAAAGAAGGTAATAGAAGCGTTAGGCCAAACAATGGAAAGAGGAAGCGGCAAAGGTGCAGTCAAACTTGAAGGAAAAATGATAGATGCCGTTCATTATAAGCAAGCAAAGGCAATTTTAAATATTGATTCAGAAATGTTGTGATATAACTTCCTATAAATAAATGGAGAGTAATTGTGTTTTGTAAGGTTATAGGCTGATTTTCTAGCTGTAACAATTCGGCGGATGATACAACAACATTATCATCGATAAGCTGATTCTACAGACACAATCACTGTATCTTTTTTCTAGTGCTACTTTGGGTATCTGGGCAGTACATAAATAATCATCCATTTCATATTGTTTGCTACATTGAGGACATACTTTTATCCCTAGTTTTTGAGGTTCCCATTTTCTTATAAAACTATCCTTACCGTTAAAATAACATTAGGGTTCTTTGTCTATCATTAAGACTGTTTTATTATTATTCATCGACGATCTTTACATTTAGTTGTTGATTACTGATTGGCAGCGTAAAGTAAAACGTAGATCCTTTTATTGCATCAGCAATACTATTATTATCATGGTTATTATTTTCAGCCCATATCTTGCCACCATGAGCTTCTATGATACCTTTAGAGATAAACAAGCCCAAGCCAGTACCTTGAAAAGACTTTGAAGCAAACTTGGAAAATAGTTGTGGTAATATTTCAGAGTCTATTCCACTACCTGTATCCTTCACACTAACAAGAATATGATTGTCTTCCTTTTCAGTAGTGATAGTGATAGATCCTTTTTCTTGTATGAATTTTATAGCATTGTTTAGTAGATTGTAAATAACCTGTGTCATCCTGATTCTGTCTGCTTCTACAAAAATATCTTTAGGTCTATAGAGTAATTTTATATAACCACTGTTAGCGTCAATCCTTTTATTTTTAAATTCTCTATTTAATATTATATCATCTAAGCAGTTTATTATAATATCATTTAGATTGAATCTTTCCTTATCTAGTTTTAATGACTGACTCTCTATTTTAGTAACATCTAGTATATTTTCTGTAAGTCGTTGGAGCCTTTTTGCATTTCTTATTATAACGTCCATGTATTCACGCTCTTTATCATTTACCTTAGGCCGGATAAACTCAGATAAACCAAGTATTGGTTGAATAGGCGTTCGCAGTTCATGTGCTGCCACATTAATAAATTGAACTTTCATCTTATCTGATTCTTTTAGCTTCTCATATTGAGAGCGAATTATTTCTTTTCTTTCTTTTAACCTAGCATTACTTTCTATCAAATTCCGATTAGCTTCTTTTAACTTTTCGTTATATTGAATACTTGATAATGCTAACCCGATAATATTAACAAAATAGGCTGCATCCTTTAAAACATGAGATACATTATGTGCTGTATCAAATGAGGTAGCAGAGTATGACATTATAATTTGTCCAAAAATATCTATAACTAATGCAGCTAGTATTCCTTTATAGAAAAGATCGCTTTTCTTATAAAGTTGATTTTTATAAAAATAAAATAAAGCTATTAAAAATAAAGCAAGCCCAGGCAGCTCATAGGGCCTATGTATAGGAAAATTATCTATTACAGAACCAGGAAAAACTATAACAAGTGAACTTATGGCTACGAACGCAGAAACACTAGTAAGTATGACTAGAGAGGCTACAAGGAATTTTGGTATTTTTTGTTTTTTTGTGTTATTGTTGTTATTCTCTTCTTGTTGCAAAGGTGAGGATGTTGACGGTGAATATTGTGATGATAATGATGATTTCTTAGAGATTCCAGCAGCGGAAGAAGTAGTTAATGCAGGATATGCTGCAATTGCTATTGCGAACATAGCACTGAGGAACATTCTTCCTGCAAACCATGTCTGAGGTATAAAGTACTTGAGAAACAGGAATTGATCCATAAAAGTATAAGATATTATGACATGCAGCAAATCGATTAAAGCGTTAACAAGAAATCCTATTCCTATAAACAAACTGAACTTATCATTTAATGTGTAAGCACGTGCTATGTAGTAAAATGATAAAATTGCAGCAAGTACTACTGCAAACAACTCAACATAGAAGTGATGAATTTCAGATGTCATCCATGTCTCAGGATTAAAAGATAGAATAGCTATTATTGAAAGAGGAATTGATGGTACAAGTGTGTATTTGATAAGAGTATCATACTTACCAAAATGTACATTAAACAATGAATTATGCAT
>Ga0126311_10000613_pt1 | contig 16581 bp, 15 predicted proteins | sample Plot61_FD_92539 | JGI IMG/M metagenome (GOLD analysis project Ga0126311, IMG submission 92539) | Serpentine soil microbial communities from UC McLaughlin Reserve, CA, USA - Plot61 | ecosystem: Environmental > Terrestrial > Soil > Grasslands | place: USA: UC McLaughlin Reserve, Lake County... | reverse complement strand
GTCGCCGGGCTGCTCCGAGAACGCCTGTACCCGGACCGCACGGTGGTCCTCACGTCGGCGACGCTCGAGCTGGGCGGCACGTTCGACGCCGTCGCGCGCTCGGTGGGCCTGTCCGGCCCGGACGCGCCGTCCTGGCGCGGGCTCGACGTCGGGAGCCCGTTCGACTACCCCCGGCAGGCGATCCTGTACTGCGCACGGCACCTGCCGGCGCCCGGGCGCGACGGCACCGGGTCGCTGGGTCTGGACGAGCTCGCCGACCTGATCACCGCGGCCGGTGGCCGCACCCTGGGGCTGTTCTCGTCGCGGCGGGCGGCCGAGCAGGCGGCCGAGTCGATGCGCCAGCGGCTGGACGTCCCGGTGCTGTGCCAGGGCGACGACCAGACCGCGACGCTGGTGCGCGAGTTCGCCCGCGACGCGCGCACCTGCCTGTTCGGCACGCTGTCGCTGTGGCAGGGCGTCGACGTGCCGGGACCCGCCTGCACGCTCGTGGTCATCGACCGGATCCCGTTCCCGCGGCCGGACGACCCGCTCATGTCGGCTCGTGCGCAGGCCGTGGCCGACGCCGGAGGCAACGGTTTCCTGGCGGTATCAGCGACCCACGCGGCACTGCGGTTGGCCCAGGGCGCCGGCCGGCTCGTCCGCTCCGGCACCGACCGTGGCGTGGTGGCGGTGCTCGACTCGCGCCTCGCCACCGCCCGCTACGGGGAGTTCCTGCGGACGTCGATGCCGCCGCTGTGGCCGACCACCGACCGGGCCACCGTGCTCGCCGCGCTGCGCCGCCTGGACGCCTCGGCCGGCGAGATCCGGCCGGTCGAGGACCCCGCGCTCCGCGTGCAGCCCGCGCCACCGGGTCCGCCCCCGCAGCCTGCCCCTCCGCCGCCCGTCCCCGCGGCCACGCGCACCGCGGTAGTGCAGGGGCGGGCGTGGTCGACCGACGAGGACGACGAGCTACGCGAGGGCGTCGAGCTGGGCTGCACCGTGGATGAGCTGGCCGACCACCTGGAGTGCGAGCCCGACGTCGTCCGGGCCCGGCTCGCCGCCCTCGACCTGACGCCCGCGCCCACCCCGTGACCGGACGCGGGTGACCGCAGCGTTCGGCAGCAAAGCTCCCAGCCAATGTCCAGGAACGGGGCGCACCCTAGATGCCATGCGAGAGGACGAGGCCACGCGGGTGGCACAGGCACTGGTGGAGCGCGGGGTCATCGCCCGGGTAGCGCGGCCGGCGGCGTACCGGTTCGGCGTCCGGGTGCCGCTCGGGGACGGGCGGGAGGCGCTCTGGGACGTCGACGGGGCGGCCGGCCTCGAGGCGCAGATCATGCGCAACGGGATGCTGGTCGGGTTCGTGCCCCAGGTACCGGGGTCCGAGCACTTCGACGAGGAGCAGACCGTGCAGGCGATCGTGTCGGCGGACTACGGGCCGGCCTGACCAGACGGCCGCCGGACCTCAGGCAACCTCGGCCGGGTGCCCGCCGGTGATCCGGACCAGCTCGTCGTACGTCGTCGAGAACACGACGTACGGGTGGCCGGCCGCGGCCCACACCACCTCATAGCGGGCCAGCGCCACGTCGACGAGGGTCCGCAGCGGCTGCGGGTGCCCCACCGGCGCGACGCCGCCGATGGCGAAGCCGGTCGCAGCACGGACGTCCTCCGGGGTGGCCTGGTCCAGGCCCGCGACGCCGAGCAGGTCCGCGACCTTGTGGGTGTCGACCCGGTGGGCGCCGGACGCGAGCACGAGCAGCGGCTCGCCGGTGCCTTCGAGCTCGTGCCGGCCGTGCCGGGGGTCGATGACGGGCGGCACCGTGCGGAACAGCAGCGAGCTGGCGATCTGGCCGACGCCGACGCCGAGTGCCTCGGCGGCCTCCCGCGCCGTTCGGGCCGAGCCGGTGAGCGTCCGGACCGTGCCCTGCGCCCCCAGCGCCGCGAGCGTCTCGGTGACGCGGCGGACGCTGGGCGAGAGGGTCGGGTCCACCATGGCGGAAGGTTAGTGGGCCGCCACGTCCATTCGCCCGGCCGACAGGAGCAACGGGCGTCCGGCGCGCTTCCCGGCCGTCCTGGGCGCGTTGGTCCTGTCGGTCGGGCGCGGTCGGGCGCGGTCGCGCTCGGTCAGGAGGTGACGTCCTTGGATGTCATCCGCGCCCAGGCCAGCGTCAGGAAGACGACGACGTACCCGCCCTGCACCAGTAGGCCGTGGGCCACGCCGCCCAGCGCCACCGGGTCGCGGAGCAGGTCGCCGAACGCCAGCCAGTCGTGGGGAAGCAGCCAGCTGTCCAGGGAGTCCAGCTGTGGCACCTGGTCGAAGATCTCCAGCAGCACGACCGCGACGAGGGTCGCGCACATGGCCGCGATCGGGACCTCGGTCAGGGTCGAGATGAACAGCCCGACGGCGGCCACCGCCGCCAGCGCGGCGGTGACGTAGCCGGCCACCAGCAGCGTCCGCAGCAGGCCCTCGGCGAAGGGGACGGTCGTGCCCGACAGCAGGGTGACGTCCCCGACCGGGAACAGCAGGACACCGGTGAGGACCCCGACCGCCGCGACGAGCAGGGTCGCGACCGCGCCGTAGAGCACGATCGACAGATACTTGACGGCCAGCAGCCGGGTCCGGTCGACCGGCGCGGTCAGCAGGTAGCGCAGGGTCCCCAGGCTGGCCTCTCCGGCCACCGCCTCGCCCGCGATCACCGAGACCGCGAGCGGCAGGAACACCGGCAGCGCCACCACAAGTGACGTGAAGGCGAGGAACAGGCCGTTCTGCGTGATGCTGGTGAGGAACGGTGGGCCTTCGCCGTTCGCGGAGTCGGGCGCCGAGACCTTGACGGCGACGCCGATCAGGATCGGTCCTGAGGACAGCACCGCGAGCAGCGCCACGTTGCGCAGCCGGGTGAAGACGAGCCGCAGCTCGGAGCGCATCAGCCGTCCGCGCCCCACGCCCAGGTCGTCCTGGCGGCCGGGTACCGGCCGCGCGGCCACCTCAGCGCTCGACATCGAAGCCCTCCCCGGTCAGCGTGACGAACAGGTCCTCCAGGGTGGGCCGGTGCAGCACGTACTGGCGCACGCCGACACCGGCACCCACCAGCGCCGCCAGCACCCGTTCGGGTTCGGCGGCGCCGAGGTCGGCGACCACACCGGTCGGCGTGGCGACCGCGCCCTGCAGCCCGACGTCGGCCAGCACGCGCCGGGCCACGGCGGCGTCCGCGGTCTCGACCTCCACCCGCACGGTTGCGGCGCCGCGGACCTCCTCCAGGGATCCTTGGGCGACCAGCCGTCCGGCGCTCATCACGCCCACGTGGCTGCACATCTGCTCGACCTCCGAGAGCAGGTGCGACGACACCACCACCGTGGTGCCGTCGGCCGCCAGGTCGTGCACCAGGTGACGGACCTCCCGAGTGCCCTGCGGGTCAAGCCCGTTGGTCGGCTCGTCCAGCACCATCAACTCGCGCGGTCGCAGCAGCGCCACGGCCAGGCCGAGCCGCTGCCGCATACCCAGCGAGTAGGCCCGGTATCGCTTGCCCGCCGCCGCGGTGAGGCCGACCCGGTCGAGGGCGGCGGCGATCCGCCGGGACGCCGTCCGCGGATCGGTGCTGCGGTCGGCGGCGTCCGCCCGACGCAGGTTGTCGCGTCCCGACAGGTACGGATGGAACGCCGGACCCTCCACCAGCGCGCCCACGCGGGGTAGGACGGAGGCGATGGCGCCCGGCATCGACTGGCCGAGCAGCTCGACCGAGCCGGACGTCGGCGCGATCAGTCCCAGCAGCATCCGGATCGTGGTGGTCTTGCCGGACCCGTTGGGACCGAGGAAGCCGTAGACCGCGCCGGCGGGTACCCGTAGGTCGATGCCGTCGACCGCGACTTGGCCGCCCGGGAAGCGCTTCGTCAGGCCGACGGTTCGGACGGCCGCGGCGTCGCCGGCCGAGGGCGCCGCGAGCGTTGCCGCGGCGTCCAGGTCGGTCGCGCTCACCGGGCGGGGACCGGCGCGGACTTAGCGGTGACGGCGCGCTCCAGCAGGGCCGGCTGCACCGCTCCGACCGCCAGCCGGCCGTCGTCCAGCCACAGGACGCTGACCAGGTTCGTCCGCAGCAGGCGACCCAGGCCGTAGCTGCCCTTGACCCGGCGGAACCCGTTGAGCACCGCGATGCCGACCTGGTCACCGCCGACCGCCCGGATGACCTGGGTCCGGTCCATGCGGGTCACCAGCACCGCCGTCCAGTCCTTGCCGACCACGGTGGCCGCACCGGCGGGCCGGTCCGCGGCGAAGGACCGGGCGCCGAGCTGCGGGGCCTGGCGGTGCCGCTCCAGGGCAGCCGCTGGGACGCTGTGCTCGGTGACCTTCGAGCCGGCGGGCGGGGTGAACCGGAAGACCTGCGCGCCCGGGTCGCCGAACGACAGGTCGGTGAAGCCGGTCTGGTACGCCGGGCTGGACTGGCCGCGGGGCATGACCTGCACGCGAAGCGGCAGCGAGGTCCGCGAGTCGACGGCGACCCGCACCTGCCCGACGAGGGAGCCCTTGGCCCGCGGCCGCAGCACCAGCTCGTACGCGCCTCGGCCGGCCACCTTGGTGGTCCGGTCCAGCGTGACCGCGGTGCTCGGGTCCACCGCGGCCAAGGCCTGCCGGGCGGCTTCCTCCGGCGTGACGGCGGAGGTCAGCGGACGGTCAGGGGCGGTCCGCTGACCGGTCTGCCGACCGGTCTCCGCCGGGAGCCGGACGTGGTTGGCGGTGCGCTCGCGGCTGTTCCAGGTCCAGACGTCCCGGCCGTTGCGGACGACGTCGGTCTCGGACAGTGAACCGAGCAGCGCGACCCGCGAGCGCTCCGGGCCGTCCGACCACACCCGGACCGTCGTGGAACCGGTGAGCAGGGCGGTGAGGTCGGCGTTCTGGCCGTTGCCGGTGGGCAGCTTGGGGAGCCCGAGGTCGGTCGTCTGCACCACCGTGCCGGAGAACGGGCGCTCCGGGGCGCGGGCCAGGCGGGCCAGCAGCTCGGCGGCCGTTGTGGGGGGTAGCTCGGGGCCTGCGCTGGCCAGCTGCGGTCCGACGAGGGACCCCGCCGCGACGACCGCGGCGACACCGGCAGGGACGACCCAACGACGCGAGATGCTCATGGCGCACAGCATGCGCCTGCGTTGCTGAGACGACGCTGTGAGCGGTGCTGGGTTTCGCCGGACCGGCACGGCAGGCTTGGCTCGTGCGGGTGCTGGTCGTGGACGACGAGGTGCGGATGGCCGAGGCGGTCGCCCGCGGCCTGCGCGCGGAGGGGTTCGTGGTCGACGTGGCGCACGACGGGGTCGACGGCCTGCACCGGGCGAGCGAGGCGTCCTACGACGCCGTGGTGCTGGACGTGATGCTGCCGCGGCTGTCCGGCTACCGCGTCGTGGAGTCGTTGCGGGCTCGGGAGAACTGGGTGCCGGTGCTCATGCTGTCGGCCAAGGACGGCGAGTACGACCAGGCCGACGCTCTCGACCTCGGGGCCGACGACTACCTCACCAAGCCGTTCTCCTACGTCGTCCTGCTGGCCCGGCTGCGCGCCCTCGTGCGGCGCGGCGCGAGGCCTCGCCCGGCGCAGCTGCGCGCGGGCGACCTGGTGCTCGACCCGGCCACCCACGAGGTGCGGCGCGGCCAGGTGGCGGTCGAGCTCACCGCCCGCGAGTTCGAGCTGCTCGCGCACCTGCTGCGGCACAAGGGCGAGGTGCTCAGCAAGGCGGACATCTTCGACAGCGTGTGGGACGCCGCCGGCGAGGGCGGGCTGAACGTCGTCGAGGTCTACGTCGGCTACCTGAGGCGCAAGGTGGACATCCCGTTCGACCGGCACGCGGTCGGGACCGTCCGCGGGGTCGGGTACGTCCTCGACCCGGACGGCGGGTGAGCGTCGGGGAGCCCGGCCGGTGGGGGAGCCGGTGGGGGGTCCGGACCCGGCTGACTGTGGTCGCGACCTCGGTGACCGCGGCCGCGCTGGTGCTCGCCGGGTTGCTGCTCCTGCTTGGCGCGCGTGCCGCGCTGGTCGCCACGCTGGACGACGCGGGCCGCCAGCGCGGGCGCGAGGTGGCCGGCCTGGTCGACGCAGGAACGGTGCCGGACCCGCTGCCCGTGACCGGCGCCGCCGTGGTGCAGGTGCTGGACGAGAACGGGCGGGTGCGCTCGTCGTCGCCCGGCGGCGACCGGCTGACCCCGCTGCTGGGGCCGGAGCAGGTGGCGCAGGTCCGCCGTGGACAGGTCGTGCGGCTCGACGGCAGCCGGCTCGGGTCCCGCGAGGCCTTCCGGGTGCTGGGCGTGCGCGCCGGCCAGGGTGGTCGGCAGACGGTGCTGGTGGCGTCGTCGGTCAGCGCCGTCTCTCGCGGGCTGGCCGTCGTCATCGGGACGACGGCGGTTGCGGTGCCCGCGCTCGTGGTCGTCGTCGGGCTGCTGGTGCGGCGGGTGTCGGCGTCGGCGCTTCGGCCGGTCGAGCAGCTGCGGCTGGGCGCGGCAGCGGTGAGGCCGCCGCACGGCGTCCCGTCCGGCGTCCGGCCGCCCCTCCCGGTGCCGCCGTCCGAGGACGAGGTGGCCAGGCTGGCGAGGACGCTGAACGACATGCTGGCGCGGCTGGACGAGGCCAGCGTCCGCGAGCGGGTCTTCGTGGCGGACGCCGCGCACGAGCTGCGCAGCCCTATCGCCAGCCTGCGGACCCAGCTGGAGGTCGCGCTCGCGCACCCCGCCGGCCAGGACTGGGCCCGGGTGGTGGCTGACGGCCTGGTGGACGTGCGCCGGCTCGGCGTGCTCGTCGACGACCTGCTGCTGCTGGCCCGGCTCGGGGCGGCCGGGGACGCGCCGGCGTCGGCCCGGCTGGTCGACCTCGAGGAGCTGGCGCGCGTTCGGGCCGCCGCGGTGCGCCGCGTGCCCACGGTGCTGGAGCCGCTGGCGCACGAGCACCGGGGCCGGTGCCTGGTGCGCGGCTCGGCGCGGTCCTTCGAGCGGCTCGTCGACAACCTGCTGGACAACGCCGCGCGGCACGCGACGTCGGCGGTCGTGGTCCGGCTGCGGCGCCAGCCGGACCCGCCGACCCTCGTCCTGGAGGTCGTGGACGACGGCCCGGGGATCGACGAGGCCGACCGGGAACGGGTCTTCGAGCGCTTCGCCCGGCTGGACGCCGCCCGCGACCGGGATGCGGGCGGCGCCGGGCTGGGACTGGCGATCGTGCGCGCGGTCGCGGAGGCGGCCGGCGGCAGCGTGCGGGCGACCGGGGTCGCGGACGACGGGGGACCGGGTGGCGCGTCGGAGACTGTCGCGACCGGTGCCCGGCTGGTGGTCCGGCTCCCTGCGGCGCCGGAGGAGCACCGTCCGGACTCCGCCGACTAGGCCGGACCACCGGTCGCGGTATCGCCGTCGGGCTGCCCGCCTCTCGGCCCGGCCAGGTGGGCGGCCAGGCGGTCCAGGAACACGCGCTGGGCGGCGACCAGCCGCGCTGCGGCCGCCTCCAGGGGAAACCAGCCCACCCGGTCGACCTCCGGGAACTCCCGCAGCTGGCCGGACCCCTTCGGCCACTCCATCGCGAAGGTTCCGGGGACGATCTGGTCGGGGTCGAAGTTCCCCTCGACGGCCCAGACGCTTACCACCTTGCCACCGGACTGCCGGGTCTCGCCGAGCGGCGTCCACTCGCCGTTCGGCGGTGGCGCTCCGAGCTCCTCCTCGAACTCGCGGCGGGCGGCCGCCTGTGGCTGCTCTTCCGGGCCGTGCTCACCCTTCGGCAGCGACCAGGCGCCGGCGTCCTTGCGCGCCCAGAACGGTCCGCCCATGTGCGCCAGCAGCACCTCGACGTCGCTGCCGCGGCCGCGGAACAGCAGCACGCCGGCACTGCGTCGGATCGCCACCCGCCCGATTCTGCCGGACTCCTACGCCTCGCCGGCCGCGGTCAGAAGTCGCCGCCGCCGAAGTCACCGCCGCCGAAGTCACCGCCGCCGAAGTCACCGCCGTAGCCGCCGCCGTAGTCGCCGCCGTACCCACCACCGCCACCACCGAAGTCACCGACCGTCTCGACCGAACCGTCGCCGCCGGACACGTCCGCCGCCTCGGAGGAGTCCCCGGACCCGGCGTCGCCCACGTCGCCGGAGTCGCCGGCGTCGGAGTCCCCGGAGTCGCTCGCCTGGTCGCCGGGGTCGTTCTCGTCGAAGAACGCCGACGCGATGCTGGAGCCGATGACGGTGCCCGCGATGCTCGCAAGGAGGGTGCCGGCGATCATGCCGCCCATCCCGATCCCGCCGCCGCCCATGCCGCCCATGCCGCCCATCCCGAAGCCGCCCATTCGGCTCCCACCGAAGGCCCGCTCGAGGGTGCCGGGTTGGCGCAGCTCGGCGCGGGTGGCCATCCGGGCGAGCGAGCGCGGATCGTCCTGCGTCGAGCGCTCGGACGGCGGCAGGTCGCGGCCGAGCTCGGCGAGCACCTGGCGGCGCTGCTCGGGCGTCAGCTGGGCGAACGCCTCGGCGTGCGCCTGCTCGATGGTCTCCGGCGGCGCGGTGCGCAGCAGGTAGCGGTAGCGGGCGACGGCCCGCTCGTCGGCGTCGCCCTGTGCGCCCCGGTCGGTGTCGGGCCGGGCGGTCCGGTAGCCCTGCTCGTACTCGGGCGGGTATCCCTGCTGGGAGTCCTGCCGGTAGACCTGCCGATAGCCCTGATGCCGAGCCGGGCGCTCCGGGCGTCCGAGAAGCCTGTCGAGGAAACCCATGACGGTCCAATCCGTGCGTCGTTGCTCGAGGGACGAGCGGGACTCCCCCCAGGTTCCCCTGCGAGAACCGGCACTGCACACCGACCGACGGCGGGGGACAGGAGCAAACTGGACGGGTGGAGGGGCCGGATGCGTTCGGGCGCGTCGACGCCGCGCTGCGGGCGGTGCCACGCCGGCTGTTCCTGCCGGCGGCGCAGCGGGACTACGCCGACCTCGACCAGCCGCTGCCCATCGGCCACGGCCAGACCAACTCGCAGCCGTCCACCGTGCGCCGGATGCTGGAGCTGCTCGACGTGCGACCTGGCCAGCATGTGCTCGACGTCGGCTGCGGCTCCGGCTGGACGACCGCTCTGCTGGACTGGCTGACCGGACCGGACGGCTCGGTCGTCGGCGTGGAGCTGGAGGAGGAGCTGGCGGAGTGGGGCCGGTCCAACCTGGTGAGCGCCGGCCGGGGCGACGTCGTGGTCCGCACCGCCCGGCCGGGGGTGCTGGGCTGGCCGGAGGACGCCCCGTACGACCGGATCCTGGTCTCGGCCCAGGCCGCTGAGCTGCCCGGCGAGCTCTGCGGGCAGCTCGGCGAGCCGGGGGTCATGGTCGTCCCGGTGGCGGGCCGGATGCTCGTCGTCCGCCGGACGCCGGGGGCCGAGCCCACCGTGGAGGCCACCGGCCACTACCGGTTCGTGCCGCTGCGGTGAGCGCGGCCGGCCTGCGGCTGTTCGTGGCCCTGGACGCCCCCGCCGTGGTCGTCCAGGACCTGGCCGAGGCGGTGCAGGGGGTGAGCAGGGACCGGCCGTGGCTGCGCTGGGTGCCCGCCGAGCGATGGCACCTGACCTTGGCGTTCCTCGGCCAGGTCGATGCCGGTCGCGTCGACCCGTTGTGCGTCCGGCTCGCCCGCGCGGCCTCCCGGCACCAACCCATGACGCTGCAGCTCGCGGGGGCCGGACGCTTCGGCAGCCGGGTCCTGTGGATCGGTCTGCGCGGTGCCGTGGCGGACGTCGGGCGGCTGGCCGACTCGGTGGCCGCCGGCAGCCGCCGGGTCGGCATCCCGGTCGAGGACCGGCCCTACCGACCGCACCTGACGGTGGCCCGTGGTCGCGACCCCAGGACGGACCTGCGACCCGCGGTGGCCGCGCTCACGGACTACGCCGGGCCGACCTGGACGGCGGCCGAGGTGCACCTGGTCCGCTCGCACCTCGGCGCCGCCGTCCGCTACGAGCGGCTGGCCACCTTTCCGCTCGGTCCATCGGTCACGGCGCCGACGGCGGAGCCGGCGGGGACCACGGAGCCACCGGCTGCTCCGAGGGCATGAGGACCCAGAGCAACGGGTAGACCAGGATCTGGCTGCCGGGGACGATCATCAGGATGAGCAGGAACAGCAGCCGGGCCGGCCAGGGGTTGATGCCGAAGCGGCGGCCGAGACCGGCGCAGACGCCACCGAGCACGCGGTCGCGCGGCCTGACCAGGCCCTGCTGGCGGAATCGGTCGTGGATCTCGTTCACTAGAGGTGCTCCTCGGATAGGGAGTGGTGCGACAAGGTCCAGAGTGGGCCGCCGGGGGCGTCGCGCGCATCGGGGAATGCCCCCGAGCTTCCCCGAGGGCAAGGCCGGTACGGTCAGGGATCCGGTCTCGCGTGGGTGACCCTACGGCCGACGCGGAGAAGGAGGACCACCATGGCGCCTGCGCGTCCGGCGGCCACGTCCAGCCACTTGTTCACAGAACCGCTCGGTGCGAGCGACGATGCGGTCCTTGCCACGGGCGCCGTCGAGGCGGCCTTCCTGCAGAGCGCGGTCGGGCAGAGCGTCGTGACGATGGACGGGCGCTTCCTGCGCGCCAACCCGGCGCTGTGCGCGCTGCTCGGGCGGTCCGCCGAGGACCTGGTCGGCACCACCTGGGAGGCCATCTCGCATCCGGACGACGTCGAGATGTGCCGGCGCGAGCTGGAGCTGTTGGCTGAGGCACCGACTCGTGAGCGCAGCACGGTCAAGCGATACCTGCGTCCGGACGGCGGTGTGGTCCGCGCTCTGGTCACCAGCTCGCTGGTCGAAGTGGACGGGCGCAGGTGCTACGTCGGGCGGGTGCGGGAGGTGCGGTCGCTGCACCAGGATCAGGACGCGCTCAGGGCGGAGCGCGCCGTGGCAGCCGACCTGCAGCAGGGGCAGGCGGCCCTGCTCGAGGCGGTGGTCCGAGGGCAGCCGCTTGCGGTCACCCTCGGGGACGTGGCGCGGCTGGCGGAGCTGGCCCTGGACGGTGCGGTCGCGGCCGTGCACCTGATGGACGAGGCACGCGCGGCCCTCGACTTCGTGGCCGGGCCGGGCATGCCCCTGGAGATGATCCGGGCCGGTCAGCGCCTCGCCCTGGGGAGCGCGGGAGGCGTGTGCGGCAGCGCCGCCGCGGAGGGCCGGCTGGTGGTCGCCGAGGTGCCGGCGGACCCCCGCACCGTCCCCTTCCGGGCGCTCGCCGCGCGGATGGGGGTCCGCAGCGCGTGGTGTCAGCCGCTGCAGGACCGGGACGGCGCCGTCCTGGGGGTTCTGTCCTGCTACGTCTCACGCAGCGGCGGCCCGGACGCCCTCGAGCAGCGCCGCCTGGAGCTGGTGGCCGGGCTGGCGACGGTCGCCGTCGAGCGGCACCAGATAGACCGGGCGCTGCGGCGCCAGGCGCGTGAGGACCCGCTGACCGGCCTGGGGAACCGCACGCTGCTGCTGGAGCACACGGAACGGGCGCTGGCCGGCGTCGCCGCCGGGCGGCAGGTCGCGCTGCTGTTCTGCGACGTCGACCGGCTCAAGCCGGTCAACGACACGCTCGGCCATGCCAGCGGTGACGAGCTGCTCGTCACGGTCGGCCGCCGGCTGCGGTCGGCCGCTCCGGAAAACGCCACCGTCGCGCGGCTGAGCGGTGACGAGTTCGTGGTCCTGCTCGCGGACGTGGCCGGCACCGAGCAGGCGATGGAGGTCGGCAACGCCCTGGTGCGGGCGATGTCGGCGCCGCTGCGGGTCGGTGGCACCGAGCTGCGCATCTCGATCAGCGTGGGAGTCGCCGTGGCCACGCCGGCCGCGCCGGTGGTCCCGCACGCGCTCGACCTGTTGCGCGACGCGGACATGGCGATGTACCGCGCCAAGTCGCGCGGGCGGGCGCGGGTGGAGGTCTTCGACCGCGACCTGCACACGCTGAGCAGCCGCACCTGGCACCTGGAGCGCGACCTGCGCGCCGCCGTGGCGGCCGGCGCACTGGAGGTGCACTACCAGCCGCAGCTGCGCGTGGACGACGGCGCGCTGCACGGTGTAGAGGCACTGGTGCGCTGGACGCTGCCGAACGGGGAGCGCGTCCCGCCGGCCGAGTTCATCCCGGTCGCCGAGGACGCCGGCCTGATCGTCGACCTGGGTGCCCAGGTGCTGCGGGTGGCCTGCCGGGACGCCGCCACCGCGACCGCCGACGACACGATCGTCTCGGTGAACATCTCGGCCCGCCAGCTGCTCGACCCGGCACTGCCCCGGGTGGTCGCGTCGGCCCTGGACGAGGCCGGCCTGCCGGGGGAGCGGTTGTGCCTGGAGATCACCGAGAGCGTCCTGATGGAGGACGCCCCGGGGCTGCTGGACCGGCTGAGCCGGCTCCGCCAGCTGGGTGTCGGCATCTCGATCGACGACCTGGGCACCGGCTACTCCAGCCTGCTGTACCTCAAGCGGCTCCCGGTGACCCAGCTCAAGATCGACACCTCGTTCGTGAGTGGGGTGGGTGAGGACCCTGAGGACGACGCGATCGTCGCGGCCATCGTCGGGCTCGGCTCGGCGCTCGACATCGACGTCGTGGCCGAGGGCGTCGAGACGGCCACCCAGCTGGCGCGACTGCGCGAGCTCGGCTGCCCGCTGGCTCAGGGGTACCTGCTCGGACGGCCCGTCCCGGTGGAGCAGCTCGGCGGCGCCTGACGGCGAGCCGATTCGCATCGTCGCGATCAGCCCTTCGCCGAGCGGTAGCGTCGCGGTCAGCCTTCGCCGATCGGCAGCGTCGCCGTCAGCCTTCGCCGATCGGCAGCGCCGCGCGCACGTCGCCGAGGCCACGCGCCACGAGCAGCCGTCCGGCGTCCGGCAGCTGGCGCCAGGCGCCGGCGGCGGAGTCCCAGCTGCGCCACAGCCGCCGGTCTGCCACGACCTCGACGTCGACCTGCTGGCCGGGCGTCGCCGCGACGGCACGCCAGCCCACCAGCCGGATCGGCTCGCTCTCGTCGTCCGGCTCGAAGTAGACCTGAACCACCTCTCGGCTGGGCCGGGAGCCGGTGTTGGTGACCGTGACCCGGACGGCGGGCGCGCCGGCGCCCTCGGTGACCGTCGCGTCGGCGTACTCCCAGGTGGAGTAGCCCAAACCGTGTCCGAGCCAGAACGCGGGCGCTGGTGCGATGCCGGCGTGGTGGCCGCGATACCCGATGAAGGTGCCCTCGGTGTAGGGCAGGTCGCCGTCGACCGGCGTCACCGACCAGGCCGGCGCGGCGCCGTCGTCCACCGGAAAGGTGGTGACCAGCCGCCCCGCGGGCTCGATCTCGCCGACCAGCGCGGCCGCGATGGCGTGGCCGGCCTCCTGCCCGGGCAGCCCCGCCCAGAGGATGGCGTCCACCTCGTCCCGCCACGGCATGAGCACCGGTGTGGCGGCGTTGACGACGACCACGGTGCGCCGCGCGACGGCGGCGACGGCGCTGACCAGCCGGTCCTGGGCACCGGGGAGCCGCAGCGTGGACTTGTCGACAGCCTCGGTCTCCTGCTCCTCGGTCAGGCCGACGACCACCACCGCGACGTCCGCCTCGGCCGCCGCGCGCACGCCCTCGGCGATGACGTCGTCCTCCGGCCGGGGAGCCGGCCGGGCGATCAGTCCGAACAGGCCGGCGGCTCCCAGGCCGCTGCCCTCGTCCGTGGCCTGGAGCACCACCTCCGCCTCGACCTCTGCCGGATCCGAGAGCTCGACCCGCACGGTGCGGGCGGGGGGCGCGAGCATCTCCTCGCCGAACCCGGTGCCCGCCACCGCCAGGCCGAACCGCTCGGTCCGGTCGCCGACCCGCAGGGTCCACGACCCGGCACCCAGGGCGCCCAGCTCGACCGGCCCGTCGGCGTCCACCCGCGCGCGGAACCGCACGGTGTGCGGCGTGCCCTCGAAGTCGTCGTCGAAGCCCACCACCGTCGTGGCCGTGGTCGGGAAGCGCTCCTCGAGAACGTCCCCCGCGGCGTCCAGAATCGTGATCCGGACGCCGGGCCGGCCGCTCTCGGGGTCGCTGACGAACCCGGCCCGGGCGGGCACCGGCCGGGTACGGACCTCCACGCCGTCGGTGACGGTGACGCGGTCGTCTCCGAGCAGCGCCCGCAGCCCGTCGGCGACGCTGACCTGGTACGGCGCGTTGACCTGCGCCGACCCACCGCCCATCCCGATGGTGTCGACCGCGTGCCGGCCGACCAGCGCCACCGTGGTGTCGCGGCGCAGGGGAAGCGACTCGCCGCCGTTGGTCAGCACCGTCATGGCTGTCGCGGCCAGCCGGGTGAGCTGCTCCTTGCGCTCCGGGCTGTCCGGCGCGGGCATGTCGGTGGGGTAGTCCCGGAGCGTGCCCAGTGCGCCCACCCGGTCGGCCAGCCGGAGCAGCCGGCGCAGGTGGTCGTCGACGACGGACTCGGCGACCTCGCCGGCCTCGACCGCGCGCACCAGGTTCTCGCCCCACGGACCTCCCGGGCCGGGCATCACCAGGTCGAGGCCGCCGTTGGCGGCCGGCCCGGCGCTCTTGGTCGCGAACCAGTCCGACATCACCAGGCCGGTGTAGCCCCACTCACCCTTCAGGATCTCGTTGACCACGTGGTGGTGCTCGGTGGCCGGCACCCCGTTGACGTCGTTGTAGGCCGACATCACCGACCAGGCGTCCGCCTCCTCGACCGCGATCTCGAAGGGCAGCAGGTACAGCTCACGCAGCGTGGCCTCGTCGACGACGCTGTTCATCGTGTTGCGGGCGGTCTCGGACTCGTTGGCCACCAGGTGCTTCAGGCAGGCGCCGACGCCGCTTCGTTGCATCCCCCGTACGTACGCGGCCGCCAGCTTGCCGGTGAGCAGCGGGTCCTCGGAGTAGGCCTCGAACAGCCGGCCTCCGAGCGTGGACCGGTGCAGGTTGATGGTCGGCCCGAGGACCACGTGGATCTGCTGGGCGAGGGCCTCCTCGGCCAGCAGCCGGCCGACCTCCTCGGTCGTGTCCTCGCTCCAGGACGAGGCCAGGAGCGTGGCGTTGGGGAACAGCGCCACGGTGCGGCCGCCGGAGAACTTCAGTCCCCGCACTCCGGTCGGACCGTCGGAGAGCCGCAGCTCACCCAGCCCGATGGAGTCCTCGGGCGCAAGCGTGAACGTCGTCGCCCCGGTCAGCAGCCGGACCTTGGTCGGCAGGTTGAGCCGATCGATGAGGTCCTGGTACTCGCTCGCGGTGGCCTGCTGGGCCGTTGTCGTCATTCCTTCACCTTTCCGACGGGCAGGATGGCCGGGCGCCCACGGACGTCAGGGCTGCCGCGGCCAGGTGTAGCAGCGGGGAACTCTTGGGGGGATCACCGAGCAGCAAGGCTCCCACGAACGGCGGGAGGAGCCGCGGGCCTGGTGTCGTCGCTGTTGCGGACGCCGCTGGCATGTCGCTGCCTGTGTCACTGACTCCTTAGGTTGCGCGTGTAAGTAACCTAGAGCGAGACTTCGACCGTTGGCAAGAACTGCTGCGTGAAGGGGTGCAGAGATGCTGGACGGACGATCACGCCGCGTCACGAGTGCGGACGTCGCCCGGGCGGCCGGTCTGTCCCGGGCCACGGTCAGCTACGTGCTGAACGACACCCCGGGCCAGAAGATCCCGCAAGCCACGCGGCAGCGGGTGCTCGATGCGGCGGCGCAGCTGGGGTACGCACCCTCGGCCGCGGCGCGGGCGCTGCGCAGCGGGCGGTCCGACATCGTGCTGTGCCTGCTGCCGGACTGGCCGATCGGGGCGACCGTGGGTGCGTTCCTGGAGCACCTCTCTGCAGCGTTGGCGGCCGAGGGCCTGACCTTCGTCGCGCACCCGCGAGCCCGGGTGTCGCGGCCGGTGAGCGAGGTCTGGCGCACGATCACGCCCGCCGCGGTCCTGGCCTTTGAGGAGTTCGAGGACGACGAGGCGCGGGCCATGCGTGCCGCCGGCACCGAGGTCTCCGTCGCGCTGCTCGGCGGGTCGCGGCGGCGCCCCGGGGAGTTCGGCATCCCGCAGCAGCGGGTCGGCCGGCTCCAGGCGGAGCACCTCGCGGCGAAGGCGCACCGTCGGCTGGGCTTCGCAGCGCCCGACGACCCACGGGTGCGGGCCTTCGCCGAGCCGCGGCTGGACGGCGTCCGGCACGCATGCGCCGAGCTCGGGCTGCCTGAGCCGGACGTGCGCACGGTGCCCCTCGACCCGGCCGGGGCCGCTGAGGCGGTGCGGTCGTGGCGCGCTCTCGACCCGGTGGTCACCGGCGTCTGCGCCTACAACGACGACGTGGCGCTCGCCGTGCTGGCGGGCCTGCGGGTGTGCGGCCTGCGGGCGCCCGACGACCTGGCGGTCGTGGGCGTGGACGACGTGCCGACCGCCGCGTTGGCGGACCCGCCGCTCACCACGGTGACCACCGACATGCGGGTGGTCGCCGAGAGCGTGGCGCAGGGCATCGTCCGGGCGCTCGCCGGCGAGCCGGCGCCGCGGCGTCCGGGCTCGGACATCGTCCAGCTGGTGGTCCGCGAGTCGGCCTGATCGGCCCGGACCGGCGTCGGGCCCGCGGCTCAGCGCGTCAGGGCCCGGCGACGGGTGGGCCCCGTCGCCGGGCTGAGTGTCGCCGGGCTGAGGGTCGCCGGGCAGAGTGTCGCGGGGGTGAGGGTGGCCGGGCGGAGGGAGGCCGGGGGGAGGGTGGGAGGGGGG
>Ga0126311_10000612_pt1 | contig 16598 bp, 8 predicted proteins | sample Plot61_FD_92539 | JGI IMG/M metagenome (GOLD analysis project Ga0126311, IMG submission 92539) | Serpentine soil microbial communities from UC McLaughlin Reserve, CA, USA - Plot61 | ecosystem: Environmental > Terrestrial > Soil > Grasslands | place: USA: UC McLaughlin Reserve, Lake County... | reverse complement strand
GTCGGCCCGCGCGACAGCGTGCAAGCAGCAATCAACGCCGCAAACTACGGCGACACGATCGTGCTCGAAGCGGGAGCGACTTTCACCGGCAACTTTACCCTCCCACAAAAAACCGGCACCGGTGAGATCGTCATTCAGAGCTCGCGCCTGAGTGAGTTACCGGAAGGTATACGCGTCAATCCTTCGCAATCCGCTTTGTTCGCGAAGCTCCAAACTACAAACTCCGAACCCGTAATCGCGACTGCGCCCGGCGCACATCATTATCGTTTTCAAGGCATCGAGTTCTCTACCGAGAGCGCGACCAAGACCGTCTACGATATGATCCGTTTCGGAGGCGGACGAAAAGAGCAGAAGACGCTCGACAGCGTTCCGCATCATCTCGTGATCGATCGTAGCTACATCCACGGCTTTGACACACAGGACGTGCAGCGCGGCGTAAGCTTAAACAGCGCTGAGACGACCATCAGCAACTCTTACATCTCAGCCATTCATGGCGCCGGCTTCGATACGCAAGCCATCGGCGGTTGGAACGGTCCCGGCCCTTTTCACATCATCAACAACTACCTCGAAGCCGCAGGGGAGAACATCATGTTTGGCGGGGCCGATCCGGGCATCAAGGATCTCGTGCCGGGCGACATCGAGATCCGTCGCAATTACGTGTTCAAGCCGTTGTCGTGGAAAGTCGGGCATCCGAGTTATGCGGGCAAGCACTGGACAGTGAAGAACCTGCTCGAGCTGAAGAACGCGAAGAATGTCGTCATCGACAGCAACGTGTTTGAGAACTGCTGGACCGATGCACAGAGCGGCATTCCGATCCTGTTCACGGTGCGCAACCAGGAAGGCACCGCGCCGTGGTCAATCATCCAGAACATCACGTTCACCAACAACATCGTGCGCGGTGCGGAAGGCGGGCTCAATTTCCTCGGCAGCGACAACGAAAAACCGTCGCAACGCTCGAGCGGCGCAGTTATCAGCAACAACCTGTTCGCTGATATTCGCGGACCGTTTCTCACGCTCAATGGCTTCAACAACGTCAGTCTCACTCACAACACTCACTTGCAAACCGGCAACATCATGATCCTTTACGGAACTCCGGTGCAGCAGTTTGTCTATCGTGACAACCTCACGATTCGCGGTAGCAAGGGCTACGGCGTGTTTGGCGATGCAACCGGCGAAGGCATCGTGGCGCTCAGGAAGTTCGCTCCTGATTTCGTCTTCAGGAACAATGTTTTAATCGGCGCCGATGCGTCGCAGTATCCAAAGGAAAACCAGTTTCCCGCGTCCGTCGATCGCGTCGGCTTTGTGAATTTCGAGAAAGGCGAGTATCGACTTGGTCCAGGGAGTACGTACAGAAAAGGTTCCTCCGATGGCGCGGCGGTCGGAGTCGATTGGGACAAACTGAACTTCAGCGCGAAGACTCCCGAATGACATCCGAATGACAACTGCCCAGAACGATTCAAAACCACCATTACGTATCGGACTGCTAGTCGACTCGCTCACCCAACCACGTTGGGTCTCCCGGATCATCAACGACATTCAATCGTCTGACTTCGCAGAAATCTGCCTAATCGTAAAAAACGAAGCGACGAGCGAGCCGCTCGGCCGTTTCCAGAGTTACTGGAAGAACCGGCAATACCTGCTTTACGCGCTGTACAACCGCATCGACAGCCGTGTTTCGCTCGCGGAAGAGAATGCGTTTGAAGACGTGGACGTTGAGAAGTTGCTTGCGGGTGTTCCGGTTCTCGGCGTGATGCCGGTGATGAAGAAGTTTTCCGACTGGTTTCCGGATGACGCGGTTGAAAAGATTCGCAGCCACGATCTCGACGTCGTCATCTCGCACGGTTTCAGAATTCTGCGCGGCGAAGCACTGCGGATCGCGAAGCACGGTGTTTGGTCGTATCACCACGGCGACAATCTCGTGAATCGCGGTGGGCCAGCCGGGTTCTGGGAGGTCCTGGACGGCTCGCCGATCTCAGGCGCGGTGTTGCAGGTGTTGTCGGAAGATCTCGACAACGGCGAAGTCATTAACCGGTCCTGGTCGCGCACCATCGACCGGTTCTCAGTGAAGGGAAGTAGAAACAATCTTTACTGGCGCTCGTCGAGTTTCGTGATGAGGAAACTCAGAGAGCTTTACGCGAGTGGAAAAGTCACGAGCGACGCGAATGTCTTCCGGCCTTACTACAATCGCCTGCACAAGATGCCGACGAATGCGGAGCTGCTGCCGAGGCTCTGTAAACTCACCTGGGCCTATGCGGCGCAGAAAGCGCGCTACTCATTCTTCTTCGACCAGTGGCAGCTTGCTTATCGATTCAGAAACAGTCCCGACGATCCGAACAACAGTTTCTACCGTTTCAATTATCTAGTGCCACCGAAAGACAAGTTCTGGGCGGACCCTTTTCCGGTGAGGTTTGAAGGCAAATACTTTATTTTCTTTGAAGAGTATCTTTACAAAGACGACAAAGCGCACATTTCCGTGATCGAGTTGAGCAAGTCGGGTGCGAGCGAAGCGACGCCGGTGCTGAAGCGCGATTATCACCTGTCGTACCCGTTTATGCTCCACTGGAACGATCGCTACTTCATGATTCCCGAGACTGCCGGCAACAAGACGATCGAGGTCTACACGACTGAGCGTTTCCCCAACGAGTGGAAACTCGAGACAGTGCTGTTTGAAGGTGTCGCTGCGCGCGATGCGACGTTGTTTGAAATCGAGGGTGTCTGGTGGATGTTTGTCGCGATTGCGGATACGGAGTTTTCAGACGAGCTGCATCTTTATTACAGCGACAGCCCGCTTGGGCCATGGAAGCCGCATGCGAAGAACCCGGTGAAGTCGGATGTCAGGAATTCGCGGCCTGCTGGTCGTCCGTTTTACTGGAAGGGAGATTTGTACCGGCCGGCGCAGGACTCGTCGCAACGTTATGGTTACGGTATGAGGATCAATAAGGTGGTCCAACTGACGCCGCGGGAGTTTCGTGAGGAGGAAGTCTCACAGGTGCTGCCACAGTGGCGTAAAGATCTCCGCGGCACCCACACCCTGAACATCTGCGACGACCTCACCATCATCGACTGCCTCGTTCACAGAAGAAAGTAAGCCGCCATTCTGACCGCAATTAGTCATTCATAATAAAAGAATTAAATCTTGACAAACAAAGTTATGCAGGGCAATATCAGTCCCGGTAGCTTGCTCTTTTCAGTTCGATTGCACCGATAAAGGCAAACCTGTTGTGAAGCAGGGACGCAAAGCTGTGAGTGTCGACCGCGGGTCAAGCTGACCGGGTCGAGATTGTCTAGCTGCCGAAGGCTTTCGGATGTGCCGTCTCCATTTCTGGAGCGGCAGATCTATGTTCTACAAGTCTTTTTCGATGCAACCGTAGAGCATACCATCCGACTTCTCCTTCCTTTTTCGCCCAATTCACTTCAGGTTCGAATGAAATCGAGGCCACGCGTCTTGTACGTGGTCGGGACAGTTCTATCTAGTTCTGTCCGAAGATTTAAGAAATTTGCACTCAACCAGCCCCGGGTTCCTTTCCAACGAGTTCGCTGATTCCAACTTCAAGTGAGGCTGACAATGGCTGAGTGTTCGTCTAAACAGGAACATTTCTCTTTCTTCTCAATTCAAAAGTGGTTTGCTAGCGCTGTCATACTGATCATCGCTACGCTCGCGGCACACGCGGCCACAATCATCGTACCCGCCGGCGGAAACGTTCAGTCGGCAATTAACGCGGCACAGTACGGCGACACGATCATTCTTGAGGCCGGAGCGGTCTACACCGGAAGCATTACGCTTCCGCTCAAGAGCGGCACTGGCGAGATCGTCATTCAGAGCTCGCGCCTGAGCGAGTTACCGGAAGGCGTGCGCGTCAGCCCGTCGCAGTCAGCGCTGTTTGCGAAACTGCAAACTTCGACTCCCGCGGACCCGGTCGTGAAGACCGTCGCGGGAGCGCATCACTATCGTTTCCAGGGCATCGAGTTTTCAACCAGCACCGCCAGTGTAATCGTTTACGATCTGATCCGCTTTGGCGACGGCCGCTTCACGCAAACGACGCTCAGCTCAGTTCCGCATCACCTCGTCGTCGATCGTTGTTACATTCACGGCTTTGACACGCAGGACGTGCAGCGCGGCGTGAGCGTGAATAGCTCCGAGACGACGGTCAGCAATTCTTACATTTCTAACATTCATGGCGTGGGTTTCGACACGCAGGCCATCGCCGGTTGGAACGGCCCTGGTCCGATCCTCATTATTAATAACTACCTCGAAGCCGCGGGCGAGAACATCATGTTTGGTGGCGCGGACCCGGCATCCGAGGCATTCATTCCTTCAAACATCGAAATCCGTCGCAACTTCGTATTCAAGCCGTTGTCGTGGAAAGTCGGCGATCCGACTTACGCCGGCAAGCACTGGACAATAAAGAACATTCTCGAGTTGAAGAACGCGAAGAACGTCATCATCGACGGCAACGTGTTTCAGAACTGCTGGACTGATGGCCAGGCAGGCATTCCGATCCTGTTTACGGTGCGCAACCAGGAAGGCTCGGCGCCTTACTCAATCATTCAGAACGTTAGCTTCACGAACAACATCGTGAAGGGTGCCGAAGGCGCACTGAATTTTTTAGGTACCGACAACGAGAAGCCATCGCAACGGTCGAGCGGTGCCGTCATCGCGAACAACCTGTTCACTGACATTCATGGACCATTCATGACGCTGAACGGCTTCTACAACGTCACGATGGATCACAACACCAGCTTTCAGATTTACAACACTTACACACTTTACGGTGAGCAATCGCTGGGCTACGTCAGCACCAATAACCTGACGATCGAGAACCCGTACGGCATTTATGGTGACGGTGGTTATCTCGGCACGGCAGGACTGACAAAGTACACGCCTTCATACGTTTTTAGTAAGAATTTGATGGTGGGTGCTTCTTCAGGCATGAACCCGGCGGGCAATTTCTATCCTTCGCTCGCTTCGCAGGTTGGCTTTGTCGATTTCGCGAATGGCAACTACGCGCTTTCGTCAACGAGCCAGTACAGCAAGGCCGGTACTGACGGAAAAGACATCGGCGTTGACTTCGATCAACTGAATGCTGCGCAAGGTGGCAGTGCGCCGAGTCCGACTCCGACCCCGACCCCGACAGTTACGCCCAGCCCGACGGCGACACCAACTCCCACGCCGGCACCAACTCCCACGCCTATTCCACAGTCGAGCATTTCATTCGTCCAGGCGGACGCCACGACTAAAGGCTCATGGAAGAACACCTACGGCGGTGACGGCTACAACACCGTCAACGACACGTTTAACTACCCGGCTTACGCGCAGGTAAACGTGGTCGGAACTTCATCGCCAACCTGGGCTACGTCAACGACGGACGTCCGTGCGCTTCAGAAAATGAGCGGCTCCGATCGCATCGCTGCGAGATGGGAAACGGGCTCGTTCTTCACGATCGACGTGAATTTGACTGACGGCTTAACACACCGCGTCGCGATCTACGGCGTCGATTGGGACGGCAACAACCGGCAGCAGCGTGTCGACGTTGTTGACTGGAGCACTAACGTGTTGCTCGAGACCCGCAACATGTCGTCTTTCAACGGCGGCCAGTATCTCGTTTGGGACGTTCGTGGCCGCGTCAAATTCATCGTCAACAAGGTTGCCGGTAAGTCGGCAGTTGTTAGTGGCATTTACTTCGGCGGTGGGGCGCCAAGCACGACGCCTACCCCAACGCCGACGCCGACTCCAGCGCCGGGTGCGCCACAGGTAACGTTGACTGTGCCGACGAATGGTTCGATATTCGTCGCTGGGGAAAACATCACGCTGGCCGCGACGGCGAGTGATCCTGACGGAGTTTCGAAAGTCGAGTTCTACCAGGGCACGACCCTGATCGGAACCGACACGAGCAGCCCGTACAGCATTGTGTGGAACAGCGTCCCGAAGGGAAATTACAACCTGACTGCGAAGGCTACGGATAATACTGGACTCAGCAACACGTCAGCAGTCGTTTCGATCACGGTGACGAATTCGCCGAACAGTGTGAACCGCGCGAAAGGTCGCGCCAGCTCACTCGTCACCCAAACGCAGTCGCAGACATATGCGGGCGCGGCTGACACGTCGACCGTTTCAAACACGGCCCTCGCCTCTGACATAACGCTCCTGACTGCCGACATCGAACAGGCTTATTCTGAGTTTCAACTTGAAGCATCTTCATTTGGAGCAACGATGCCGGCGATCGATGCGCAGCTCAGGTCTGCGATCTTGTTCAGCAAGGCGACCGCCGGCCTGGCTTTGCGTGCAGCGTCGAGTCCGAACATCAAGAACAACCTGCTGCGCGTAATCTCGCATCTCGCGATCGCGGAAGACCTGATGCGCTTCGGCAACATCACGAAGTCAACCCTCGATCAGGCGACGGCCACGAAGACGAGGACCAACATCGTAGTGGGCCAGGCGAACACCGGTTATGGAATGGCGGCAATCTCGTCTGTTGCACCGTCGAGCATCGTGTCGATATCCGGCACCGGTAATGTCCAGCCGATGACTGCACAGACTGAGCTTGCGTCGCTGTTGTCTGATGGAACTCTGCCGTATGAAGTGAGTGGACTGAGTGTGACCGTTGATGGCGCGGCGGTGCCTGTGCTCTACGTGTCGCCGTCGGGAGTGAAGTTCTACATGCCGGCGGATGTCGCAGAGGGAATGGTGGAAGTGATCGTGTCGTCGCAGGATGGTTACATCTGTGAGGGACTCGTCAGCGTAGAGCGCAATGCGTCGCGGATCATGACGACGGGCGAGGATGAGAATGGCAGTGTTGCGATCGCGAATGGCCAGAACCTGATCGCGTCCAACTTCGAAGTGACGACTGACAACAACTTCGGATCGGATAAACGGACGAGATTGACGTTCTTCGCGATGGGAATCAGCGGCAGCGTCTTCAATAGTGATGGCAGCAACGATATCAACGTCGGTGGCAAGGTCCGAGCGAACCTCGCGGAGGTGGTTAGTGTCGAGGCGCGTTTGGGCAATGGTGGAGTGGTGACGTTGCCGGTCGAGTTTGCGGGCGCGCAGGGCGTGCTGCCGGGGCTCGATCAGGTTACAGTGATTCTCCGGCCTGAGCTGAAGGGCGCCGGGACCGTCCAACTGCAAATGATTGTTGGTGGACGGCGAAGTAACGCCCCGACCGTCTTTATCAGATAGTTAGTTTTTAGACAGGATTACAGGATTTGCAGAATTTACAGGATCGGATCTTGTGAATTATGTAAATCCTGTAATCCTGTCTAACTTTCCTTAGCAAACAGGAATCATCCCGCCTTTAAACCTTTCCCATACCTGTTGTCACCCGGCGCCGATTGCTGTAAGCTTTCGACGCATAACGGTTCACTAAACGGATTTTCGCCAGGAAACTTGCCCTTTTCTTTCGAAAATCAACAAGGAAATTGGGAATGAGTGTCCCGACCACGAAGAAACTGTGGCAAGGTCTTGCCATCAGTTTCGCCATCGCATTCGCGTACGCCACAGTCCTGGTAAAGCTTTTCCATGACTGGTGGAACGACGAAAACTATTCACACGGCCTCCTAATCCCTTTCATAATCGGCTACATAATCTGGGTCCAACGCGACAAACTCGCCGGGATCGCAACGCGCTCGTCTGTGTTTTGGGGCGGTGCGGCCGTCGTTTTTGCTTTGTTCGCACTATGGGCGGGCGTCGCGGGCGCTGAGCTCTATACCCAAAGACTCTCGCTTATCCTGATTCTGGCCGGGATAGTCGTTTATTTCTGGGGTTTTAAGCTCCTGCACATGCTGCTGGTGCCGCTCGGCCTATTATTTCTGGCCATTCCGATTCCGGCAATCGTCTTTAACAAGATCGCTTTCCCGTTGCAGTTGTTCGCTTCGCGCTGCGCGGTGTGGTCGATGAGCGTCCTTGGGATTCCAGTGCTGCGCCAGGGAAACATCATCGAGCTCAAACCGCTTAACTCTTTCGATACCAAGAAGCTGGAGGTTGTCGAAGCGTGTAGTGGCATCAGGTCGCTGATGACGTTGCTCACGCTCGCGGTCGTGTTTGCTTACTTCACGCACTCGCCGGACGCGAACAGCAATGGCTTGGGTTCGGGGAAACGTTTTGGCTGGGTGAAGAGCTACTGGTTTTGGCGTGCGGTCATTATTGTCGCTTCGGCAGTTCCTATTGCCATCTTGACCAATGCATTCAGAGTGAGCGGTACCGGCGTCCTAGCGCATTATTACGGGACAGCCGTGGCAGACGGCTTTTTCCATTCTTTTTCAGGGTGGGCCATCTATATCGTCGCTTTTATCCTTTTATTCGGCATTGGCATAATTCTTGATCGCTTTCGACCGGCTCAGGCCGACGACAAGCAGTCGGAAAGGAAGTCGCCTGAGCCTGACACTGCTGTTTCCATCAGTCCGGTAGTCACGGCCGAGGGCTCGGAGTTATGAAACCTTCGTTACGTTTCGGCGTGCTGCTGGTCCTGATCCTTGTAGCCGGGGCGCTTGTTAACGCGTGGTCCTATCTCGGCGAAGCTCACGTCGAGCGCAAAGGGCTGAAGGACTTTCCCCAGGATATCGGAGCGTGGCGCAAGACCGGAAACGACCAAACCCTTGATGACGAAACGCTCAAAGTCCTGCGGGCCAGCGATTATCTATTGCGCGACTTCCGCACATCTGACGGTCAGGTTGCGAACCTCTACGTGGGCTACTATGCAAGCCAGCGTACAGGTGCGACGTATCACAGCCCGCTGAACTGTCTTCCCGGTTCGGGTTGGATTTTGAGTGAGCCAGGCAAAGCAACAGTCGCACTGCCGGACGGCTCAAACTTCATCGCGAACAAGTACGTGATTAAGAACGGCGACTACAAAAGCATGATGATTTACTGGTACCAGGGACGTGGCCGCAACGTCGCCAGTGAGTACTGGGGCAAGGTCTACACGGTGTTCGACAGTGTTCGCCTGCGCCGGTCAGACGGCGCGATGGTCCGAGTCACTGTACCGATTCGCGATTCGGAAGCAGCAGCCGAGCAAACAGCCATCGCGTTTGCTTCAACTGCTTCGAGTGTTTTACCTGAATTTGTACCCTAACGTACCTAGATAATGACAGGAAGGAACTATAGTTCAGGAATTCACGATGAATTGAACTTTTTTGAGAGTTGTCTCAGTTTTTAAGAGATCTCGGCAATTGCCCGCCGGAATCCCAAAGAACCTGAAACAAGAATTTGGGTACTGCCCGCATCGTGACAGGCAGTAGCAACGGAGCAAAACTTAATGAGAAGCGAGTGCCGCGGATATACCTTTCACATAACAGTTTTCTGTCTTCTTCTCGCAGCCGTAATTTCTCTCGCCGGCTGCGCCAATCCCGACAAAGCCAAAGCTGAACACGTCTCGAAGGGCGAAGCTTACCTGAAGGATTCAAAGTTTCAGGAAGCATCACTCGAATTTCGCAATGCGATACAGATCGACGACAAACTCGCCACGGCCCACTGGGGTTTAGCGCGTGCGTTTGAAGGTCTCGATCGTTTTCCGGAAATGATCGACGAGTTGCGCAAGACCGTAACTCTCGACAAAGACAATCTCGACTCACGTATCAAGCTCGGCAACTACTATCTCGCCGGCAGTCGGAATCGCGCAGATATCGTCTCGGAAGCGGAACGACTGGCCAGGGAAGTTCTCGACAAAGATTCGAAGAACATCGAAGGCCACATTCTGATGGGCAGCGTGCTTTTCGCTCAACAGCAGAAGGACAAGGCTTTTGCGGAAATGAATGCTGCGCTCCAGTTGGATACAAACAGGGTTGAGTCGTACCTGAGTCTCGCCAAGTTTCATATCGCCGCTAAAGAACCAGAGAAGGCCGAAGAGCTTTACAAACGTGCTATTTCGATCAATCCGAATTCGCCGGTGGCCCATACCGAGTATGGCAAGTTTTTGGCGCAGCAGAGTCGCCAGGCTGAGGCTGAGCAGGAGTTGCGCAAAGGGGTGGAGGTTGGTCCAACAGATCGCAATGCGAGATTCATCCTCGCCAGTTATTACCTCATTAGCAGGCAGTTTGATAAGGCGGAAGAGTCGTACAAAGCACTTGCCGGGTTACAGGCAGACAAGCCTGAGGGCCAGGCTATGCTCGCCGACTTTTACTCGACGATCGGCCGTACCGACGATGCGATCAAGATCTACCAGGACACGCTGGCCAAGTCGCCCGATTTTCTTCAGGGACGTTACCGACTCGCTGAGATCCTTTTGACCAAAGGCGATACGCAGGGCGCAACCAGTCAAATCGACGAGGCGTTCAAGAAGGATCCGCACGATCGCCAGGCACTTTTACTTCGCGCGCGCATGAAGGCACAGCGCGGCCAGCCAGACGAGCTGAAAAGCGCGTTGAAAGACCTTGAAGAGGTTCGCAAGCAGGAACCCAATTCACGTGCCGGCCTGTATTTCCTGGCCCAGGTGAACTACCACCTCGGACTAACTGATCAAGCGCGTGCGTTCGCCTCCGATCTCGAGAAGAACTACCCAGACTACCTACCGGCGAAGTTGATGCAGTTGCAGCTAACGATCGCTGGCGGTAAGGCGAGTGACTACACGGCCGCAATATCGCTTGCTACCGACCTGCTCTCGCGTGTGGACAAGACTGCTCCGGATCGCGACAACTCACCGCAGCTACTCGCAGAAGTTCGTGAGAAAGCTTTACTGACACGCGGCACTGCGCAGCTTCAGTTAAGAAACCTGGGCGCCGCGCGCCAGGATTATGACTCCGCAAGAGCGATCGCTCCGAAAGATCCCATTGTTTACAACAGTCTCGCGCTCGTCTCGATCGCCGAGAACAAGCCGCAGGACGCAATCAGCTCGTTTGAAAACGCGCTCAACGTTGATTCCACCAACTTCGACGCTCTCAACGGACTGATCACGCTTTACGGACGAAACAACGAAGTAGACAAAGCGCACGCACGAATCGATCAGGCGATCGGCGCGTATCCGAAGATGGCGTCGTTGCACTACCTGAAAGCGCAGGCGTTTGGTTTCCAGCAGAATGGACAGGCAATTGAAGCCGAGTTGAACAAGGCGTTGGAGCTCGATCCAAATTACCTGCCCGCTTACTCGGCCCTCGCGGCGCTCTACATCAAATCGAAGCAGGAAGACCGTGCCATCGCGCAGTATCAGAAGATTATCGATCTGCGACCGGATAACTCTACGCCTTACGTGTTGATCGGAATGCTGCAAGATCAGCGACAGAACTACGACGCTGCTGCTGATAATTATCGCAAGGCTTTGGAGAAGGATCCGAACTCAGTGATTGCTGCGAACAACCTGGCGTGGCTGTATGCGAGCACCGGCAAGGGCAATCTGGACGAAGCGGTACGGTTGGCCCAGAGTGCAGTGCAGAAGAACCCGAACATCGCCGGTTTCGTCGACACGCTCGGGTGGGTCTACTACAAGAAGAACCTTCAGGCTGCGGCCGTCGAACAGTTTCGCAAAGCAGTATCGCTTAACGAAGCACAGGCTCGTGCTTCGAATACCGCGCCGAGCGCGACTTATCACTACCATCTGGCTATGGCTTTGAAAGAAAAGGGCGACAGGGACGAGTCGCGTCGTGAGTTGCAGGCGGCGATCAAGCTGTCCGACAAAGCGCCTTTTGCAGAAGTGGAAGACGCGAAGAAGGTGCTGGCAGAGTTGTAAATTTGATTTCTCTATTGGACATCACTGTTGGACCGGGTCCAGGTTCACGAAAGAAGATAGGAGTGCGTTATGAGCGTTGAGTTCAGACAACGAAAACCGAGTGAATACGTAAACATTTTGCGGCGACGAAAGTGGCTGATCATTCTGCCGACAATAGCCATCTTCACCGCTGTAACGTGGGTCGTCCTAAAACTTCCCGACGTTTATCAATCGACGACGCTCATCGTGGTCAAACCCTCGACGCTGCCGACTTCGGTGGTCCCAACCAGCGCGGAAGATAACTTAACGCGCCAGTTGGCCAGCATCTCGCAGGTCGTCGCGAGCCGCAGCTCGCTCGAGCCACTCGTTCAAAAGTATGACCTCTACAGATCGGAGCGCCAGCGTGGCGAGCCGATGGAATCCGTCATCGACCAGATGCGTGATGACATTAAGGTCAATCTCAACACGAGCCGCAACGACATCACCAACGGCTTCGATATCAGCTTCAGATATCGCGATCCGAAAACGACGCAGGCGGTCACTTCCGAGTTGGCTGGTAAGTACATCAGTGTGCAAACGCAGAATACGGTCGCCTCGACCGCGGCTGCGCGCCAGTTCATGGACAACCAGGTGACCCAGGCACGCGCCACCCTCACTGAAGTTGACAAGCAGATTCTGGAGTTTAAATCGAATCACGTCGGCATTCTGCCGTCAGAAGCCGAAGCGCTGTTTAATCAATTGTCCGGGTTGCGTGAAGAGCAAAAAGCGCTGATCTCCGAAGTGGGCCGTCTGCAGGATCGGCGAGCAGCGACTGCGAATCAGCTGGCGTTGCTGAGGGAGCAAAACGTCCAGGTAATCGAAACTGCCGCAGAGAGCATGACGGATCCAAAGACAACGTTGGCATGGTCCAACCTCGTGACGCGTAAAGCTGCACTCGAAGGCGAGTTGACGAGACTGCGCCAGGAGCTGCGCGAAAAGCACCCTGACGTTATCGCGAAACAGAAAGAAGTCGATCAGGTCAAGCAGGAGATGGACAAGATGATCGACGAGTGGAAGGAAAAAACCAAAGCTAAACAGGACCGTCTCAAACTGATGCCGAACCTGACGGTTGGTGCGGCAGAAAACGAAATCAAGCAAATCGAAAACGAAGTCAAGCGGCAACAAAAACTGCTCGCAGAGAATGAAGGCCAGATCGCTTCGATCGTTGACCGGATCAACAAGGTCCCGGGCGTTGAAGTTGCACTCAGCGCGATCGACCGTGACTACCAGATGAAGAAAACCGCCTTGGACGATCTGCTCGCACAACAACAGAAGATCGCTCTCGGTGCTGAGGCCGCCAGCCAGCAACAGGGTGAAGGAATCGAGGTCGTTGACGCTGCCAACTTGCCGTCGAAGCCGGTGGCTCCGAAGCGCCTGATGCTGAGCAGTCTCGGACTCGCGGCTGGACTGGGCCTGGGCTTATTGCTGGTCGGAATTTTTGAAGGACCACGCCTGCTCACGATTCAAAACACGGAAGACGCTCGACACTACACCGGATTGCCGGTGCTGCTGGCCGTGCCCGAGCTGCTGACTCCTCAGGAAGCGCGCGCGATACCGCGTCGGCGCAAGCTGTTACTTGCAGCCGGAGTGATCGCGATGCTTGTGAGCATCCCGGCGTTGGCGCTGGCGCTCAAGCTCACGCACGTTTTCGATTTCCTGATGCAAAGCTCAGGTCGAGGGTAACGAGCTAGTCGCCGAAACTGGAGGTTCAATAGTGTACGCAGAATTTTACGGTCTGAAAGAGTTGCCATTCGCGCTTACTCCCGACCCGCGCTTTATCTATTTCACTCCGTCACACACGGAAGTGATGGCCAACCTGCACTATGGCATCGAAGCGGGTAAGGGGCTCGTGGTGGTGACCGGCGAAGTGGGTACTGGCAAGACGACGATCCTGCGCTGGATGATGGAGCGTCTAGATCGCACAGTGCTCGTCGCTTACATCTTCAATCCACGGCTCTCAGTGCCTGAGTTTTACCAGCACGTGGCGACACTGCTCGACGTGCAGAAGTGGGAAACGAAGTCCGAATTGTTGCTCGAATTAGGGCGAGCGCTCGAGTCGCGACATTCGCGCGGTTTGCGAACCGTGCTGATCGTCGACGAGGCGCAGGGCTTGTCACCGCATGTGCTCGAAGAAATTCGACTGCTGTCAAACTTCGAATCGAACACGGCGAAGCAGTTGCAGATCGTTTTGACTGGTCAACCGGAGTTGCGGGAGGTTTTGAACAACCCGGACTTGCGACAGTTGAAACAACGCATTGCGCTGCGCTGCGTGATCAAGCCGCTGCCGAATGTCGAAGAGACGGACCGTTACATCACTTCGCGTTTACTGGTGGGGGGCGCCGAGCGCACTGACGTCTTCACGTCTGACGCTGTCGATTACATCTTCCGGTGTTCCGACGGCATTCCACGCAACATCAACAATCTTTGCGACAACGCGCTTCTCGCAGGCTATGCGGCAGGTGACGTGACGATCGGAAGATCGATTATTGAAGACGTGGCCGACACGTTTGACATGTTGCCGCGCACCGATCGAGGGCGAGGACAGACCGGAGAGGAACGCGAAGCTCCGGCACGAATCTTTTCCAACGCCGGACGCGCCGAGTTATGGAACGCCGGCAAGGGAGACACGGATTAGATCTCATCCACAGATTACACGGATGTTTAAAACCATCTGCGTAATCTGCGTAATCTGTGGATACACATTGAGGTGAATTGATGGGAAGAGTTTTTGACGCCATGAGACGACACAGCGCGCCCGATAACAACGGTAACGCTGTCAAACCTAAAGCAGAATCAGAGCACCGCGAGGAGAGTCCACGCGTTACCGGATTGGCCTCGGCGGAACAGATTGAGGAACAGCTACTGAGCGGTTCCAAGATCATGTCTGTTCCTAAACCGGTGCGAAGTTCAGCGTCCACTGCGCACACTGCGGATGTACCCGGCGGGTCGGCACTCCCCGGCGGAATTGCTTCGCGTGATGCTGGGGCAACTTTGGGCGCTGCCGAGGCGACGCGCGCCGGAGGATTCGTCACCTTCGACATCTCTCCGTCGCGCGTTGAGCCTCACCTGATTGCTGTCAGCCAGCCACGCTCGGCTTACACCGAGCAGTATCGCGATCTGCGAACAAAGATTCTCCAGGCTGGCGAGCGCATGCAAATGCGCGCAATCGTCGTCACCAGTGCGGGTATCGCCGAAGGCAAAACGCTTACGGCGCTCAATCTCGCCTGGTTACTGGCTCAAACTGAAGGCATACGCGCACTCGTTATCGATAGCGATCTGCGTCGCCCGTGCGCCACTGATTATCTCGGTATCGAGGCACAGGGCGGACTGTCGGAAGTTCTCGGCGGTCAGCTAAAACTCGAAGACGCGATCGTTCGTCTTGAACCCGCCGGTCTTCACCTGTTGCCCGGTGGACGCCCACGCGATGACGTCGCCGAGTTGCTTTCCGGTCCCAGCTACGCACGCATACTCAGCGAAGTGCGTCGCATGTTCGACTACATCATCATCGATGCGCCGCCGCTCGGCATCTTCACTGACGCAAGCGTGTTGATGTCACGCGCCGATGGTGGACTCCTGGTAGTCCGTGCCGGCAAAACTCGTTACGCGGCAGTCGACAAGCTGCTGGAGCAGATGCCGAAGGAGCGCCTGCTGGGCGTCGTGCTGAATCGTGTTGCGGAACAGCCGGAGGCTTCGTCTTACTACTACCAGCACCGCTATTACAACCGCGAACGAAAAGTGACTGAGATGCATCCAGTTCCTGCTGAGAGAGTTGAAGAGGAGGTAGCGACCGTCAATTGAGAGCTCTACGTCTCAACGGACGAACGATCTTACTGCTGATTGCCGAGGCGGTACTCGTCTACGGCGCGATCATCGGCGCCGTATACCTGCGCGTCCGCGGAGATGGCTGGCATTCCGAGCTCGTCGAGAAGCATGGTTATTGGAAAGCGGCAGTTGCCGGTTCATTCTGCCTCGCTGCTTTCTACCTTTTCGATCTTTACGACTTTCTCGTGATGCACGACCGGCGCGAGCTGGTGCTGCGACTCATCCAGGCGCTCGGTCTGGCGTGGATCGCACTCGCGTTCTCGTTCTACATGTTTCCGAGTTTGAGGCTCGGTCGCGGCATCTCCCTGATCGCATTGCCGCTCGCACTTGGGTTGATGGTTTCGTGGCGAGTTTCGATTCACTGGTTCCTGGGCCACCCGGACTTTGGTGAGCGCATCCTGATTGTCGGCTCCGGCAATCTCGCGGTCGAGATGGCGCGTGAAGTATTGAACCGTCCTGACGCTGGTTATCGCATCGTCGGCTTTGTCGGCAATGACGCGGACTTGTTAGGCAAGAGCCTGATCAACCCGCGCGTGATCGGGTTGACGGACCAGCTCGAAGAGATCGTCAAGCGCGAACACATCGATCGCATCGTGGTCGCGATGGGTGAACGGCGCGGGCAACTGCCAACAGACAAGCTTTTGCAGCTGAGCCTTGCGGGCCAGGTGACGATTGAAGAAGGCCAGTCATTTTATGAGCGCATCACTGGTCGCGTCTCTTTGAACATGCTTCGTCCGTCGTGGCTGATTTTCACCGGCCGTGGACGACAAAAAAGAATTTCAGGACTCGCGCGCAGCGCTGTGCACTGGCTCGTGGCTTTGGCGGGCGCGACTCTTTCGCTGCCGATCGTTATCGTCACGGCAATACTGATCAAGCTCGAGTCGCCTGGTCCGGTCTTTTACAAACAGGAACGAATCGGCAAAAACGGTCGCACGTTTGTGTTAACGAAATTTCGCTCAATGAGAGTCGACGCCGAACAGGATGGTCCGGTTTGGGCCAGCAAGGGCGACTCGCGCACGACGCGCGTCGGCCGCATCATTCGCAAGATCCGCGTCGATGAGATTCCGCAGTTCTGGCACATCCTGAAAGGCGAGATGAGCT
>Ga0126311_10000611_pt1 | contig 16614 bp, 16 predicted proteins | sample Plot61_FD_92539 | JGI IMG/M metagenome (GOLD analysis project Ga0126311, IMG submission 92539) | Serpentine soil microbial communities from UC McLaughlin Reserve, CA, USA - Plot61 | ecosystem: Environmental > Terrestrial > Soil > Grasslands | place: USA: UC McLaughlin Reserve, Lake County... | reverse complement strand
CGCCAAGCTCTTCCCTCTCGAAACACAAACATCGTCACGGAATTGCTCCAGGCCCGCGCCGTCGGCCCGGCGATCGTTGATGAGGCCATCGAGCGCGACGCCGACGCGATCGTCATGACTGCGGCTGTCCATCGCAGACACGGCCGGCCAACACTTGGTGAGACGACCGTCCACGTGCTGCTCAACGCGCCGTGCGAGGTCCTTGTCATTCGTACAGTCCCAGACCCGCTACCAGCGGCCGGAATACAGCGATGAGAGCGGTCATCATGGGTTGTGGGCGCGTGGGAGCGCGGATCGCCGGGCTACTCGACCATTCCGGCAATGAAATCTCGGTGATCGACACGGACAGCCGTGCGTTCCGCCGGCTCCCCACCGGCTTTGGCGGCGAGACGGTGATCGGCACCGGCATCGACGAGGACGTGCTGCGCAGGGCTGGCATCGAGGACGCGCAGGCGTTTATCGCAGTCACAAATGGGGACAACAGAAACATCATGGCGGCGCAGGTGGCGCGGCTCGTCTTCGAAGTGCCCGAGGTCATCTGCCGCATCTACGACCCCGTGCGGGAGGATACGTACCGCCGCCTTGGCCTGACGACAGTTTGTCCGACCACTACCATCTCCGCAATCATCCTCGACCACGTCATGCGCGCGGCGAGCGACACGGACGTGGTGCGCGGGGGGGCCACCTAGCCATGTACATCATCGTCGCCGGAGGCGGCAAGGTTGGCTACTATCTAGCCCAACACCTTCTAGGGGAAGGGCACGAGGTCCTGCTGATCGAGCGCAATCCCGATCGGGTCACGGAGATCAACGAGGTGCTCGGCGCCGTCGCGGTCGCCGGTGACGGTGCCGAGGCGGGGACGCAGGCCACGGCCGGTGCCTCTCGCGCCGACGTGGTGGTCGCGGTGACCGGGGAAGACGAGGACAACTTGGTGATCTGCCAGGTTGCTCGCGAGAAGTTTCACGTCGCCCGAACTATCGCCCGCGTCAACAACCCCAAGAACGAGCATCTGTTCCGGATGCTTGGTGTCGACGTCACCGTCAGCCAGACCAACTACATCCTCAACTTGATCGAGCAAGCGATTCCCGAGCGCTCGTTCGTCCATCTCGTCAGCTTTCATGAGGACCTGACGATCGTCGACGCCAAAGTTTCGGAGAGCTCGGCGGTTGCTCACCGCGCCATCGCAGAGATCGAGCTGCCGGAAAACACCGCGATCACCGCCATCGCCCGTGGGGCAAACCTGATCGTGCCCAACCCCGGCACGGAGCTGCTACCGGGCGACGACATCATCGCGGTGGCGCACCAGGACCAGGAGGACGAGCTGCGCCGGTTGCTTGTCTGAGTCACGAGCGCGCCTGGAAGCGAAGGTGCCAGAGGGTCGTCTCATGCTCCTAGCCGTGGAAGTTGGCAACACGAACACCACGTTCGGACTCTTCGCCGCGGTTGGTGAACTGACGACCGCATACCGGCTGTCGACCGAGCGCGAGCGTATGCCGGACGAGTGGTTTGCGATGTTGGCCGCGCTCCTTGCGTCGGATGGCCACGAACTGGCTGAGGTCGACGGCGTGATCATCTCCAGCGTCGTGCCGAGCGTGACGACATGGCTCGTCGAGATGAGCCACAATCGGCTTCGTATCGATCCGGTGATCGTCTCCGGAGATCTGGATGTCGGACTCGACCTCGACGTCGACGAGCCCAGGCAGTTGGGCGCCGACCGCATCGTCGACTGCGTAGCCGCATTCGACCGTTACGGGGGTCCGGCAATCATCGTTGACCTTGGCACCGCGACGACCTTTGATGTTATCGGCCCGGATGGCGCGTACAAGGGCGGCGCCATTGCCGCCGGGGTCGCGACTTCTTTGAAGGCGCTGGCCGGTAACGCCGCCCAACTCTTCAATGTCGAGCTCCATATGCCCGAAAGTGTGATCGGGCGCAACACCGCCGATCAGCTCCGCTCCGGGATCGTCGCTGGGCACCTAGCCATGCTCGAGGGCATGATCGGGCGCACCCGCGCCGAGCTGGAAACAGACGCTCAAGTCATCGTGACCGGTGGATTGGCGCCGCTCTTCGCGAATCGCTCCTCGCTGTTCGACCATTTCGACCCGGATCTGACTTTGCATGGCTTGCGGCTTATTTACGATCGAGTTCGGACCGTGAGCAACAGTACCGCCGCGAAGTCTCCAGCCGAACTGCGCCGTGTTGCCGCCACTCCTTGAGACGCGCCTGGATGGGGTCTAACTCAATCAACGTCTTATGCGGGGACCAACTCCATCGACGTCTGCCCGGTTAGCGCCGAGGACCAGGCGTTTCTTGCTCGTGTCCCGCTTGGCTCGATTGGCCGGGGCTTTGTGGCCCCGGCGGCGACATGTCCTTGCTTGTGCGACATCGAGGCGGCGTGCTACTCGTTTCCGGTGAGTTCGCTGAATGCCGCCAGATCGACACGGGAGGTTCCGGAATCACCATGCCCGATGCCACAACGGGCTTCAAGCAGACGCTCAGTCGTTCCCCCACCGGTGATCTGCCACTGAAGATGGCGGTTCAGCGCTCGGGGCGCTTGACACAAGACACCCTCGATCTCTTGCATGCCATCGGCTTGCAGTTCGAAAGCTACGGCCAGCGCCTCTTTTCGCACTGTCGGAACTTTCCACTTTCGATCCTTTATGGACGCGACGATGATATTCCGGGCTATATCGGGCTCGGCACGGTTGATCTCGGCATCGTCGGCCGCAACCTCCTGCACGAGGAGAACGTCCTAGTCGAAGAGCTCGCGCCTCTCGGGTTCGGCTACTGCGAGCTGGTCGTGGCGACGCTGCGCGACGCCCCGTTTACCCGACCCGAGCAACTCCTCGACGCGCGGATCGCCACATCCTACCCGGAATCGGCGCGCCGGTACTTCAGGGAGCTCGGGGGCCGTCCGGAGATCATCACCATCAGTGGGTCGGTCGAGGTGGCTCCGTCCCTCGGTCTGGCTGATGCGATCGTCGAGTTGACTGCTACCGGTTCGACACTGCTCCTGAACGACCTGCGGCCCATCGCCACAATTCTCGAGTCACAGGCAGTGCTTGCCGCCCATCCCGAAGCAATGGCGGATCCGGCCAAGCGCGCGAACATCGACCGCCTGATGATGCGGATTGGCGCAGTTCAAGCGGCAAAGCGCTACAAGTACCTGATGATGAATGCACCGGAAGCCGCGTTGCCCGCCATTCGGGCGATCGTGCCGGGGCTGAAGGCGCCGACGATCGTCCCGCTCGCCGACCCCGGATGGGTCGCGGTCCATACCGCGGTTGAAGAGGACGCCTTCTGGGAGTCGATCGAGCGCCTGCGCGCGGCCGGCGCCACCGAGATCCTCGTTTCCTCGTTGGAGAAGCTTCTCCTGTGAACGGGAGACGGCCAGACGTCGAGACGGGGGCACCCGGACAGTCACGGCAATTAGATGGGCCGTTAGCTTCGTTCATCGGATCGGGGCGCTCGTCGGCCTTCCCGCGGCTTCTCATGGTCGCTACAACCTCGGCTACCATTTGCACACCGTCAGCGGTCCGCGGCTCTGCCGCCTAGCCGACTTGCCGTCTCGTCACTGCGGAGGTTCTTTGGTGTCTCAGAGCGCCGCGTCTCGGACCACGTTCGATCCCGAGAAGCTCGTCCGGACGGCGATCCATCATCTTCCGCTCTACACCCGGGACGAGCCGCCGGTCGAAAAACCGGCGCGAGCGGTTCGCCTCGACTGGAATGAGTCTCCGTATGGGCCATCGCCCAAAGCAGTGGAAGCCCTGGCCAAAGTCGCCACGCACAATCGGTATCCAGAGTTCGATGCTTGGGCCCTACGCGATGCTCTCGGAAGCTATGCCGGGGTAGCGGCGGATCGCATCGTCGCCGGGGCCGGTCTCGACAACGTGCTTGAGACGCTAATGCTGCTGCTCATCGAGCACGGCGATCGCGTCATCATCTCCGAGCCAACTTTTATGGTCTATCAGCTGCTCGTCCGCGGTCATGGCGGCGAGGCGGTCAACGTACCGCTTGATCGGGATTTCCAGCTCGATGCGCAAGGTATCCTGGATGCGGTCGACGACCACACCAAGCTGATCGTGATTTGCAATCCAAACAACCCGACCGGCAATCTGCTGGCGCCTGAGGCCATCAAGCGCATCGTGGCCTCTGCACCCTGCCTGGTCGCCATCGACGAGGCGTACGCCGAATTTGCCGGCACCAGCTACCGCGACCTGATGGACGAGTACCCGAACCTCGCCGTTCTACGCACGTTGAGCAAGTTCGCCGGACTGGCCGGTATGCGTGTCGGCTACGGCATTTTCCCCGAGTCGCTGATGCCGTACCTGATGCGCGTGATGCCCGGGTTCTGTAACGTCAGTGCGGCTGCAAGCGCAGCCGCCATCGCCGCCCTCGCGGACGGCGACTACAACGATGCCACCATCGCTCGCATTGTCGCCGATCGGGAGATGCTTGCGGATCGACTGTGTCAGATCCCAGGGGTGGAGCCGCTGACCTCGGCCACAAACTTCCTACTCGTTCGGCTTCCGGTGCCCGATGCGGGACCTGTCGTCCGGGAGTTGGCCAACCGCGGCGTCTACGTGCGCCATTTCGGCAATCCAGCGTTCGGCATCGCGGACTGCCTTCGCGTTTCGATTGGCACACCAGAGGACAACACGATCTTCGCTGACGAGCTCGAGGCGATTCTGGCGACTGAGGAGCCAATGGCATGACCGCGACCGAAGCGCGGGCCGATCAGCGGCGCGCACACATTGCCAGATCGACCCTCGAGACCCGAATCGAGGCGAGCCTCGATCTCGACGGCGGCCCAGTGACCGTGAGAACGGGAGTGCCGTTTCTCGACCACATGTTGGAGGCCCTCGGCCGCCATGGCAAGCTAGGTATCGAGGTGAGCTGCGACGGCGACGCCGGGATGGATCCCCACCACACGGTCGAAGACATCGGCATTGTGCTTGGCCAGACTGTCCGAGAATCGCTCGGAGACCGGCGCGGTGTGGCGCGCTTTGGCTACGCCTATGCCCCGTTGGACGAAGCCCTGGCGCGGGTCGTCATCGACTGCTCGGGTCGCCCATATCTCCACTACGAGGCGGAGATGCCAGAGCCGGCCATTGGCCGGGATTTCGCGGCCAGTCTGATCGAGGAGTTCTGGCGGGCGTTCGTCGTCAATGCCGCGATGACGGCCCATGTCGACTTGATCAGGGCGCGCAACGCCCATCACGCGGCGGAGGCGATTTTCAAAGCCGGTGCCCTCGCGCTTCACGCCGCCACGCGCCAGATTGGTGACCCGATGACCATCCCCTCGACGAAAGGCGTGCTCGCATGAGCGTCTCCATTGCGGTCATCGACTATGGAGCCGGGAATCTGCGATCCATTCGACGCGCGTTGGAAGCCGCCGGCGCGCACGTAACCGTCTCATCTGACAGCCAGCTCGTGCGCGGGGCCGATGCCGTCGTTTTCCCCGGCGTCGGCGCGGCCGGTGCGGCGATGGACCGTCTCCACCAGCTCGGGCTGGTCGACGTCATCGGCGAAGTCGTCGCCGAGGGACGACCATTTCTTGGTATCTGTCTCGGCATGCAGCTCCTCTTCGAGCATCAGGAAGAAGGGGATACTCATGGGCTCGGTCTCCTGAGAGGTCGGGTACGCACGCTCAGTCCTGAGGTCAAGGTGCCGCAGATCGGATGGAACCGCGTGCGCTGGATCCAGGAAGCCGCCGGCTATCGCCCTGCCGCGGAAGAAGACTTCTATTTCGTCCACTCCTACGTCACCGAGCCGGACGACCCCGCCGACGTCGCGGCCATCACCCGCTACGGCGAGGTCTTCCCCAGCATCGTCCGCCATCATCAGGTCTGGGGCACGCAATTTCACCCGGAGAAAAGCGGACCTGCCGGTCTGAGGTTGATCGGAGGTTGGGTCGACGGAGTGCGGGCAGTCGCCAATGGCAAGCTGGTAAGCATCCCCGCATGATCCTCTATCCGGCAATCGACATTCGCGGCGGTCGTTGCGTCCGTCTCATCGAAGGCGATTTCGATCGCGAGACGGCGTACGACAGCGACCCCTCATTGGCCGCGCGCCGTTGGGTGGAGGCCGGCGCGGAGTGGGTCCACGTCGTCGATCTCGACGGCGCGGTCGCAGGGAGACCGATCAATGGCAAGGCCGTCGTGCAAATCCGCGCCGCGGTCGATGTCCCGATCCAGCTTGGCGGAGGGCTGCGCCTATTGACCGATCTGGAGAAGGCATTCAGCGCCGGCGTCAACCGTGTGATTCTTGGCACCGCCGTCCTCCGGGACCCGGAATTGGTCATCAACGCCGTCGCGCGCTGGGGTGAACGCATCGCGGTCGCGCTCGACACCAGAGACGGCCGCCTGGCGACCGATGGCTGGCTAGGACAGAGCGATAGGCGGGCCGTCGAGGTAGCACAGCGGCTGGCTGGGAGTGGCGTGCGCCATTTCGTCTACACCGACATTCGACGCGACGGCACGCTCTCTGGTCCGGACCTGCCGGGACTCAGTGAGCTGGTCGAGAAGGTCGACGTGGATGTCACCGCCTCCGGCGGCATCGCGTCACTTGTAGACATCAAAGCCGTAGCAACCGCGGGTGCAGCCGGCGTGATCATTGGCCGCGCGTTGTACGACGGACGCATCGACCTCGCCGAGGCAGTCGCGCTATTCGGGCGCAGCGAGGCGCCATGTTGAGTCTCTACCCAGCCACCGGTGGCAACGGTCTCCCCGACACCGGGCCATACCGCAGGATCATTCCCTGTCTGGACGTGACGGCTGGCCGCGTCGTCAAGGGCATCGAGTTTGTCAATCTGCGCGACGCCGGAGATCCCGTCGAGCTGGCCGCGTTCTATGACAGCGAAGGCGCCGACGAGCTCGTCTTCCTCGATATCACCGCGTCCTCCGACAGCCGCCGCACGATGATCGACGTCGTCGAGCGCACGGCCGACCAGGTCTTCATTCCGCTAACGGTCGGGGGGGGTGTGCGCTCCGTGAGCGACATTCGGGAACTGCTCTCCGCCGGGGCCGACAAGGTGTCGATCAACACTGCAGCCATCAGTGATCCCGAGGTCATCGATGTCGGAGCGCAGGTCTTTGGGCGCCAGTGCATCGTCGTCGCCATCGACGCTCGCCGCGAGCCGGATCGCGACGGCTGGGGCGTCTACACCCACGGCGGGCGGCGCGCCAGCGGTCTGGACGTCGTCGCCTGGGCTGCTGAAGCGGCTCGCCGCGGTGCCGGGGAGATCCTCCTCACCAGCATGGACCGCGATGGCACCCGCGATGGGTACGATCTGCCACTCTTGGAAGCTGTCTCCGCGGCTGTCAACATCCCGGTGATCGCCTCTGGCGGCGCCGGTAACCTCGATCATCTCTACGAAGGTCTCGCGCCTGGCCGCGCCGACGCGGTCCTGGCGGCTTCGATTTTCCACTTTGGGGAGTACCGCATCGCGGACGCGCGGGCTCATCTCGCCGGCCGCGGTATTCCGGTGCGCCAGTCTCGCTCGTGAACCGTCTGGCGCCACAGAATATTCGCTTCGGCACCGATGGTCTGGCGCCTGTGGTCGTCCAGGACGTCGTGACCGGCGACGTCCTGATGCTGGCCCACATGAATGAGGACGCGCTCCGCCTTACCTACGAGACGGGCAGGGCGCACTACTGGAGTCGCGGCCGCAATGCGCTCTGGCGCAAAGGCGAGACATCGGGTCACGAGCAACTGGTCGAAGAGGTTCTCGTCAATTGCGAGCAAAACAGCCTGCTGCTTCTCGTGCGCCAAGTTGGCGCCGTCTGTCATGATGGCTATCCGACCTGCTTCTACCGTCGCGCGGCTCCGGACGGCTCGCTAACAATCGTCCGTGAGCGTTCATTCGACCCCAGCACCGTCTACCGCGACTCGCCGATAGCGCCTCGGGCTGATGAGAGCCTGGCCGTCGACTCACTTGCGGAGGCGACGCGTCGACAGTTCGGGGCCTACGCCTACCTGCGCGACCACGATCTGACCTCCGAGTCTGAGACGTCTCGCCGCCTGCGAGATTCCCATCAGAATTTCCGGAGACGTATTGCCGACGAGCTGCGCGAATTGGCTGGGGTCCTCAACGGAGAGCACCGGCACGCCGGCCCGGAGCATGACTTGCTCCTGGAAGCATCTCAGGTCATCTACTGGTTGCTCTTGGAATCGCTGCGCAACAGGATCACTTGGATGACGCTGCGGCCCGATCGGGCATTGGCCACCGTCGACGCCCTGCTACCCGTGGCGACAGTTGGCCGGCTGCTGCTCGCGGAGGCGAACCGGTGGTCCGAAGACATGCGGGCGAACCCAGACATCGCTCCTGCTGTTCACGCCTCCATGTCACTCGTCGGGCAGGCCTGCGTTAGCGCAGGTCTCGATCCGCTGGCCGTCATCCAATTCGACATTGCCGAGCTTGAATCCCGAGCCTATCTCGCTCCATATTTCGGGCACGGGACCGGATAAGCGGTGCCGTCCGGCGGCAGAGAGTGGCTTTGGACCCCGTGGCGGATGCGCTACGTCGCTGGAGCGGATCACGAGGAAGGCTGCATTTTCTGCAACCGGCTTGCCGAAGCGGACGACGTACAGTCCCTAATCCTGTACCGTGGCCCGCTCACCTTCGTGATCATGAACCTCTACCCGTACAACACGGGGCACTTGATGATCGTACCGAACGCGCACGTTGCCTCTCCCGAGGACGCGGACCCCGAGGTGATGCGTGAGATGGCGGAGCTGCGGGCTCCACTGCTGCGCGCGCTTCGCCGTGCGTTATCCGCCGATGGGTTTAATCTCGGACTCAACGTCGGAGCGCCGGCCGGCGCAGGTGTCGCCGACCATCTCCACGAACACGTCGTCCCACGCTGGCAGGGAGACGCCAACTTCATGCCGATCCTCGCTTCGACGATGGTCATGCCGGAGCTAGTCCCGGTGACCTACGCCAAGGTCCGTGCGGAGCTCGCCGTCGAGCTCGCACCCGGCAGTCGGGTCTCGAACCTCGTCGTTGCGGCCGACCGCACGCACGCGCTAGTCGATGCAGCCGGACGGTTGCCACAGGTTGAGCCACTTCCCGACGAACCAATCTGGCGGGCAGCGATTCGCGATGCAGGCGAGCGGGGCCTGACCGGTGCCGAGATGCTGGGTTGGGCCGGGGAGCGACATGCGGGTCAGGGACGACCCGCCCTCATTCTCCGTGCGTCCTTCCCTAGGGACACCGCGCTCGCTCCGGGAAACCGTCTCGCGCCAGTGCACGAGCTGCTGGCCGGGATAGACGCGCAGTTCGTGCGCGTCGCCTTGCAACACCAAGACGGGGCCAATTCTTGATCGCTGCTCGCGGCCATCGGTCCTCCTTCGTCGTGTCCGCCGCAATTGGCCAGTAAATTGGCCAGTAGTCAGCGGCGCGCACGCTTCTATACTCGGTAGCATGAAACCGATACCCCGCCCGATAGGCGGCTAATTCGCCGTGCCTGACTCCGAGCTTCGCCATGACTCCTCCGACCGGAGAGGAATGGCGTTGAATTCGTTCCTTTGCGTGGCGGCGGAGTCAGTCAGCGCCGCCGCCGAAGTGATGCTGCTGCCGAGCCTGATCCTGGCGTTTTTCGTCGCCGAGCTGACTCCGTCCTATGCCACGATCGGGCTGGTACCCGCGATCGCGATCGGGTTCTGGACGCTCGGCCGGCTGCCAGCGCACCTGCTCGCCCAGTCCCGCCGGCGACAGCAACCGTGGGCCTTTGCGTCGGCGGCGGTTCGCGCCGCAGCAATCGGGGTCCTCGCCGTTGTCACCAGCCGCACCGACCCCGCAGGTCTCTCACAGTCGGCGCGGCCCCTCATCCTCACCGTCTTTCTTTGCCTCATCGCTTTCTCCCTGGCGGGAGGATTCGGCAGTCTCGCCAGCGGTGCACTACTCCAATCCTCGATCGCCAGCGAAAATTGGGGCTCCTTTGTCAGAAGGCGCGCCGGGTGGAGCGCATTGTTGTCCTTCCTCGCGGCCGTCGTCGTCGCACGATTGCTCGGCAACAGTGCGCTCGGATTTCCTGGCAACTATGGACGGCTATTCCTCGCAGCCACAGCCTGCCTTGTGAGCGTGGCCGTCATTACCGCCGCGATGCGCGAACCGTGGGCTACAGCTGCAGCGTTGAGCGTGCCAAACCCACCCCCGCCGGCCTGGCGTCAGCTTCTCCGGGACACCAGGTACCTGCGGTTTCTCCTGTTTCGCATGCTCCTTTCGTCGACCGCCGCAATTGATCCGTTTCTCTTTCTCTACGCGATCACCCGCCTGGGCGCGCCATTCACCAAGATCGGTGATTATGTCATATTAGGTGTACTGGGATGGATCGTATCCGCGCCCGTCTGGTTCTGGGTCGAACGCCGCTCCGGTGCCCGAGTGTTGCTGCAAACCGCTGCCGTCGTCCGCCTCGTCGCCTCGGCTATAGCCCTGGCCATGCCCCCGCTCGCGGCGATTGGCGTAGTCCGCGAGCGGCTGCCCGACGTGACAGCGTTGACGACGGCGTACGGAGCCACCTTCTTCGTCGTCGGCGCGGCGCTCGCTGCTCAATCTCGAGGCAACTATGACTACCTCGCGACATTGGCGCCACATCCGGTGCTCCCGGCATACACGGGTCTGACCAACGCGATCCTTGTCATCGTGGCCTTCTCTCCGGTGCTGGGGGGAATCGTGATCGAACGGTTCGGGTATGAGGCGCTGTTCGGGATCGCGGCGGCCGTGGGTCTGGCCGCGGTGTTCGCGGGTGGTTGGCTCGCGGAGACTCCGTCGCGAGCGAGGGAGCGCCAGGACGCGGGTCAAGTGGCGACCAACAAGGCGCTCCTCTCCGGACCCGTCTGACCGATCCCGCTCGATTCGACCAGGCCTATTGACTCACCGGACCGGCGGCCCGAACAGCCGCCGGCGCGCTGTCCACGAATTCCTCGAAGTTCTTCTCCAAGTCGCGCGCCAGCCGAACGGCTGTCGCGTCGTACTCCCCACGATCCGGCCAAGTCTCGCGGGGACGCAGGAGTGCGCCTGGGATGGCTGGGGCCGATCGTGGCGCGGCAAAACCAAACACCGGATCGACGTCCATCGGCACATGATCGAGCGACCCGTCGAGGATCGCCGCGACGGCTGCCCGCGTCAGACCAATCGGCATCCGTTTCCCGGTGCCGTACGGGCCGCCGGTCCAACCGGTGTTGACAAGCCAGACTTCCGACCCATGCCGGTCCAATCGTTCGCCAAACAGGCTCGCGTATCGCATCGGCGGCAGCGGCAGAAACGGCGCGCCAAAGCACGCCGAGAACGTGGCGCTTGGGGTTGTGACACCCCGCTCCGTGCCGGCAACCTTCGCGGTATAGCCGGACAGGAACCAGTAGAGGGCCTGATCACGGGTGAGCCTGGCCACCGGTGGCAAGACGCCAAACGCATCCGCGGAGAGGAACAGGATCTTCGACGGATGGTTGCCGATCCCACCCGCCTCGGGATCGAGAAAGGCGAGTGGATAGGCCGCCCGAGTATTTTCGGTCAGGGAGTCGTCATCGAACCTCGGATGTCGCGTGTCCCGATCGAGCACGACATTTTCGAGGACGGACCCAAACCGCTGTGCGGCGCGAAAGATGTCGGGCTCTGCCTCCGCGGAAAGTCCGATCGTTTTCGCATACGAGCCGTTCTCGAAGTTGAAGATGCCGCGCTCTGACCAGCCGTGCTCGTCATCCCCGATCAGCCGGCGCTGGGGATCAGTCGAGAGCGTCGTCTTCCCGGTTCCCGACAGCCCGAAGAACAGCGCGGTGTTGCCGTCCCGTCCCTCGTTGGCCGAGCAGTGCATCGTGGCTACGCCGTGCCGCGGAAGTGATCCCTGCATCACGGTAAAGATTGCCTTTTTGATCTCGCCAGCGTATTGGGTACCGGCGATCAGGACGCGCCGCCACTCGAAGTCGATCGCGATTCCGGTGGCGCTCGCCGTTTCGTGCCGTTCGGGGTCGACCTGGAGTTGGGGCGCATGGAAAACGGTCCAGCCGCGAGCACTAGCCTCGTCGTCGTGGCGGCCGGGGAGAAAGAGATTGCGGGCGAACAACGCTGACCAGGCGCTCTCTGTAATCAGACGCACCGGCAGGTTGAACTCCGGGTCCGCGCCAGCGGAGAGGTTCATGACGTAACGGTCTCTGTCAGCCAGGTGATCGACGACATCGGCGTGAAATTGGGCAAAGGCGTCCGGGGACATCGGCTGATTGACGCTCCCCCACCAGATCTCGTCCGCTAACTCGCCATGCCGCACGACAAACTTGTCTTCGGGGGAGCGGCCAGTGTGGGCACCGGTTTCGACAACGAGCGCACCGGCGTCAGCAAGTCGACCATCCCCGCGGCGAATGGTGTGCTCGATGAGGACGCTCGGTGCCAGGTCACGGTAATCCACGCTCGCCGTTGACCGCGACTCTCTCTTCACTGGAAGGAAACCTGCGTGCGAATCACCATCGGCATCCTCGCTCACAAGGGTGACAGCTGATCGGTCAGCACTCACGTTCCTGACCCTCCCCATTGCACGCGACGGTCGCGAGACCCACCGCGCCGCGCGACGTCGGCGGCAGGGACGATCAAGAATACGTGGCCGCCTAACTCGCGAACAGCCTCGCAAGGCCGGGACCATCCCAAGCCAGACGCCGCGGCACGCGACGGGTCAGGCAGCCAGCACGGGGCGGATGGCGCCGATCGCGCGCCGGAAACCAGCCAGCACCTCGTCAATCGTCGCATCGTCCATTGCGGTCGAGGCGCACATCATCAGCCGCGGCGCGACGTAGATGCCCTCCAGTAGAAGTACCAGGTGCAGCAGCCGCGCAAGCCCTTTGTCGGCGAGCGCCGCGTCTCGGTAGGTACGGACCCCGGTTGCACCGAAATGCACACCGGCGAAGGAGCCGTAACCGGTCACGGCCGCCGGTACGCCTGCTTCTTCCAGCGCCGTGCGCAGCCCGTCTCGCAAGCGACTGCCGAGACCGTTGATACGGTCGACCTCCGCCGGGGTATACGCCTCCATCGCCGCCACGCCGGCCACCATTGTGATCAGGTTGCCGTTGAACGTGCCTGATTGCGACAGTGGCGCTGGGGACAACGGGTCGAATTGCTCCATGACACTTGCCCGACCACCAAACCCGCCGACGGGAAACCCGCCCCCGATGATCTTGGCGAACGTGGTCAAGTCCGGACGCACGCGGTAGTGCTGCTGCATGCCACCCGGCTCGAGCCGGAAGCTCATGACCTCGTCGAATATGAGCAGTGCTTCATGCTCAAGGGTGAGGGCCCTGAGCGCTTCCACAAACGCTTGATCCCCCGGCACCATGCCGGCGGATCCCATCACCGGCTCGACGATGACGGCCGCGATCTCGGTGCCGCGCTCCCGCATCAGACGCTCCACCGCCTCGATGTCGTTCAATGGGGTGACCAGGACATTGTCGATCGTGTTTTCCGGAACCCCGCGTGTGCCCAGCACCGCGGTTGGAGCACGGTCAGGGCCAGCCGCCGGATCGCGCGGATCCGGGCGCACGCTCACCTCCACGTCGTCGTACGTGCCGTGGTACCCGCCCTCCATCTTGACGATCAGATCGCGGTTGGTGAACGCGCGCGCCGCCCGCAGCGCGTTCATGACCGCCTCGGAACCGGAGTTGCAAAACCGCACCATGTCGACCGAAGCAACGCGGTCGACGATGATCTGCGCCAGCCGGGTCTGGGCCTCATTCGGGGCCGGAAACGCGGTACCGAAGGGAAGTCGTTCCGACACAGCGGCGACAACCGCCGGGTGGGCATGGCCGTGGATCAGGGACGTGTAGTTGTTGAGGAGATCGACGTAGGTGCGGCCGTCGGCGTCCTGGACGCGACAACCCCGCCCTTGCGTGATCACCAGTGGGTAGGGGGCATGAAACGCGACCGTGCGGGTATCACCGCCGGGCATCACGCGGCGCGCAGCCTCATGGAGCGCGGCTGAGCGGGGCGAGCTAGCCCGGTAATCGGCAATCACCTCCGCCTCGACTTCCGAGCGCGTGCGCGAATCGACCATTGAGGGATTTTGGACTCCCAGCGCCATATCATGCCTCCTGATTCACAGGGCCACTGTTCTGAACCGAGATCGTAAGAACCAGGGCCGAAGGCGTCAAGTCGAGCCAGCGGGTACGCTGCCGCAGGGCGACAACTGAACAGCAAGGAAGGGCACAAACGGGTGAGGATCGAACCATTTCAGCTCGAGCGCTGGATGACGACATACGAGGTCAAGGTCAAGTGGGATATCGCTGAAAGCGGGATCTTCCCCATGTCCTCGCGGGAGATCCTCGATCTGCTGCCACCCGAGGAACGCGAAACCGAACTGGACCGCTTGCTCGATCTGCGGCTCGGATACAGCGAAGCGTGCGGCAGCGCGGAGCTGCGTGGCTTGGTCGCGGCCACCTACGAGAACACCTCGCCGGACGAAATTCTTGTCACCACCGGCGCCATCGAAGCGAATTTCCTGCTCTTCAACGAGCTCCTTTCGGCGGGAGATCGAGTCGTGGCTGTCAAGCCGGCCTATCAGCAGCTCCACAGTGTCGCTAAAGCGATCGGTTGCGACGTCGCGCTCTGGACACCGCGCGATGATGGTGGGTTTCGCTTCGACCTCGACGATCTGCGCGCGCTGGCCACGCCCGGGACCCGGATGATCGTCGTCAACACCCCACACAACCCGACCGGAGCGATGCTTTCCGAGCAGGAGCTGCGGGATATTTACGCTTTGGCGGAGGAGCTCGACGCCTGGATACTGAGCGACGAAGCCTATCGCTGGCTCGATCTACCGGGGAATCCGCCTCTCGCCCCGCCGATGCGAAATCTCGGCCCACTGTCGATCAGCACCGGCACGTTCTCGAAGCCCTTTGGCCTGCCAGGACTGCGCATCGGCTGGATCGCGGCGCCGGAGGACGTAGTACGGCGCTGCTGGGGTCTCCGCGACTACATCAGTCTCAGTCCCGGCAAGCTAAACGACGCGCTAGCGGTCCTTGCCTTCCGCCATCGCGACCAGATCGTCGAGCGCACGCAACGGATCGTTGCCGAGAATCTACCGATTGCCGCACGCTGGTTCGCTGAGAACGCGGACGTCGTCTCCTGGACGCCACCCTGTGGTGGCGTCCTGGCTCTGATGAGATACCAACTCGACTTGCCGTCGCTGGAACTTGCCAATCGTCTTGCTGAGGACTACAGCGTCATGCTGGCCCCAGGCTCCGCGTTTGGCTATGAGGGGTATCTACGCATCGGCGTCGGCACCAACCCGACAATCTTTGCGGAAGGACTCCGCGAGACAGCATGCTGCCTCCGAGATCTGTCGGGCGCCGGAGTTCGCCACGCGAGGCCAGCGCTAGAAGCAGCAGCGGTCTAACGGATTCTCACCCGAACGCCAGCGGGGCGCCGAAAATCCAGCGCCCCACTCTCCTAGGCGTGGCGGAGGTTACACGGACGCGGTAGCCCGCGTGAGGGCGCGACCGGTCAGCACGCCGACGAGGTGCCTTCGGTACTCCTCCGATGCGAAATGATCGCCGTTGATCTCCAACCCATCTCCGGCCATCGCCGCCGCGGCGGCGATGGACTCGGCGTCGAGACGCTTGCCGACGACGGCCTGTTCGGCATTGGCGGTACGCGTCGCCTTGCTCGTCGCCCCGGTGACGGCGATTCGCGCCCAGTCGACCGTCCCACCAGACCCGGCACCGACGACGGCCGCCACGCCGACCACGGCGTAGCCCGAGGCGGGGTGGCGAAACTTCTCGTACGCCATTCCAGTTCCCGATGACGGGGCCTGAAACGAGACCGACGTGATGATCTCGTCCGGCTGCAGCGCGGTCGTGAAAAGATCGACAAATAGCTCGTCCGCCGCAATCGTCCGCGAGCCCTGAGCGCCAGTGACGTCGACGCTTCCGTTCAACGCCAGGAAGATGGCGGTGAAATCGGCGGCGGGATCGGAGTGCGCCAGCGCGCCCCCGAGCGTGCCCCTTGCCTGCACTGCCGGGTCGCCCACATTATCGGCCGCCTCAGTCACCATCGGCAGAACGCGGCTCAACTCGCGCGAGTCGCGCAGCATCGCATAGGTCGTCATCGCCCCAATGGTGATCTTCCCTGACGAGTCGATTCCGACGAGTCCGTCGATGGCGCCGAGGTCGACCAGCGATGACGGAGCCGCGAGGCGCAGCTTCATCGCCGGCAACAGCGAGTGTCCTCCCGCCAGCAGCTTGGCATCGGAGTCCGCTGCTAGAAGGCTTGCCGCCGCCTGTACGCTCTCTGGTCGGTGGTAGTCAAACTGGTTCGGGAACACCGCAATCCCTCCGTCTCTCTTGCCTGTTTCCCGGTTCGTCCCATCGTCCCCTCTCCCATCGCGATGGTAAGGGGTGTGGGTTTTACGCCTGCATGGCGCGCCAGACACGTTCCGGCGTGTACGGCATATCTAGATGTTGCACTCCCAGGTGGGAGAGTGCGTCGACGACGGCGTTGGCGACCGCCGGGGTCGAGCCGATCGTTCCCGCTTCGCCCGCCCCCTTTGCGCCCATCGGATTGACCGACGTCGCCGTTACCGTCCGATCGAGCTCATAGGTGGGCAGCATGCTCGCCTTCGGAATCGCGTAGTCGTT
>Ga0126311_10000610_pt1 | contig 16642 bp, 11 predicted proteins | sample Plot61_FD_92539 | JGI IMG/M metagenome (GOLD analysis project Ga0126311, IMG submission 92539) | Serpentine soil microbial communities from UC McLaughlin Reserve, CA, USA - Plot61 | ecosystem: Environmental > Terrestrial > Soil > Grasslands | place: USA: UC McLaughlin Reserve, Lake County... | reverse complement strand
GAAGGTGAAACGCTTGTCGGGGATGGCGACGAAGATGACGCCGCCGCGCCTCAAGACCCGCAGGAAATTCTTCAGCGCCCCTATCGGGTCTTCGCAGTGTTCGAGGAAGTGGTTGGCGATGACGAAGTCCTGCGACTCGTCTCCGACGCACTCCAGAGTCTCGCCGTTCGCGACGATGTCGGGCCGCTTTATCTCGACGCCGGGGTAGCTCTTCTGCAACTCTTCCGCGTCAACCAGATCGACGTACTTGACGTTGACGCCCTCGGGGACTTTGAGCGGCGCGTTCAGGCCGCCGACCTCTATGCCCTCGCCGCGCAGGTACGCGGCCGCGAGCGCCTCGCGGTTCGAAGTGCGCGCGACCGACTCCAAAGCCTCGCGCCCGAGCGAGTGGCCGACTATGTGCGCCTTCGCGCTCCCCGGCAAAAGCCCCACGGCGGGGTCTATTATCTTGACGAGGACGAACTCCTTCAGCGACGACAACATAAACATCCCTCTGAAAATACAGGTCGGTACCCGACTGCAAGCCGCCACATTTTAAGCCGGGGCGCGCTACTTCACCTGCCCGCGCGCGGAGCGCAGGCTCTCGTCCGCCTGCGCGCGGTCGCGGCCCGCGTCGCCCTTCATGAGCACGAAGACCGTCTCGTTGCCCGCCGCCGCGGACGCGAGCACGTCGAACTCCAGCCCCGCGCGCTTCCTGAGCGCGGCAATCATCTCGAACATGTCGGCCTGCGTCCAGACGTGGAAGTGCGTGTGCCCGACCTGCTCCATGTTCTGCTCCGCGAACTCCTTGACCTTGCGCTCGTCGCTCACGCCCATGACGAGGCGCGCGACCTCCTCGTAGTGCCCCTTACGCGACCAGGCCGGGCCTTCCTCGTGGTCGCGCAGCAGGTGTTCTAACGGCGTCGCGTCGCGTTCCACGTCGAAGGTGAAGCGCTTGTCGGGGATGGCTATGAACAGCGTCCCGCCCGGCTTCAAGACCCTGAGCCAGTTGCCGACCGCGCCGATGGGGTCTTCCGTGTGCTCGATGATGTGGCACGCGATGACGAAGTCCTGCGACTCGTCCGGCAGGGTCGCGAGCGTCTGCGCGTCGTCCACGATGTCGGGCGTCACGAAGTCGAGCCCGTGCGCGTGGCCGACCAACGTCTCCGCGGGCGCGATGTCCACGTAGCGAACCTTGACGCCCTCGGGCACGGGCAGCGGCGAGTTGAACGCGCCGACCTCTATCCCCTCGCCCCTTATGTAAAACTCCGCCAGCGAGACCCTGCCGAGCCTGCGCTGCCCCGTCTTTTTTATCACGCTCCCGCGCGACATAACGTCGTTCAGGACGTTCGCGGGCAGGCGCGCGACCACGGGGCTGATGAGGCGCGTGATGATTGCCGTCTTTAATTTCGTGAGCATAACCCGGTGAGTATCTTCCTCGCGTCGGAAACTCTCGCCGCCGCGCTTCAGGGGAAGGTGTACTCCCCCCTGTAAAACGTCCGAAGGTTTTCGCGGAAGCGCTCCGTGTCGTAAATCTCGTCTAACAACCCGTAGACGCGCCGCCACGCGTTCTTGTAGCCGGAAGGCTCGTCGAGCCGACGCATGTCGGCGGCCATACCCTCCTCAAGCGCCTCCCACGAATCGTATATGTTCTCAAGCCCTTCGAAGTCGGGCGTGAAGAAGCGCTCGTTGTAGACGGCGAAGGGGAGGCCGCCGCTGAAGACCGACTCGACGAAGTAGCCGTCCAGCCCCTCGCCGAAGGTCAGCGCCCACTTCGCGCGCCGTATGAGCCGCTTGTACTCCTCGTAAGAGATGCCGCGCACGACCTGAATCTTCAGGCCGGGAAGCTCCCGCGCGAGACGCCCGAGCACCCGCTCCTTCAGCGGGTGCTCGTCGTGCGAGACGACGAGTATCGGCTCCTTGTCCTTGTAGTCGGCGCGGCGGAAGAACTCCTGCCGGTAGATGCCGACCGAAAGCTTGTGCATCGTCACGCCCAGACGCTCGCGCGTGTCCGCGCCGCTGTACGAGTCGTGGTTGGTCGTACACGTGACGCGCCCGAAGCCCTCCAGCCTACGTAGGTCTTCGACGGCGAGCAGGTCTATGTTCTGCACGAGCACGTTCAGGTGAAGCTCGCCCGCCTCTCGCGCGCGCTTCCCGGCTTCGGTGTCGAGCCAGCCCGCGACCTGACCGCACGCGTACTCGGGGACGTGCAGCAGCAGGTAGTCGAGTCGGCCGCACCTCCCCAACACGGCGTTCAGGTCGAGCATGTAGTCCCTGTTCTCGAACCAGGTGTACTTCGCGATGTATGGGTCGCCGGGGACGGGGCAGAGCGCGACGCGCGCGCGGTGTATGTCGCCCATCGTCTTCGTCTCCCTGTAGAGCGCGGCGATGGAGAGGACGCCGCCCGCGGGCGCGTCGCAGCCGGGCGTGAGGAAGGCGATGAGGCGCTTCGCGCCGCGCGTGGCCGAGCGCAGCGCGACGGCCGTCGAGACCCTTCGCGTGATGCGCTCCCTGAGGTGTAAGGGGTCGAAGCCCTTCCTGTCTGACAAGCGGTAAAACCCCCGAGTTCAGTCGCCGAAGTTATACGCCCGGCCCTCGCGGCGCGTCGCCCGCGGCCGCGTCCCCGCCTCCGAGCCAGCCGAGCACGCGCGCCACGCCCTCTTCGAGCGACACGCGCGGCCGCCAGCCGGTCTCCGCGCGAAGGCGCGAGTAGTCGAGCACGTTGGCCGGAACGTCGAAGCTGCGCGCGGGCGTGTGCGTCACTTCGGGGAGTCGGCCGAGCTGACGGCGCAGGACTTCTAATATGTCCAGCACCGAGCGGCCCTCGCCGCTCGCGACGTTGAAGACGTTCTGCGGCCCCTCGTAGTCGAGCAGCGCGACGAGCGCCGAGACGAGGTCTGAGACGTACAGGTAGTCGCGAAGGCTCGCGCCCTCGCCCCAGACTTCCAGGGGCTCGCCGCGGAGCGCGCGGTCGGCGAGCACGCCTATCACGCCCTGCCCTATGTGGAGGCGCTGCCCCTCGCCGTAGACGTTCGAAGGCCGCAGTATGACGTGGCGCGCGCCGCACATCGTCGCGTACATCGCGACGTACTTCTCCACCGCGAGCTTCGTGATGCCGTAAGAGCTTATGGGCTCGGTCGGGTGGCCCTCGTCTATCAAGTCTCTCCGGGGGACGCCGTACACGGTCCCGCCCGAAGAGACGAAGACGACCTTTCGCACGCCGGTCTCGCCGAGTCTCGACAGCCAGCGCACGGACGCTACGACGTTGCTCTCAACGTCGTACGCGGGGTCGCGCATGGACGAGCCCGGCACGGTCGTGTAGACGAGGTTGACGACCACGTCGCAGCCTTCGACGGCGGCGAGCACGTCGTCGGGCCGCGTGATGTCGCCCTCGACTATCTCGACATCACTCTCGATGTCGCGTATCAGCCCGCGCGCGGCGTAGACCTTCTCGAAAATCCTCACGGGCACGCCGCGCGCGACGAGCTCGCGGCAGACGTGGCTGCCGATAAAGCCGCACCCGCCGAGCACCGCCACCGCACGGCCGCGCGCGTCCTTTGAGGATTCGTTACTCATCAAGTTTCAAGGCCGCCTCAGAAGCGCGCCGAGCCCGTGCGATACCGAATCGAGTTGAGCGCGCGGGCGACGAGCGGCGCGCAGACCGCGCCGTAAAAGACTCGCGCGCCGCCCGCGCCCGCCGTCAGGAGCGCGAGCGAGCGACGCAGCACCTCCGCGCCGCGCCGCTCCTCGGACATCTTCTCGAAGAGGCGCGAGTAGTGCGCGACCAGCGCGTCGTCGAACTGCCGCGCGCGCGCGGGCGCGGCGGCGTGCCGGCGCCTGTGCTTCCAGAGGACGTAGATAATCTTCTCAAGCATCCGCGTCTCGTCCATCGAGAAGTTGCCGCCGTGTATGTGGTACTCGACGAGCGGCTCCGCGACGAAGCCTATCTTCGCCTCGGGCATGCAGCGCATCCACATCTCGTAGTCGTCGGCGGGCACGGCCTCCGCGTCCAACAGCCCGCGCTCCTCGAAGAGCGCGCGCCGCAGCATCACCGAGCAGGTGCACATGAAGTTGCGCCGTATGAGCAGGCCGAACACGTCCGCGCTCGCCTCGGGGTCTGCGGGCAGACCTTCGAAGCCAATCTCTTTCAGCGCGCGGCTGTGGAGCCAGCCGCGGCCCGTGCCCTCGACTATCATGTAAGCGTCGCTGCAAACGATGTCCGAGCCGTGCGCGCGCGCGTGGTCGAGTTCCTTCTCAAGCTTCGAAGAGAGCCAGCGGTCGTCGTGGTCGAGCAGGCATACCCACTCGCCTCCGGCCGCGAGTATCCCGGTGTTTCGCGCGCCCGCTATCCCCCGGTTCTCCTGACGCACGTAGCGGAAGCGCGCGTCTTCGAGGTAGGGGCGCACGACTTCGGCCGTGTCGTCCGTCGAGCCGTCGTCAACGAGTATCGACTCCCAGTCCGCGTAGGTCTGCGCGAGGAGGCTGTCGAGCGTCCCGCGTATGAAGGCCGCGGAGTTGTAGAGCGGCGTGATGACGGAGACTTTCGGCGACGCCGGACTGTTCTCTCGCGCGGGCTCGTTCATTCGCCGCCTCTGCCGAGAAGCGCGCGCGCGGGCCACGTGAGCGCGCGCCCCAGGCGGTACGCCCTCGACTCCATGACGGCCCGCGCCGCCTTCCGCCGCACGTCTTCGACGACCGCCTCGAAGACCTTCTGCCCGTCGTAGTAGCTCGCCGCCATCGGCGGGAGTTCAGCGTCCGAGGCGACGCAGAGGTTATACATCGGGCTCCGCAGGTGGCGCTCGGCGTGCAGCTCCTCGAAGCTCCCCCAGTATTCCCTGAAGCCCTCGGTGCCGCCCTCGGGCGCGACGAGCGAGCCGTAGACGACGCGCTGCGAGAGCGCCCACACGTTCAGGAAGTGCGCGCGCACGAGCGCGTGAAACTCCTCCCTGTAAAGCTCCTTGACGTGGAACGGGTTACTCACGCCGGGGATGTCCGTGTAGTTTAACTTGTCGGGCGAAGAGATGACGAGCACGCCGCCCGCGCGCAGGACGCGCTTTATCTCCGCGAGCATCTCGGCGTGGCGGTCGTGGTGCTCGATGGTCTCGAAGCTGACGACCGTATCGACCGACGCGCCGGGCAGGGGGATGGCGTCGGCGGAGCCCTGTAGGTATTCGAGGTTCGGCCGCCGGTACTTTCGGCCCGCGTGCGCGACGGCCTCTTCGGAGATGTCCACGCCCCTGACGCTCTCGGCGACCGAGGCGAGGAGGTTCGAGCCGTAGCCCTCGCCCGAGGCGATGTCGAGCACGCGGCGGCCTCGGCAGAAGTCGAGCGCGAGGCCGTAGCGGTGGAGGTGCTCCAGCGTGTTGTCGTCGCACACGTCCGTGTGTAGCCGCTCGCCCGTGTCGGGGAGGGGGCGCGGCCCGCGCCGTGTGCTCTCGCCTGTCGTCGCGTCTGAGGGCATCGCGTTCGAATCCTTCTAGGGCCGCACGCGCCGCGTCGTCCAGTCGAATATGGGGCGGACGACGCCCGGCAGCGGGCCCGCGTAATCGCCGCGCGCCGAGTCGCCGTCGAGGCTGTCCACGACGCGGAAGCTCACGGCGTCGCGCTCGAAGACGTGCACGTTCATCGGCAGGTAGGTCGTGACGGCCGCCGTCACCACGAGCCTGCCTTCGGCGAGGAAGTTGGGCGGGACCCAGAGCGTGCTGACGTAGCGCCCGCGCTCGCGCGGGCTCCGCCGCGCCTCAGGACTCAAGTCCTGCACGACGCAGACGCAGACGCCCTCCTCGTTATACAGGTGATAGTTCGGCACGAGCACCTGCCCCGGCTCAAGAACCTCGTAACTCATCTCGACGCCGACGGGGCGGCGTATGTCCACGGACTCTCTGGTCACGCCCGCCTCGTCGCACACGCGCACGCCCGCGAGCCGCACGACCTCGTCGCCGGGCGCGGCCCTCAGGTCGTCCCACTTGCGCTCGGCCGACGAGCCGAGGTTCGAGCCGAGGTACTGGTCTATGACTTCGTGCGAAGGCCCGTCGCAGACGATGCGGCCCGCGGAGATGAGTATCACGCGGCGGCACAGGCGCGCGACCGCGGGCATGTTGTGCGAGACGAAGAGCACGGTGCGCCCCTGCGCGCCCGCGTCCTGCATCTTGTTGAGGCACTTCTGCTGGAAGGCCATGTCGCCGACGGCGAGGACTTCGTCCACGACGAGTATCTCGGGGTCTATGTGCGCGGCGACGGCGAAGGCGAGGCGGACGTACATGCCGGAGGAGTAGTGTTTGACGGGCGTGTCGATGAACTTCTCTATCTCGGCGAAGGCGACTATCTCGTCGAACTTGCTCGCCAGCTCGGCCCTCTTCATGCCGAGTATCGCGCCGTTGAGGAATACGTTCTCGCGGCCCGTCAGCTCGGGGTGGAAGCCCGTGCCGACTTCGAGCAGGCTCGACATGCGGCCGTAGAGTTCTATCCGCCCCTCGGTCGGCTCGGTGATGCGCGAGAGGACTTTAAGCAGCGTAGACTTGCCCGCGCCGTTGCGGCCGACGATGCCGACGACCTCGCCCGGCGTGACCTCGAAGCCCACTTCCTTGAGCGCCCAGAACGTGGGCGGCGCGGCGCGCTTCGCGGCGAGCGCCCAGCGCAGGGGCGCGCGCGCCGCGCCCGCGAGCGCGTCTCGGAACGTCGGGAACTGCTCCTTCTTCGCGCCGATGCGGTACTGCTTCGAAACGCCCTCGGCTTTGATTATCGGCCTCATAAATAGTTCCGGCGCGCGCCTCAGACGATGTCGGCGAAGCCCTTCTCCATGCGCTTGAACGTGAAGGCCGCGCACGCGAGCAGCGCGAGCGCGACGGCGGCCGAGACCGCGAGCGAGGGCCAGTCGAAACCGTCCCGGCCGTAGAGCGCGGCGCGGAAGCCCTCGATGACGCCCGTCATGGGGTTGAGCGCCATCACCCAGCGCCAGCGCTCCGGCAGCATGCTCGTCGGGTAGATGATGGGCGAGGCGAAGAGCCAAATCTGCAACGCGAACGGGAGCGCTATCCTTATGTCCCTGTACTTGACGTTGAGCGCGGAGAGGAGCGTGCCCGCGCCGAGCGCGAGCGCCGTCAGCAGGAGCACGAGCACGGGCAGCATCAGCAGATTCGCGCTCACGCCCACGCGCCAGTAGGCCATCATCGCCGCCAGCACGCACGAAGAGATGGCGAGGTCTAAGAGCACCGCGCCGACGGCCGCGAGCGGCAGGATGAGGCGCGGGAAGTAGACCTTCGTCACGAGGCTCGCGCTGTTGACGAGGCTGTTGCCGCTCAGGCCGACGGCCGAGGAGAAGAACGTCCACGGCAGCAGGCCCGCGTAGGCGAAGAGCGGGTAGGGGACGCGCCCGTCCAGGCCCGACTGAATCCCCGCGAGCTTCCCGAAGAAGAGCGTGAAGATAATCATCATGAGGAGCGGCTGAAGCACGACCCACGCGACGCCGAGCGCGGTCTGCTTGTAGCGCACCTTCACGTCGCGCCACATGAGGAAGTAGAGCAGCTCGCGGTGCGCCCAGATTTCGCGCAGGTCGAGCGCGAGCGAAGACCTCTTCGGCTCGATGACGACCAGCGGCACTTCGGGGAGGGCTTGGGTTGGGGAGGGCTGCGGCTCCGGTAGAGGCTTGACGCCCTGCGTTGTGCGCGCCGTGGCCGCATCGAGCGCCTTGGCGCGGTTGCTTGTGGTCATGCCTGTTAGGACTTGGCGCTGCGGAACTTTATCCGGCCCCCCGCCTTGCTCGTCCGAGTCAGAATGCTAAGGGAAAAAAGAGAGTGAAGTCTAGCCATACGGGGCTTACAACGTCAAGCGACATAAAAAAATTCCCCGCCCGCACGTAGGGGCGTGCGGGCGGGGGTTTGCGCGTCGCGCGCGGGACTTACCGCCCGCGCGCCGCTAAGTCCTTCGACTAAATCTTGGCCGGCGCGGCTATGGCGGTCACGGCGCCGCCGAGCTGGTCGTTGGTGAAGTTGCCCTTCACCTTGTTGTCGCCGAACGACTGTATGACGCCGCCCGTGAAGTGCAGACCGTTGCCGTTGCCCGAGATGCGGCAGCCCGCGATCCTCGCCGTCCCGGCCGCCGCAAGGATGCCGTCGGTGTTCGACCCGAAGACGGTAGTGTCAACTTCCACGGTGGCCGACGCGATGGAGACGTTGAGTCCCGCCGTCGTGTTGAAGTTGAAGTAGGAGTTGGCTATCTGCACGAAGGAGGACGTGGACGCGAGGTAGCCGTTGGCGTTCGAGTCCAAGTGCGAGCCGTCCACGGTGACGAGCACCGCGCCGCCCACCGCCGTGTTAGACGAGCGTATGCCGTTGCCGAGGTTGTTCGTGATCTGGCAGTTCTTGACCTTCAGGTTCTGGTTGCCGACGGCGACCGCCGTCAGCGCCACGTCGATGCCGTCGCTGTTGGCGCCGTTGCCGCGGAAGCCGAAGATGGCGCAGTTCTCGACGTGCAGCGCCTTGCCCGAGATGAACCTGACGCCGTCGAAGCCTGTGTTCGCGCCGTTAATCGACAGGTTGCGGAGCGTGACAAAGATGGTGTTGGGCGTGGCGGTCAGCGAGTCGTTGACGTTTACGCCGTTGGTCCCGGCCGCGAGTATCGAGCCGAAGCCCTGGCCGTTGGTTCCGTCGATGGTCAAGTTCTTCGTGATCGTCACAGTGCAGAAGCCGCCCGGATCGAGGCAGTCTATCTCGCCCTTGTCGGCGGTCTTCGAGATGGCGCCAGCGAACGTCTTGCAGGGCGCGGTGCGGCTGCACGGGTTCACGTCGTCGCCGACGCCAGACACCCACGTGCGCGTCGCCTGCGCCTGCGCGGCCGTCGCGAAGGCTAAGGTCAGGGCGAGAAACGCGAATGCCTTAAGGGTGAAACGAGTCATCTTCATGGTTAAGTCTCCTTACATGGGGTTGGAAGCTGGATAGCTGGAAGGCGCGTTGCTGGCAGTGTCGCACCGGGGTTCTTGGAATAGCGCCAGGAGAAATCTTGAAGTGTTAAGCCTGTGCCGGCGTGTCGAGCATGAAGGTTACCAACGAGGTCTCTGCGCTGTTAACTCTTCTCCGCAAGAAGCGGGGGAACTATTTATGATAAATGAGCGCGGTTGTCAATGGGGAATTTAACGCGCTACGTTTTTTTTAATTTTTATGCCTTGATTATTTACGCGGGATGCAGTATAGAAGTCTGCTCCTAAACGGCCGAGGCGTGTGCTAGAAGCCGTTCGAGAGCATCCGCGGAACTTCCACTTACATAATTCTTGGCATCAACGCCGGCATATTTTTTCCGCTCGTTACGAATTCCATCCTGAGTGCGTCCCTCGAAAGTGAAGGAGAAAATTTCCGTATGACATCCCCGCAGACACCCGCCAAGTCCCGACAGACGACCGCCACTTTACAATTAAAGAAGCAAGACGCGAGGCGCAAGACGCGCTCGGCGAAGGGGGCGGCGCGGTATGCCCTCTTAACATTTATGCTGTTGGCCCTGGGCGCGCTCGCAGTCCTCCCCGGCTCCTCGGCCGCGACGCGCGGGCGCGCCGGAGCCGCGAAGGCTTCGCCCGAAGTCGCGCGCGCGTCGGACGCGCCGGGAGAGTCCGCGCGCGTCGTGCCGGTCGTCACGTCGCACGCGGCGCTGGTGCCGGCCCCCCTCTTCTTCGCGGAGACAATCGAGACGTACGACGCCGGTTGTGCGACGCCGAAGAACTCTTTCAACCTGGGCGAGACGGTCTGCGTGAAGTTGACGGACGCGCCGGAGTTCGGCGCGGCGGTCGTCTTCAGCGACCCGGACAACTTCACGAGGAACGTCCCGTTCCCCGTCTCCCCCACCGCGGCCAGCTACAGCTTCGTGCTCCCCTCTACGAGCACCACCGGCGGCGTTGACAACCGCGGCACGTGGGCGGCCGCCGTCGTCAACACCGAGGACAACTCGCGCCGCAACGTGGCGAGCTTCCTCGTACACGACCCGAACCAGTCGGTCGCGGACGTGACCATCAGCAAGACCCTGCTCGACACGACGCAGGTCACCGCGGGCAACAACACGAACTACCGCGTCTACGTCACCAACCAGGGGCCCGACGCCGCGAGCAGCGTCGCGTTCACAGACAACACGCTGCCGAACACGACCTTCATCTCCTTCACGCAGGACAGCGGCCCGGCCTTCACCTGCACGCCCCCCTCGGTCGGCGTCGCGGGCTCGACCGAATGCACGCTGGCCTCGATGGCCGTCGGCGACATCGCCGTCTTCACCGCCGTCTACAAGTTGAACACGGGCGTCAGCAACGGCGCGCCCCTCGAAGACACGATAGAAATCGAGAGCGCGACCTTCGACTCGCACGAATCCAGCAACAGCTCGACGGTCGATTCGGAAGCCTCGAACCCGACGCCGCCGCCCTGCTCGCTCGCGTGCCCGGCCAACATCTCCGTCGGCAACGACGCGGGACAGTCGGGCGCGGTCGTCCCCTTCGGCGCGCCGACGGCGACGGGCACGTGCGGCTCGCTCACGTCAGTCCCCGCCAGCGGCTCGTTCTTCCAGATAGGCTCCTCGGTCGTCACCTTCACGGAGGCGGGCGGCCAGAGCTGTAGCTTCGCCGTGACCGTGACGGACGAGGAAGACCCGACCATCTCCTGCCCGCCGAACATGACCGTGGACGAGAAGCCCGCGGGCTCCGGCTCGGCCAACGTCAACTTCAACGTCACGGCCACCGACAACGGCGGCGCGGCGACTGTTAGCTGCAACCCGGCCTCCGGCTCCAGCTTCAACGTCGGCACGACCTCGGTCACGTGCATCGCCACCGACCAGTCGGGCAACACCTCCGAGTGCAACTTCGACGTGACGGTCAAGGAGGCCACCTGCTCGTTCGAGCAGCCGCTCGACATAGTCGAGGACGCGGACGTAGACGCCACGGGCAGCCAGTCGTGCGGCGCCAACGTCACCTTCGCCACGCCCACGGCCACGTGCCCCGAGGAAATCACGTCAACGGTCACGTGCGACCACGCCTCGGGCTCGTTCTTCCCGCTCGGCGACACGGTCGTCACCTGCAAGAGCAACCCCGACGGCGCGACCACCAGCTTTACGGTGACTGTGAAGGACATAACCGCGCCCGCGCCCGACCTGTCGTCGCTACCGACCATCACAGGCGAGTGCTCGGCGACGGCCGGCGTCCCGACCACGCTCATCATCAGGGACGCGCTCGGCAATCCCATCGGGACGAAGATCGTCAACGAGCCGCCGACCGCGACCGACAACTGCAACTCCAAGACATCCGGCTCGACCAACGACCAGCGCACCTACGACGAGCCCGGCACGTACACGGTTCACTGGACGTACACCGACGCGAGCGGCAACACCTCGACGCAGAACCAGACGGTTATCGTCACCGGGCCGACCGGCGGGCTGAGCATCACCGGCCCGCCCGTGGTCGTGGTGCAAATCCCACTGGGGTCGAGCTCGTGCAGCATCGAGATAGACGACGTGGGCGCGCTGATGAACACGACGGTGGGCGGCGTCTGCGGCGGCTTCGACATCAGCCACAGCGTCTCGCCGGCCGCGCCCGGCAACGTCTACAACGTCGGCGCGACCTACACGGTCATCTCGACCGTGACGGACGGGGCGAACACGGCGAGCGTGACGCAGCAGCTCAAGATAGTTGACAACACGCCGCCGACGATCACCGCCCCCGCGAACGTGACGGTCAACGCAGACCCGGTCTCCTGCTCGGTGCCGGCGGCGAGCGTCTCGCTCGGCACGCCCGTGGCCGGCGCGCACTGCGGCGTGCCCACGGTGACCAACAACGCGCCGTCTTCGTTCCCGCTCGGGCAGACGACGGTCACGTGGACGGTGACGGACACGAGCGGCCACACCGCGACGGCCACGCAGACGGTGACGGTCGTTGACGTGACGCCGCCCGTCATCACGCTCAACGGCTCGAACCCGACGTACGTCCTTCTGCACTCGGCGTACGTCGAGCCGGGCGCGACGGCGACGGACAACTGCTCGACCTCGTTCGCGGCCACGCCCTCGGGCACGGTGAACGTGGACACCATCGGGACGTACGTCATCACCTACAACGCGACCGACCCGTCGGGCAACGCGGCGACGGCGGTCACGCGCACGGTGAAGGTCATCTACGACTTCTCCGGCTTCTTCCAGCCGGTGGACAACCCGCTTATCATTAACGAGGTGAAGGCCGGGTTGGGCGTGCCGGTGAAGTTCAGCCTCGCGGGCAATCAGGGGCTGGGCATCTTTGCTGCCGGCTACCCGACGTCGATTGCGATTGACTGCAACAGCGGCACCAGCATAGTGCCGCTGGAGGAGACCGTCACGGCCGGCAGCAGCAGCCTCAGCTACGACGCCTCTTCCGACCGGTACATTTACGTCTGGAAGACGCAGAGCGAGTGGAAGAGCACCTGCCGGCGGCTCGACGTTACGCTCATCGACGGCACGACGCACTCGGCGCTGTTCAAATTCAAATAGGGCGGTGAAGGCCGCGTGCGGGGCTGCGCGCTAAAGCTCGCGCCCCGCACGCGGCCGACGCCGACCCCCAACATCAGCTAAAGAGGGCGGGGCGGGAGACTATTCCCGCCCCGCCCTCTTTTCCCCACTTTAATTCGCGGCGCGGCGAGTTTTTCTCACCTTTTAATATGCGACGCGGCGGGCGCGTTGGCGGACGGCGCGCGCGGGATGTCATAATGCGGCCGCCAGTACACCCTGAACTTTATAACGCCGGAGATGAAAAATATTTTCGTTACGGGCGGGGCCGGCTTCATCGGCTCCGCCTTCGTTAGACTCGCGCTCGAAGAGATGCCGGACTGCCGCGTCGTCAACTTCGACTCGCTCACTTACGCCGGGAACCTCGACAACCTCGAAGGGCTCGACGACGCTCGCCACCGCTTCGTGCGCGGGGACATCTGCGACCCCGCGTCCGTGCTCGCCGCGCTCGAAGAGGGCGCGGACGCCGTCTTCAACTTCGCCGCCGAGTCGCACGTAGACCGCAGCATACACTCGGCCGCCGAGTTCATACGCACCAACGTGCTCGGCACGCAGGTACTCCTCGACGGCGCGCGCGAGCAGAAGGTGAGGCGCTTCGTGCAGGTCTCGACCGACGAGGTCATGGGGAGCCTCCCCGAGCGCGACGACGCCTTCTTCACCGAAGACTCGCCCTTCGAGCCCAACAGCCCGTACTCCGCCTCGAAGGCCGCGGCCGAGCACCTCTGCCGCGCCGCGCACCACACGCACGGGCTCGACGTGGTCACGACGCGCTGCGGCAACAACTACGGCCCGCGCCAGTTCCCCGAAAAGTTCCTGCCGCTGATGCTCTCGAACGCCGTGCGCGACGAGCCCATCCCGGTCTACGGCGACGGCCGGAACGTGCGCGACTGGATTTACGTCGAAGACCACTGCCGCGCCATACTCGCGGCCTACGAGCGCGGGCGCGCGGGCGAGGTCTACAACGTCGGCGCGCGCAACGAGCGCCGCAACCTCGAAGTCGCCGAGTCGGTCTTAGACGCCCTGGCCAAGCCGCGCACGCTCCTCAAGTTCGTCAAAGACCGCCCCGGCCACGACCGCCGCTACGCGATAGACCCCGAGAAGGCCGAGACCGAGCTGGGGTGGCGACCGCGCGAGACCTGGGAGTCGGGGCTCGCGAAGACCATACGCTGGTACGCGGACAACGCCGACTGGGTCGCCCGCGCGCGCAGCGGCGCGTACCGCGAATACTACGAGAAGCAGTACGGGGCCGTTTAGGATATGAGAGTTTTGATAACGGGCGCGGCCGGGATGGTCGGGCGGGCGCTCGCGGAACACTGTCGCGGTCTGGGAGACGAGGTCTTCGCGCTCGACCGCGGGGGGCTGGACGTGACCGACGAGCGCGGGACGCGCGAGGCTTTCTCGCGCCTCAGTCCCGACGCGGTTATCAACTGCGCCGCCTGGACGGACGTTGACGGCTGCGAGCTGGACCCGCAGCGCGCCTTCCTCGTCAACTCGCAGGGCGTGGAGGTTATGGCGACCGCCGCGAGGCTCGCGGGCGCGTCCTTCGTCCAAATCTCCACCGACTACGTCTTCGACGGGCGCAAGGAGGGGGGCTTCTACACGCAGCGCGACGACCCGCACCCCTTGAGCGCGTACGGCGCCGCGAAGCTCGAAGGCGAGCGGCGCGCGCAGGCCGCGTCGGCGCGCACGTCCGTGGTGCGTACGGGCTGGATATACGGCGCGGGCGGGAAGAACTTTCTCTCGAAGGTCATCGACATCGCGCGCGGCGGCGGGACGCTCAAGGCCATCGGCGACTCGTACGGGACGCCGACCTACGTGCCCGACCTCGTCGCGCGCCTGCGCGAGTTGGCGGAGATGGACCTGCCGGGCGTCTATCACGTCGCTAACGCCGGGGAGGGCGCGAGCTTCGAGGACTTCGCGCGCGCGGCGCTCGCCGAAGCGGGGCTCGACGCCTCGCGCGTCGAGGCGGTCGCCGCCGACTCGCTCAAGCGCCCCGCGCCGCGCCCGCGTAACTCGCGCATGAAGTGCCTCGTGTCCGAGGCGATAGGTCTCGCGCCCCTGCGCGACTGGCGCGAGGGGCTGCGCGAGTTCGCCAGGCTCACTTGATTGCGGGATGCGGATTTCGGGTTGCGGATTGGCGCGGGATGACGGCCGCTCTGTCTGAAATCCGACATTAAATCCGCACTCCGCAACCCGAAATCCGCATCCCGTTGATTTGCCCCGGCGCGGGTCTCTGCTATCATTACGCGTTCGGAAATCGCCTGTAGTTGAGGGTTTCGTTTTCTCCTCCCCGGAGAGAGATTTAAGAATTATGATGCAAGACAACAGACTTCTGCCGCTGTCCCCGGAGGCGCTCGACCGCCCCCTGCGCGACCTCGCGCAGCCCGCGCCCGTCGTGCCCGCCGCCTCTTCGCAGGAGCCCGCGCACCTGCGCGAGTACCTCGCCGTCGTGCTCAAGCGAAAGTGGCTCATCCTCAGCCTGATGGTCGTCGTCACCTCGCTCGTCGCCATACAGATGTACCGCCTGCCCTCGCAGTACGAGGCGATGGGCACCGTGCAGATAGAGCAGAAGGTCAAGAGCCCCCTCACGACCGGGCGCGGCGGGGAGATCGTCATACGCAGCAACGACCAGACCTACTGGAACACGCAGCTACAGAAGCTCAAGACGCAGAAGCTCGCGCGACAGGTCATACTCCGCCTCGACCTTCAGAACAACCCGAGCTTCCTCGGCGCGGGCTACAAGGGGCTCGGCGTCATCTCGGGCCTGCGCCGCATCATCACGCGCGAGAAGGCGCAGCCGCCGAGCCAGCCGCAGGACGCGGGCGCAGTCCCCGTCGTCTCCGACTCGGAGCCGACCGCCGACCAGCTCACGCCCGAGCAGGCGCGCAAGCTTGAGCCCTTCGAGGACGCGCTGCGCGACAACCTCGCCATCACGCCCATCGAGCGCACGAGCCTCGTCGAGATACGCTTCCAGCACACAGACCCCGAGATAGCCGCGAAGGTCGTCAACACGCTCGCCGACATCTTCCGCGAGAACGACATCGCCTCCGAGACCACGGGCTCGAAGAAGGCGGGCGAGGTGCTCGCCAACACCATCATCGACTTGCAGAAGCGCATACAGGACAACGAGCAGGCCCGCCTCATCTACAAGCAACAGCACGACATCCCGCTCGGCCCGAAGCCGGCGCAAGACCTGACGGCCTCGCAGCTTCAGGCGTACCTCGCGCAGATGCAGGCCGCCGAGCAGAAGCGCAGGCAGACCGAGTCCGAATACAGGGCCGCGCTTGAGACGCAGACCTCGGACGGCGTGTGGTCTATCCCCACCGTGCAGGCGAACAAGAACGTCCAGCGGCTGCGCGAGAAGATAAGCGAGCTTGAGGAGCAGAAGCGCGCGCTCCTCGTCACCTACACGAAGGAGTGGCCCGCGGTCAAGAAGATAGACGAGCAGTTGGCCCGCCTCAACGAGGAGCTTAAGGAGGCGCCGAAGGAGATCGTCGCCGGGCTCAGGACTGCTTACGAGTCGGCGCTCAAGGAGGAGTCCTCCGCGCGCGCGCTCTACAACGGCTCGCGCGGCAAGGCCAACGTCCAGAGCATCGCCGAGACGAGCCTCGCAGACCTCGACCAGCGCATCGAGACCGACCGCCAGAACCTTAACCTCTACATGCAGCGCGCCAACGAGTTGAGGGTCACGAGCTACGACAACGCGGCCGGCAACGTCTCGATGGTCGAGGAGGCGCGGGTGCCTCGCGCGCCCATCGGCCCCGCGCGCGCGCGCAACATCGTCATCGCGCTGATGCTCTCGCTCGGCGTCGGCGTCGGCCTCGCCTTCCTGCTCGACTACCTCGACGACACGCTCAAGTCGGTCGAGGACGTTGACCGTCACCTGCACCTGCCGACGCTCGCGCTCATACCCGCGCCGCGCGAGCAGCGCCGCATACTCGGCCGCGGCGCCGCGGCCCCGGATCCGGGCGCGGCCACGGCCCTCGCGCTCATCGGCGACGTGCGCTCGCCGGTCGCCGAGGCTTACCGCCACCTCCGCACGTCGCTGCTGCTCTCTTCGGCGGGCCAGCCGCCGCGCACGATACTCGTCACGTCGAGCCAGCCGTCCGAGGGCAAGACGACGACGGCCGTCAACATCGCGACGATGCTCGCGCAGACGGGCGCGGAAGTG
>Ga0126311_10000609_pt1 | contig 16666 bp, 18 predicted proteins | sample Plot61_FD_92539 | JGI IMG/M metagenome (GOLD analysis project Ga0126311, IMG submission 92539) | Serpentine soil microbial communities from UC McLaughlin Reserve, CA, USA - Plot61 | ecosystem: Environmental > Terrestrial > Soil > Grasslands | place: USA: UC McLaughlin Reserve, Lake County... | reverse complement strand
CACAACCTCGTCTTCGGCACGGACAACCGGCGCACGGAACTGAACAGCATCCTCCCTCGAAACTTCCGGCCGCTCCTCAGCTTTCAGGGCGAGCCGCGTCTCGGCGTGGGCGCGGGCGGGCTTGAGATTCTGGACGAGTTCGTCGGAGCCTCCACGCTCGCGGCGGCGAGCGCGGCCAGCGGCTTCTTCCAGACCCTGACGACGGGCAGCGACGCGGGCATCAACCTGCGCTTCTACCAGCTCGACTACTTCTTTCAGGACGAGTGGCGCGTGCGCCCGAACCTCTCGCTCTCGCTCGGGCTGCGCTACGAGTTCAACACGCCCGTGCGCGAGACGCGCCGACGCATCGAGGGCACGTTCGACGACAACTCTCTCGCGCCCGTCCCCGGCCTCCCGACCTTCGTCGCGGGCCGCAAGCGCATCTACGACCCCGACGCCAACAACTTCGCGCCGCGCCTCGGCGTCGCGTACGCGCCGCGCTGGTTCGGCGAGCCGGGCGCGACGCTCCTGCGCGTCGGCTACGGGCGCTTCAACGACGTGACGCTCGGCGCGGTCGTCAGCCAGTCGCGCAACGTCTTCCCGACCTTCCTCACTGTGAACACCGCGGGCGGCTTCGGCAACCTGCTCTTCCCGCTCCTCCCCTTGAGCCTCCTCAACCCTTCAGACCCGAACCTCGGCCTCGTCGTGCCGGGCACGCTCAACCTTCTCAACCCGCAGACGCCGCTCGCAGAGCACGTCGCCAACATCAACCTGCTCGCGCGCGCGGGCGGCGTTCTGCCCGGCGCGAGCGGAGTCGAGGCGACGCTCCCCGCGCGCAGCCAGCAGTCGCCCGACGCGCACCACTACTCGTTCACCTTCGAGCAGCGCTTCGGCCGCGACACGTTCCTCTCAGTCGCATACGTCGGCACGCAGGCGAAACACCTCCCGCGCTTCACGACGCCTAACCTCGGCACGAACGCCGTCACGCTCCTGCGCTCGTTCGACTTCGAGTTGCAGGGCGAGGGGCGCTTCGTGCCCGCGTTCTTCGGCATCGCCTTGCAGCCGGGCACGCGCCTCGGCCGCGGCGGCGACGACGGCACGCCGGGACAGGGGCAGGCGTTCACGGGCGGGCGTCCCGTCCCCGGCGTCGGCGGCATACAGTTCTTCGAGACGACCGCATCCTCGCGCTACGACGCGCTCCAACTCGAACTGCGCGGCCGTCTGCGCTCGCGCCTCCTCTACCGCTTCGGCTACACGCTCTCTAAAGCGACCGACGACGTGTCCGACGTGTTCGACCTCGCCGGAGCGCCCGCGCTCCCGCAGAACAGTCTGACCTTCGGGGGCGAGCGCGGCCCCTCGAACTTCGACGCGCGACACCGCTTCACCTATCACGCCGTCTACGGCTTCCCGCGCTTCACAAACGCGGCCGCGCGATTCGTCTTCGACGACTTGCAGATAGCGGGCACGGGCCGCTTCCAGACCGGCCAGCCCTTCACCGTAAACTCCATCTTCGACGTGAACCTCGACGGCAACCTCACCGACCGGCTCGACACGACGGACGGCATCGTCGCCACGGGCGACCGCAGTCAACCCGTCCGCCTCACGACGAGCGACCTCGCTTCCTTGCGCGCGCGCGTAGGCGAGGACGGAAGCGTCGGCCGCAACACCTTCCGCGCCGGGAGCTACCTCGACGTGAACCTCGCCCTCATAAAATCATTCCGCCTCGGCGAGTCGAAGAGCCTCGTCTTCCGAACCGAAATCTTCAACTTCCTCGACCGGGCAAACTTCGGCGTCCCCGTCCGCCAGCTCGAAGCCGTCGGCTTCGGCCGCGCCACCTCCACACTCACGCCCGGACGCCGCGTGCAGTTCCACCTCAAGTTCTCCTTCTGAGCCACAGGCAAGCCCTGCGGGGACGGGGGAGGACATTCGGCCTTCACCTCCCCGTAACGGAGTTTGACCGAATCATCCGGTAAAATAGTAGTCGGGCGTTTACGATATAAGGATGGCGGAGAGTGGTTGTGAATATAAAGAGTCGGGTTCTGCAAGTTTGGAAGTGGGTCGGACTTATCTGGTTGGTCGGGTTTATTACTTTCATGGTTTACGACTTCGCCGTTAACTGGCCTAAAGCTCAGTTGGTTCAAAGTCAGCTTGAGAGCGAGTTTAAATCCATCGAGCCGCTGCCCGGCGCGGGAGCTTTTGACTATGCGGCTACTCATAAGACGAGACAGGCTCTCGTCACGAGTAAGTACAGGACAAATCTCCCGTATGCGGAAATGCGCGCCCACTATGATAGCGAGCTCGCCAGGCACGGCTGGGTATTTTACGAAGAGGAACAGATGAGGGATTGGGGCATAGATTTCGGTGGTAAAACTGCTCGTTATTGCAAAGGGGGATACAGGGCGAATCTGGAATATGCCGGAGGGCAGGCGGACTACGGGTGGGATTATGCCTTCAGCGTTAGCTGGGGGTTAGGTTCTCTTGTCGATAAGTATTCCGACAAATTCAGCAAGGCAGGCTGCCGTTAATCGACCCCAGCCGCCTGACGACGGCACGCACCCGAAGCCCCTTCTCGCCGTCTCTCATGTGCAATTGAGTCGGGGCGCGGGTGATGGCGGGCGTTAGATTGCTGTTGAATCTATGCAAAGTAACGAAGACATTGACCCGGCCGTCGTGCAATTCGCCGAGACCGCTCGCCGGTATTGTGCGTGGGCCGAAGGTGACTTCGGTGACGCCCAAGACGAGCTGAGGCGCGCGCGGCTGCTTCTCGCGCAGTTACATCTTGCGGCGATTCAGTTGCCTGATTTGGGAATCGGAAAAGACAAGGACGCCGCCGACATCTCCCATGACGAGTGGTCTCTTATGTTCCGGAAGTTTGGCGTCTTGCCTCTCAAGACTTATTGGGATGTATTCAACCCGCTCGTAGCCACGGAACCCGTTACGAACAGTCTCGCCGACGACCTCGCCGACATTTACCGGGACGTGAAAGCGGCGTTAACGCTCTATGAAGCGCGGGACTTTGTTGACGCCGCCTGGGACTGGCGGTTTCATTTCCAGATACACTGGGGGCGACACCTCTTGGGGGCGCAGCGTGCCATTCACGAGTATTTTTCGGAAGAAGGTTTTTAGCATCCCCCACAATCCGACGACGGCGTGCGCCCGACGCCCCTTCACGAAGTCTTTCACGTACGTCGAAGCGTCGCGCGGGTGACGCCGTGCGTCAGCTTGTGGCGCGCCGACAGTTTCACCTGAAGTTCTCTTTCCGAGCCTGCGGCGTTGAGCGTCTACGGGTGGCCTTGACCCTGTTCCGCCTGCTGCGCGAGGAAGTCGCGGATGGGGCGCTGCTCTTCCTCGTCTTTGATGCGGGTGAAGAGCTTCGTGCCGAGCGTCTTTATCGTCTCGGGGCGGTCGAACGGAAGGCGCTTGTACATCGTCCCGCCCTCGAAGTGGCAGGGCGTGCAGCGCGACGCGAGGATGGGCCGAACCTGCGTGTCGAAGTCTACGCGCGGCCGCGGGGTTTCGGAGGGCGCGGGCTTCGCGGGCTCGTGCGCGCCCACGCCTGACAGCGCCGGTGCGGCGGCGTCCGGCATCACACGGCTACAGGCTTCGTAACCGGCGGTCAGCGCGAGCGCCAATAGCAGCACGCAAAGTCTCATGACGTGGTGCATGCTACTCCGCTCCGGGCGCGGTGGCAACGTTCGGCCGCGTGGACGAGCTACCCGAGGCGTCGCGCCCTGAAGGACTTCACGGCGGCGACGAGGAGCCCGAGGCCGACGAAGAGTACGGGCGCGGCGCTCGCGCCGCCCGCGTCGCGCGCCAGAAGGAGTACGAAGCAGAGCAGCAGCAGTACGGACGCGGACGCGCTTAACACTCCCCAGGTTCGACGTGTCACGAGCTTTCCCCTTTCGTGTTTGCCGGGAGTCTACGCGACGCGCCGCACGCGCGTCGGTTCGGTGGCGAACCGACGCGGCCTCAGGTCGGAAAAAGTAAGGGCCGCGCCCGCCTCGCGTGCGGCGGCGCGGCCCCGTTTCGGGAGAGTCGTAGAGTGACTACGGCGCGGTCGTGCCGCCCCTGACCTGTATGTTGCCCGACTCGATGGGCTCCATCGGGAAGTCGCCGAGCTGGTTCCCCTGGCAGAGCTGCGAGTCGCCGGTCGTGTTCGGGTCTTCGTCGAAGAAGAAGGCGCGGCTTATCAAGTCCCTGTCGCGCCCCGGCTCGCCGTTGTCCTGCACGGAGAAGTAGACCGCGTCCACGAGGCCGGGGTCGTTAGTCCTCTTCGTCGTGCCGCCGAAGAAGGCCACGTTGCCGATGACCTTCATGCACTGTATGTCTATCTGTAACTGGTAGCGCTGGTTCTTGGCGGTCTCGAAAGCGGGGTTGTGGAGCACGGCGTTTCCGCGCACCGTGCCGTCCGCGTTGCGGTGGGCGCTGAAGGAGAACTGCCTCCTCACGAAGTCGCCCGAGGCGTTCTGCACGAGCAGAGTCCCCTGCCCGCTCGCGCCCTCTGCGGTGTTCTGCGCCGCGGAGCCCGCGGCGTAACTCATCAGGCCGACCGCGGCCGCGACCGCCATGACGGCCGACGCCGCGGCCCTCTTTACACTGGTCTTCATCTTTGGATCCTCCCTTGTTCGTCGAAACTGTGCGGCCCGCGCGGGGCCGTCGTTAAAGTGCCGAGACGCACGAGCCTCGCGGCGCGCTGGTGGAACTCGAATTACTCACGCTAGTGAGGGGGAGAAGATGCGACCCACCTTTGCAACGTCGCGCGGCCGGGGGCCGGGTGAGCCCGGCCCTTGCGGGCAAGACCTTTCTCGGCGGGCGGGACGGGAACGCCCCGTCGCCGCCGCGTCTAAATTTTTCGCGCGCGGCCTATTATGAGAAACAGTTTACCGAAGTGTTTGGAATAGTGTGACATTTGAGTTTCATTCGACGCCCGGACGGGGTCGTGCGGCTCGGGCACACGTCTTCGGAGCCTCGTCTGTACGCCCACGGACGCGCCGCCCGCCGTTCGTGCGCTCTTGAGACGTGCGTGAAATGCGAAGCGGCCGCGCGTCGAACCGTCGGGTCGGTTCGACGCGCGGCCGCTCTGCGCGAGACGTGCGGCGCGTCGGCGGTATATCCGCTGCGCCTTGAAGGCTCAGGAGACCGTAAAGCCGGCAGACTTCTGATCCTTCTGCTCGCCCCCCTCGTTCATCATAAGGACTTCCACTTTGTACTTGCCCTTGGGCCAGCCGGACTCGGGCGGCGTGAAGGTGAAGGTGGCCGTGCCGTCGCCCGCCAGTTCGAGAGTGTTCTCCAGCCCCGGCACCGGCCCCGCCTGCTGCCCCGCCACGTCTTCTATCACCAGACGCCCTTTGACCTTAACCTTGTCGGGGACGTTCGAGACGGTTGCGACGGCGTAGACCGTGTCGCGCGAAGCGAAGCTGCTCGTCTCCGCCGCCGCTTCCTTATCCTTACTCAACTTCAGGCCGCTGATGTTGGCCGTCGAGGCGCTGAAGTTACACGCGAGGCCGAGGGCGATTAGAAGCCCCAGCGCGAACGTGACGTTTAGTCTGTGTGTTTGCAATCCGGTTTCTCCTCTTTTTAGTTAAGGCCGTTTGAGCCGGCGGCCGTTTAACGAATGACTCGTGCGAGCGGGCGCCCGTTGACGAACACGTTCACGCGCCTCACGCCGGGGAACTGCCGCGCGGTCTCTTTTATCTGCTCCTCTATGCGCGGCTCGTCGCACACGCCCGCGACGAAGAGCCGACCCGTGATGCGAATCGTCGCAGTCCCGCGGCTGATGGTCGCGCCCGCCACGCGCAGCCCCTCGCCGTGCCAGTAGTTGCCGAGCCCCCCCTCGTACTCGCGCGGCATCGACAGCAACTCGCGCACGGCCGCCCTCAAAGGCGCGCCGTCGTTCTTCACGCCGCGCGTGACGGCCACGAGGCTGTCGTCGCAGCCGATCTTCCTGCCCGCCTTCCCCGCGTCGCCGACGGCGACGAGGTAGACTTTGACCTCGCGCGTCTTCGCACGCCTGCCCTGCCCGCTCGCCGCGGCCGGGGTGAGGACGACGCAGAGCGCCGCCGCAGTCAACGCCGTCATTAGGCTCTTGCGCATTTTTTCGTCGAAGGACTGTTCAGTGATGTTGGAGCTTGAATCGCGCGCCGCCGTCGCTCGACGCCGCGCGCCGGAATAGTTTAACATTCGGCTTCCCCTACAAGTCCAACTTAAATACTTCTTTCGGCCGCGGGCCTCTTCTTCGACTATGCCTGAAGACATACTGAGGCGGAACAACGTAAAGGTTTCGGGCCGCGGCCCGCGCGCGATTGTTTTCGCGCACGGGTTCGGCTGCGACCAGAACATGTGGCGCTTCGTCGCGCCCGCCTTCGGGGACGACTTCCGCGTCGTACTCTTCGACTACGTGGGCTCGGGCAAGTCAGACCTGCGCGCCTTCGACCCGCGGAAGTACTCGACGCTCGAAGGCTACGCCGGGGACGTGCTCGACGTGTGCCGCGCGCTCCGCCTGAGCGGCGTCGTGTTCGTCGGCCACTCCGTCAGCGGCGTCATCGGCCTCCTCGCGTCGATAAAAGAGCCGGGGCTCTTCGAGCGCCTGATACTCGTCGGCCCCTCGCCCTGCTACGTCAACGACCCGCCCGACTACCGAGGCGGCTTCGAGCGCGCCGACATCGAAGGCTTGCTCGATTTGATGGACAAGAACTACATCGGCTGGGCGAGCTTCCTCGCGCCCGTAGTCACGAAGAACCCGGAGCGGCCCGAGCTGGCGCGCGAGTTGGAAGAGAGCTTCTGCTCGACAGACCCGCGCGTCGCGCGCCGCTTCGCCGAGACGACCTTCCTCTCCGACAACCGCGGCGACCTCCCGAGGGCGCGCGTGCGCTCGCTCATCATGCAGTGCTCGGAGGACGCAATCGCGCCCGCGGAGGTCGGCGAATACCTTAGCCGCAACCTGCCCGGAAGCACCTTCCGGCAGCTCGAAGCCACGGGCCACTGCCCGCACATGAGTCACCCGGAGGAGACCGTCCGCGTCATCAAGGAGTATCTGGAAGCGGAGGGGATTTCGTAGCGCCGCGGCTTCTCGACGAACGTTCAGCATGGACGAACTGCTCGACAACGCGCCGTGCGGCTTCCTCGCCTTCGCGGACGACGGCGCCATCCTCGCGGTCAACGCGACGCTGCTCGGCTGGCTCGGCCGTGACGCGTGCGACCTCCTCGGCCGCCACGTCGAAGCCCTGTTCCAGCCCGGCGGCCGAATCTTCTACCAGACGCACTTCTTCCCCCTGCTCAGGCTGCACGGGCGCGCGGAGGAGATTTACCTCTCGCTCCTCGGCGCGGGCGGGGAGGACGTGCCCGTGCTCGTCAACGCCGCGCGGCGTGAGCGCGGCGGCTCGCAGGTCAACGACTGCGTCTTCGTGCCGATGCGTCAGCGCCGCCGCTTCGAGGACGAGATACTCTCCGCGAAGCGCGAGGCCGAGGAGGCCAACCGCGCCAAGGACGCGCTCATTGAAGAGCTTTCGACGCCGGTCATCACCGTCTGGCAGGGCGTGCTGCTCGGCCCCGTCGTCGGCAGCCTCGGCCGCGAGCGCGCGGACTTGATGACCGCGGCGCTCCTACGCGCCGTCGTCGCGCGGCAGGCGCGCGTCGTCATACTCGACGTGACCGGCGCGCGCAGGATGGACGCCGACGCCGTCAATCACCTGACGCGCGCGGCCGCGGCCGTGCGGCTCATGGGCGCGGAGTGCGTCCTGACGGGGATAGGCGCGGACGTTGCCCGCACGCTCGTGCGCGCCGGGACGGAGCTGACGGGGACTCAGGTTCGACGCACGCTCGCCGACGGCCTCGCCCTCGCGATGCGGTTTATTTCCACGAACGGACATTTATGATATAAGCGCCGCATATGAAAATTAATCGTCGCGACTTCCTGCTCGCCTCCACGTCGGCGTGCCTGCTGGCGCAGAACATCCCCGCCGCGGCGGCGCAGAGACCCCGGCCGCGCACGTCTTCAAAGCCCTTCTCCGTCGAAGGCCGCGAGGTCAAGGTCTACACCACGGCCGAGAAGACCGGCCACAGAATCTCGCCCACGGACACGCCGACCTTCAAACGGCACGGCCAGCCTTTAGAGACTCAGGTCTGCGTCTTCGTAGACCCGTCCAGAACCTACCAGACGTTCTTAGGCATCGGCGGCGCGCTCACCGACTCTTCCGCCGAGACCTTCGCGAAGCTGCCGGGCGACAGGCAGCGCGAGTTTCTCGAAGCCTACTTCGACGCGTCGAAGGGCATCGGCTACACCTTCGCGCGGACTAACATACACAGTTGCGACTTCTCAAGCGGGAGCTACACCTACGTCACGGAAGGCGACAGGGAGTTGCGCTCCTTCAGCGTCGCGCACGACCGTCAGTTCCGAATCCCCTTCATCAAGCGCTCAATCGCGGCCGCGGGCGGCAGGCTCACGCTCTTCGCGAGCCCGTGGAGCCCGCCCGCCTTCATGAAGGACAACAGGGACATGCTCCACGGCGGGAAGCTCAGGCCCGAGTTTTATCAGTCGTGGGCCAACTACTACGCGAAGTTCGTCAAGGCTTATCAGGCCGAGGGCATACCCGTCTGGGGCATCACGGTGCAGAACGAGCCGATGGCGACGCAGAAGTGGGAGTCGTGCATCTTCTCCGCCGAGGAGGAGAGAGACTTCCTCAAGAACTACCTCGGCCCGACCATGCGCCGCGAGGGCCTGGGCGACAAGAAGATCATCGCGTGGGATCACAACCGCGACCTGATATACCAGCGCGCCAGCACGATCCTCGCAGACCCCGAGGCCGCCAGGTACGTCTGGGGCATCGGCTACCACTGGTACGAGCCGTGGAGCGGCGGCGACCCGATGTACGACAACGTCCGGCTCGTCCGCGAGACCTTCCCCGGCAAGCACCTCGTCTTCACCGAAGGCTGCAACGACACCTTCGACATGAAGCGCATCGGCGACTGGAAGCTCGGCGAGCACTACGGCCACTCGATGATTAACGACTTCAACAACGGCACGGCCGCGTGGACTGACTGGAACGTGCTGCTCGACGAGACGGGCGGGCCGAACCACGTCAAGAACTTCTGCTTCGCGCCGCTCCACGCCGACACGCGCACGGGCCGGCTCATCTACACCAACGCCTTCTACTACATCGGCCACTTCTCCAAGTTCATACGCCCCGGCGCGAAACGCATAGCCAGCTCGCCGAGCCGCAGCGCGCTACTCTCGACGGCCTTCGTGAACGCCGACGGCAAGGTCTCCGCGGTGGTGATGAACGGCGGCGAGAAGGAAGTCGCGTACTACCTCTGGCTCGACGGGCAGGCCGCCGAAGTAAAAAGTCCGCCGCGCTCGATTCAAACTCTCGTCTTCTAACGCTCGTCTCCTGAGGTCTCGTCCGACAATGATGAAAATGAATCTCCGCACGCTCGCGTCAATCCTGACGTGTCTCGCCGTGGTGTCGCTGACGCCCGCGTCCGCCGCCGCACAGACTCCGACCTTGCAGAACGAAACGCCCACGAAGTTCGAGCCCACGAACGAGGGCTTCGACTACGTCAGGCGCGACGTGATGATCCCGATGCGCGACGGCGTCAGGCTGCACACGGTCGTACTCGTGCCCAAAGGCGCGAGGCGCGCGCCCATACTCCTGACGCGCACGCCCTACAACGCGACAGACCTGACGACCCACTCGCAAAGCTCGCACCTCGGCCCGAGCCTCTCGGGCTACGACAACGCGACGGACGTTATCGTCGAGGGCGGCTACATACGCGCCGTGCAGGACGTGCGCGGCAAGTACGACTCGGAGGGCGACTACGTCATGAACCGCCCCCTCCGCGGGCCGCTCAACCCGACCGCGGTTGACCACGCCACGGACACGTACGACACCATCGACTGGCTCGTCAAAAACACGCCCGAGTCGAACGGCCGCGTCGGCATACTCGGCATCTCTTACGACGGCTTCCTGCCCTTGATGGCGCTCGTCAACCCGCACCCGGCGCTGAAAGTCTCCGTGCCGATGAACCCGATGGTTGACGGCTGGCGCGGCGACGACTGGTTCCACAACGGCGCGTTCCGGCAGCAGGGCATGCCGTACATCTACGACCAGGAGGCCACGCGCAAGAACGAGATAAAGTGGTGGACGAGCAGCTTCGACCCGTACGACACGTTCATGGAGGCGGGCTCTGCGGGCGAGCTGGGAAGGCGTCGCGGGATGGAGCAGCTCGGCTTCTGGCGGAAGCTGTTAGAGCACCCGGCGTACGACGCCTTCTGGCAGGGGCAGGCCGTGGACAAGATTCTCGCCGCGCAGCCCTTGAAGGTTCCCGTGATGCTCGTACACAGCCTCTGGGATCAGGAGGACATCTACGGCGACATCGCCGTCTACAAGGCCATCGAGCCGAAGGACACGAACAACGACAAGGTCTTCCTCGTCCTCGGCCCCTGGCACCACGGGCAGGAGATAAAGGACGGCAGCGCGCTCGGCGCCATCAGGTTCGACGGCGACACGGCGCTCGCCTTCCGGCGCGAAGTCCTGCGCCCGTTCCTCGACCATTACCTGAAGGACGGCGCGCCGAGGTCGGACGTGTCGCCCGTCACGGCGTTCGAGACGGGGACGAACGCGTGGCGCTATCTCAAGGCGTGGCCCTCGGGCTGCGCGGGCGGTGGCTGCGCCGTGAGGCCGACGCCGCTCTACCTCGCGTCGGGTTTGAGGCTGAGCCTCGACGCGCCGAAGGCGGGCGGCGCGTCGTTCGAAGAGTACGTCTCAGACCCTTCGAAGCCCGTGCCCTACCGCGCGCGGCCCATAGACGAGGCGAGCTGGTCGCGCTGGCTCGTTGACGACCAGCGCGAGGCTTCGGGCCGCCCCGACGTGCTCGCGTTCGTCACGGACGTTCTGACTTCGCCGATGAAGATAAGCGGCGAGCCCGTCGCGAACCTCGTCGCCTCGACGAGCGGGACTGACTCGGACTGGGTCGTGAAGGTCATAGACCTCTACCCCGACGAGGTCGCGGGGCAGCCGAACATGGGCGGGTATCAGTTGATGGTCTCGGCGGACATCTTCCGCGGGCGCTACCGCGAGAGCCTTGAGACGGCGAAGCCCGTCGAGGCGGACAAGCCGCTGCTCTACCGCTTCGCGCTCCCGACGGCGAACCACGTCTTCCTTCCGGGCCACCGCGTGATGGTTCAGATTCAGTCGAGCTGGTTCCCGCTCTACGACCGAAACCCGCAGACCTTCGTCCCCAACATCTTCTGGGCGAAGCCGGGCGATTACAGGAAGGCGACGCAGCGCGTCTACCACGCGCCCGGTCAGGCGAGCTTCGTGGAACTGCCGCTCGTGACCGCTACGCGCTGACAGACAGTGGTTACAGCAGCGTACTCGGGCGCGACCTCTTCGCCGGGAGCGCGGGCATCCCTGCCCGCATTGAGCGGCGTGGCCGCGAAGACTAAGAACCGCCAACACTCAACGCTTGAATGTCGGCGGTTCTACTTATTCGCGCTGACGCGCTCATGGCGGGCAGGGATGCCCGCGCTCCCGGCTATAAGTCGCGTTCAAGTGGGGGCGCTGTCAGACTTATTCCGGCGCGAGCCAGAGCGCGAGGTTGCGCACGTAGGTCTTCACGTCTTCGAGCTTCTCGGGCTCGCGCGCTATCTGGTCGCCGGGAGGCTCCGCGAGGAAGCTCGGGCAGCCCTTCTTCGTGTCCCAGTTGTAATCGACGAAGTGGTGGAAGCTCGACTCGGCGACCGCGCGCCCGAGCGTGTTGCCGTGCGAGTCCGCCGAGCGCTCGAAGGCGACGACGAGGTTGAAGGGCCGACCCGTGACGCCGCTCACGCCCGTCGCGACGACGTGCGCGGTCTCCTCGCCCTCCGGCACTCCGACGCCGCCCTCGTGCGGGTGCGCGGGGAAGTATTCGATTAAACCCGAGGCCGAACGCGCGCCGCGCATCAACTCGTGCGCGGGCTCGACGGCCGTCACCTTCTGGTAGTCGCCGTTGCTGCCCGAGTGGTAGTTGGGCCACGAGGGGGCGTCCGCGTCTTTGTTGTCGCGCTCACGCCGCGACTCGTCGGGGTCTTGATTCCGGCTGTGGAAGAAGTGAGCGCGGCCGACGCCGCCGAGCGTGCAGAGCGAGGAGCCCAAGTCCTGATGGTCGCGCGTGGCGAGTATGCCGCCGCCGCGCTGGCGGAAGCGCGTGATGCCCTGACAGTCGGGCACGGTCAGCCCGTCGCCCGTGTCCACGGCGAAGAGCCAAAGCTCGTCGAAGTCGGTCGAGTCGAGACGACTCAGAACCTCGTCGTCGCCTTCGGAGTTCGTCTCGCGGTTTCGCGCGACGACTTCGAAGAGCGCGCGCCCTTCGTCGTCCTTGAGCGAGCCGAGGTGCCCGCGCAGCAGCGAGAATCTTTCGACGTTCCAGTCGTCATCGACGGCCGGGATGGTCGTCTGCAAGAGGATGCGTATGGGTCTGCTCATAAGTCGCCCTTCGCCGAGATTGGTTCAACGAGAACGGCTTAACTTTAACCCATTCCCACTCGTCCTTCACACCTCAGGCGCGCTCCCCCTTCCCCGGCCGTGCGAACACCCGGCGACTCGTGGCGCTCGCGGCAATCAATCTTGTCGAAGTCGAGCCCGTAGTCGAACTTCATCACTTAAGTTCGAGCTTCTCATTCTCTCCCGACTGCGCGGGCTCGCCCGTGACGAGCGACGAGACGAGGCCGACGGCGTGCGCCACAACGGACTGCGAGCCGTCCCAGTACTCCGCGCGCTCGACCGAAACCTTGAGCAGCGCGATGTCGGGCGTGTCAGTCCCTTCGGGGAACCAGGCCTTCAACTGCGGCTGCCACAGCTCCTCTATCTTCGCGCGGTCGCGCACTATCTCGGCGCGACCCGTCAGCGAAGCGTACTGCTGAGAGTCCACGTCCGCGAAGCTCGCGTTTACCTTCGGCACGCGGCCGACCTCGTCCGCCTTGTGCGAAGAGCCGTAGGTGAAGAACCAGAGGTCGCCGCCGAACTCTATCTCGCGGTTGTTCGACATCGGGCGGCTGTGCAGGTCGCCGCCCTCGTCAACCGTGGTCAGCATGCAGATGTCCACGGCCTTCACAATCTCGCGCAGCTTCGCGAGCTTCTCGTCGTGCGTCAACGTCTCGCCCATCTTCAACCCCCCGGACTCACGTATGGTTGAAACCACGGCGCTCGGAGTCGCCGTCGAAGAAGGCACGCCAGTGGTCGCCCTCGACCGCGGCCTTCAGCCAGTAGCTGTAGCGCTCGGGCTCTTCGCGCAGGCAGCGCCGCAACTCGTCCATCGAAACCCAGCGCCAGTCCTCGACCTCCGCCGCGTCCGGCGCGGGCTCTTCTCCCGCGTGCGTGCCGACGAAGACGTGGTCGTACTCGTGCTCGACGAGCGCGCCGTCCAACTCGGCGCGGTACACGAACTCGAAAGCCTCGCGCAGCTCGCAGTCGAAGCCCATCTCCTCGCGCAGGCGTCGGCGCGCGGCGGCGCGCGTGGTCTCGCCGGGGCGCGGGTGCCCGCACGCGGTGTTCGACCAGAGCCCGCCCGAGTGGTACTTCGTCTGCGCGCGCTTCTGAAGCAGGAGCCGCTTCTCCGCGTCGAAGACGAAGACGGAGAAGGCCCTGTGCAGCGCGCCCTCTACGTGCGCCCGCATCTTCTCGGTGACGCCTAGCTCTCGGTCTTGCGCGTCAACCAGAATTAATTGTTCGGCCGCCATGGATTCATTCACGCGAGAACATCTTACTACAGCGACGTTGACGCGGGCGCGGCCTCCCCCTGGGAGCGCGGGCATCCCCGCCCGCCTTGAGCGCGTCAGCGCGAAGACGTTGGGACGCTTTAACTCAATATTGAACTAAAGCGTAAGGCGTCAAGCGCGCTCGCGAACGCTTCGTCGGTGTTGTTCGTTCCGCTGCAAACTTGACCGCCGCCGCGCGCTCTCTCCCATGCCATCTACGCGCGGCGGCGGCCTTCCCCCTTGCTCTTGTCCGCCGTGTCGGGGAAACGCCCCTGGGGGAATGTTGGGGGCTTACGGCGAACCTCTTGCGGCGTGCCCGACTTGCGCGCCGCTTTAATTCATTCACATCCGGCGCGCATTCGAGTCTGTTTCGCCGCCGCTCATGTGAACGATTTGCACGTTTTAGATTAAGTGAGAAATTTTGTCAAGTTGAGAAATTGTGTCAAAAGCGAGCTGATTAGAAATCGAGAGATTGATTTGTTCGATTCTATCTTTACTCCGGCGGAAGGCTCTGTTAGACTCCGCACGTCTTTTTTTTCGCCGCAGATGAGCACGAGAGCGAACAACCTTGGGAAGACTCTGACGAGCAAGGAGGCCGCGCGCCTGCTCGGCGTGAGCGAGGCTTCCGTGAAGCGCTGGGCCGACGGCGGGCTGCTGCCGACGGTCAAGACCGCCGGCGGCCACAGGCGCTTCCGCCCCGAGGACGTTGCCGTCTTCCGGCGCGAACGTCTGCACAAGACGGGCCGCCCGTCGGCGCGCGCACACTCGGAGACGCGCCACGAGCAAGGCGCGTCTTTGCGCGGCGGCGCGAAGCACGAAGAGACCGCGGGCCTCATGTACGACGTGCTCATAGGCGGTCACGCCGAGGAGGCCGCGGCGATACTCGTCAGCCTGCATCTGGAAGGCGTCGGCGTGTCCGCGCTCGCGGACAAAGTCCTCTGCCCCGCGATGCGGCGCGTGGGCGACCTGTGGCATCAGGGCGAGTTGTCGGTCGCGCAGGAGCACGTGGCGACGCGCGCGGCGCTCGAAGCCTTGCAAGCCCTGCGCGCGTCTCTGCACCCGCACGCGGCGCACGGGCGTCGTGCGGTCTGCTGCGCGGCCGAAGAGGACTTTCACGAGCTGCCCGTGCAGGCCGCGGCGCTCGTGCTCGAAGCGCGCGGGTGGGACGTGGTCAACCTCGGCACGAGCACGCCCTTCTACGCGCTGGCCGAGGCCATAGGGCACTTCGCGCCGCGGCTCGTCTGCGTGGCCTCGACGATTCTCGAAGGGCTCGACCGCGCGGCGCGCGAGTACGGCGAAGTGCGAAGGGCGGCGGCGCGCTCCGGCGCCGGTGTGGTTATCGGCGGCGCGGGCTTCGCGGGCGAAGACGTGCGGCGGCGCTTCCCCGCGGAGCTTTACGCGGAAGACTTCGGGCAGTTGGAAGAGTTCGCCGTCTCAATCTCCGAGGAGGGCGAGACGGGTTGAAAGATTATTTTCGAGTAAGGGGGATGAGAGGGAGATGTCGAAAGAGATGGCGGAGAAGTTCGTAGAGGCTTTGGGAAGACTTGAGGCGGAGCGCGACCTCGAATCAATCGTCTCGCTCTTCGCCGAAGAATGCGAAGTCGGGAACGTCGTCACGCCCGAGCCCTTCAAGGGGCGCGAAGGCGCGCGCGAGTTCTGGGGCGCGAAGTACCGAGACACCTTCGGGGAGGTGCGCTCGACATTCCGCAACGTCTTCGCGGGCGAAGGCCACGCCGTTCTCGAATGGACGACCGAGGGGGCGGCGAACGACGGCACGCCGATTCACTACGACGGCGTGAGCGTCCTCGAAATCGACGGGGAATCCGTCAGGCGCTTCCGCGCGTACTTCGACGCGGGCGCGCTCGGCCGTCAACTGACCGCGAAGGCCCACAACCAGAGTTGAGAAAGTTGTGAGTAAGCAGATTGCCGCGTCCGAAGGTTTCGACGTGAGCAGGCTCGTGCGCACGAATCACGGATGAGAGTTATGAACGCGTCAGATTTAAAGAGCCCGCGGCGGGGAGTCTGGGGCATGGGGGAGCGGGCGAGGCTGGGCGAGCGTACGCGATAGACCCGCTCGCGTCGAACCAGCTCGACTACTGGCGATGGGCCGAGCGCGGCGCGTACCTCGGCGTGCCGCTTGGGAACTTCGCGGGCTGGTTCGTCGTGAGCCTCGTCGCCTTCAGAGTCCTGCGCAAAAAGTTCGAGGCCGGCCAGACTGCGAGCCTGACCGGCCTGAGCATCATCCTCTTCTTCACGCTGCTCGCGCTCGCGCGCGGCCGTCCGCTCGTGGCGCTGCCGGGCTGCGCGCTCTGCCTGATTCACTTCCTCGTCTCACGCGCGACCGGGTGGGAGTGAGCCGCGTCGTCTACTGTCGACGTAGCTCTTCAAGCAGCCGGTCTAAGTCGGCCCTCTCCTCGTCGCCGTTGGCGGTGAAGCCGAGGCTGAAGCCGACGCCCTCCATGTTGTAGTTGACCGCGCCGCAGAGTCGGAGCCAGCGGTTCTCCGGCATCCAGATGCGTAAGAATAGCGGCTGCCTCTTGGTCACCATCGCCTTCGTCTTCACGAAACAGCCGGTCGAGCTGAGGCTCGTTATCTTGCCGCTGCGCGGCGCGTCGGGCGTCGCGCCGAAGGTGCAGGAGAGGTCTGTGATGAAGCGCGTCTGTCTTTTTCTTTCTTCCACGTACATAACCTTTGGGCCTCTGTGACTCTCGGGCCTTCCAGACCGTCGAAGTTTTTAACGTCACTCGCTCGGGGCGAACTTGATCGACTTCACGTTCGGCCTCACGACCGGCTGCGCGACCTTCGGGATGTGCGCCTTCCTCAGGTTCACGTCCGTCTCGATGATTATCTTCTCCACGTCGGGCGCGGTGGCGGGGCGCGAGAAGTAGTAGCCCTGCCCGTACTCGCACTTGAGGTCGCGCAGAATCTTTAGCTGATCCTTCGTCTCCACGCCCT
>Ga0126311_10000608_pt1 | contig 16680 bp, 10 predicted proteins | sample Plot61_FD_92539 | JGI IMG/M metagenome (GOLD analysis project Ga0126311, IMG submission 92539) | Serpentine soil microbial communities from UC McLaughlin Reserve, CA, USA - Plot61 | ecosystem: Environmental > Terrestrial > Soil > Grasslands | place: USA: UC McLaughlin Reserve, Lake County... | reverse complement strand
TCGCGTCGATTGGTTCGCGCGCCGCAAGGGCGTGCGGCTGAACCCCGAAGAGTTGGGGGCGCTGCTGGCGGAAGCCGCGCGCGACGCCGCGTCGCCCGTCGGCGTCATGTTTCACCACGAGCTGTCGGACGACGGCGAACTCTCCCGCGCGGGCGAGCTGCTCGCGCTGCTGGCGTCGCATCATTCCGCGCGCTGCCGCCTGATGTCTGCGCTCGCACAAGCCCCTTTGCAACCCGACGCGCCGAGCGCCGACGACGACGACGGCGCGGGGCGCGCGTCACACCAAGTCCCGCACACGCTGTCCGTACGGAGTTGAAGATGATGAGAAGTCAACTGACATTAAGGAACGTCGTAATTGCTCTGGCCGCCTGCCTGCTTCTCGCGCGCGCGGCCGTCGCCGGAGGGCAGAGCCGTGAGGGCGAAGCCGAGCGGCAGCCCGAGGCGGTCGCCGACAAGAGGAAGAAAGAGGCGGCCGCCGGCAGGAAGAAGAAGAAGTCCGCGCGCGCGTCGGAGTCACGCGCCGAGGGGGAGAAGACGCCGCGCCGCGTCCGGCTCTTCGCGAAGCTCTCGACCGTCTTCGACTCGAACGTCGAGCACGACGAGCGCCGCCTACGCTCCTTCGGCCTCGTGCCGAGTCTCGGCTTCCACTTTCAGGACGACGCCGAGAAGCCTTCGTTCGAGGCCGAGTACGAGGTCGGGTTCCACCGCTACACGCGCACGGACAGCTTCGACCGCGTCAGCCATTACTTGACGGCCGCCTACCGCAAGAAACTTCCCGGCCGCTTCTCCTCGCGCACCACGGGCGAGGTCTCGCTCAAGGGCTCTTCCGAAGACCGCGATGTGAACAACCAGTACAGCCTTGAGCAGCAGTTCCAGTACCGCCTGACACCGGCCACACGGCTCTCCGCGTTCGCCGCCTACAGGCTGAAGCGCTACCCGCTCGCGGACGCGGGCAAGAACGCGATTGACCCGTACGTCGGCGGCAAGTTCCAGCAGGAGTTGAAGGGCGGTCGCGAGTGGGAGCTGTCGTACCGCTACGACAAGAACCGCCCGCAAGACCCGAAGGACAGATACGTCCGCTGGACATACGAGGCGCAGTTCTCGACGCCGCTCTTCCGCTCACGCCGCGACCTCCTGACCGTGGAGGCTCGCTACAGCCCGCGACTCTACGCGCGCCAGATAAAGGTTGACGGCGAGCGCGTAGCCCGCAAGGACAGGCGCTGGGTGTTCGAGTTCGATTACGAGCGGCCCCTCGCGCGCGACGTGCGACTCGGGCTAGGATATAAGTACGAGACGCGCGGCTCGAATGACCCCGACAAGCGTTTCGACGCGCACGTCTTCGGCGTCACCTTCGGCTTCGACTGGTGGAGGCGCTAGCCGCGCGGGCCATAGACCGCGCTCGGGCGCGGGAAGAGTTTGATGTCCATGATTAAAGGCGGCCTTTAAATGAAAAGAAGCACATCGACGGCGCTAACAGTCATCGTGCTCGCCTTGTCTTGCCTGACGTGTCAGAAGGCGGGGCAGCCGGGCGGCAACAACGCGGCGGGCGGCGCGGCTAACTCTTCAGGCGGCGCTCAGGCGAACTCTGCGTCGCAGTCTCCGGCGGCCCCGCAGACGCAGTTGAAGGTGGGGGACGCCGCGCCCGACTTCGAGCTGACCGACACCGAGGGGCAGAAGGTACGCTTGAGCGACTTCCGCGGCAAGAAGAACGTCGTGCTCGCCTTCTACGTGCTGGCCTTCACCGGCGGTTGAACGAGGGAGCTTAAGGCGTATCAGTCTGATATCGCCAAATTCGAGAAGACGAACACGCAGGTCTTAGGGATAAGCGTTGACAGCTTCGCCGCCAACAGGAAGTTTAAGGAGGACATCGGCGCGACCTTCCCGCTGCTCTCAGACTTCAAGCGCAAGGCCGTGCGCGACTACGGCATCTTCGACGAGGAGGGCGGCTACGGCACGCGCGCCACCTTCACCGTCGATAAAGACGGAATCATCCGCCACATAGAGCAGGGCAAGGACGCCATCGACCCCACGGGCGCTTACCAGTCTTGCAGCGCGCTCGGCGAATGAGAAGACGTGTCTCGAAAGGGCGGGGCGGCGCTACCAAACGTCGCCGCACTTGTCGTCCGATTCGGACTGTGGCCGGGGAGAAGCAGAATGGCTGAGCTGACCAAAGTTCGGTGCGTCCTCGCCGTCCGGAACCTTGACGCGTCGGTCAACTACTACACGCGCGTGCTCGGCATGGCGACCGACTTCACGGCGCCGGGCTGGGCGTTTCTCTCGCGCGGGTCATTCCGTTTGATGCTCGGCGAGTGTGCGGACGCAATGCCGGCCCACGAGACGGGCGACCACTCCTACTTCGTGTACGTCACGGTCGAAGGCATCGACGAGTTCTACGGCGAGCTGGTCGGGAACGGCGCGACGCTCACCCGGACACTCGCCGACAAGCCCTGGGGGATGCGCGAGTTCGGCGTCCGCACGCCGGATGGACACCGGATAATGTTCGGACAGGAACTCTGAGTCGGCCCGCGGCGCGACGCCGAGCCGGCGGCCGCACCGGAACGGCCGGCCGACTTTAAAATTCGAGTTGAGTCGGGAGCCCACGACATCCCCCGCCCGTCCCCGAGACATCAAACTCCATAAGCTCGTACCCACCCGGCTCCGGTCTGTAGAAATGGAGATGCGGCCTGTCCTTATGAAGTCCCGGTAATGTCCACACAAAACTTTTATAGATTTTTTTAAGACGCCATGAGCCCGCAAACACCGCACGCCTACGAGTTCGACCGCTTCCGCCTCGACGCGTCCGAACGTCTACTTTTGCGCGACGGTCAGGTCGTGCCCCTGACGCCGAAGGTCTTCGACACGCTGCTGGCGCTGGTCGAGAGGAGCGGCCACGTCGTAGGCAAGGAGGAGTTGATGCGGCGGCTCTGGCCCGACAGCTTCGTCGAAGAGAGCAGCCTGTCTCAGAACATCTTTCTACTGAGGCGTGCGCTGGGCGAGGCGGCTTCGGGGCGACAGTACATCGAGACGCTGCCGAGGCGCGGCTACCGCTTCGTCGCCGACCTGCGCGAGGTTCGAGGCACGGACAGCGAGGAAGTTTTACGGGAGCAGGCCGGCACGCAAATACTGACGGGGGAGGAGTCGCCTCAAGCGCCTGACGCGCAGGCCATTCAGGATGCCGACGCCGCGGCCGACGCGGGGGACGCGTCGCCGCCCGCCCCGCCGCCTTCCGGCGGACGCAGACTGAAGCTCTACGCGTCGCTCGCGTGTGCGGTCTTGTTAGCGATAGCGGTTCCCGCATACCGTTCGCGTCAGCGGGCGCGCGACAAGGCCTCGGCGGGGCTCAGGCCGAAGACTGTGGCCGTGCTGCCCTTCAAGACGCTCGGCGCGGGGGGCGAGTCGGAGCTTTTGGGGCTCGGCATGGCCGACGCGCTCATCAACAGGCTCAGCCGCATGAAGGAGCCCGCCGTCCTCTCGACGGGCTCCGTCTTCAGGTACGCGGCGGGCGACGCCGACGCGCTCGACGCAGGGCGGGAGATGGGCGTTGACGCCGTGCTCGAAGGCACCGTGCAGCGCTCGGGCGAGCGCGTGCGCGTCACGGCGCGGCTCGTCAGCGTCAGGGACGGCGGGACGCTCTGGGCGGGGAAGTTCGACGAGCAGTCCTCGAACATATTCGCCTTGCAGGATTCCATCTCCGAACAGCTCGCCCGAGCCCTGACGCCGCGACTGACGGCGGACGAGCGCGCGCCCGTCGCGAGGTCGGGCACGCGCGACACGGAGGCGTATCAGGCTTACCTGACCGGGCTCTACTTCTCCAACAGGCGCAGCAAGGACGGGATAGCCAAAGCCATCGAGCACTACCGACGCGCCGCCGAGCTCGACCCCTCCTACGCGCTCGCCTACGCCGGGCTCGCCGACTGCTACAACCTGAACCTCTTCAACGGCTACCACATCGTGCCGTCGCAGGAGGCGAGAGAGAGAAGGCTTGAGGCGACGCGGAAGGCGCTCGGGCTCGACGACACGCTGGCCGAGGCGCACATGGTCATGGCGGCCATCAACTACGAGCAGGGCGACGCGGCGGGCGCGGAGCGCGAGTACCTGCGCACCCTCGAACTGAGCCCGAGCCACGCCATAGCCCACGTCAGGTACGCGCACCTTCTCGCGGACTCTTCCCGCCTCGAAGAGTCGCTGCGGGAGATGCGGCGGGCGCAGGAGCTTGACCCCGTCTCGCCTATAACGAACGGCGCGCTCGCCTACACGCTACTGCTGAGCCGCCGGTATGACGAGTCGGTCGAGTACGCGCGGAGGGCGATTGAGCTTAACCCGGAGCTTGCCGACCTCCACTTCACGCTCGGCGAAGCCTACATAGAGAAAGGGATGTACGACGAGGCCGTCGCCGAAGTCAGCGGACTCGGAGACGGCCGGCGCGCGTCGTTCCTGCAACTGTCAGCCCTCGCCTACGGCAGGGCCGGGCGGCGGGCCGAGGCCGCGGAGGCGCTGGCCGAGTTGCGGCGGTCGCTCGACGGCGGGCTAATATCACATTACAACCTCGCCGTCATCTACGGTGCGTTGGGTGAGATGGACAAGGCTTTCGAGTCGCTCGAAAGGGTCAGGCTGGCCCCCACGGTCAGGGCGATGATTATGTACAGCCCGGATTTAGACCCGCTGCGCGCAGACCCGCGGTTCGCAGACTACCTGCGCCGCCACGACCTGAAAAACTCCGACGACTGAATGCCGTCAGTCCTTCGCGGGCGTGGTTTCCATAAGTATCCGCCGGATGGCCGCCTCGGACGAGAGCTTGCCGTCGAGGTGCGCCTGCCAGTGCGTTTCGAGCGACTGCCTGAGCCCGCGGAAGGGGCCGTCGTACCTGAGCGTGATGACGGGTTTGTAGTCGGTCACGCCCCGCCTCGCCAGCGCTCGCCGCGTCAGCTCGCCCGACGTGTAGAACAGAATCGCGTGCCAGAGGTTGCGGCGCGGCGTCACCTTAAGCTCCTTCGCGACCCTCGTCAGGTCGGAGCCGACGGCGGCCGTGGGGGCCTCGTCCGCGATTGCGTGCGAAGGCTCGTGCATCAGCATCTCAAGAGCCCTGAAGCCCTGGAACAAAGGGTGCGTGCTCGACACGACCGTGTGTGCGTAGTCGCCCTCGCCGACCGTGTACCCGCCGAACTCACCCGCGAACGCAGAAACGTCCACGAGTATGTGTCTCGGGAAGGGCACGCCGTACGCCTTCGCGTGTGCGTCGGCCAGCTCCTCGGCCGCGGACGCGAGCATCGGCTCGGCGACGGCAATCCAGAAGCGATTCGCGCGGTCGTCCTCCTCCCACTGCGCCGCGCGGTAGAGCGGCATCGCTGCTTCGAGCGCGCGCGCCGCCGCCGCGGGGATAGAGCGGGGCGTCGTCGCCGCGCTCGCCTTCGAAAGCTCGGAGTTGATTCGTATGAGTTCGGCGTCGAAGACGGGGCTCCGGTCGCCGACGAACGCGCGGTAAGCCTCGACGGCCCTGTTCCATTTCGAGAGGTCGTCGCCCGAGAGCCCCGCCGGCGGGGCCGACTTGAATCGCGCCGCGTGCATGAGTCGCTGATGCAGGTTGACCCAGGGGTTACTCTGCAAGCGGTAGCGGCCGACCTGCGCGGCGGCCTGTGCGCGCCCCCGCACGCCGGCGCGCGCGTGCGTGACACAGGGCGCCACGCACGCGGCGAAGGCGAGCGCGAAGACGGTCAACCTACTGCTCACTTGCTGCCCGTGGCTCCTTTGCCGTTCGTCTCAAGGTAAGTCAGGAGAGACGCGCCCTCGCCCAGCAGGTCGAGCGCGACCCACCTCACGGGGTTCTGCGTGCCGTCGCCGACGAAGACGGTCGCCGAGTGGGTGCCCTTCGACGGGTACGGGTTGAACTCCTTCATCAGCTCGCGCAGGTCATCGCCGCCGGAGGTGAGCAGCGTCCAGCCGGGCCTGCGCTTCCAGTGGTCGCCCCAGCGGCGTAGCTTCTCGGGCGTGTCCGTCTCGGGGTCGATAGTGACGGATAAGATTACCACGTCCCTGCCCAGACGCTCCCCCAGCTTGTCTTGCAGCTTCGACAGCCAGTGACCCGACGTGGGGCAGACGCCCTCGCACGTGGTGTAGAAGAAGTTCAGCACCACCAGCTTGCCCTTCATCACGTCTGCGTAGAGCCTGACTTTCCGCTCGTCCTGATCCGTGAGCGTGATGTCCGGGATGCGGATGCCGGTCGGCTCGTCGAAGCCGGGGAGGTCGGGCTTGTGTCGGGCGTGTTCGTGCGACGCCGCGTGGCCCGCGTGCGTCCCCGCCGCGGGGGGCGTCTGCCCGTTGACCACGCGCCCCGACAGGCAGCAGCCGACGACGAGCAAGAGACAGAGGTAGAAGGGCGCGCCGCCGCCGCCGCCGCAGGGCTCCCCGAGCGCCCTCCTACGCGAGACGTTTTCCGTCATCGTCCGGCACCTCCGTCGCGGGCGAGGGCGTCGCCCCGAAGGTTAAAGACGCCTGTGTCGTCAGTCAGCCTGAGCCCGTAGAGGTCGGCCCGTAGCCAATCCCGCGGGGACAGACCCGGCGCCGGATCGAGCGCGGCGCTCGACGCACCGGTCTTACCGGCGTAGTCCCACGCGGCGCGCCCGTCGTAGAGCGTGAAGGCCATCCCGCTCACCGTGCGGCCTTCAAGCCCGACCCCGAAGTGCGACGCAGGGACTTCCAATCTAATCCACTGACCCGGAGGCGGCAGCGGCCCCATGTAACGTCTGGTGATGGTCGTGTCCGAACCCCACCATATGTAGTTCCCGCCCCAGTACGCACGATGCTCCCACCCCGTCACGGGCTCATACCATTGCAGCATGATTTCGCGCGGCGGGTTGGCGGGGTCGAGGTAGACGTAAGCCACCATCTTATCGCCCGTGTTGACCGGCAGCGTCGCGGTCGCGCCCGTGAAGTAGTGCTGGTGTATGCCGGGGCTGACGAGCGACTGGTGCGAGAGCCCGCCGGAGGCGGGGAGGGGGTTGGAGCTTATCCAGTTCCAACTGTCTGCGTCCGCGGCGGCCACCGCGCCCGCGGGCAGCGCGTCGTTAAACCAGACCGTGTGCGGCTGTGTGTTCGTAACGCCCGCGTAGTCCCACGCCGCGCGACCGTTGGCGAGCGCGAAGGACATGCCGGTAGCCGTGCGGCCTTCCATCCCGACCTTCAACGCAGGGACTTCGAGCCTGACCCACTGGCCCGCGGGAGGCAGTGGCCCCATGTAGCGCCGGGTGTTGGTTCCGTCCGAGCCCCAGCGTATGTAGTTCCCGCCCCAGTAGGCGCGGTGCTCCCACCCGTACGTGGGCTCGTACCATTGCAGCATCAACTCAAGCGGCGGGTTCGCAGGGTCTAGGTAGACGTAGACGAACAGGCTATCGCCGACGCTGACCGGGAGAGTATGAGTCGCGCCCGTGAAGTAGTGCTGGTGTATGCCGGAGGCGACGGGGGACTGGTGCGAGACTCCGCCGGAGAAAGGCGACGGGTTAGAGCTTATCCAAGTCCAGCCTTCCGCGTCTGCGCCCGCGACAGCGCCCGCGGGCAACGCGTCGTCAAACCAGACGAGGCTCGGGGGCGACGGCGTGACCTCGTCGTTTACTATCAAGCCCTGCCCCTGCCCGTCGCCGACCAGCGCCCCGACGACGTTCGAGACGTTCACGAAGAACGCCTCGTTCGGCTCGACGTTGGCGTCGCCGTTAACCTGGACGGAGAAGGAGTAGGTCGAGCCGCCCGCGGGGATGGTCTGCCCCGCGAGGCTCTTCGCGACGTAGTCGCCGGACGCGGCCGTCGCCGTGCCGTCGGCGGTCGCGATGTTGAAGCTCACGCCCCCGGCGGGCGCGGGCGTGTTGAGGCTGACGGTGAAGTTGAAGTTCGTCGCGCCCGCGTTGCCCTCGGCCTGCGTCACGTCGTTGACGGAGATGGCGCGCGCGACATCGTCGTTCTGGATGGTGCCCTGCCCCTGCCCGTCCGCGACGGTCGCGCCCGTGACGTTAGAGACGTTGACGGAGAAGGTCTCGTCCGCCTCCGTGTTGGTGTCGCCGTTGACCTGGACGGAGAAGGTGTAGGTCGAGCCGCCCGCGGGGATGGTCTGTGCGGTCAGGCTCTTCGCAGTGAAGTCTCCGGAGGCGGCGGACGCCGTCCCGTCCGCCGTGACGATGTTGAAGCTCACGCCGCCCGCGCCCGCGGGGGCCGACAGGCTCACGGTGAAGTTGAACGTGGTGGTACCCGCGTTCCCTTCGGCGAGCGACACGTCGTTGACGCTGAGCGCGGGCGTGGTCGGCGTCGAGATGCGAACGACCTTTGCCTTAGAGGGCACGTTCGACGTGTTGAAGACGAAGAGCATGTAGTAGCCCGGCGGGCACTTCCGCGAGTCGGTCGGGGCCGTCACGGTCAGTTGGTTCGAAGGGCCGGCCGTGAACGGGAGGACGTTGATGCGCTGGTCTTGATTGAACCCGTGCGTCACGGACGGGAGCCTGACCCACGCTACCCTGTTGACGCCCGCGGCGTTGCCGTACGTCACGTTGAACTGCTGGCCGTACGCGACCTGCGACGGGGCGGAGGTTATGTCGGGGCGCGGGGCTTCGTTCCCGCTGCCGTCGAAGAGGTAGGGCGGCTTGTATATCTCGACGTTGCGCTCGCCCGTCGTGTGCCTGCGCTCGTTGAGAAAGGCGTCGGTCGGGGGCGTCGCCGGGGGCGTGGGGTAAGGGTCTGGGTCGGGCGGCGTGGTCTGGCCGTCGGGGTAGCCGTAGCCCGCGACCGCCACGGTCGCGTCCGGCAGCAGGAAGGCCACCGAGTGATAGCCCCTCACCACCGCGCCCTTCGCCATCAACGACCACTGGCCAGACGCGGGGTTCCACAGCTCCGCGTTCTGCGTTATGTCGACGCCGTAGGTGCTCCAGTCAGAAGCCTGCAACGGATTTCTTATGTAGCAGGGGGTCTTAAGCTGGCCGTTATAGCAGGGCGTGCCGCCCGTCACGAGCACCTTGCCGTCGGGCAGTAGCGTCGTCGTGTGCCACGAACGCGGGTAGGTCATGTTCCCCGCCGGTTCCCACTGCGGGTCTGCCTTGTTGAGGGTTATCTTCTTGGCGGTCGTGATGGCTTGGCCGTCGCTCCTGCGGCCCCCGACCATCAGGACGCCGCCCTGCTCGGAGTCGTACATCACCGCCGACCCGTCCTGGAACCTCTCCGTCAAGCCCAAGCCGAGCGACCAGGGGTTAGCGCCCCGAGGGTTCCAGAAGTAACTGACCTTCGGCCCTGCGATGAAGACGCCCCTCTGTTTGCCCGTCACGGGGTCGGCCCCCACGACCGGGTCGAGGAAGACGTAAGGGTACGTGGGCAGCCCCGAAGCGCTAGGCGCCAAGACCTCAAGCGTGTTGGTCTGCGGGTTGTAAATCTCCGGGTTCAGTTGCGCGGTGACGGCGGGCGGCGTCGTGGAGTTGTCGGTCTCGTACAGCCCCGCGAGGATGGCGACCTCGCCCGTCTCCAACGTCACGTGGAACGGATACCAGCGCCCGTGCTGCATCGTCGGCCCCGGCGACCAACTCTTCGCGACGGGGTCGAAGATGTTCGTGCGGTCGTCGCCGGATTGGGAGTTGGGGTGGCGGTTCGTGTGACCGCCGCTGACGAAGAGGCGGCCGTTCGGCAGCAGGCTGTGGCCCGAGCAGAAGAGGTTCGTGGTCAGGTTGTCCACCATCTCGACCCCGCCCGTCACCGGGTCCCAGAGTCGCGCCTTACTGCTCGACACGAGATCGAAAATCGTCTCTTTAGTTCCCTGCACTTCCTTGTCGCGGCCCCAGAAGAGCACCTTGCCGTCGGGCAGTACGCTCGCGTGAATCATGACGGGCGCGTCGCCGGGGAACGGTGCGGGGGGCTCGAACCTGCCCTTCGTGGCCCACTCCGGAAGCGCCGCCTGCGGCTTGACCGCGCCGCTTGGTTTGACCGCGCCGCCCGTTTTGGCGGAGACGTTCGGCTCGGCCGTGACGCTCGGTCTGGACGCGTCCTTCGACCTGTTCGCGGAGGTGTGCCCCGCGGCGAGCGACATCGCGAGCGCGGCCGCCGACACGAGGACGATTGCCAACGATCTTCTTAGCCGAAGCCGAGGCTTTGACATAGGGGAACTCCTTATCTCTCTTCGTCAGGTGAATTAAGTTCGGGCCCGCCCCGACGTGCGTTCGGTCTTGGGGGAAGGGGCCGGGCCGGCGGCAAAGGCGTGCCGCGCGGCCGCGTTGCCAAGCGTCTCTTCGCCCCCGGCGTTCGGGGCGGCCCCTCCACCCTCCCTGCCCTCGTGCGGAGTCCGTTAAAGACTGGGCCGGGGTCAAGGACTTGAACTTGAACCGCGTACCGACGCGGCCGCTCAGCCGATGTCCACGATGTGACTCCTCGCGTCGTCGTCCGGGGGCGGGGGCGGCGGCGGGTCTGAAGTGGTGCTCTGGTTCGTCGTGCCGCCCGCGGGCTGGCTCGCGCCGCCCGCGCCCGCGGAGCCGAGCGCCAGCGCGGCGGCTAACGCAAGGATTATTAGTTCGGTCATCGTCATCTCCTCGTGGGGGCTCTTAACCCTCCCTGAATTTCAGTCCACACGGGCTCGCCGTGAGCCCGCACAATCGCGACGAATGCCGCACGCGCCGGAGCCGTCCCCGGTTAAGGGACGGCGTGTTCGACGATGGGCACTCCCCTGCCGGTTAACATCGGCCGTTCGACGGTCGTCCACGTGGCGCCCGGCCTCAGTTTGGGTCCCAGATACGCGTTGACCTCTCCCTTCGCCCCCCTCGCGAAGTACTGCGAGCCGGTTCGCCAGGACTCGTTCGCCCAGAAGCCCCTTGAGTCCCCGGCGACCCGGCCGAGGACTCTGCCGCCGGGCGTCGCCTCGATAGTCGTAAGCCCGCTGGCGTGCGCGGCCTCGCGGGCCGCGGAGCCGCCGGAGTAAAAGGCCGCCTTGCCGGGGGCCGTCCTGAAGGCGGCGCGCAGGCCGCCCTCGACGGGGCCGGCCACGGTCAGCACTATCTGGCCGCCGCGCACCACGTCGTGGCAGACGGCCTTGGTCACGTCCGTGGCGTCGGCCCCGCTGCCCACGGCGTCGCCGGACTCTTTGCCGATGCGCAGCATGTCGGCGTTCGACCGCATCACGTCCCCGGCCGCGCCGGCCAGCGTGTTGACGACGACGCCGCCCGCGCCCGCGCCCGTGTGTTTGTCGGCGAAGTTCTCGACCGCGTCCGCGGCCTCTTCGAGCGCCGTCGCGGCCTTCTCGTAGGCGTTAGCCAGCGCGGAGGCCACGCCGCGCCCGTCCGGGTCGGTTCGGTTGACGGGGTTGTTCCGCGTGTATGCGTAGAGGTTCCAGCTCTGCGGGTTCTTCGGGTCGAAGTCGCGTCCGGGGTCTACGCTCAGGAACCTCGCGTGCGTGAAGCTGTAGTAGCGCGCGTGCATGTAGTCGAGTTCCTGACCGGGCGCGTAGTTCTGGTCGCGCTCGTGGCCCGTGAACTTGAGCCGCCCGCCGCCGCCGCCCGTGGCCTCTTCGCCGAACGGGAGGTACTGGTGCGAGCTGACGGCCTGCTTGGCGTTGTTCGTCACGAGGCGCGGCGTGCCGAGGTGGTCGGTGTGGTAGTTCAGACGCCCCGAACCGTCCTCCGAAGAGAGCAGCCTGCCCCCCATGTAGACGTAGTCCTTCGACCAGGCCCAGTGGCCGACCGCGTCGCCGCCGTAGAGCGTGTACTCCCTCAGAACCTCGTTGCCGGGCCCGCGGAGGATGAAGGTGTCGAGGAACGTGGCCGCGTTGCCGCTGCTGTGGTCGTTGACCCAGACCCTCTGGTCGTCGGCGTCGTAGAGGTAGGTCTTGCCCGGCGCAGTCCTCATCATGTTGACTGCGTCGTACGTGTAGGGCGGCGGGTTCGCTGTTACAGGCCCGAGCACGTTTCCAGACGAGTCGTAGCTCATGTCGTTCAGACGGTTCGTCGCCGCGTTGACGTTCCAGACGGCCGCGCCGGTCTTCGCCTCCGAGGCCGTGCCGACGTTGGCGTAGGTATCTTTCGTCTTAACGTTGCCGAACGCGTCGTACGTGTAGCGCTGCTTCTTCTTCTGGGACGCGAGCGCGCTCGCGACGGCCGTGCCCTCGACCACGCGGTTCACGCGGTCGTAGACGAACCAGTCCGCGCCCGCGCGCTTGACGTTGCCCGCCCCGTCGTAGCCGTAGAGGCCCGAGTCCCAGTTGGCGCTCGCGCCCGTCGTGTATAGCTGCCGGGGGCGCTGCATGAAGTTCGAGTCCATCACCTGCGTGTCCACGACCCCGGCGTCGGTCGAATTGCCCGTGACGCCGTGCGAGACCGTGTTGACCATCCCGTTCGCGCCGTAGGTTATCGACTTCGCGTAGTTGACCGTGCCGCTCGTGACCTTCGTGAGCAGCCCCTTCTGGTACGCGTAGGTCAGCGTCCGCGGCGCCGCCGCGCCGCTGTTGACGCAGTTGGCGTTGGCGCACTGCGGGTAGCTCTGCGTCGCGAGGTTGCCGAGCTGGTCGTAGGTGTAACTCTGCCGGAACTGCGCGCCGGAGCTGGTCGAGGTCGTGCGCTGCGAGACGAGGCCGTCCGGCCCCGCGTACTCGTCCGCCTGCGTGACGAGTACGTCCACGGTGTTGTTGGTGTAGGGGTTGACTATCCAGTTGTGCCGGACTGCCTGCCTGAGCTTCCCCAGATGGTAGAGGCCCGAGCCGGAGGCGTCGTCCGTGTAGTAGGCGTACTCCTTCAACGCCCGCCAGTCCGACGCGTTGAAGATAGAGCACATCGGGCCGAAGAGACACTCCTGCATCTCGCTCAGCCGCTCGGCCCTGTCGTAGTTGAAGCGCACGGTGTTCGCGCCGTCCCTGCGGAGACGGAGGTGCCCGCGCGAGTCGTAGTCGATGTTCGAGACCGTCCCGTTGCCCGAAGCCCCCAGCTCGGGGTGCGTCTCGGAGACGAGGAAGCCGCGATTGTCGTAGACGAGTTGACGCGTCTGCGTGACGCCGCCCGCGGTGGTGCTCACCCTGCTCAGGCGGCTTCCAACGTCGTAGGAGTAGAAGGTCGTGACCGTGCGCGGGGTCGCGGTCGAGTAGTCCGAGTACTCTTCGACGCTGCTCAGGCGGCCCTGTCGGTCGTAGCGCTCGAAGGTGTCCACGTCCTCCTCGGCCGCCGACGTTGTGGCGACCTTCACGGTGCGCTTGACCTTGCGCACGCCCTCGTAAGTCAGCCAGACGACGTGCGCCGTGCCGTCAGGCGGGGTTATCTTCTGCGCCCTCCCGAAGGCGTCGTAGAGTTCGTACAGCGTCTTCTTCGTGCCGCTGCCCCACTCGGACACGGAGGCCGTCCGGCCGCTGCCGTTGTACTTCGTCGTCCGCTCGACGAAGCCGCCGCCCGGCATCTGCTTGCGCTCGACCTGTAGTCGGCCGAGTTGGTCGTAGACGTACTCCTCCTGGTCGAGGGCCGCGCCGCCCCCGTTGGGCGTCGTGGTCAGCACGACCTTGGCCTGCGAGAAGCCGTCCCAGGGGTTGTACTGGACGTGAGACCAGCCGCCGTCCTTGGGCTGTATGTCGGTCACGCGCCCCGACGCGTCGTAGTTGTAGGTGGTCGGCACCTTCGACAGGTCGCGTATGACTCGCGGGAGTCCGGTGCCGGGGTCTATGTCGCGGTCGGCGAGCTTGTAGTTGGCTTCCGCGAGGGCCGCGCCGGTGTTGCTCTTGTACTGGCTCGTCCTGAGCGACCCGTACTGGTACGTGTGGTCTATCCTGTACTCGGGCGCGGGCAGCGTCATCACGTCGAGCGGCTGCGTGGCGTCGAGCGTCTGGTAATCGCCGCCGTGGTACTGCTCGCTCGTCAGGTTGCCGCCCGCGTAGACGTACTTGACGACCACGTCGTGCGCGGCGGGAGCGGGGTTTGCCCCCGTCGCCTTCAGCACGCGCTTGCGCATCAGCAGCCCCGCGCTTGAGAAGTTGAAGTAGGCGCGCGCCGACAGCCCGTTCTCGGTCTGGGTGGTGCCGTCGTAGTTGCCGAGCACCCACGCGTCGGCCGTGGGGACCGGCTGGTAGCTGTGGCCGGAGGGCGACGGCTGGTTCGTGTTGGGGCTGATGAGGTACGTGCCGCGCGCGGGGTTGTAGTTCGTCAGCCCGACGCGCTGGTTGTCGGGCTTGGGGTTGCCCGCGGCGTCGAGGTTGAAGTTGCCGTAGGTCTCGGCGCGGCGGTAGTGCCCGAGCCCGTCGAACTGGTTGTACTGCGTCTCGGCGTACTTCACCCCGCCTTCCTTGTTGTCGTCGTGGTAGACGGTTCGCCGCGCGACCAGACGCCGGTTGGTCTCGACGACGCTGCCGTAGCCGTCGTTGACGGGTATGGTGTCGGTCTCGAAGCGGCGGTAGTCGGAGCGCACGAGGCTGTAGACGGTGCCCGACTTCTCGTAGACCTGCGTCGAGAGGAAGAGCGGCTGGCCCTTCGTGTCGTAGACGGTCTTGGCCGGGTACTTGGTTATCGGCAGGGCGTAGTCGGCGATGTGCCAGTCGGTCACGGAGCGGCCGCCGCCGTAGCCGGGCAGCGGGTAGAAAGAGAAGTAGTTGAGCGTGTAGTGGCCCTCGGGCGTCGTCACCTTGTTGACGAACTCCCTCGGCGCGCACTTCGGGTCGGTGGTGGTCGCGAAGCAGTCGGGGTCGTCCGCGGTCGTGAGCTGCTTCTCGGGCTTCGGGTCGTAAGACCAGTAGTAAGTGTTAGCGCCCTCGATAACCTTCCTGCGGCGGACGCCGATTGAGCCGCGCTTGTAGGCGCGCGCCGAAGACGCGACGGGGTATCCGTAACGCAGCGCGACGCCGTCCGTGTCCACGGTCGGTATCTCCGCGCCCTTGTACTCCCACTCGACGCGCCCGCCGGTCGGCAGCGTCACGCCCCTGATGATGCCGCGCGCCTTGACCGAAGACTGCGAGCCGTCGAGGTCGTAGGAGGCGCTGAAGGCGCCGTCGGGCGCGAGCGGCATGTCATACCTTGAGCCGTCGGGCAGCGTCAGGGAGGTCAGGAACGGCACGACGGCCTGCTGCGGGTAGGCCGCGTAATTGGGGACGTGCGGCGCGGCCCGGTAGATTTGGGCGGCCTGATAGCCGAAGTAGTAAGTGGCCGGGGCGTTGTCGCCGCCGACGCCGGGCGTCGGGTCGAAGGCCGTCAGCTCGATCCTCTGTATGACGGGCTGGTAGTTGGCCGCCTCGTTCGAGAAGTAGACGGTCTGCGTGCGCCCCGCGCCGTCGCTGAGCACCCAGTCGGCCGCCCCGTTGAAGTCAACGTCGCCGTAGGCCACGTTGACGTAGTTGCCGAACTGGTCGCGCATCTTCGTGATGCGCCAGTCGGGCTTGTTCGACGGGCCGAAGTTGCTGAAGTGGTGTACCTGCCCGTCGGGGAACTCTACGAGGCGCTCGCCGCCGCTGACCTTCATGCGCAGGTACGAGCCGTCGCGCGAGTAGGTCACGGGGTCTGTGACCTGATTGTTGTCCCCGACCTCGACCGCGTCACTCTCGTGCAGGCGTACGTAGAAGGAGTGCTCGGCCCCGTCCGGCGAGGCGTAGACCCAGTTCTGCTTCTCCGTGGCGAGCGGGTTGGGGTCGCCCTCGTTGAACCTCGGCGGGAAGAGCCTGCCGAGCGTGAGCTGCCAGCCCATCCCGGCGTTGGCCTCCGGGTTAGGCTCGGCGATGGTGAAGCAGTCGGAGCTTGTGTCGCGGGACGTGACGATCTCGCCGTCGTTGCCGTTCGGGTACGGCTGCTCCATCCAGAGCAGTTCGCCCTGCGAGCCGTAGTGCGCCCAAGTCGTGTAGTAGCCCGTGGCCTGCACGGGGCAAATCTCTTTGTGGTTCCAGAGGTTCGAGTTGTAGACGAGCGTCAGCGAGTAGCTGAGCGAGCCGCCGACCGGGTACGCGCCCCCGACGGGAATCGTGAGCACGAGGTTCCCGTTGAAGAGGTTGATGTTGTCAATGTCCTTAGAGGAGTAGACGCCGTTGGCGTCGAAGCCGCGCGACTCGTTCGCGTGCTGGCTCTGCGCGAAGAGTTGTGCGGCGGAGCCGACGACGGCCAGCGCGACGCAAAGAATTCTCGACACGAACCCCATTACTCGTAACCCTCCCTTTTGAACAGCCACCAGCCGCCCGCGGCCCCCGATGGGAAGCGTGCGGCCGAAACCCGGAGTCGTGCGCGGGCGAAGCTCTCGCGCCGGGCGACGACCCGTCTCTCGATTCCGGTTTGGTTGAAAGGACTTTCGGGGAGACCACGAACTCGGGGCGTCGGGTAAAATTACCCCGACCGGCGGACATCTCCGCGGCGACCCTCGCCGTCACAGGGACGAACCGGTCTGTCGGTCTTCGGTCGCGTAGTGTCGAGGAACCTATACGCGAGCCGCCTTATAATTGTCTTGAGGAAGTCCTTATAACTGTCTCATAAAGTTCTTATGCCGCGTTCTGTGCCGAAATGAGCAAACCTACGCCGCGCCTATACGAGTTCGGCCCCTTCGCCGTGGACGTATCCGAACGCCTGCTCAGGCGTGAAGGTCAGGCCGTGGCGCTGACGCCCAAGGTTTTCGACACGCTGTTGGTCTTGCTACAGAGCAAAGGGCGCGTCGTCGGCAAGGACGAGCTGATGCAGCGCCTCTGGCCCGACACGCTGGTCGAGGAGGGCAGCCTGTCGCAGAATATTTTTC
>Ga0126311_10000607_pt1 | contig 16696 bp, 12 predicted proteins | sample Plot61_FD_92539 | JGI IMG/M metagenome (GOLD analysis project Ga0126311, IMG submission 92539) | Serpentine soil microbial communities from UC McLaughlin Reserve, CA, USA - Plot61 | ecosystem: Environmental > Terrestrial > Soil > Grasslands | place: USA: UC McLaughlin Reserve, Lake County... | reverse complement strand
GCGCACGTCGAGTTTCATGATGCGCGCGGCGTCGAATGCTTCCTGCGCGCGAATTTCCGGCGTGCCGCGCGTGCCCATCTCGCCGCGCGTCATGTCGCAAACGCCTGTGCGATAACCGAGTTTTTTCAGTTGTAGAAGAGTTCCCGCGACCGACAACTCCGCGTCATCGGGATGCGAGAAAACTGCGAGCACATCGAGCTGTGTCTCTGCGGGACTCATGGCCGAAGTTTAGCTTAAAATGCGCACATGAAACTAATACTCCTCTTGATCTGTCTATTGCTCCCGCGGTCGGACGTGCCTTTGCTGGAATCAGGCAAGGCCGCAAACGTGCGACAACAAACTCCCTCGCCGGCTGAGATAAAAATAATTTCCTACAATATCCGCTGGCGCAGTGGTGACGACCTCAAGACTCTGATCAAGCTGTTTCAGACCGATCCGGAAATCGGTAACGCACAAATCCTCGCGCTCCAGGAAGTGGACCGGAACAAAAAACGGAGTGGCAACAACAACACGGCGAAGATGATCGCAGATGAACTCGGCATGCACTACGTTTGGGCCGCGCCACCCACCCCAAAACCGACTGACGAAGAAGAAACAGGCGTTGCGATCTTGAGTGTCTACCCGTTGTCAGACGTGGAGCGCATAGTCCTGCCGCACAAAGGTCCAAATGGCCGGCGACGCGTCGCGCTCGGCGCAACAGTCGAAATCGAAAAGCAGCGCTGGCGTGTTTACTCCGCACACTCGGAGACACGAATTGCAGTCAGCAAAAAGCTGGAACAGTTCAAAGCGCTGCTGGACGATCTCGCGCACTATCCAGCGAACATGCCGGCGATCATCATGGGCGATCTGAACACATGGGAACCGAACGCGGATGGAAAGACGAGCAAATTTTTCCTGGACTCGGGACTAAAAACTCCGTTCGGAGATGAAGCGACGTTCAAAAGGCGTGTTCTGTTTGTGCCGCTTGAATTGAAGCTCGACTGGGTTTGGCTACGCGGACTTGAAGCGGCGAGTTGTGGAATCGATCGAAAAATTGAAGTTTCCGATCACTTCCCGTTATGGACCAACCTCAAAAATCCGAAATGACTTTGTGCCTTTTTGCGGCTAAAATCTTTTTCAAATGACATGTCCAAATTGCGAGAGAGTCGTCGGCCGGACGCGCAGACGATGTCCAGCTTGTCGAACAAAACTGCCGTTCTGGTATTTGACCGCGGCTATTATCGTCGTGGCTGCTTTATTCGTCGCCTTCAAGATTGTGGAAGCGATCCTTTGATCACCTCACGCCCCATTCCCACATGCCGTAACCAATCTTTTTATCGAGTGGCTTGCCGGCTTGTTTGAGCGTCAACGCGATCTGCCCGCGATGATGCGACTCGTGTGAGATCAGGTAACCGAGAAACGCCGCGGCGTGCGGTTTGAAGCCTTTGATCTTTCCGTCAGCTTCGAGACTGTTTGCCAACAACTTTCCGATCGCGGCGCCGGAGTCAGTCAACGACTTCTTTAGCAGTTTCTTGTCGTTTGCCTGCTCGACTTTTGCGAGACCCGCGAGCAGGCCGGGCGCCGCTGACTTCAACCACATCAAGCGCACGTTATGAATGTGTGCAAACTGTTCACCGACACTGCGGCCCTTCGACGCTGAATGGCTGTCGAGTGACGCGGGATCGACCGCGTCGAGAAGGTAGAGATTGATGCGATCGTGAATCTGCCAAGTTTCGAGAAGTGGATTAGTGGCCATGATCCAATCCTTAAGAAGTTATTTCACGCAAAGGCACAAAGTTAAAACAAGCTGTCTTCTTTGCGTCTCTGCGTAACCTTTGCGCCTTTGCGTGAAACGTTCTTCGAGCGGCGGTGGGTCTCGCCCCCCAAAACCCACCGCCCGTGATGAGGTGCCGCGTACGGGGAAACCTGTCAGCGCACTCGCACCACGATACTGTTCACTCTGAGCGCATTGCCCGTCGCCCGCTGTAAATCCGCAATCGCCTTGTTCAGATCGGTTTGCGCTTTCAACTCCAGCCCGCGAGCCTCTGTCAAAGACGTCTGCCGTTCCAGCACAAGAAACGTCGTCGACTGTCCGGCATCCAGCTTTCTTTGCTCACTCGCAAACTGCTGTTCGTTGGCCTCACGCGTCGCCACCGCCGCGCGCAAGCGAGCTTCGGAACTACGCACCGCTTGTAATGCATTACGAACATCAACCTGAATTGTTTGCTCCAGTTGCTCGCGCTGCGTTCCGAGTCTTTCGCCTTCAACGCGCGAACGTCCTAACTGCGCTTCCGCGGTCCGATTACGCAAAGGCAAATTGATCTGAACGCCTATCCTCGCGGTGCCGTAACGGTTCGCGACTAAGTTTTGCAGCGACTGACCGTAACCGCCGAGCAAGTCGGGTGAAAATGTCTGCGGCGGGATGATCGGCAACGGATCCAGTCCTACCAACGCCGACAGCTCATCCACGCGTTGGCGTACTTGCAGACTCGACTGCGTAAACGGGTTCACACCGTTGCTGCTGACCGCGCCCGCCAGGCCAGTCACACCATAAGCACCAACTAGATCGACCGCGGGCTTGGTCTGATCTTTGAAGTAGCGCTGATCGATCTTATTGATCTCCTGCAACACACTCGACTGTTGCAACTCCGGCCGGTTCTCCATCGCTGTCTTCAACGCGTCAGGCAATGTGACATTAGGAACCGTCAGCTCAACCGAATCCGTCGGCACGATCGACGCGCTCCAGATCTCCGCCTTTTGATTCTGTGCGATCATGTTCTTGAGATTATTTTCAGCCCGCGACACTTCTTCGAGCGCACTGAAAACTCGCTGCTCGTAAGTCGAGATCTGCGCTTCAGCCGCGACGACGTCGATGGGCGCCAATTGTCCCTCGGTCACGAGACGTTTGTTGTGTTCGAGCTGTGTGCGAGCCACGCTCACCGCGTCGCGTTGCACTTGCAGACTGCGCAAGGCAAACACCAGATCCCAGTAAGCGCGCTGCACATTCGTGATGGTGTCAATCGCGCGCTGGCGAAACTGCGCGTCAGTCAACGAAAGATTCTTACGTCCGATCTCGATCTGGCGGCGAGTGTTGTCGATCTTCAGTCCGCGCCAGAGTGGTTGCGTGTAGCTGAACGTCAACGCCGTCGGATACTGCGGACTCAACGCGGTGAACTGGTTATTCGTGGTCAGCCTGATCGAGGAGAAGTCGAGACGATAGTTGCCACCGAGGACTGGCGACTGTCCCTCGAGATGCGCAGTTGCCGTGTAATCGCTCTGAATCGTCGACCCGTTCTGGCCGCCGCTCAGAAAGCTTGCGATCGGATTCTCGGAGCGCTCGTAGAACGCCGATGTTGTGAATCGCGGATCGTAAGCGCCTTGCGCGCCGCGCAGATCAAACTCCGCAATGCGCACGTTTTCGCGAGCGACCTCGATGTCTTTGTTGTTCTCGAGCGCCATCGACAACGCATCGCGCAGCGAGAGTGGTTGCTGGCGATTCATGTCAACGCCGACGCGGCTCAACTCCGGCAAAGGTTTCTGCGGCGCGCGAAAGTCAGGCGCGACCGGCGGCACCGGAAGTTCCTTAATCTGCTCTTGCGCCATTCCGATTGAGTGAACGCCGAGTGCAAAAATGATTAGTGCGAAAGTCCTCTTTAGCATTGCTCTTCCTATTTACTGTTTAGAAATCAACCCGGCGACAGCGCTCGCAGCACGACGCCGCACGCGGCCAAACAATCTTTCCGATCCGACTCTGATTCGGCCCCAAACACGATTCCGCGCGAGGTCGTCGAAGAGTGAATAAAACACCGGCACTGCCAGCAGCGTGAGCAGCAAACAGAGTGTTTGCCCGCCAACAACCAGCACGCCGATTGACCTGTTCGTACCCGAACCTGGACCAGTCGAGATCGTCAACGGCAACATGCCCGCGACGAGCGCGATCGTCGTCATCAAGATCGGACGCAGACGATCGCGGTTCGCGCGAACGATCGCTTCGAGTCGTTCCATGCCGCGCGCACGCAGTTGATTCGTATGATCGATCTGCAGGATCGCGTTCTTCTTGACCACACCAAACAACAGCAGCAGACCGAGGCCTGAAAAGATATTCACCGTCTGGCCCGTCATCAGGAGCGAAAGAATGCCGAACGGGATCGCGAGCGGCAGCGTCAGCAAAATCGTGATCGGGTGAATGAACGACTCAAACTGCGCCGCCAGCACCATGTACATGAAAACGAATGAAAGGATGAACGCGAGCGCGAAGTAGTAACCGGCGCGTCCGAGTTCCTTCGAACGTCCCGCGAGGCCGGTCGAATAACCCGGAGCGATGTTGACCTCTTTCGCAAACTGGTCCATCTGCTGAATTACGGCCGCCTGCGAACCACCGGGCCGCACGTTGCCGAGAATCGTCACCTGCCGTTGCCGGTTCAAACGATCAATCGCCGCCGGTCCGGTTCCCTCTTCGACTTTCACCAGGTTGTCGAGACTGACCCAACCTACCTTCGTCGACGAAACGATCATGCGTTGCAGACCTTCAACACTCGTGCGATACGCTCCGACCGAACGCACGCGCACGTCGTACTGGTCCGTTCCCGCATTGAAAGTCGAAACCTTCTGACCGGCGACGAGTGAATTGAGTGCCTGAGCGATGTCGCCAACTCGCACGCCGAGATCCGCCGCGCGCGCTCTGTCGATCACGACGCGCAACTCCGGTTTTCCGCTGATCAAAGTCGAGTCAGCATCGACCACGTCCGGAATCGTCTTCATCTTCGCGAGCAATTTGTCCGAGTACTCCTGCAGCTTGTCGAGTTCCGGCCCACCGATCACGTACTGAATGTCAGCGTTGCGAAAACCGCCGCCCGAGATTGCCGCCACTTGCTGCACGCTCGTGCGCAACTTTCCCGGATAAAGCTTTTGATATTTGCCAAGCACTTCGTTACGCGCGCGCACCATCAGGTCCTGTTGCGCGATCTTTCGCTCTTCGATCGGTGTCAACTTCACGTAGATCGAAGCGACGTTGACCTGTTCCTGTTGTCCACCGCCGATGGTTGTGAGCGTGTCAGTCACGCCGGGCAGACTCCGCATGTCAGTGGCAATGCGTTCGGCGAGTGTCGAAGTTGCCGTGATGGTGAAACCTTCCGGCGCGCGCACGTTGAGCTCAAACTGCGCCTGGTCGTCAACCGGCAAAAAGTTCTTACCGACAAACTTGAAGAGCGGCACGATACTTACGATAACGAGCAAACACGCCACGACAACGACCCAGCGATGGGCCATGGACCACGTCAACAACTTCGTATACGTGCGATCGATCGGTCGATAGAAGCGCGACTCTTTCGAACCGTGATCCGCAGGCTCAGTGTGGCGTTCGAGCGCGCGTTCTTTCTCGTCGTCGCTGCGTTTGATCAATCGCGCCGCGAGCATCGGCGTCAACGTGAACGACACCAGTAGCGACACAGCGATCGCGAACGACGAGGTCAGCCCAAACGACGACATGAAGCGGCCGACAATGCCGCCCATGAACCCCACCGGCAGGAACACAGCTAGCAACGACAGCGTTGTGGCCATAACTGCCAGGCCGATTTCTTTTGTGCCTTCGATGGCTGCCTGAAACGGCGGCACACCTTTCTCTTCAACGAAACGAAAGATGTTTTCGAGTACGACGATCGCGTCGTCGATCACGATACCGACCATCAACGTGAGCGCGAGCATCGTGATCTGATTGAGCGTGAAGCCCATTGCAGCCATGAGTCCGAACGTCGCGATGAGCGAAGTCGGAATTGCTAGTCCGGCGATGACCGTCGAGCGGAAGCTCCACAAAAAGACGAACACCACGATTGCGGCGAGAATGCTGCCCTCGATCAAGTGCGTCTGAATCGCTTCGATCGAGGCTTTGATAAATATCGACTGGTCGCCGACGACTTCGGTTTTGAAACCCGGCGGCAAAGTCCTGGTGATTTCCTGCAAGCGCTGCTTCACTGCATCTGCAACTGCGACCGTGTTCTGTCCCGACTGTTTCGAAACGATCAGCGTTACAGCCGGCTGGCCGTTCAAACGCGCTTCGGTGCGCGCCTCTTCGGCTCCGTCTTCGGCGTATCCGACGTCGCTGAGTTTGACTGCGTAGGTGCCGCGATTCGCGACCACGAGGTTGTTGAACTCCGCCGGCTCGATGATGCGACCCATCGTGCGCACCGTTAGTTCACGTGCGCCTTCGTCAACACGACCGCCCGGCACTTCCAGGTTTTGTGCGCGCACTGCGTCGGCGACTTGTGCCACCGTGACGTTGAACGCGCGCATTTTGTCAGGGTCAACCCAGATCTCGATCTCGCGACGGCGACCGCCGACGATCTGAACATTACCGACGCCGTTGATCGATTCGATCTGCTGCTTGATCTTGTTGTCGGCAATGTCCGTTACTTCGCGCAGCGAACGTGAAGCCGAGACGGCGATGCGGACCACGGGCGCGGCGTCAGTGTCGAGCTTTTGTACGATCGGCTGTTCCGCCGTGACCGGCAAGTCGTTAACGATCAGATCGATCTTGTTTCTGACTTCCTGGGCCGCGATGTCGGGATTCTTCTCGAGCAGGAAGGTGATAAAAACCTGAGAGACACCTTCGACTGACGTAGAGCGAAGTTCATCGATGCCGGAGATGGTATTGACCGCGCCTTCGACGAGATCAGTAATCTCAGTCTCGATCTCCTGCGGCGATGCGCCGGGGTTCACGACCGTCACGGTGATCGTGGGCAAGTCGATCTTCGGAAACAGATCCACGCCCAGCGACTTGTAGGAGAACAACCCGACCACCGTCAGGCTGAGTATCAACATCGTCGCAAACACCGGGCGGCGAACACATATTTCAGCAAGCTTTTGCATTTTGTTTTGTGCTTTGTATTTTGGTCTTAGGACTTTGGTGTTTGTCGAACTCAACAAGCACAAAGACCAAAGTCCTATTGTTTTACAGCAATGCCATCGGTTAACTGTTGCTGATTACTCGTGGCTACCTGTTCATCCGCAGCCACGCCTTGCCTGATCTCAATCAGGTCGCCTTCGGTCTGTCCGGTCTGCACGAGACGCTGCTCGGCGTGCCCATTCTTAATCACAAACACGCGACTGACACCGGCTTCAGTAACAACCGCGCGAGCCGGAACCAGCACCGCGGGCTCCGCGCGATCCTCAAGAATTCGCACCGTCGCAAACTGTCCCGGCTTCAAAGCGCCACTGCTGTTGTCGATCTCAGCTTCGACCGTCAACGTGCGCGACTGCGCCGTCACGTTCGGAGCGATGCGCGCCAAACGTCCCGCAAAATTTCGATCGGGCCACGCGCTCGTCGTTGCCGACACTGACTGCCCGACCTTTACTTCCGGGATCGCCTGCTCAGGAATATCGATACGAACGCGCAACGGATTCGTCCGCACAATCGTTGCCACCTTTTGCTGCGGCGAAACATACTCACCGAGATCCGCAGTTCGCTCCGAAACGAAGCCATCCATCGGAGACGGGATAACCGCATACGACAGGTTCTGTTTTGCCAGACTTAACGCCGCTTCAGCATTCGCGACGGTTGTGCGCGCCACGTCCACTCCCGCGTAGTTCTGCCGCGCCTGGGCCAACGCCACGTCGTACTGCTCTTTCAACTGATCGCGGCGCGAACGTTGTTCATCGTAGAACTGTCGCGACACGTCGCCCGACTCGATCAGTTTCTCCGCGCGACGCAAATTCTTCTCGGCGAGATCCAATGCAACTCTCGCGGCCGCGACTTCAGCCACGCGATTCGGATCGAATGCCTGTCCCGGTCGCAAACCAATCTTCTCTTCAGCTTGCCTGACATTGGCCTTGGCCTGTTGTACTTGCGCCACAGCCTGCTCGACTCGCAGTTTCAACTCAGCATCGTCGAGACGCACGAGCATCTGACCGCGACGAACCGGACTGCCGATATCGACACCGACCGCGACGACCTTGCCTGACGTCTGCGGCGCCACATCAGTCTGTTGATCGCCTGCGAGACTTCCGGTTGCTTCAAAGAAGCGCGGCAGGTCGCGCGTGATGGCTGTGGCCGTCGTCACGTCGACAGCAGGCGGCGGTGTGTTCGCCGTCTCTTCTTTTCTGATGTTTGCCTTCGAACCGCCACACGCCGCGATGAATGCGCCAACTGCGACGAGTAACAGCAGCAAAATCGCAAACTTTAAATTCCCTTTAGATCGCATATGTCTTTAACTTTTCCTCGCGATGATCCCGTGCAACAGGATTTCCGTGAAATGCTTTGCCGCCGCTTCGTTCGAGATGTTGAGCAAGCGGCGATCTGGGTCCCAAAGATTGTTGTTGAGCGAGTGGTGCAGGACCATACCGAGGAAGCAACGCACCACGACTTTCGGATCAACTTCCACAAAAGCACCTTCACGCTGTCGCTGGCGAATGTAGCTGCCCAGAAAGTCGTAAACCGGACGCACAAACTCGTTGAAGAAGATTTGTGCGAGTTGATGCTTCTCGAGTGCGGAATGGAGCAGCAGTCGTTGAAACTCCGGGTCCTTCTCGTAATGATTCAGGGCTTCGACGGCCAGTGACTCAAAGACGGTGCGGTCGTCTTTGTTCCTGATTGCCTCGGCCGCCAATTCTTTGGGGTCAAACTTCTCTCCCGAGCACACTTTGTAGTCGAGAATGGCCGCGTAGAGTTCTTCCTTCGTGGCGAAGTGTCGAAAGACCATCGCCTCTGAGACACCCGCCGCCTGTGCGATTTCCTTTGTAGTTGTGCCGCGAAAACCTCTATTGGAAAAGAGACTCACGGCGACCGCCAGGATTTGAGACCGGCGCTCCTCACCGGCCATTCGGGCGCTGCTCGCCCCGTCAATCGTTAATTGCTTACTCAATTCTCTCCCTCTTACCCTCTGCCCGGTCGGCAAAGTAAGTACTTACTTACCATGCATAAGCCACTCTGTCAAGCGCCTTGCCAAGGGCGTATTAATCCCGATCTTTGGTGAAGCTTTACGTACCCTTTCGCAACAAGACGCGAGCAAAACGCAGTCAAATTAATTAATATTGATCGGCACAAATGTTGCTCAATTCCTGCTGAGCCCAAGTCTTATTCCGAATCTGAAAAGGAGATATTCCGAAATGCCAGAGAATGGAAGCATCAACAACCCAACAACCGGATCCATGGGAACCAGCACCGGCAGCACCCCGGGCGGCGGCGGTGGCGCAGGAACAGGCACCGGCACCGGTACAGGTACCGGAACAGCACTTTCGCAAAAAGCTAACGACTACGGTCAAAAAATTTCTGAAGTTGCAACTCAAGCCAAAGACTACGTAAGCGACAAGGTTTCTGTAGTTGGCGACAAGTTCAAAGAATTGCAGAACGCTGACCTCGGTGAGCTCGCGGAAAATGCAAAAGATTATGCGCGACAAAAACCAGGCCAGGCACTTCTGATCTCAGCAGCAGCCGGCCTGTTACTCGGGCTAATTATTCGTGGCCGGCGCTAGCCGGCTCCGAACATAAGGGGGTGAACTAACATGGCGGCACCGAGAACAAGTCTGACGAAAAATGGTCAGATGACTGACGATGAGCTCGCCACACGCACGGCGACGGACGCTGAGGGTCTACCAACTCTCTTCAGTCGTCTCGGCGATGACGTGATGCAGCTCTTTAATTCTCAGCTTACTTTATTCAAGGTGGAGATCAAGGAGGAGGCAAGTGCCTACGCTCGCGGCATCACCATGATCGCGATTGGCGCAGTAATAGCGGTGGTTGGATTTGCACTGCTGAATGTTGCGATAGCTTTTGCGGTGTCGACTCTGTTCGCCCAGGCAAATTTCAGCCAACCAGCCAGCTACGCTTTAGGCTTTGTGGTAACAGGCGCCTTTTACGTGTTGGTTGGCGCTATAGTCGTGATGCTGATGAAGAACCGGCTCGGTAAACAGGAGCTGGTACCCCAGAGGACAGTCGCAGAACTGAGAAAGGATAAGCAATGGCTGAAGAAAGAACTTTAGGACTGGCTCGCGCTCAAGACTACACTGCTGAAGAGCCTTCCAAAGAGGAACTTCAGCGTCGCTTGGGCGAAGCACGCGATTCAATTACAAATACAGTTACGGAGATTAAGGAAACCGTGGCAAATCAAGTTCAGGCAGTTAAAGACACGCTTGATTGGCGAGAGCAGTTTAAGAGACGGCCCGCCGTCTGGAGCGCTGCGGCGCTGGGAGTAGGTTTCTGTACCGGCTATTGCATCGCGTCGTTCGCCAAAGGTGATGACGCTGATTATGATTCGGCGATCAATCGTTACGGTCAGGAGTCGAATTACTACACGTCGCAGGGGTTGACTGGAACTGGAGCAGCGATGGCTACTCCCGGTGGTCCAAGACCAAAGCAACAATACGGCAATGGATCGCACGACACCGGACCGAGCATCTTCCAGAAGGTGGTCAACACGCAGGCCTTCGAGCGAGTCAAGGACGAAGCAGGAAACATTGGCGACGCGTTTGTGCAGGAGCTCTCAAAAACGGCGAAGACCGTTGTGCTGCCGGCACTGATCACATCGCTCAGAAACTTCATTGGGGATTATCTTCCCAATGCAAACAAGCAAGAACAATCTTATCAACCATCATTGGAACGCAACCCTGGTTGATTAACCGCGGATGAACGCAGACAAACGCAGATCTGCGTTCATCCGTGAATCCGTGGCTTTTCTTTGCGTCGTAGCGCCAGTGCAGGATAGACTTCCGCACTATGCCTAACCTCCATAAACTCCTACAGCCTGGAATTCTCGTCCTCCTGCTTCTCGCACCATACGTAACAACAAGAGCACAGGACGATCCCGATCGGCAGCGCGCGTTCCAGCTCTACAAAGAACAGAAGTTCACGGAAGCCTTGCCGTTGTTTGAGAAACTCGCAACGGCCCACCCTGACGATGTCGACGTGGCGGAGCTTCACGCGATTCTCGTTTCGACGCAAGCGGTCTATCTCAAAGATCCCGAAGCGCGAAAACAAGCTCGCCTGCGCGGCCATGAACTGCTGCTACGCGCACAAAAACTCGGAGCAAACAGTCCACTCCTGCACTCGCTGCTCGAAAGCACGACACGTGAGGGTGACATCGGGTTCTCAGCCAAAAAAGAAATAGACGAAGTGATGCGTGAAGGAGAGAGCGCCTTTGCCTCGGGTAACTTTCCGAAAGCGATAGAGATGTATCAGCGCGCGCTGGTGCTCGATCCGAATCTTTACGAAGCAGCGCTCTTCATCGGCGACGTCTATTTCAAGAACGCCGATCAGCCAAAAGCAGGTGAATGGTTCACGCGCGCAGTTCAGATCAATCCGGATCGCGAGACTGCTTACCGCTACTGGGGCGACTCACTGATGAAGCAGGGTAAGGTAACTGAAGCGGGCGATAAGTTTGTGGAGGCATTTATCGCTGAGCCTTACAACCGCTTGGCTCGCGCCGGATTCGTCCAATGGGGTGAACGCGTGAATATACAACTCGCTCATCCGCGCGTTGAATTCCCCGCCAGCGTAACCAAGAAAGGCGACAATACGAGCATCACTCTGGATCCCAAGATGTTCGAGAAGGACAAGGATCCGTCATCCGCGGCATGGTTGATGTACAGTCTCACTCGCGCAAGTTGGTCAACGACGGAATTCGCTAAGCAGTATCCGAACGAGAAAACTTATCGTCACAGTTTGAAAGAAGAGGCGGCGGCTATTCGCGCCGCGTTGAGGTCGTTAGACGAAAAGAAAGTTACTAACCCTGACCAGTCACTTCAGATTCTGAAAAAGCTCGACAAGGATGGAGTGCTGGAAGCGTTTATCCTGCTCGGCATGCCTGACCAGGGCATCGCAGCCGATTTCGCAGATTACCGGAAGACGAACGTCGCTGAGCTTCGTCGCTACGTGAAGCAGTATGTTCTGACTGGCGGCGGTCAATAATCCGCCACCGATTTACCTGGATTTGCGCGGCAACTTCTGGTCGCGCATCGCGGTTTGATAGACGAACGCGGCCATGATCGTCGCGGCCTGTTTCATGTCGTCAGCCTGAATACGATCGAACACATCCTGGTTTGAGTGATGTGTGCGCGTGTCGTATTCGATCTCATCCTGAATAAACTGAAATCCCGGTAGACCAATCGCATCAAACGACAGGTGATCTGTGCCACCCGTATTCGCGATCGTGAGCGTGGTTGCGCCCATGTCTCGGAACGGCGCGAGCCACTGCCGGAAGAGTGAACGGATGCTTTCGTTTCCCTGCAGGTAAACGCCGCGGATCTTGCCGGTACCATTGTCGAGATTGAAATAGCCACTCAGGTTCTCATACTCGGGCTTCTTCACGAGAGTTGGACCAGTTCCATTGCCGTTGCCGTTGCCGTTGCCATTGTTCGCGCCATTCGTGTTGGCTCCGCCAGTCGATGACGTCGCGGGATTGTTGAAGGTGCCGAAGTGCTCTGCAACGTAGGCGCGTGAACCAAGCAGTCCCTGCTCTTCACCACTCCACAATGCGATGCGAATTGTGCGGCGTGGCTTGAGACCGAGCGTTTGAATGATGCGCACTGCTTCCATCGCGACTGCACAACCGGCGGCGTTGTCAGTGGCGCCGGTGCCGGAGTGCCACGAATCCATATGACCACCGAGCATCACGATCTCGTCTTTGAGATCCGCTCCCGGAATCTCGGCGATGGTGTTGTAGCCCATCTGATCCGCGTCTTGCCACGCGACTGACAAGTCGACAGTCATTTTCACAAGCTCGCCGGCCTGCAACATGCGCACGATGCGATTGTAGTGTTCGGCCGCGAGCACGACTTGTGGCGTTATCTTCGGAGCACTCTTGTCGTAAGGCGGGATGCCACGCCCTGGCGGTGCGGTCGCATTCGGATCACGTGGAGGCTGCGGCACGGCCGCGGATTGCACGAACATGGTACCGCCATCGCCGCGACCCGGATCGACGAGCACTGCCGCGCCTTCGGTCTGGAAGAACCGGAGTTTAGCATTAGCAAGTTCAAACGCGGCTCGGAACTGCGGATTAGCGGCGAAGTTACGATTATTACCACCGGGACGCGGCTCGGGCGCGTCTGCGAGTGTCAGCAAATCTTTTTCATTCAGGCGCGTGCCTGGCGCTTCGAAGTGCGCGGCGACTTCGCGCACCGGCGCAGTGAAGACGATCTTCCCGTTCAACTTGCCTTTGAACTTATCGAGATCCGCTTCGGTTTTTGCATCGACGTAAACGACGTCGGCCGTAAGCGGCGCATTCAAACCGGGCGACCACGCTTTTGGATATGCGATCACGGGGAAGGCGGTCGGCTCAGTCACTTGCGCGGAGAATCTTTTTAACGTCCAGCCACGACCGAATGGTCCCCACGATTCGAGGTGTGCATTCTGAAGTCCCCACTTAGTCAACTGATCGCGCGTCCACTCATTGGCGCGCTTCATCCCGGGCGAGGCAGTGAGACGTGGTCCAATAACGTCGCTCAGGTAACTCAAGGTCTGCATGACCTGCGAGTTTTTCATGCCTTCGTCTTTGATACGTTGGATGGGATCGTTTGGATCGGGCGCCGGAGCTTGTGTCTGCTGTTGCGCGAGCAGTGTGACCGGCGAAACGAACAGGATCAGGAGCAGCAGTAGGGCTGTAGAACGCCGAACAATCATGATGAGTCTCCTCGAAAGAAGTAGGTTGGAAGTGATAATAATAGCGCGGATCTGTTATCCGCGTATATCTGCGTTCATTCGCGGCTTAACGATCGGTTCGGGAGTTTCGTTTGACTTGTAACCGCAGTCTTCGTTCGCGCAATAGCGGAACGTGCCCGTCTTCTTGGTCGTCTTCTCTAACAGGAACGGCGCGTTACACTGCGGACACGTCTCGAGCACGGGCTTGTCCCAGTAAACGACGTTGCAGTTCGGATACTCCGCGCACCCGTAGACCGCCTTGCCGCGCTTCTACTTCTTCACGACGATCTCGCCCTTACAACCCGGACGCGGACACGAGACGCCGACAGTCTCCTGCTTGATGTACTTGCACTTCGGATAGTTCGAACAGGAGATAAACTCTCCAAAACGTCCGACACGTTTCACCAGTTGCGCGCCATCAACCGGACACTTCTCATCGAGCGGCACCGGCGCGGGTGCGGCAACTCCGCTCTTCCCAATCTTGCGTATGTTGCGACACTCCGGGTAACCAGTGCAGCCGAGGAATGGACCAAAGCGCCCACGCTTCAACTGCATCGGCTTGCCGCACAACTCGCAAACTTCCGGTTCCGCAGCCTCTTCGCTCGCGGCCTGCGGCTCGGACGAATTTCCCGCACCGTCAGAACCAGCCGGCGGCTCAGCATCGCGCGTCGCTTCACAGCTAAGACATTTCAGATATGGACCAAACCGTCCCCACTTCTGGACCATGCCCGGTGTGTTGCACTTCAGGCAGACCTCTTCAGTCGGAACGCTCTTCTCTTTGATGTCTTTGATGTAATGCTGAAACTGTTTCAAGTCACCTTCAAACTTGTCGTAAAACTCTCGCAGCGCCTTGGTCCAAGGGATCTTCCCTTCCTCGATCTCGTCAAGCTCCTCTTCCATGCGCGCCGTGTAACTCTCGTTGAAGAGATCGTCGAAGCCGCCGTCGATTAAAAGATCGTTGACAGTCTTGCCGAGCACCGTCGGATGAAAGCGTCCCTGGAGTTTCTCGACGTACTCGCGCTCCTGGATCGTGGACATGATCGCCGCGTAAGTCGACGGCCGCCCGATGCCTTTCTCTTCGAGTGCCTTCACGAGCGTCGCTTCGGTGTAGCGCGGCGGCGGCTCGGTGAAGTGCTGTTCAGATCCGATCGAATTCAGTTTGAGCGGCTCGCCCTTTTCAACCAGCGGCAGGCTGCGTTCTGCTTCATCGTCATCTTCAGTCTTCTCGTCACGACCTTCCTGGTAGATCTTCAGGAAGCCGTCAAACTTCTGCACCGAACCCGTGGCGCGGAAAATGAATCGACCCGCTTCAATGTCGATCGTGGTCTGATCGAAGACTGCCGGCATCATCTGCGACGCCACGAAGCGTTGCCAGATCAAGCGATACAGCTTTAGTTCTTCGGGCTTAAGATATTGCGCGAGCGAATCGGGCGTACGCGCAACTTCGGTCGGACGGATCGCTTCATGCGCGTCCTGCGCGTCCTTCTTCGAACGATAGAAGACAGCTTTTTCAGGAAGATAGTTTGCGCCGTACTGGCGATCGATGTAGTCGCGCACTTCACCCAGCGCCGTATCCGAAACACGCGTCGAATCGGTTCGCATGTAGGTGATGAGACCAACCGAACCTTCCGGTCCAAGCTCGACGCCTTCGTAAAGCTTCTGCGCCAGCATCATCGTCTTCTTAACTGCGAAACCGAGTTTGCGCGAAGCTTCCTGTTGCAGTTTTGACGTGATGAACGGCGGAACCGGATTGCGTTTGCGTTCCTTCGTCGTTACATCGCTGACGACAAACGACTGTTTCTCAGCTTCAGCGACGATCTCGCCGGCTTTAGTCTCATCATTGATTAAGACTTCATTCTTCTTGAGATCCTGATCGAAGCCACTCGTCTTGACCGTCTGATCACCAATCTTGAAAAGCCGCGCATCAAATGCAGGCGGCAGTTTCGCACTCAAATTGGCGCCGATGGTCCAATACTCAGTAGTCTTAAACTGCTCGATCTCGCGTTCGCGTTCGACGACCATGCGCAACGCCACTGACTGTACGCGACCCGCACTCAAACGCCCGCCGATCGTGCGACACAGCAACGGCGACACTTTGTAACCAACTAAACGATCGAGCACACGACGCGCCTGTTGCGCATCGACGAGGTTCTCATCGATCTGTCGCGGGTTATCGAAAGCAGCATTGACCGCGCGCTTCGTGATCTCATTGAACATCACGCGAAACGCGGGCTTGGCCGGTTTCTTCGGAACGATCTCTTCCGCGAGATGCTGGCAGATCGCCTCGCCTTCACGATCAGGGTCAGCGGCCAGATAAATCGCTTCGGCTTCTTTCGCAGCCTTCTTCAGTTCCGCAACGATCTTCTTGTTGTTTCGTTTTTTCGAATCAGGAATGAGTTCGTAGGTCGGTTCGAAATTGTGTTCGACGTCAACGCCGAGACCTTTCGACGGCAGATCTTTGATGTGGCCTATCGAGGCCTTAACCAGATAGTCCTTCCCCAAATACTTGTTTATTGTTTTTGCCTTTGCAGGCGATTCAACGATTACCAGATTCTTTGCCATTTATAATTTTCTCACAAAACATCTGCCCGGCAGCGCTCGCACCAGCTCACGAATTTCCAAAGACAGCAGCGCCGCCGTCAGCTCCGATATAGGGAGCTTGCTCTTATCAAATAACCAATCAACATGCGCCGGACTGTCCGGCGTCAATAATTTAAAGACCGAATTCTCAGCCGGCGAAAGCCCTTCCGGAACGAGTGACAAACGATCCGCAACAGAAGGCTCCTTCTGCTTCTTATCGCCGAAAGGCGGCGGCAACAAAGTCGCCGCGATCTGCGGCGGCAGCTCCGTGGCGATGTCCTGCCACTGCTGCACCAGCTTCGCGCCCGCGCCTTTAATAAGATAGTTCGTACCGAACGAGTTTCGCGAAGTGATGTTTCCGGGCACAGCAAACACTTCTCGATTCTGTTCCATCGCCAGACGCGCTGTTATCAAAGATCCCGAATTCTCGGCCGCTTCCACAACCACGACCCCGAGACTCAGCCCGCTAATGATGCGGTTCCGGTACGGAAAGTTTTCCGAGACCGGCGGCGT
>Ga0126311_10000606_pt1 | contig 16743 bp, 16 predicted proteins | sample Plot61_FD_92539 | JGI IMG/M metagenome (GOLD analysis project Ga0126311, IMG submission 92539) | Serpentine soil microbial communities from UC McLaughlin Reserve, CA, USA - Plot61 | ecosystem: Environmental > Terrestrial > Soil > Grasslands | place: USA: UC McLaughlin Reserve, Lake County... | reverse complement strand
TTCGTACGGATCACGTCCGGCTTGCGGGAGTCGCTTGACCTCGGTGGTCGTGATTCCTTTATTTACGTTCGCGTTTTCAGTTTCGAGTTGTGCAGTAGTGTCGTTGGTGATGGTTACAACGGCAGTGATTTCGCCGGTTTCGAGGATAACGTCCATGCCCTGAATATTCTCTGCGCTCACACTCAGGCTCTGCGCGACACTTTTCTTGTAACCGGTCTTCTCAACCGATAATTCGTACTTTCCGGGAGCGAGACCAGTGATGCGATAGAAGCCTTCCTCATTCGTAGTGGCTTCCTGCGTTTTTTCTGTTTCCGTGTTTTTAAGGACGACCTTGGCACCGGGTACGAGTGCGCCGGCGGAGTCTGAAACCGTGCCCTGGACGCCGGCCCGGAACTGAGCATTTGCCGTAATCACAACCGAGCAAAGGAAAAGTCCGCACATTACAAGGCGGACCAGAGAATAGGTAGTTCGCGACATTGCCAGACCCCCTCCTAGAGGCCAACCAAATTAATGCAAACTTTCGCAAAGAATGCAGGGGAAATATAGCTCGGGGGAGACTATAGTGAACCTGGGCTGGCGCGATTCTATCCTGCGCCTCTCGCAGATGGGAAGTGTTCTTTTTGTTACACTTCTTTTTGAGAATGGCTGAACTCTCGACATGGTCCGAACCGCCTGCATCATTGTCGTTAACGACAGGCGAGGTACACGTCTGGCGCCTCGCGTTGGACCAGCCGGATAGTGTCGTTGCCGGGTTTCACGCTACGTTGGAAGCGGACGAGCTTGAACGGGCTGGACGGTTTCATTTCGAGAAGCACCGCAGACATTTTGTGGTGGGACGAGGTGGATTGCGCCGCGTGCTGGCGAGATATCTTGACGTGAAGCCGGGGGAGTTTCGTTTTTCGTATGGTGCGTACGGCAAACCTGCATTGGTTAGTGAAGGACTGCGATTCAACATGTCGCACTCACATGGAGTGGCGCTGGTTGCAGTGGCTCTCGATCGCGAACTCGGCGTTGATGTTGAACACGTTCGCGCAGACTTTGCTACCGAGGATATTGCGCGGCGTTTCTTCTCGCGTGCTGAAGTAGCGGCGTTTAATGCGTTGGTGAAAGAGGAGCAGGTGGCGGCGTTCTTCAGGTGTTGGACCAGGAAGGAGGCATACATTAAAGCGATTGGGCGGGGTTTGTCGGAGCCGCTCGATGCCTTCGACGTAACGCTCGCACCCGGAGAAGCGGCGGCGTTATTACGCGCCGAACGAGGCGACGCATCGCGTTGGGAGATGTTCGATATCGACGCCGGTGACGATTACGCCTGCGCCCTCGCGGTCGAGGCGCCGGTGTCAGTGATTCGTTATTGGCGAATCCATTCCTAACGCCGAAGGCGTTCGCTAATTTCAGCCCAGGGTTCGAGCGAAGCGAGAACCCTGGGTGTGGTCCATTGAATTACGTATCAACCCTGAAAGGGTTAACAGCGCACACGCCTAACCCTTTCAGGGTTGAATCGCCTTTTTATCTTAAGCTTCCCAGGGTTGTCGCAAGCTCCAACCCTGGGCTGGAATTAGCGAACGCCTTCGGCGTAATCACTTGACACTGTACTTGACTACAGAGTTTAGAATAGCTCTGCAATGGTTACAGCAAAGAGCTCGGAGCCGCGCTCGGCACGTCTGCGGCCTGATCGAAGAAACAGAACTCGCGCACTCGAACCCGATGCGGCGCTTGAGTAAGAAAGCAAGAAAATGAATCGTACGTTACCTGTGGTCCAATCTTCCCCGGGCGTGATCGATCCGGTTTGCGGCATGACTGTCGATCCCAACAACGCCGCCGGCTCTTTCGAATACGAAGGGAAGACTTACTACTTCTGCGCCACACACTGCTTACACCACTTCCAAAAAGATCCGGAGAGTTTTTTACATAAGACTGCCGCGCCAAAGCCCGCAACAACAGCCCGCAAGTACACCTGCCCGATGCATCCCGAAATCATTCGCGATGGTCCAGGCAGTTGTCCGATCTGCGGTATGGCGCTCGAACCTCTTACCGCTTCGCTTGAAGAAGAAGAGAACACCGAGCTGACGGACATGACCCGCAGGTTCTGGACGGCCGTCATCCTCACGATTCCGGTGCTGGTCCTGGGCATGAGCGAACTATTTCCCAAGGTGCAATTGGTCCTCGCTTCCCCCGTAGTCCTGTGGGCCGGTTGGCCATTCTTCGTACGCGCGTGGCAGTCGATCGTGAATCGCAGTTTGAACATGTTCACGTTGATCGGTCTTGGCGTCGGTGTTGGTTACTTGTTCAGCGTGATTGCAGTCGTAGTGCCTACGATATTTCCGGCGTCGTTTCGCGACGGGGAAGGCAACGTGCCGGTTTACTTTGAAGCTGCGGCGGTGATTGTGACGCTCGTTTTGCTGGGCCAGGTGCTCGAGCTGCGCGCGCGCAGTCAAACCGGCACGGCGATCAAGGCGCTTCTGGGTCTTGCTCCCAAGACTGCCCGGCGCCTTCGTGAAAACGGGCAAGAGGAAGATGTTCCCTTGGATGAAGTGCATGTGGGCGATCGATTGCGCGTGCGTCCCGGCGAGAAGGTGCCGGTCGACGGCGTGGTGCTCGAAGGTTCAAGCACGGTCGATGAGTCGATGATCACGGGCGAACCGATACCCGTTGAAAAAAGTGCGAACGATCGCGTGGTAGGCGCGACTGTCAACGGCACCGGATCGTTTGTGATGCGCGCCGAGCGTGTCGGTTCGGAAACACTGTTGTCGCAGATCGTGCAGATGGTGGCTGAGGCGCAACGCAGCCGCGCACAGATCCAGAAGCTGGCCGACGTCGTTTCTAGCTACTTCGTGCCGGCTGTCGTTTTGATCGCGGTGATTACTTTCGTAGTGTGGAGTGTTTGGGGTCCTGAGCCGCGAATGGCGCACGGTCTCGTCAACGCTGTGGCGGTGCTGATCATCGCGTGTCCGTGCGCGCTCGGACTCGCGACGCCGATGTCGATCATGGTTGCGACCGGTAAGGCCGCGCTGAACGGCATCCTGTTCAAGAACGCGGAAGCGATCGAGGTCATGCGCAAAGTCGACACGCTCGTGGTTGATAAGACCGGAACGTTGACTGAAGGCAAACCGCGGCTTCAAAGCGTCGTCACCACAATAGACGAACAGACGTTTTTGCGATTGGCAGCCAGCCTCGAGCGACACAGCGAACACCCGCTCGCAGCGGCGATCGTCTCGGGCGCGCGCGATCGAGGTGTCAAACTCATCGACGCCGTGCGTTTTCATTCGCTGACAGGCAAGGGTGTTGTTGGAGAAGTTGATGGCCATCGAGTTGCAGTTGGGAATCACGCGTTGCTTGAAGAATTTCACGTCGCAGCGGATGAATTGATGAAGCAAGCGGAGACGTTGAGAGCGAATGGACAGACGATCATGTTCGTGCTCGTCGACGAAAAGCCTGCCGGGCTGATTGGTGTGGCTGATCCGATCAAAGAGACAACACCTGAAGCAGTCAAACAACTACACGCGGAAGGCATTCGCATCGTGATGCTCACGGGCGATAGCCGCACGACTGCTGAAGCTGTCGCTCGTAAACTCGAGATCGACGAGGTCGTCGCGGAAGTGCTGCCGGATCAGAAAGTCGATGCGGTGAAGAGACTCCAAAGCGACGGACACATCGTAGCGATGGCCGGCGACGGCATCAACGACGCACCCGCACTCGCGCAGGCGCACGTTGGAATCGCGATGGGCACGGGAACGGACGTAGCGATGCAGAGCGCTGACGTGACACTAGTGAAAGGCGATCTGCGCGGGATCGTGCGAGCACGTGCGCTGAGCCGCGCCACTATGAGCAACATCAAGCAGAATCTCTTCTTCGCGTTTGTCTACAACACGCTGGGCGTGCCAATTGCGGCTGGCGTGTTGTATCCGTTCTTTGGGATCTTGCTGAGCCCGATGATCGCGGCTGCGGCGATGAGTTTCAGTTCAGTGTCGGTGATCGCGAATGCGTTACGACTAAGGACCCGATCAGTGTAATCCGTGGCTAACTAACTTCTCGCCTGAAGCGGTGAACATGGTTCCAAGTACTTCGTCCGTAATGAACCGTTCATCGAGATCCGACAATCGCACTTCCCGGTCAGTACGTCCGTTGTTCACGTTCACTCCCACCAATCCATTACCACCGCTATCCAGGTTCGTGTAGAAATACATCCACTGCCCGCGCACCGTCGCGAGACGCTCGCGATGCCATAGGAAGCGCGACAGACGATCGAGTTGGCGCGAAGGATCAACGCGATCACGAATCTTCGACGCAATCCCAAACTGCTTGAACCGCGACGACGACGCTCTGGGACTTCGAGTGGCCGCCGTTGCAAGGGCCTGTAAGTTCGAAAATGCCGACGCCGCGCGAAACGCCGTCATCGCTGGCCCGTTGTAACGAAAGTAGAGCGAAGCAGCGCGCGCGGCGATCGCGCCAATAGTACGCAGGATGCCACGACCGGGAGGCGTATGGCGTGCGCGCCAGAGTTCACGTCCCTGCGAAATATCGAACGCCACGATCTCCGATTGACCACCAATGACGACGTCGCCTCTCTCGTTTATCAAAGCAAACAACGGGCGCTCAATCTTATGAGAATGGTAGAACACTCGTTTGCCTATAGTTACGTCGATGAGCATCAGCTTGTCGCCGTCGGCAATCGCGATGGTATTGCGATCGGGAAGCAACAGATTTGTGATCCCCTTATCCGCGGCTCTGTAACGCCACCGTACCTTTCCCGAGTGCGCATCGATCGCGCTCACGCCATATGGACCACGCTCGACTATCTCGCCGTCCTTCAGTTGCGTGAACTGTCCGCCAGTGCGAACGTACAGCATGTCACCGGCGAGAATCATCTCCGGCGTAAGCCCGAGATCTTTTGCCTCCCACTCCGTGTCGCCGCTCTGACGTGAGATCGCGCGCACGCGGCCATGACCGGAAACGTAGATGAAGCCTTCGGAAAAGATCGGCTCCGCTTCCGTGAGCGCGAGCCCGTCTTCATTGACGCGATACTTTTCGCGCAGACGCTCCTTCCCGCCGCGCGCGTCGAACGAAGTGATACCTTCGTAAAAAACGTAGAGCCGCCCATCGACAAACACCGGCGGATAGTAGTTGTCGAGTGTGTAATCGACTTCCTTGTCTGAATCTTCCCGCCAGCGCGCCGGCATCATTTCGACCTCGCCAACTTCATACTTCCAGAGCTCGTCACCGCTTGTCAGATCCAGCACGTGCAACAGCGGGCGGCGCTTGAAACCGTCTCGAGCGCGACTCTTCGCGTCTTTGGCCAGCACGACTGCGAGCAAGTTGTTCGCAGGATCAACGGAGATCTGCATCACCGCGCCTTTGATCTTTTCGCTGCGCCAGATCGAGTCGCCGGTCAATACATCAACTGCTTCCATACGCGCTTTGTCGCCTTTTTCAAAACTCAACAACAACAAGTCAGTGCCGGGCACGGGCGCGACGTCGGTTTCGTCAAGCGAAGTGTCTTTGCGACGCCAGAGTATCTGACCGCTTGCACCATCGATCGCATAGAGCGACTTTTCCGTGCCGGCGATCACGACGCCCATCTCAGTCGTCTGATAAAAGCGAATGTCGTTGTCGAGTTTTGTCGTCCACGATTGCGCGAATGCGGGGACAGAACAGAACAAAGTCAGGAATAGCAAAAGCAACTTCATGCGACTAGCATAACCCAGATCTGATATGCTTTGCGGCGTTAATATGACACTGGTTCGTTCCGAGTTTCTCGCGCAAAAGTTGTTCGTGCTCGCGTTGCTGCTTTCGCTGGGGGTTGCAGTCCGCGCGCAGTCGACGGATCCAAACGCGCCCTGGCCGGTGCGCAGTAATAACGTGACCGCTCGCATTGCGGCGCGCGATCTGGGAGACGCACGACTCACCGATCACTACTACGCTTTTACCGGGACGCCCGGCGATCTGCTGATCACGATTCAAAGTAACAATCTCAATGGCGACCTCGACGTTTTCACCGCCGGCACGTTGCGACCGCTGTTCAAGCTCACCTTATACGCTGAGATCTCGTCGCCGGTGACGAAGGGAGTCTACCTGCGCAGGCGCGAAGATCTAATACTCCGCGTCGAGGCGCGTAGTCCGAACGACGATGAGGGAATGTATCGTTTGACTTTCGGTGGGTCGTTTCAGCCTATCGAGGGCGGACCTGATATCGCTGAAGCTGAAACGCCGTCAACATCGCCAGGCGAAGCGCCTGCTGGTGGTCGTAAAACAAAACGCGTGTCGTCGGTCGGCGCAAGAATTGAAGATCCCGTAACTGAAGTTGCAGCAACACCGACACCTGCACCGACACCGGAAGCAAAACCTGTCGAGACACCGGTGACGTCCGTCGAGCGACCAGTTGAAGAGAAAACTGCGCCGGCACGAAACACACGCACACGCCAGCCCGGTGTACGCAGACCAACAACTCCGCGCACGACGCCAGACACTGTCGCGAGCGAGACACCGCAGCCGAAGCCTCCTCCGGTCGAACCCGAACCTGAACCGGAAGTTGGACCACGTTTAGTGATCGAGACTAATGATGGAACGCTGATTAACCGTTCGATGAGTACGGTGAAACGTGTGACTGTGGAGAATGGTCAGGTAGTCGTAACAGGTAAGGATGGAAGAATCCAGCGCGTGCTCCTGATCAACGTCGTGCGCATGTCGATCTCACCTTAGCTTATTTTGATTTCAAGCTCGCCAACCTCGTACGAAAATTCGGCAAGTCTTCGGCGTTCGGATCGGCTTTCTCCAACTTCGCAATCGCATCTTCAGCGGCTTTAGCGTCGCCTTTCTTTAACGTTGCGTCCGCGAGTCCCGCGAGCACCATCACATCGTCTGACTTCATCTTCAGCGCGGCTTGATACCACTTCTCGGCAGTGTCGTAGTGTTCGGCGTCGAGGTTTGTTACCGCCAGAGCGACGACGGTCTGGTAATCAGTGGGCTTGAGTGCGTTTGCTTTGAGCAGAAACTCGATCGCCTGATCGTAGCGTTGAATCTGATAATAAAGTTGCGCCGCCTTGATTTGTGCGTCGAAATTGTTTGGCTCGTTACGAGCTTTTTCGAGTTGACCAGCAACTTCCGCGCGCATCGCCTGTGGATCAGGAGCATTTTGACCACCGCCTGCCAGTGGCGGGTGATCCGCGGGCAAGCTCTGCGACGCGGCCATCTGCTGCGACGCCTGCTTCTGGCTCATTGAACTTGCAAACATGAACCCGACGATGAATCCCAACAGGATTCCGATGATTGCAAAAAGAAGATTCTCTCTCGACATGTTTTCTCTATTTACCCGCGTCCAGTCGCTTCGCCTCCTCAATTCGTTCAGTGATCGCTTGCTCGACTTCGGAGCCGGCGGGAACCTGCTTCAGTATACGTTGCCAGTAGTCGATCGCTTTCTTGTAATCCTTCGCCTGGAACGCGGCGCTGCCGGCGAGTTGTAGCGCTTTTGCGTTTTGCGGGTCAATTTTCAGCGCGTGATTGATCATCTCGAGCGGTTTGCCTTCGAGACTCCTGCCATTGGCCAGCGCTATCGCAAACGCATACTCGGCCCAGAGGTCAGCATTGTTCGGACTCAGTTCGGTGGCCTTCTCATAAGCGCCTGCCGCTTCGTTCCACCTCTCCATCGAATTATAAGAGCGAGCCAGCATGGTCCAACCCTGCGGATCATTCGGATTTGACTGGAGCCGCTGCGCTAACTTATCGACGTTGGCCGCGATCTGTTCCTGCGTCCGTTCCTGAGGCGCCGCCGTTTGACGCGAACCCGATGATACTTGCGGCGTTCCGGAAATACTGTTTGGACTACCGACGTTGAGATAGAAGATCACGGCTACGAGCGGCAAGCCGATGCCGAGCAGGTACGCAGTGTTTCGCGCGACAGCGGGCGCCGTCACGGTCTTTTTGGATTTGGACGTCGCAGTGTCTTCGAGCAGACGGCGCTCGATCTCTTCGCGATCCTGAGCGTACTGCTCGTCACTGACGATGCCGTTGCGTAGATCCGCTGCGAGTTCGGAAACTTGATCGCGATAGACGGCGATGTTTGCTTCTTTTCGCTCGTCCTCGATCGCGCGGTTTGATTCACCGCCGCGTTGCATCGCAGTGGGCAAGATAAACGCGAGCGCGATCAGTATGAGTCCGGCACAGATCACCCAGAAAAGAATCACGTTGTTTCCTTTCCTGAGGCGGAGGCGAGCAACTCTTCCGCGCGACGATGTTCATCAGCGCTCAACGGTTTTTCAGGTAACGAATCGCGTCGCTGCTTGATGTAAGTGAAGAGGAGAAACAGTCCGGCGAGCAGCAGGACAAACGGGCCGAACCACAGCAGGTAAGTTGTCGGCGTAACTTGCGGACGATAAAGGATGAACTGCCCGTAGCGCGCCGTCAGAAACTCGATGATCTCTTTGTCGCTCTTACCTGCCTTTATTTGCTCGCGAATCTCGCGGCGCAAATCTTCGGCGAGGTCGGCGCGCGAGTCGGCGAGTGTTTCGTTCTGGCAGACGAGACAGCGCAACTCCTGTGATAGTTTGTGGAGTCGTTGCTCGACAGCCGGGTCGTCGCCGGTCGGCTGCGCTTCTCTTGCGAGTGCCAGAGGCGTGACAGCGCAGAGCAGTAGCACTGAAAGTAAAAGCGAGCGAATCATCGAGATGTTCCCTGGCGATTTAATTCCTGGACCATCGGCAGGATCTTGTTGGACCAGACGTCGGGTGTCAGCGCGCCGATCTGTTTGAAACGAATCGTGCCGCTTTGATCGATGAGGTAAGTTTCAGGTGCGCCGTAAACGCCGTAATCGATCGCGATGCGACCATCGAGATCGGCGGCACTCAGGACGTAAGGATCACCTAAATCAGCGAGCCAGCCGAGCGCATCTTCGGGTTTGTCTTTCCAGTTGAGGCCGTAGATCGGCACGACGCCTGTCTTGGCGTATTCGATCAGCAGCGGATGTTCGTCGCGACAACTGACACACCACGAAGCCCAGACGTTCAGGATCCAGACCTTGCCGCGCATGTCTTCGCTGGAGAAAGTCTTTGACGGATCTTTCAGTTGCGACAGACGAAACGTCGGTGCGGCTTTATTGATCAGAGGGGAGGGAACTTCATGTGGATCGCGCGTCAGCCCGATGGCCAGAAAGACAACGAGAACAAAAAACAGCGCCAGTGGAATTAAATACTTAAGCATTTCTTCCTCTCTTTGCGTCCTTTGCGTAATCTTGGCGTCCTTTGCGTGAAAAATGGTTCACGCAGAGACCGCAAAGGGCCGCAGAGTATCTCCTACTCTGTCAGCACTGAAGCGACGACAGTACTCGGGACTTCCGCAGGCTTCACCGTTTCGCGAGCTTCACGTTCCTTACGCGCCGCGAGTGCATAGCGTCGATCACTGACCGCAAGGCCGCCACCGAGCGCCATCAGGACTGCGCCACCCCAGATCCAGCCGACGAACGGTTTATAGTAAACACGAACAGTCCAGGCGCCACCACTGGCCGGCTCGCCGAGCGAGACGTAAAGATGTCGAAGTATCCCGGTGTCGATCGCCGATTCGGTCATCACGTTGCCGCTGGCCGTGTAGCTACGTTTCTCGGGATGCATTGTTTCGATTTCAGTCCCATTGCGGCTGACGGTGATGTCCGCGCGTCCGGCTACATAGTTTGGACCAGTCACATTCGTCACACCGTTGAAACGAAACTCGTAGCCGCCGGCAGTCACAGTATCTCCCGGCCCCATGTGCACATCTTTTTCCGTCTGATATCCGGTTACGAGCGTGATGCCGACGATAAACACGGCGACGCCAAGATGCGCTACCTGCATCCCGTAGTAACTGCGACTCTGCATGCGCAGCTTTTGAAACGTGGTGAGTTGTCCTGAAGTAACGCGAACGCGTTCCCAGAGATTCACGACAATCGTCGCAAGAATCCAGATCGCCAATAGCAACCCGAGACTAACAAGGCACTTCCACTGACCAAAAATAAGCGGTAATGCCACTGCGCCGACAAGACTAACGACAAACGCCCAGCGCAGCCTCGTCACGAGATCGGGAAGACTCGCTTTCTTCCAGCGCGCCGCAGGTCCAATGCCCATCAAAAACATTGCCGGGGCCATCAACGGCACAAAGACCAGATTGAAATAAGGCGGACCCACCGAGAGTTTCGTGCCACCGAGTGCGTCGACGATCAACGGATAGAGCGTTCCGAGCAACACCGAGCCTGCTGCAACCGTCAACAGAACGTTATTCGAAAGCAACAACGACTCGCGCGAGATCACGTCAAACTTGCCGCCGAGTCCGACTTGCCGCGCGCGCCACGCATAGAGCAGCAACGAGCCCCCGATAACCACGCACAGAAAAGCGAGAATGAAAATGCCGCGCTTCGGATCGGTTGCGAAAGCGTGAACCGAAGTAAGCACGCCGGAGCGAACCAGGAAAGTCCCTAGCAAACTCAGCGAGAACGCTGCGATCGCGAGCAGCACTGTCCAACTCTTGAAGCCGCCGCGTTTCTCAGTGACGGCGAGCGAATGTATCAACGCTGTGCCCACGAGCCACGGCATGAATGACGCATTCTCAACCGGATCCCAGAACCACCAGCCACCCCAACCGAGTTCGTAGTAAGCCCAGAAACTTCCGAGCGCGATGCCGCAGGTAAGAAACATCCACGCGACTGTGGTCCATGGTCTTGACCAGCGCGCCCAGGTCGCGTCAAGCCTGCCGCCGATCAATGCCGCGATCGCAAAAGCGAAAGCAACGGAGAAACCGACGTAGCCCATGTAAAGCATCGGCGGATGGGCCACCATCGCCGGATCCTGTAGCAGTGGGTTTAAATCGCGTCCATCGACCGGCACCGGATTCAATCGTGTGAAAGGATTCGACGTGAGCAGCATGAACAATAGAAAACCCACGCTGACGATTCCCATCACGCTCAGCACGCGCCCCGTCATCTCTTCGGGCAGGTGTCGACTGAAGAGTGAGACGGCAACTGTCCACAGCGCGAGCATCAGTGTCCACAAAAGGAGTGAACCTTCATGCGAACCCCACGTAGCGGCGAGCCGGTACTGCAGCGGCAGTTGTGAATTGGAATTGGCCGCGACGTTGAGAACGGAAAAATCGTTCGTGATAAATGAATAGCCGAGACAGCAGAAAGCGATCGCGACAAAGACGAATTGCGCCTGGCCGGCAGGCGCCGCAAGCGCGATCCACGTCCGATTGCCGCGTGAAGCGCCGATGAGTGGGAATGTTGCCTGCGTCACCGCGAGCAACAGCGCGACGATTAGTGCGAATTGACCTATTTCTGGAACCATTTAGTTTTCAACTACTGTCTTTGCGGCTTCGCGTGCGTGCTTCGCTTTGTCGAGTGCCTGTCCGGCTTCAGGTGGCATGTAGTTTTCGTCGTGTTTAGCCAGCACCTGTTCGGCGTGGAAAACGCCGTCGGCGCCGATCTTGCCCTGTGCGACACAACCTCGCCCTTCTTTAAACAGGTCAGGCAGGATGCCGTTGTAAACAACCGGAATGCTGGCCGCCGTGTCAGTTACAGTGAACTGAACGTTGAGGCCATCGCGTTTGAGTGTGCCTTCCTGAACCAGGCCGCCGACACGGAACGTGCGACCGACCGGCGCTTCCTTCGCTGCCACTTGCGTGGGACTAAAAAAGAAAACGAGATTGTTTCGAAAGGCACTCGCCGCGAGATACGCTGCGAGACCCAGTGCCGCTAGTCCGATAACGATGAATGTAATCCGTCTATGACGTCGTTTCATTAGCACTACCTCTTAAAACTGGCGCCGGAACATTATCAGATGATTGCCGTTGTTGCTGCGCGAGCGCTTTTCTGCGTTGGCTCAAGCTCACGAGTTCCCAAACAATAGCGATCAATGAAAACGCATATGAGCCCCAAATGTAGAAGCCGTAGCCTCCCATCGACAGGTCCGGCCAGTTCATACTCCCACCTCCGCGAAGCGAGCGGCGTTTTGTTCTCGCTCCAGAATAATGCATCGCAGGCGCATCAGCACAACGGCCACGGAGTAAAGCCAGCACGCTGCCAGCATAATGAGCAGCGCCGCGAGCATCGATCCGCGGATCGTCGGTTTCTGTAGGATGCGAATCGTAGCGCCCTGGTGCAGTGTGTTCCACCAGTTTACTGAAAAGTAAATGATTGGAACATTGATCACACCAACCAGCGCCAGCACGGCGCCCGCGCGATCGGCTTTACGCGGATCGTCGATCGCTGCCTGTAGTGATATGAATCCAATGTAAAGAAACATCAGGATGAGCGTGGACGTCATACGCGCGTCCCAGACCCACCACGTTCCCCATGTCGGTTTACCCCAAAATGCGCCGGTGACGAGCGAGATCGCAGTGAACATCGCGCCGGTAATCGCGAGGGACGAAGCCATCATCGACGAGAGACGCGCGTTGAAGGCCCAACCGATTCCCGCGTAGATCGCCATCAGTACGTAGAGAAACATTCCCATCCACGCAGCCGGCACGTGAATGAAGATGATTCGATATGCTTCGCCCTGTTGAAAGTCCGGCGGCGCGATGAAGAATCCGACGAACATCCCGGTAGCAAACAGGATTGCAGCCGCAGTCGAGAACCATGGAATCATCTTCCCTGCGATCGGGTAGAACATTGCGGGTGATGCGTACTTGTAGAGATTCATTTTATTGCCGATTTCCGATTGCCGATTTTCCGATTACTCGGCAATCAAGCTTTCATTCCAACGAAATTCTCAGGGCTGCTGCGGCCGCCCACGGCGAAAAGAGCAGCGACACGATCGCGAACGCTCCGAGCAAGTAGATGTGCGGCGTGGGAGTCGTCCCCATGATGCTCGCTTCAACCGCGCCCGCGCCGAAGATCAGCGCCGGAATATAAAGCGGCAAGACGAGTATCGAGATTAGGACGCCGCCGCCACGCAGCCCGAGTGTCAATGCCGCTCCAACCGATCCAATCAAACTCAACACCGGCGTGCCCAGCAGCAGACTTACAAAAAGTATCCGCAACGTTTCGCCGCTGAGATCGAATTGCACTCCGACTAACGGCGCGATCAGCACAAGCGGCACTTCCGCAACAATCCAATGCGCGAGCGTCTTGCCCAGCACGACTAAGAACAGCGGTTGCGGCGTCAGTAACAACTGTTCCAGCGTGCCGTCGTGATAATCGTTCGCAAACATCCTACCGAGCGAAAGCATTGACGCCAAAAGCGCCGCCACCCAAACAACACCGGGCGCAATCGTTCGCAACAACTGCGTCTCCGGCCCGATCCCGAGTGGAAAAAGACTGACGACGATAACAAAGAAGAAGACCGTCGACAGCATGTCGGCGCGGCGACGCCACGCCAGCATCAGATCGCGCCAAACGAGCCAGCGCAACATCGATAAGCTCGAGGGTGCGTTCACGTTGTGAGTTCGAGTCGTTTGGTGTGGCCCGCCGACAACTCTAATTCCTGATGCGTCGCGACGATCGCAATGCCACCACCACTCAGGTGGTTTTCAATCAAAGATCTAACAAGGGCAACCGCGCCTTTGTCCAACGAGGTCAACACCTCATCCAGCAGCCAAAGCTTCGTGTTGCAAACCAGAAGTCGCGCCAGTCCTACTCTGCGTCTTTGACCTTCTGACAAAAGCCGTGCCGGAAGTGACTCCCGTCCGGCCAAACCCATTTCTTTCAATACAGCAAGGGCGCGTTCTTTGCTGATTTCAACGCCATTCAGAGCGTTTGTGATTCTCAAATTTTCAAGGGCGCTCAGCTCTTCTTTTACACCGTGACGATGACCCAGGTATGTCACGTCAGCGACATATTCCTCACCTAGCGAGCGAATGTTCCCACCATTCCACTTAATCTCGCCTTCGGCAGGAGCGAGGAGTCCACACAAAATCCGAAGCAAACTGGTTTTGCCGCTTCCGTTCGGCCCGGTGAGCTGGATGTACGTTCCCGGAGACACTGACAGATCGAGCCCGCTAAAAAGCCTGCGATCTCCGCGTACGCAGCCGAGCTTACTAACCTCTAAGATGTCGATTCGTCCTCCGGCGCTATTGTACCGGGAATCGGCTATGTCTTCACGCGCGGTTCGACGGGACCGTTCACTCGCAGCCATTCCGTCCAGCCGCCCTGAAGCACGCGGACGCGTTTGAAGCCACCGGCCTGGAGAATCTGCGCCGCCGCGATGCTCGCTTCATCTTTGGGACAGGAACAGTAAGTAACGATCTCTCGATCTTTGGGTAGATCTTTTAACGGCGGATAAGCGAGCCGGTATTTGAGTTTTCTGGTCTTGAAGTGAATGGCGCCCTTGATCGTCTGGTTGGCCGACGAATAAGCCTCAGAACTACGAACGTCAATGATCATCACCTGTTGATTGCCGGCGAGTTTAGACTTCAACTCATCCGCGCTGATCATATCGACGGCCGGCGGAGTCTGTGCTTGAACGGTGAGCGCTGAGAAACCAAGAAACAGAAAGAAAAGAATGTATCGCATGTCTTGTGTGCCTTTTCGTGGCCTATCTCATTCGTGCCCGGTGAAACGTGCCGGGCGCCTGTTCGTTACCCTTGAACGTCTTTGGGTCGTACCAGGAATAATTGGAAGTTGCAAAGTAAAGATAGCCCTCAGTGCCATCGATTGTCTCACCGATCAGGTCGCCCAGCGGACGTGGCAACTTCCGGCCAGTGTTCGCCTCGATGAACTCTTTCCCGGTTTGCACCTTCATGTTGTTCCCAACTACGTTCTTGAGCAGGAAGGTTTGCGTCGCGTCCGGGTCGCGCCAGTCATTGTTTCCATAACCGTGAATCACTCCCAGTAACGTTTCGTCTTGCTTGATTGGAGGCCGCACTCGCGTGGAAACATTCGAACGCGGGTCGCGGATCAACCACGGCGCAAACTCTCTGTTCATCTCATCAAGCTTTACCGGCTTGAGAATCACTACCAGATCCTGCGACGCATCACCATTGAAGTCACCTGAGAAGAAGTTTGGATTGTGACCCGGGTGTAGCACGGCCGCATCTTTGAAAACTCTTTTGATTGCATTCTGAACTTCGGGAAGCTGCGGCGCCATCGCTACCGTTGGCGTCAATGGTGGTGCTGCAGTTTCAGGAGTCGATTGGAATGCTGCCGACGGTGGCGCTTCGGCTTTTGGTTTCGGCGCCGGGTTACAGGCACTGAACATGGATAAGGCCAGGAGCGAAACAGTCAGTAATGCTGCTGCAGTCTGTCTCATAGACTTCAATTAACCTCTTGATGGAATATGGAACTAAGGCTTTGTATAGATCCGAATCCCACCCACGGCAGTGGGTGGTTTGTTCAGATCCTCTCTACAAAAGCCTCCCCGAACTCAATTTAATCCCACCCACGGCAGTGGGTGGATACTTCAGATCCTCGCTAGAAAGAACTTGAAACATCCACCAACTACCGTTGGTGGGATTCAAAAGCCAAGCTTTAAAATTGCGTGTAGAAACCATCTGAATGATCCACCCACTGCCGTGGGTGGGATTGTGCAAAGTCGAGAAGGAAACCGAAGCCCGCCGGAGAAGAGTGCTCCGGCGAGCTTCGGGATAGTGCCTCGTCAATTCGGCTGGCGCAAGTAGATCATAACGACAGCACAAATGCGATGAGATCGTTCTGCTGAGCGGCGGTGAGGGAATTGAAGTTATTTCTAGCTGTCGTTCCCTGACCGGCGTGCAGTTGGATCGTATCGAATACGGTGACGTTCAAGCCTTCATGCATGAACCGGTTGCGTGCGCGGATGCCCCAGAGTGGCGCCGTTCGTATTTGGTTGGCTGAACTCTGTCCGGCGTTTTGGACAATACCATCTCCCGTGCCGATATTGTGTAGTGCAAAATCGCTGAACGGGTGGATGATCTTGTTACCGAGAGCAGCGGGAACCGTGAACGCTCCGCCGTTAATGGAGGTTCCGGGAGCTGCTGTCGTTAAAGTACGCGTGTGGCAAACATTGCAACCAACGGCGTTGAAGAGTGAATCGCCGCGTGTAGCCGCCGCCGGTATCGGGTTCTGGCGACCGGGCGCGCGTGTTGCCGCCATGAAGTCGGCGAACGCAAGCACGTCGTCACCATCATCCTCGGGATCCTGAACCGGATCGAAAGGAGACGGGAACGTCACGTTGATAACGCCTTCAGCCGTGCTGGCCGGGTTCTCATGCGTTCCGGCATCAGCGGCGCTTGAACTGCGACCGCCGAATCCGTCGAACGGGTTGGTGATACCCATCTCATTGAGATAAGCATCGCCGGCGAACGAAAGCAGGCTCGCCTGTTGCGCCTTCCAGCCAAAGCGACCATGACGAAGCGCGTTATTAGCCTCGGTGACGGGTACGTTGGTGAGAGTTCCACGTTGTGCGAGTGGCTGCGCAGCGACGTTGTTTTCGAGTGTCGCATTGGCAAGTGCTTCGACAAAACCATCACCAATAGTGCTGGTTACTACGCGGAATGCCTTCACGGTTTCCGCCGTGCTGATGTGCTCGACGATGTCAGAATCTGTTGCTCGGGCATGAATCAATTGCCCGCCCGGTGCGTCAACAAATGCGCCGTTCGTAATGTGACCGGCTCTGAATTCCATTTGTTGAGCGAACCCACCAACGTCAACGAATTGGTGACACTCAACACAGCCTACATCGTTGTAGGTTGGTCCAAGACCATCTTCGATAGTCTCGCGTTCGGAGAAGATGAATTTGTTATCTTCAAACCTGCCGTTCCCGCGTGCGGTGGGTGCTACAGGTTCGTTCACGCATTCCACGATTGGGGTGCCTC
>Ga0126311_10000605_pt1 | contig 16752 bp, 15 predicted proteins | sample Plot61_FD_92539 | JGI IMG/M metagenome (GOLD analysis project Ga0126311, IMG submission 92539) | Serpentine soil microbial communities from UC McLaughlin Reserve, CA, USA - Plot61 | ecosystem: Environmental > Terrestrial > Soil > Grasslands | place: USA: UC McLaughlin Reserve, Lake County... | reverse complement strand
GCAGCAAGAGTCTGTCGGGCCGTCGCCCTATCTCATAAAACTACGAATGAGTGCAATCTTGGGGAAAGCGTCGGGAGGGGAAAGGATTGACCGCCGCGCAGTATGTGGCAGAGGCGCCAAAGAGTCAAACGCCGAAGGCGAACGCCTTCGGCGTCACTTCGAGCTTTACAACTCCGCGACTTCGCAGAACACCTTGATCGCGCCGTTTGGATTCGTGAGCTTCGCAAACAACTCCTCGTAATTTTCGAGCCCTCGCACCGGGTGTGTCAGCAGGCGCGAGAGCCAGCCGGGATATTCGGCTTCGGCCTGCGCGAGGTCCTTCACTCCCATCTCGAAGTAATCACGATTCGCGTTCACCGTTCCCACCATGACTTTGTTGCCCAGCACGAATTGGAGATTGATCTTGTCAGCAGGCACCTCAATCTTCCTGTCCCCTCCGGTAACACTCGACAGCACGAGGACGCCGTTCTTTCCAAGCGCCTGCATGCTGTCGAAAACAACAGGCGAAAACCCGGTCGCTTCGAAAATCAGGTCGAACGGTCCATACTTTTTCGCACCGTCGAGAATCGAAACTTCCTCCGTCGGTTGATACGTAGCGCCGATCGCTTCAATTAAGTCTGAATTGAGATACGGCTTTGGTGTTTTGCCAAAGGTCGTGACTTCCAATCCCTTGAGACGCAGGACCAGAGTCGCAAGCAGTCCAATCGTGCCCGCACCCATGACCGCCGCGCGTCTCGGCTTCCAAACCTTGAGACGACGCTGAATCTCGTACGCCTGTGCAATACCTTTTTCGACCACCGTCGTGGGCTCCAGTAACACGCCGACTTCCTTCAACCCGCGCGGTATCTTCACGATGAACTGAGCATCATCGACGTAATACTCACTCAAATACCCATGACGCAGATTGATCCCACGCTCGAAGTAGGTGTCGTCAGTCGTCATGTCGTTAGTGCCGATCAGATCGTAGATACTCGAACCGGGCCGGCGCACAGTCGCCACGACGTAATCGCCCGGTTTGACTTCCGTCACATTCGAACCAACCGCTTCCACCTGACCAAAACCTTCATGACCGATTACGAGAAAGTCGTATCCGGGAGGCGCCTGGCCATACTCAGCCGCATTGATCTCTTTGTCCGTGCCGTCAACGCCGACGCGCAGAACACGCACGAGCACGCCACGCCCATTCGGGATTTCATCGACGGTTGGCGCCGGTAATTCTCTTAAATGGACCGTGTTGGGTATCCCCGGTCTGACTGCGATTGCTTTCATCATGTCTCCTTAGCTTGCTGACGCTGCAAGTTGCGATTGTATTCCGATACGCGCGAGCGTCGATAACACTCGGTTCGGTTCACCAAGGTCGCTCCAGCCTACATCCCCGACTCTCATCACAGTCAGATCCTGCGGCCGTGTTGCGAGCACCTGATGAGAAAAATTACTTTCATCGAGTTGCGAATAGAGTTCGTTGAGAGCTTTGCGCTCCGCGGCGGTTTCGAATTTAGAAGAGATGGCGGCGAAGGACGCATACAACTCCGGCATAGCGGCCCGCGTCATTTTCAGCAATGAGTTGACACGCCCGACCATCACGAAGCTATTCCACAGACAACTACGTTCCATGAGTGCCGCCGCGAGACTGATGCTCGGTTTCTCCCAAAACTTCCGGACGCGTGTGATCGAACGTTGTGCGTTTGCGAGTATCGAGGGTTCAGCTTCGATCCAGCCATATTCTGTTTCCGCGGCGGTCGGTGTGATGCCGAGCAATGTTACGGTCTCAGGCTGGACTTGCACCGCCGCGACAGCAGCATCGATGTGCGACATGAACTCTTCGTCGTCGGCAAAGAAGTGGTCTGAAGGGAACAGCGCAACGATTGCCTTCGGCGATTTGACGGCTACGCGCAGCAGGGCATAGATGATCGCCGGCGCTGTCCCCTTGTTGAATGGCTGTTCAAGCAGCAGCTTCGGAGAGAGTTCTTTCGCGAGTGGTTCGTAAAAGCGCTGATGTTTTTGGGTGACGACAACTAAAGTGCGACTCGGGTGGACCGACAGTGCGACTCGTCGCCTCGTCTGATCGAGAAGAGTACTGCGACCGACTACGGGTACAAATTGTTTCGGACGATTATCGCCGGTGATTGCACGCGTCATCGATTGCAGCCTCGTGCCGTCTCCGCCTGCTAAGATGATTGCCCATGTTGTGCTCATGATTCGTAGCGTCCTTGTTTTGGTTTCGCCGAACAATCATGAGTCGCGCCACAAAAGAACTCCTTACAAAGATTTTTAGCCACAAAAGGCATAAAAAACACAAAAGAGAAAACAGGAAGATCTGATTTGTGCTTTTTGTGCCTTTTGTGGCTAAAACATTCTGCGGCTACTCGCCGCTTTGCTGGAGTAGTTTGGCGACGAGGCCGGTCCAACCGGTTTGGTGGCTCGCGCCGAGGCCGGAGCCAGTGTCGCCGTGGAAATACTCATGGAAGGGAATCAGATCGCGCCAGTTGGGATCGCTCTGAAATTTTTCAACTGGCCCAAAAACTGGCCGGTGCTGGTCCGCGTCCTTCAAAAAGATCCGTGACAGTCGCTTCGAGATCTCCCCCGCCACTTCCCACAGAGTCATCATTTGACCAGATCCAACCGGACATTCGACTTTGAAATCCTCGCCGAGATAGTGATGGTATTTCTGTAGCGACTCTATCAAGAGGTAGTTCAGCGGAAACCAGATTGGCCCGCGCCAGTTTGAATTACCGCCGAACAAGCCCGTGCTCGATTCCGCCGGCTCGTAATCGACTCGATGCTCCATGCCGTCAACATGCAGCACGTATGGCTGGTCTTTGTGGAAACGCGAGATCGCTCGAATGCCGTATGGCGAGAGAAACTCATTCTCGTCGAGCATCACTCGCAGCACCCTGCGTAGTTGATCCTGATTCACGATCGACAACAAACGTCGTTCGGCATTGCCCGGCGTACGCATGCACGCGACGTTCGCAGTCAGGTCGGGCCGGTTGTCGATAAACCATTGCATGCGCTGTTTGAAATTCGGCAAGCGATCGAGCAGCTCCGGCTCTAACGTCTCGACAGCAAACAACGGAATCAGACCAACCATCGAACGAACTCTCATCGGGTAGGGCTTGCCCGCGGGCAAATGCAAGACGTCGTAGAAAAAGCCGTCCTGCTCGTCCCACAACCTGATCTCGTCGTCGCCGCGGTTGTTCATCGCATGCGCGATGTAAATAAAGTGTTCCCAGAACTTGCTCGCGACGTCTTCGTAAGATGGATCTTCTTTCGCCAGCTCGAGCGCGATCGCCATGAGATTCAGCGCGTACATCGCCATCCAGCTCGTGCCGTCAGATTGGGCAATGTGGCCGCCGGTTGGCGCCGCCGCGCTGCGATCGAACACGCCGATGTTGTCGAGACCGAGGAAGCCACCCTGAAAGATGTTCATCCCGTCAGCGTCTTTGCGATTGACCCACCAGGTGAAATTCAGCAACAACTTCTGAAACACGCGCTTGAGAAAAACGGTGTCGCCAACGCCGCGTCGTTTCTTCTCAATCTTGTAAACGCGCCATGCCGCCCACGCGTGAACGGGCGGATTCACGTCGCCGAAGGCCCACTCGTACGCCGGCAGTTGACCGTTTGGGTGCATGTACCACTCGCGCAGCATCAGCAGGAGCTGGTCTTTCGCAAACTCCGAATCAACCAGCGCGAGGGGCACACAATGAAAGGCAAGATCCCACGCCGCGTACCACGGGTATTCCCATTTGTCGGGCATCGAGATCACATCGGCGTTGTAAAGGTGCTTCCACTCGTGATTGCGGCCGTTTACACGTTCTCCCGGCGGCTTCGGCGTTAACGGATCGCCGTCGAGCCACTGCTCGATGACGTAGTGATAAAACTGCTTGGACCACAGCATGCCCGCGAACGCCTGTCGCATGACTAACCGCGCGTCGTATGAAAGGTGATCAGGGATCACCGTCTGGTAAAACTCGTCAGCTTCATGGATTCGCTCCGTGAAGATCTGTTCGAAGTCGGAGAAAGCGGTTTGTATTTGATTGTCGGTCAGACGCAAGCGGATCGTTGCGGTTTCACCGGGCGCAATCGTCAGTTTGTAATTCGCGGCGGCTTTTGTGCCTTTGTGCTCGGGATTGATGGCGTGTTGATTGCCGTGAACGACGTATTCGTTGAAAGCGTCTTTGAAGTATTGCGTACCATTCGTGAAGTTGAAGAGGCGCTGAGTGTTCGTGTCGTTCTCGGTAAAAAGCAATTCAGGGCCGCCGTCACAATGAAGCCAACGTTTGCCGAGTGCAGTGTGTTCGAGTTCGACCACACCTTCATTTGTTTTGCGCAGGTACGGTTTTGCAGTGCCGTTCTGTTTCCACGACCACGTGTTGCGAAACCAGATGGTAGGTAGCAGGTTGAGCGTCGCTTCCTCGGGGCCGCGATTCGTGGCCGTGATCTTGATCAGAATGTCCTCGACGCCAGCCTTCGCATACTCGACAAACACATCGAAGTAACGCTCATCGTTGAAAACACCTGTGTCTATTAGCTCGAATTCGTTCGCGAGTTTGCCGCGTTGCCGGTTCTCTTCGACCAGGTGACCGTATGGAAACTCCGCTTGCGGGTACTTGTACAAGTACTTCATGTACGAGTGGGTCGGTGTGGAGTCGAGATAGAAATAGTATTCCTTGACGTCTTCGCCGTGGTTGCCCTCGTTGCCGGTGAGGCCGAAGAGGCGCTCTTTCAAGATCGGATCGCGACCGTTCCACATTGCGACTGCAAAGCAGATCCGCTGTTGGCGATCGCTGATGCCGGCGAGGCCGTCTTCGTTCCAACGATAGGCACGCGAGCGTGCGTGATCGTGTGGGAAGTAATCCCAGGCTGAGCCGTGCGCGCTGTAGTCTTCACGCACGGTGCCCCAGGCTCGCTCGCTGAGGTATGGTCCCCAGCGTTTCCAGTGTTTGCTGCGTTGGCGCGAATCTTCGAGTCGCTGCTCTTCCGCAGTTGAGGTTGTATTCATAGGTCAGGCCTTCCGTAGTTCGGTGTCGCCGCATTTGGGACACGTGTGTACTTCCTCGAGCGTGCCCTCGAAGCTTGCGTCGTCAGTTCGATCGTCAGTGCCGTACTCGATCTTGAATGCGTGCTGGTTCATTTCGGCGCCGCATGCAGGGCAAATTAGTTTCGGTTTCTGCATCGTTTGTCCTATTGATTAGTCGTGTGAAATTCGGAAGCCTTACACACCTTCCCTGATGTTGGCCCGGTATGAACAACTGTAGGGGCGGCCCTCCGTGGCCGCCCCTACAGTTACTGCTCGTGGCACTCAGATCGAGACGTTCTCGCGGCCGTAACGCAATACTTTGCTCATCCAGATCAACTCGCCGAGAAATTTGACGATGCGTTTCTCGTGTGTTGCGCGGTCATTCATGTTCCCGGCCTCGTCAAACAACTTCTGCGCACCGGAAAAATTTCCATCCCAGAAAATCGTGACGAGCCCAAGCTCGCGCATCACCGGCAACAGACTTTCAATCACCCGTGTCCCGCCGAACCCACCCGCCGACACGCCGCAAATGCCCACCGCTTTATGAATGTATTCTTTGAGGTTCGTATCGAGAACGTGCTTCAGCATCCCCGGATAGCCATGGTTGTATTCAGGCGTGACGATCACGAGCCCGTCAGCCCGCATCATCGTTGCTGAAAAATTCGGATCCTTAATGTCTTCGCCGGCATCGTCTATCGGGAACTTTAGCTCGCGAATATCAATCAGCTCCGTCTCGACGCCTTCGCGCTTCTGAACTTCGCTGAATACAAACTTCGCAACGTTCTCACTGGCCCGTCCCTTGCGCACGGTCCCGAGAATCACTGGAATAAAGAGTGGTCGACTATTCATAGTTTTCATCTTTCGATCAGCGCCATGACATGCCCGTCCGGGTCGCGCGCTAACAAGCCTTTGCTGAAGCCGAGCCTCTTATCGTTCAAGGTCACAACACCGGGCGACACAAAGCGCGAGCTTTCTGCGATCAGTCTGTGGGCAAATACATCCGTAGTGTTGACAATCAGCGTGGTCTGCCAGTGAAACAGATCCGGCGCACGCGCATCAACGGGCGCGGGCCGCCCGTCGCGCGGCGCAAGGTACTCGAGAAACTCGATGCCAGGGCCCCCGCTCCCGGCTCGAAGACTCGTAATACGTACTCTTGCGCCAAAGACGTTGTTCAAATGTTCCTGCTCGGTGCCGTAGTTCTCGCTCGTGCCCGCGACGTGCAGGCCAAGTGTATCTCGATAAAACTTCAGACTGGCCTCGGTATCCCCAACCACGATCGCCGTGTGATCGATTCCGAGAAACAGCTTGTCAGTCTTCTGCCATTTCCGCTCGCCTTTGTCAGGCGGGAATTGAAGAATCTCAAGCCAGTGCTTGTCGGGATCGCGAAAGTAAAAAGCCTTGATGCCGCCCGCGTTCTTGTTCCAGTCAGGGAGACGCTGTGGTCCTGTCGAAGCGTGTTCGACCTTGTTCTGGCGTAACAGCGCATAAGCCTTCTCCATGTCGCTCGTAATGATCGCGATATGCTGAAACCAACGATCGTTACTGCGCGAGTCGACCGGCACTGGACGACCCTTCGGCGTTAGATACTCAGTCAACTCGATGAATTCGTCACCGAGACGCATTCGCACCACGCGCATACGTAACCCGAAGACGCCCTCGAGACGCTCGTAATCTACTCCTGTCACCTCGACATCGGAAACTTTTTCGAACGACAGGACTCGCGTGTAGAAATCGACAGAAGCGTCCATGTCGGAAACCGTCATGCCGATCGCGCCGACTTGCTCAACAATCGGAACAATCGTCTCCGAAAGGAAGGGGACGCGGGCGCTGTTCAGGACGCGCGCGTCCATCGGCGGGTACTGAGCCGTCGTTGCGTTAACGAAGACGCTCAGCGCAAGCAGTAACCCGATAAAAATGACTCTCGCTCGTTTCATTTCATTCGCTCCAACAGGTGATCGCCGACCCGCAACGCATTAGCCATGATCGTCAGCGCGGGATTCACGGCGCCGCTCGATGGAAAGAAACTCGCATCGACGACGTAAAGATTGTTGACCTCATGTGCTTTGCAGTTGCGATCGAGCGCGGATGTTTTTGGGTCGTCGCCAAAGCGGACCGTGCCGTTCTGGTGTGCTACCGCAGCGAGCGGCAGACGCTGGCCGAGGTACAGGTTGCGCGCGAATAAACCCTGGTGACATTCGTGCCCGTGAACGTCGCAGTTCGTTTGCTTCATCGCCTTTTGTAGCTGGGCCTTCAGTCGATCGTGACCTTCTACGTTATTCAGTTTGTAGCTGACGCGAATCTGGCCATCGCGATCGACAGTCACGCGGTTGTTCGAATCAGGCAGATCTTCCGACGTCAGCCAGAAATCAAGTGAATGTTTCGCCATCAAATCGAGTGTCCAGCCCGGCGCGACTGCCGGCGCACCTGCTTTCAACGTGTCGGCGTCGAGTTTCCCGACGAACGAGATGTGGCCCATGGGAAAGTCCCAGTCTCTCGAGCCGAGATAGAAATCATTTATCGCGAGCGTCTTTTGAAAAATTGTTGGATTGGGGCATTTCGAGAGCGCCATCAAAACGGAGTTGATGTGGCCCATGTAGTGACGGCCGACAACGTCGGAACCGTTTGCGAGACCGTGCGGATGGCTGTCGTTCGCGGATCGAAGCAGTAACGCTGCCGAGTTAACCGCGCCGCACGAGACCACGACGATGTCCGCTGAGAACTCTTCGTGCACTCCGTTCCGATCGACGACAACTTTGCTGACTTCGCGCGCATTGCCGTTGGTTTCCAGGCGCATGACCTTCGCGTTTGTGATCAGCTCGACGTTCTTATATTCGAGCGCCGGATCGACACAGATCGTCTGTGCGTCTGACTTCCCGCCGACGAGACAAGGGTGACCGTCGCACGTGTTGCAACGAATGCAGAGACTCTTGCGCTGGTTGTTTTCGTCGAGACGAATGCCGAGAGGAACGTGAAACGGTTTCAGTCCCGCGCGTTCGAAATCGTCATGCAGGTGTTGAAGGCGTTGCTCGTGACTGACGGCTGGATATTTGTACGGCGCGCTGGCCCATGGCTCGGTCGGATCCTCGCCGCGATTACCGTGCACCTTGTAGAGATGTTCGGCCGCGGTGTAGTAAGGTTCGAGCTCCTCATAACTGACGGGCCAGGACGGCGAGATGCCACCGTGGTGACGAATCTCGCCGAAGTCCTCTTTGCGCAGACGAAAGAGTGCGGCGCCGTAAAACTTGGTGTTGCCACCGACGTAGTAATTCGTGTGCGGGTGCAGCTCCTTGCCATCAACGTCGCGCCACGCCTCTTTCGTGTTGTACCTCGCTTCGAGGTTGACGGCGCGCGTGCTCCAGTTGTCTTTCTCGCGCGGCACGTAGTCGCCGCGTTCGAGCAGCAGGATCTTCTTGCCCGAGGGCGCGAGTTTGTAGGCCAACGTGCCGCCGCCCGCGCCCGTACCGATGATGATGACGTCATAATGGTTCATGGCTCACCTCGTCTCTGCTATGGAGACTTGTTACCTGTTCATCGACTGCATCGCATCGTCCATCAATGGCGCGGTGCCGAAGTTCACGCTGAAGCGTTTACACCAGATCGTGACGGCGTGATACTGCGCGAGATCGACGTTTGCCGGCAGCTCGTAATTCTGATCGCCAATGTTGCCTTTCAACGTGCCGATGTCGACGAAGCCTGCTTTGGTGACGCTGTCGTTGTCCCTCGCGTCGTTCGCGGCGACGAGATAGACGTGAACGTCTGGTCCATTCGAGGTTGCGAAGTCTGTCAGGCGCAGGGTTTTCTTGCCGCCGGCAAGTTGAAACACGGTGGCGGTGCCTTTGGTCTCGTGTGCGCTGCTGTGAAATTGTCCGGTGGCGAGTTTGTTGTTTGCGGCTGACGCGGTTGGGAATTGCTCGTTTACGCGTTGGTTGATGAAAAGCCGCTCAGGACGGAATGCGTACCACGCGCCTACGGCGATGACGATTAGAACGAGGGCTACGGTTGCTGACTTCTTGGACATGATTGATATCTCCTCTTAAGAATTTGTGTGCATTTGATTGAGCACGGGTATTGGTCGACGGTCGGAGAGAATCCTTACAAACATCATTAAGCCGCAGATGAACGCAGAAAAACGCAGATCTGCGTTCACCTGCGTTCATCCGCGGCTAAATTAAGGTCGAACACCCGGGAGGTTGAGGCGAATGCGATAGAGACCGGCGCGGGCGCAGAGATATAACGTCTTTCCGTCCGCGTCGCCCCAGGCCATGTTGTGCACGTGTCGCGGCGTGATGATGGTCCCGAGATGTTTGCCTGCGGGCGAGATCACCCACAGCCCGCCGGGCGCGGAAACGTACAGGTTCCCCTTCAGATCGACTTTAATCCCATCCAGCCCATCCTCACCGGGCGCGTTGCCGAAGTCGAAAAACAGCTTCCCGTTCTTCAGCGTTCCGTCAGGCTGGACTTCATAGCGCATGACCGCTTTATTCCTGTCACCGATTTCAGCGACCGGCCAGTTGCCGACGTACAAAAACTTCTCGTCGGGCGAGAGTGCGATCCCATTTGGCCCGGTGAAGTCTTTCGCGACTAGCTGCAACTTGCCTCGATAGAGCGAATAGACGCCGCTGAAAGTTAACTCCTTACGCGGATCATTGAAGAACTTCGGTAAGCCGAACGGCGGATCGGTAAAGAACAGCGTACCGTCAGAGCGATAGATCAGATCGTTTGGACTGTTGAGCCTTTGCCCCTCGTAACTATCGGCGAGGACCGTTTGCGTTCCATCTTTCTCGTCGCGCACCACGCGATGATTGCCATGTTGATCGATCGTCAGACGCCCTTGTGGATCGAGTGTCAATCCATTCGATCCCGGCTGGCCGTATTCAGCCACATCGGTCCCCGAGTAACCGCTCGGCGTTCGGAACACTTCCAGCGTGCCTTGTTCGCTGTTGTTCGGGACGTATTTGTAAATCGTGTTCGCGTTCGGATCGCTGAACAGGAGATATCCGCCATCCTTGTTCACCCACACAGGTCCCTCAGTAAATTGAAAACCGTCCGCGAGTTTGTAGACCTTCGGATTCGGCCCGACGATCTCGTTCATTGCCGGATCGTTTCGAACGACTTCAACATTCACTTCGCTCGGCGTCAGCGCGACTGGCCCAGGCGCCGACTTATAAAACGTCAGTCGCGCGTAGCGCATCCAGATGAAGTTTGTTGGTGGGTTCGAAAGCGGACCATTAATGCCGAAGATAGCGAGTTGAATTTGTTGTCCCGGTTTGACGTTGCGACCGACGACGAGTTGGTTTGTTGCATTCCATCCCGCGATAACCGAGCCGCCGGATTGCCCAGGCGCGCGCGACAGCTCGCCGTCAACCCAGATCTCAGCGTAGTCGTCGAGCGACGTTTCGAATACGGCAGTCGAACCAGTAGGATCGAAATCTCCGACGCGCTCGGGAATCGTCAGTTTGAGTCGATACCAGTTGAAACCAAGCCGGCCGTTGCCACGACGCTGGTCCAAAGTAGCCGGACTGATAACTTCCCACTTCGAATCGTCAAACTCGACACCACCAGCGTGCGGCGTGTAATCGTAGGTCTTCACCGGCACGCCGGTGGGCTGTTTGTCCTGACCGGGCCCAAGGAAATCGACTTCCACGATTCTGGTATCGCTGTAGCGCCAATCGGCTTTGACGATCGCCACCCCGCCAGTTGAACCGAGGTCGATCGACGCCTCCGGCTTGCCGGTTGGAACTCCGGCTTCGTTGTTTGAAGACGATGCCCCAAGTGCGATCAGCGCGGATAAGATGATTATCGGTATGAGTTTCATTTTGTCACCTCTACCTCAGCGCACCTTGATGGTGTAATAGAGAAACGTGCCGCTGACTTCCTTGAACCAGTGTGGCGTATTACTCGGCACGATAATCACGTCGCCCTTTGACAACAGCCGTGTCTCGCCGCCGTCGATACGCGCCCCGCGAATCTCGTTGGCCGCGATCTCCTTTGGTTCAACGGCGGCGCCGCCGGTGACGAATGTTGCCGTGCCTTCGAGTACATAAATGATGTCGGTGTCGAGCGTATGAACCTCAGCGAGGCCGGGCTTGTCGCGGCGGCTCGTGTGGACCATGTAGTTGCGGTTGGCGCCGTCGACTAGCACTGCGCCCCGCGAGAAGGAAGTGCTGACCTGGCTCGCGTCGAAGAACAGCACAGGGGCTTTGCTTGTTTGCGTGTCGGTGGCTTTGTCAGCAGTGGTAAACACGTTAGCACCCGCTATTGCCAGCTCTTCATCCTGTTGTGCGCTTGCCGCACCGCTCACTCCGACTCCGCCAACTATCTGCCCGTCTATCACGATCGGAATTCCGCCTTGTAACGGCGTGAAGTAAGCATCGGGCAGCGCGACCATCGCGGTACGACCGTTCTTGATAATGTCTTCGAACACCTTCGTCGGACGCTTGAACAGAACAGCAGTCCGTGCCTTACCGATCGAGATGTTCGCGCCCGCCGCAAACGTGCCGTCCAATCGCTCCACCGCCATCAGGTTGCCACCCTCATCGACGATGGCGATGACACCACCCGGAGCCCTGACCTTCTTCGCGTAAGCGACAGCGCCCGCGATGACCTTGTGTGCACCTTCAATAGATAACGTTTTTCTTTCCAGAAGCTGCGCGTTTGCAGTTCCAACGATTGCTGACAGCAAGATGGCCGCAGCGAAAATTTTGTATATGGTTTTCATGATTAGTTCCTTTCTCAGATCCGCGTTAATCCGCGTAAATCCGCGGCTAATTTTCCGGTGTGATCGTGATTCGCAGCACGTCCGTGGTGTTTGGGTAAGTGAAGCCGTCTTTGACTGGTCCGACTTTCTTTCGCTCGGCCATGCCCGTATTCGCACTCTTCTGTCGCGGCGCCTGGTTGGGACCGATTCCCGGCTCTTCGTTAACTTCAGTACCCGCATCCCACAAAGCGATCTGCGACGTTACGTCGCTACTCAAAGGCTTGCCTTCCTGATCGAACAAGTCGATGCCGTTTTCACTACCGAAGAACAGATCATTTGACTGGCCGAACATAAAGGTCATGAAAAGGTGAGCACCCGGCTTAGCGATCACTGTGAATTCAAACGCGGCGCCCGGCGTGACTGGCCCAGGCATCGATGCGCCCACGGGCAGGTTGAAGTTTCCGTTAGTTTTTACGCCTGCATGATGACTCGCCGATACTACCAACATGTCTGGATTGCCATCTTCAGCCTGCGCTTCGAGGCCTTTGGACGCGTACATGCCCACTTGGAAAAGCGGATTACCCGAGCCGTGATGAATACTGTAGGCGCCCGGCGAGATAGCAAACGGCCATTTCATTCCGTTGGCAGCAGCGAAGCCGTCCGCATTGGAGATGTTCTCGATGCGCACTTTGAATTTCACTGCGCTCTTGTTTGTTGAGCCGTTCATCTGCGCGAACGCGTTGATTGAAAAAGCAGCAACGACGATCGTGGTTGCAAGAAACATGAAAAGTTTTTTCATAACTAGCTTTCTCCTTCAGGATTAAAGGTGCAGCGAAAGATGCAACGTTGATTGTTGTAGTGGTGAAACTTGGCGCAGGCGGTAGTCCGTGTTTTGTTTCGCGTGAAAACCTCCGCCGCCAAAAGCATTCCCAGCAGTGGCGCGACGAAATAGATCCACAGCGACATCCAGGCGCCGGCGCTAAAGGCAGAGCCAAACGTGCGTGCCGGATTCATGCTCGATCCGGAGAGTGGCGACTCGAACGTTATGTAAGTCGCCACGAGCGCACCCGCGAACAAACCGGTCCATCTCGCGAGTCTTTTCGTGTTCGATACCCGCAACACGACGGACATTAGCAAGAAGGAAATAAATAGCTCGGCTGTAAAAGCGACGAGTGGACCATGCGGACCGGGCTGAGTAGTTGCGTAGTTGACGTGCGGATCGGCGACGGCTGAGCCGAGTAACAATATCGAGACGCTGACACCGCCGATTCCGCCAATGAATTGTGCGACGATGTAGAAAGTCGCGTCGCACGGATCGACCTTGCCTAGCCGGAGGAACGTCAAAGTTACTGCCGGGTTGAAGTGCGCTCCTGAGCGCTTGCCGATTGGGGAAAAGATGATTGCGATGGCGGTCGCGCCCATCGCGATTCCCATTGTGGCCCGTCTCAGAAGTTCACCTGGGAAACTGTTGAAGAGCGGAGATGCAGGGTGATAAAGCAGCACTGTGAATGCACAAGCCGAGATCATGAACAGGCCCAACTCGGAGGCCTCCATCAGGTACTCGGGCCAGTGTTGTCTTACAACGTCTGGGCCTATCCAGGTTCGTGCTCGTGTTTGTTCGCAGCTTGCAGACATGCCATTTAGTCGGGCATGCGTTTACTTCCTTACAGCGATGATTGGCCGCGAAGCATGTTTCGGAGAAATTTGATTTGCTTGAGGTAGCGCGCACACCACGCGCACACGATGAGATGAAAATGCAGTCCGAGCCATTCACGAAGCGACAGTCGCCGGTCTAACGACTCAGACATCAGTGGGACCAGGTCGCGACAGGGTTTCTGTCTGTTAAGCAGGAATAGACGAAGAGAGCGACGGAGGTTCATTGAATCACCAGCACCGAGTTGAGCCCGCCGAAAGTGTCCGGTACTCTCATGCCGTTACTCGGATCTTCGACCCAGCGCTTACCGTCAATGACAAACTTGTATTCATAACGACCGGTCTTTGGCGTTGTAAGCCGGCAAAGCCACAGCCCGGTCTCATCTTTGACCAATGGCTGTTCGTTCCAGCTATTGAACTCGCCAGCGAGCGAAACTCGTTCAGCACGATCGTCGTGGTAGACGAAAACAACATGCCCGTTTTGTACACGCGGCGGAGTGCTGTCGATCGTGTTCAGCGAGTGAGACTCTTTGTTTGCGAGCTCAACTGCGCGGCGCGCATTGACGACACCAAAACCCTGGCGGATGGCAGGCGCACCGGCGATTCGATCGGCTGTTGAAATCAGAATATTTTTGATCGCACCGGGCGTCAGCGCGGGATTGGCCTGAAGCATCTGGGCGACGATCGAAGTCACAATCGGCGCTGCGAAAGATGTTCCGTCAACGTGTTGATAGTGCGTGGCGACGATCTTCTCGTTCTGCAAAACATCCTCAACGTGCTTGCGAATTGCGTCGGGCTCGAGATCTTCGGCGATGTCTTCGAGTTGACGCGCCAGCGACGGCAATTCGTAATCAGGCGCTGCGGTCAGACGTGATAAGGCTTCGGCGCGAGCGTAGAGGTCGGTGCCGGGGAGAATCGGCGCCGCGACCCACATCGCCGGCGCGACGATTTCCGGCTTCACGGTTCCATCCGCAGTTGTGCCGAAGTTCGAGTGGTAGAGATCGAGACGATCGTTGAGCTGGTTGTTGTCGTGATAACCGCCGACTGTTATAACCGAAGGGGAGTTGGCTGGTGGAATCGAGTGTTGTGCGCCGGAGTTTCCCGCCGCGGCAACGACGACGATGCCGTTTGCAATCGCGTCTTCGGCTGCCTGATCGATGACGCTGCGCGTGCAGGGAACGTCGTCGTCGCCGCCGAGCGAGATGTTCAGGACGCGGATGTTGAAGCGTTTGCGATTTTCGATGACCCAGCGGATGCCGCGTGCGATGTTTGATTCGGTAATCCGGCCGTTCTCGCTGACCTTTACGAGGACCAGTTGAGCTTCAGAGGCGAGACCACCGTAGATTTGATTAGATAGATGACCGCTGCCCGCCGCTACGACAGAGGTCTGAGTGCCATGCCATTGCCACGGCTCAGGCGGATCACTCGTCTCGAGCGTGGTTTGCCCTTCGGTTAAGTCTTTGTAAAAAAGGATGCGGTTCGCAGGCTGTAACAGATCCGGATGCGGGTAAAAGCCTGAGTCGAGAAAGGCGATGGTTACACCTTTGCCGGTGTGTTCGGGATTGGCGTTGAGCCTCACGGGCGTGGGTATGACCGCGAACCTGTTTGGCGCGTGGTCATGTTCGTGGTTTTCCGACGTCATAGAACTGTTTGTCGGATTAGATTGCAGAACCTTACATATGACTTGGCCCTGGACAAACAACTGTAGGGGCGGCCCTCCGCGGCCGCCCCTTTTCCGCGAATCACGCAGGGGCGGCCACGGAGGGCCGCCCCTACAGTTATTTGTTCGAAGCATGACCCAGGCAGAACGCGTGGGGCCGAATCAACGGTTTTTGCCGGTGAGTTTTTGTTTGATTCGTTCGCGTGCTTCGGCGGAGAGCGCCGGGCCGGAGAGTGAGGTGAAGTCCGAAGACTCAGTTGCTTTCGCACGTGCCGCATCGCGAATGGTGTGCAAATGTTCCACGTACCACTGGCACCACGCGCAGATCCACAAATGCAGTTTGATCTCAATGCGCTCGCGCATCGTCAGCGGCCGCTCCATCGACTCCGAGATCTTCTCGACAGTCTGCCGGCAGGCCGGCAACCGGCGCAACAGCCAGTAGCGAATCGAATGCTTGAGTTTGTCGTAAGCCTTGAAAGCCATTTACACGCGCGCTCGCTTAAACCAATTCACTTCGAGACAATTGCGCAGATGCAGCCGCGCTCGATGAAGCATAACCCACAAGTTGCTGGCTGAGATATTGAGCATCTCGCAGATCTCGTCACTCTTCAACCCATCGACTTCCCGGAGCGTGAACACGCTCGCCGTACGTTGCGGGAGGGGTGAGAGACAATCACTGAAAACTCTCCAGAAGTCGCTGCGTTCTATTAACTCGGCCGGCGTCGTTTCCCAGTCTGTCGGCGCATGATTGGTATCCCAATGTCCGGTCCACTGCCCGCTCTCTCGAAAGAACTCGGTATGTTCAGAAGCTTCTTCGGTGTCTTCACCAATGGGAGCTTCACGTGACACGCGGCGGAAGTGATCTGTTATCTTGTGCTTCATGATGCCAACGAGCCACGTGCGTTCGGAGCCACGGCCCTCGAAGTTTTCGAAGGCCTTCAGCGCAGCGAGAAAGGTTTCCTGAACGACGTCTTCGGCGGCAGTTTGATCGCGGAGTCGAAAGATGGCGTATTTGAAGAGGTAGTCGCCGTGCTGTTCGAGCCAGACGGCGCAGTCGGGAGATTGTATCGGGGCCTCCTTCATAAATCGTAACGAGTTTAGCTGGTCCACAATGACTAAACAATGTCGTGATTGCGGAAACGAGCTCGAACCTGCTGCGCGCGGTTGCCCGGGTTGCGCGATGAACTTCGCAGCCGAGCACATGATCGACCACTTCATCTGGCGTCGCCTCGTGCCTTCAATTGTCTTGATTGTCATTATTGCGCTACTGGCGCTTTTCCTGCTGCGGAGATGAACGGTTTCAGCCACAAAAGGCACAAAAGCACAAAATAAGATCCCAACGGACTATATGTTGTGCTTCTTGTGCCTTTTGTGGCTAGATCTGTTTTGTGTTCTTTGTGGTGATTATTGCTGCCAACCGCCGCCTAGCGCCTTGTAAAGCTGCACCAGCGACAACAGCTCGTTGCGTTTCGTTTGAGTTAAATCGAGTTCGGCGTTGAATAGCTCACGGTCGGCGTCGAGAGCATTGAGCAGTGTGTCGACCCCGCCTTGGTACCTGAGATAGGCCAGCCGCGATCGGTCGCGCAGTGTTTCCACCAGCAGCGCTTGTTGAACGCGGATCTCTTTCAACTTCCGATACTGCACCAGCGCGTCCGACACTTCTCTAAATCCGTTTTGAATCGTTTGCTGGTATTGGATCAACGCCAGTTGCTGCTGGGCCTT
>Ga0126311_10000603_pt1 | contig 16769 bp, 18 predicted proteins | sample Plot61_FD_92539 | JGI IMG/M metagenome (GOLD analysis project Ga0126311, IMG submission 92539) | Serpentine soil microbial communities from UC McLaughlin Reserve, CA, USA - Plot61 | ecosystem: Environmental > Terrestrial > Soil > Grasslands | place: USA: UC McLaughlin Reserve, Lake County... | reverse complement strand
TGCGGAGCAGACGGCGAAAGTTTATCGCGCGCCCGATCCCGGCTACGACCCGGTGCTCGGCTACAATCCGGCCACCGGACCGCGCCGTGGTGCACCGCAGATTGATGGCAAAGGATTTGCAAAGCCCGTCAATTGCGTCGCGAATAAAGATGAATCGCCGGGCGCCGGCACTACCCCTAAGTTTCACTGCTCGGTTCCCGGCAACACCGACGAAGAAGGCAACCTGATTCGTTATAAAATCAAGCCACACTTCAAAGGACAGTCGCTTGAGAAACGCAACGGCGAGATTTATGGTGAGTTTTTGTCGTCGCGCTTTTCAAAAGCTCTCGGCTTCTTTGCCGATGATGCGTGGGTCGCGGACGTCACGTGCCCGGACTGCCAGAAGAGCGTGACAAAGAGTTTTCAAGGCGCAAGCTTTTCGCCGTTCCAGCCTGCCGCGGGTGTTGAGCTCGCACTCGCGCGCGGCATCGACGTGAACTGCAACCACAAGTATTCAGGTTCGCTGGCTGAGACGCTCGCGAACCTGCTCCAGAACGGCGTGCCACGCGCAGAGATCGATGCGTTCAAACTGTGGCTCGCGTTCATCGATCATGGCGATACTAAAACTGATAACCATAAGTTCGCGTGTCTGAACTCGAAGAAGCATGGCAAAACGCGCGTCTGTGAACCGGGTGAGGCAGTCTTCTACGTTGGCGACATGGGATCAACGTTTGGTTTTTCCAGCGCCAGCGAGAAGAAAGCGAGACTGGACGGCTGGCGCAGCAGGAAGCCGATCGAGGTGAAGGATGGTGCCTGTACGACGACCGCCAGGAGTATCGGCGATAATCGCATAAGCGAAGGCGGTCGCAAGCTGCTGGCCGACGGTCTACAGCGACTATTGGACGCGGAGCAGCGAGACAAAACGATCACGAGAGTTTTTGAGATTTCACGAAATGCGGAGCGCGACCGACCACCGGCCGAGTGGGCTGCGGAATTCGAGCGCAAGGCACGTATGATCATCGACGCGCGCTGCACAAACTAACAGGGTAACGAATTGATGCAATCAGAACCAACGGGTGAACCCAAGTCGAAACCAAAACGTTTTCTTTCATGGTCAGTACTCAACCGCGATTTGTGTCAGTTGGAGTTCTTTCGACGTGTACTCGAAGAAGCAACTGACAAATCAAATCCGGTGCTCGAGCGGCTGAAGTTTCTCGCAGTCTTCTCTTCGAATCTCGACGAGTTTTTCATGGTGCGCGTTTCCGGCCTCAAGGAAATGCTGATCATTGACGACATTGGACCAATGCCCGGTGAGCTGACGCCTGTGGAACAACTCGAAGTGATTCGCAACCGCGTGCTTCCGCTCGTTGCCGAGCACTCGCGTTGTCTCAGCGAGGAAGTGGTTCCCGAGCTCGAGTCGCAAGGCGTAGTCATCGCGCGGTATGGGTCGCTTTCTGAAGACGAAAAGCGCGAGCTCGCCGAATACTTCAGGAAGAATATCTTTCTGGTGTTGACTCCTCAGGCCGTCGATCCCTCTCGTCCGTTTCCTTACATCTCGAACCTGAGTCTCAATATCGGTCTGACTGTTGAGAGTAATCCCCAGGATACACTCGCCGGGACGCCCATCGGAGCTCAGGTGAGATTTGTACGAATTAAGGTTCCGCCGGTCGTGCCGCGACTGATTGCGATTGGCAAGGGACAGATGAAGTTTGCCCTGGTCGAAGAGGTGATCGAGGCAAACATCCATTCGCTGTTCCGGAACATGAATTTGAGCAAGGGACATCTCTTTCGTGTCACGCGCGATGCAGATGTCGAGATACGCGACGACAAGGCCGCGGATCTTTTGGCGTTGATAAAAGAATCGCTGCGAGAACGTCGTTTTGGTTTGCCGGTGCGGCTCGAGGTATCGGCGTCGATGCCGCAGGAGATGGTTGAGTACCTTACGACCTCGCTGAAGATCGACCCAAACGACGTCTATCAAATCGACGGACTGCTGGATGTGCCGGATTTCATGGAGCTTTACGGCATCAACGCGCCGGAGCTGAAGGACAAACCGCTAAAATCCGTTGTGCCTTCCGCGCTGCGAAATAAAGAGTCGCTCTTCGACGTGCTCAAAAAGCAGGACGTGCTGCTGCATCACCCTTACACGTCGTTCGCGACGATCGTCGATTTCATCGATGCAGCCGCCAACGACGCGGACGTAGTAGCGATCAAGATGTGCCTCTATCGCACGGGAAAGAAATCACCGATCCCGCAGGCTCTCATCGGCGCCAGCGAGCGTGGCAAGCAGGTGACGGCGGTCGTGGAAATCAAGGCGCGGTTTGACGAAGAGCACAACATCGAATGGGCCAAGCGACTTGCTGAATCCGGCGTGCACGTCGTTTATGGATTAGTGGGCCTGAAGACGCACAGCAAGGTCGCACTCGTAGTGAGGCGCGAGCCGCAGGGTCTTCAGACCTACACACACATTTCGACAGGCAACTACAACCCGACCACCTCGCGGGTGTACACAGATATCGGGTTGCTCACAAGTGATTCGGTGATCGGTGATGATGCGTCAGACGTGTTCAATTTCCTGACCGGCTTTTCGATACAGAAGGAATACAGCCGTTTGATGGTTGCGCCGCTCAATCTGAGGCGGCGCATGATGAACCTGATCAAGCGCGAAACGGCCCACGCATTAGCCGGCCGCGCCGCGCACATATCCGCGAAGATCAATCGTCTGACTGACCTGAGCATCATCGAGGCGCTTTACGAAGCCTCGCAGGCAGGCGTCAAAATCGATCTGATAGTGCGTGGAGCTTGTATGCTGCGGCCGGGCGAGCCGGGACTGTCTGAAACTATTCACGTGCGAAGCATCGTTGGACCCTTTCTCGAGCACAGTCGCATCTTTTACTTTGCGAATGGTGGCGACGAAGAAGTCTACATCGGTTCTGCTGACTGGATGGCCCGCAATCTCGATCGCCGTGTTGAAGTAGTAACACCGGTGCTCGATCCGAAGTCGAAAAAGTATTTGAAAGAAACGGTCGTCGCTGCATACCTGCGTGATAACGTGAAAGCACGGGTGATGAATTCAGACGGCAGTTACGACCGTCCGCCAATGGCGGAAGGTGAAGAGCTGTTCAACAGCCAGTTATTTTTCGAAGGCGCAAACAGTTCACCGCCTGCCGGAAATGTGCACTCGTTGAAGAGCAAGCGACTGTGGTCTAAGAAGTGAGCCGCAAAAAGGCACAAGAAGCACAAAATGTTCTTTGTGACTTTGTGAGAGAGGACAACTTATGAACCGCATCACCGTTGCGGTACTGGGACTGTTTATCGCGATCCTGTTGGTTAGCGGGGCACTGGCTTACTTCTTTCGCGACCAACCGGAAACGGCTCGGAGAACTACTGCTGGGCCCGTTGCGTCTCCGGCCGTTTCTCCTTCTAGCCAGGGCGAGTCGCCGGGCGAGATTCCGTTGCTGGGTGAACTCTTTGGGCCTGACACGACAGGACTGTCGCCCGCCACTGTCTCAAGTTGGGAATCGACCTCAGCGAGAATCGCATTACGTTTTGCCCTCGCTGCATTTCTCGCAGCCCTGCTCGCCTTTCGGCCGCGGCGCGGTGTGTCCGTGGCGCGGCGTAATCCATACGTTGCGCAGACGCAGATACTGATGGCGGTGGTTGCCGGCGCGATGATGATGGTTGTCGGCGACAGTGCGGCGCGCGCATTTGGAATTTTTGCTGCGGCTTCACTCGTGCGCTTCCGCACGAACATTCGCGATCCCAAGGAAACCACGGTGCTGTTGGTCTGTCTTGGAGTTGGTCTGGCCTCGGGTGTCGGACGTTGGGACATGGCGGTCATCCTGACGCTCTTCGTTCTCCTGACGTTGGTGGTACTCGAACACTTTGAACGGTTCCAGGTGTTCCGCTCGATGGAGATTAGCGTGCAGACGCGCAGCGTCGATCAGGCCGACAAAATACTAAAAGCGCTTTTTGAGCGTCACCGGTTTGATTACGAGCTTCGCCATCTCAACCGCGAGGACGCAGACGAACCGCTGGGCAAAATTGTTTATCTGGTTAATCTCGATCCGGTGATTAGCACGAGCAAGTTGAGTGAAGAGATACTCTCTGCGGACAGCGAGAACATTGACAGCGTCGAGTGGGACCAGAAGGAAAGTAAGACTTACCTTTACAAATAGGGCTATGACAAGCAGGACGATTGTAGTTGGAGACCTTCACGGTTGTTATGACGAGCTGGTGGATTTGCTTGAAAGCGTAAGCTTTGGAGAAGACGATCGTGTTGTTTGCGTCGGGGATTTAGTTACCAAGGGTCCAAAGAATCGCGAGGTGCTCCAGCTCTTCATGAGTGATCCACGATTCCGGACTGTGATTGGGAATCATGATTTAGCGTTACGGCGGAAGTGGCAGGGTGAGAAGATCAAGTTGAAGGCGGCGCAAAAAGCGACGCACAAAGAGTTGAAAAGTGAGAAAGAAACTTACCTGCCGTTTCTGAACCATTTGCCGTTTACAATCGATCTGGGCAGTCATTTGGTTGTGCATGCTGGTTTGCGTCCGAATGTGCCGTTGTACTCGCAGACCTCAGAGGACATGACATTGCTGCGAACGTTGGGGAAGAATCGCGAGAGTCACGACGGCACGCCGTGGTATGAAGTCTATGATGGACCGCAGGTCGTGCTCTTCGGCCACTGGCCCTCGGAAGCGCCCCGGCGCGGCCCGAAAGCGATCGGCCTCGACACCGGCTGCGTCTACGGCGATCACCTCACAGCCTACATCATTGAAGAGGACAAATTCATCACGATCCCCGCCCACCGCGCTTACGACGGTCGTGAACAGAGTGAGGCTTAGTATTCATAGGTTCACCGCGTTGTGCTTTTGGTGTGAACACCTCTGTCAGAGAGCTTCAATTAGGTTCCTTCGTCTCGATTCCCGAGTAGTTCGGGCCTGAGCAGGCGCTCTGATCGCATGACGTGAAGTATCAAGACTCGCCCCGAATCTTCGCGGTAGAAGATGCGACACGGCGGCTCGACGATCTGGCGATAACGCCAGCCTTTGAGCTCTTGCGGTTTTGAGCCAAGTCTAGGGTGCCCTTCAAGCTGATCAACATGCTCGAAGATCTTCTGCACCAGGCGTCGTGCCGCCTCGGGATTGTCTAATGCGATGTAGTCTGCAATTGCGTCAAGATCGTTGAGTGCAGGTTCGGCCCAGATTACTTCAGCCATCTCGACATCCGTTGCTTTGCCTGCTTACGAGTGAGTGACCGGCCTTCTTCAATTGCCTTTTCGCCGCGAGCAATGCCCTCGAGCAATGCCATACGACGCTGTAGAGTCTCAAAGGTTTCAACATCGACGAGATAGGCTGAGGGAACGCCATGCTGCGTAATTAGGATGGGCTCTCGATCCTTCTCGAGCTGATTGAGGATCTCTGTGGCTTGACGCTTCAGTGTGGTCACGAGTTCAGTTCGCATAGAGTGATACTAAAGTAGCACTGACAGAAAGGCAAGGCCCTGCGGCATCGGGACTGTCCGAACTTTCTTTCGCTTACCGATCAGATCTATCAAACCCATCATGCAAAGCAACCAAACGAAACACCTGTTCCTGGTTTACGAGCAGTCAGGGAGCTGGATGGCCCTTAGTCAACAGGTGAGTGAGAGAAACGGGCAGCTACACAATGGCTGCCCGTAACTACTGATAACAAGCTATTAAAAACTGGTGAGCCGAGCAGGGCTCGAACCTGCGACCCGCTGATTAAGAGTCAGCTGCTCTACCAACTGAGCTATCGGCCCTTGGTGACGCGGAAAATTATACGTGCGGTGTTTTGAGTGTCAAGCAAGCGCGCCCGGTCTCATGGGCTGGCACTATCTGGCTTTACTTACATTCGACATTTTGTTAAAAGGCGCTCTTAGTTATTCCACCACCTCACTTGATGGAGAACCAATGACTGACTCTACCTCACACTCTGCGGGTCCAGGCGAGCCCGATCCCGATTTCATTAGATGGTTTAGAGAGTACAGTGTGCCGATTGCGTCTGTAATTGCCGGCGTGTTGTTATCGTGTTTGATTGGTCACTACAGCTCTGCGCGCGTCGATTGGACCAGGACGAAGGATTTTACTGAAGCATTTGGAAATGTGACCCAGACCCTCGCCTTAATTGCTGGTGGTGTTTGGGCGTACTTCAAATTTGCAAAAGGGCGAACTTTCCGAGACAGATTGACACCAACAGTAAGCGGCAAGTTTCTTTTGGTTAGTGGGTCTGTTTTTCTATTCGTGGAAACGCAGATTAAGAACGTAGGATTGTCGAGAATTACAATCGACCACGAAGCGAGCTCGCTAATTCTTTTCGAGTGTATTCCGTCGAAAGTCGGCGAAATTCTGAGTGTCAGGAATGTTCGTTTGATTTCGTTCCAGGTGTTCGGAGACAAAGATAGGTACATTGAGCCAAATGAAATCATTGAACGCCAACGCTTGATCACGCTGCCACGCGTTTCAGACATCGGGTATCAGCTCGAATTTGAAGTCTTAACAAACGCTGGATATGAGTGGCGAGCAACCAGTATTGTAGATAGGTCTACTTTTGAAGATAATGAACTCGGCTAGCCTGTTCAGATTGGAGATGGACACGTAATGACACTTGGAGGTAAGAATTTACTTGATCGATTTCCTCCGGGATTTTCAGCTAAGAGGTACCGGGCGACTCCTGAACAAATCGAACGAAACAAGCGGGAGAATCAAATTCAGCGAGAAAGAGAAGAGCGCGCGTGGAGAGAATTAATCGAGGAAGGAAAAGTACGTCCTGAGCCGCACGACAAACCAGCGTAGTGTTGCCCACGTTGCGTTTCATCCAAGTTCATCCGCTCTTCAGCGCTAATCTAAACGCAGAGAAACCCTGAAAGGATTCCGTGAAAGAGAAACCCTTTCAGGGTTGTTTGTATTCATCCAATCGATCCCGGAATTGTCGTTGCGCTCCAACTCCCTGGCGCTGGAAATTAACCAACGCCTCGCATCAAAATGGATCCAGATGTTACTTAGTGGCGGTGGCGCACGTGCTGTTTGCCAGGAGTTCGTGGACGGCGCTGATGAGCCCCTCGATGTCGGGCTTGGCGACGAAGGCGGCTGCGCCCGATGCAAAGGCTTCGCGCCGGTGCATCTCGTATGCGTCCCCAGTGTAGAAGATACAAGGTACCTGAGGAGTGACCTTCAGCAAGGTCTCACACAGTTGCATACCCGTACCGTCAGGAAGCCGTTTGTCGAGTACGTAAAGATCGTACTTTGTCCTCACCGCCTTTTCGCAAGCTTCTTCCATCGTTGCAGCAGTGTGAACTTCGTAGTCTTCTTCAGCGAGCAGCATCTGCAACATTTCAGACGTGTCGCGGTGATCGTCCACACAAAGCACACGACATTTGGGGTCTGTCACAGAGAACCTCCTGGTTTGGGGTAGAACATTCTTCAGAAATCCACTGAAAGCTGGAGAAAGCAGTGGGAGCGCAAATTATAAATGGCTTCGCGCAATTTCGCCACCTTAGAAACAACGGGTCGAAATACAAATCTGGAACCAGCCGTCGATTGACGTTTTCCTAGAATTACCTACGTATTTCGGATCGTTCAACCTTTCTTGCGATCCAGTACGAGACCAGGTGGGCAGCCCTCCTGCCCACCGCCACTAAATTCGCCCACGCATTTAACCGGATTAACGTGGATCAGCCTTCGGACCTATATTCACCGGCGAGGGTCGGCCGCTCTTCATAGCCTTCAGCAACTGATTCAGCACTTCCAGATCCTCGTCTTCGGGCTCCAGCTGCCGGTACTTCTCCAGCGTCGCTGAAGCAGCACTCAAATCGCCAAGCTTGTGATAAACCAGCGACAAGTTGAAATAGACCAGCGAGAACCCGGGCTCGATTTGTGCCGCAGCTTCGTAATGGAGCTTTGCGAGCTGCAGATCGCCAGCGTCGTAATAGAGGTTCGCCAGGTTGTAGTGGGCCTCGACGTGCCGCGGATCGTTCTTCAACGAGAGCGTAAAGTTGTCGAGTGCGCGCACGATCTGCCCGTGCTCCAGATTGATGATGCCGAGGTTGCAATAAGCTTCAGCAACGTTGTCGCCTTCGCTGATCGCTTCGAGGTAATGCTCGGCGGCTTTTGTGTCGCCCTGCTCGTGCAAAAGCAGAGCTTCTTCGAAAGGCGTCAGCAGCCGTGTGAGCCGCCGAGGCTCGATGCGAAACAGATTCAACTGGCCCTGAAGCTCGGCCTCGATCTGCCTGATGCTGTGACCCTGCGCACGCAGCTCACGCACGCGACGAAACTGCGTCAGGGCGTTGAAGTCGTAAACGTAATCAGGCGCTTGCGATGATGACGAAGCGTGGATGATGCCTTGTTCAGTCCAACGGCGAAGAGTCTTTTCGCTCAGACCAAATAGTTGTTTGATCTCTTTGATGGAATAAGAGGATTTGACACGTTGGTAATCTGCCTTTGACGGGACAGGTGAGGGAAATGAGATTACCTTAGTGCTGGGCTCTTTCATTTAGCACTTAAACTTTCGCAAAAGTCACAAGCAGCACAAATGAATTTTATGCGTTTGTGGCTTAACCTACCTTTCGTTTCTTAGCAGCGCGAGGTTTCACCAGCGTAATCTGCGGCTTCTTCTTTGCCGCGGGCGCCGGCGCCTTAACCATCGGTTTGCGGCTCGACGCCTGCAGACTCTTTTTCAGCGCGCTCATAATATCAAGTCTGGGAAGTTCTTCAACCGGTTCGAAGTCGACAACCTCGCGGCCCTGGATCTTCGAATCAATGAGCGTGCGCAGCGCGTTGAAGTAATTGTCTGCGGTATCAATCTCGGCGAGCGTCGTCGCCATTTCCTGAACCAGCGTAGTGGCGAGTTTCAACTCATTCTTGTTTAATTTTTGCGCGTCGAGCTTTTGTACGCTTTCCAGGTCAGGCACATCTTCCATCTTCCGCAGCTCGTGCGGGTAGTGCAGCTTCTGAAGTACCAAACCATCTTCAAGAGGAAACACGGCCACCAGATCTTCACGATCTCTCAGCACTACTTTGCCGACCGCAACCTTGCCCGTCTGCTTCATCACTTCGCGCAATAGCGCGTAAGGCTTTTCTGCAACTGCACCATCAGGCCCCGCGAAGTACGGCGCATCATAAAACGTCGTCGGTATCTCTTCGCGATTAACGAAACCAACGATGTCGACGGACTTGGTGGTTTTGATCTTAATCTTCGCAATGTCGTCCGGCTCGACAATCGCATAACGATCCGGCTCGTACTGGTACCCCTTGGTGATCTGATCGTTAGTGACGATCTCGTTACACTTCTTACAGCGCTTGTCGTAGCCGATTGGACCAAAGTCGTCGCGGTGTAGCTGGTTGAACTGAATCTTCTCGCTGGTCTCGAGCGCGTTATAAACGCGGACCGGGATCGCTACCAGCAAAAAGCGTATGTGGCCCTTCCAGATTGATCTCATTCAACCTCTCCTCGGGCGGATTATGCCACGAAATTCTTCGTTTTCCACAGATTATATTGAGTGCAGGAGCGCGTTACGCATGGCGCCCGCACTTTGCCAGCGCTGTGCAGCATCCTTTGCAAGCGCGCGATCGATGATTTCGCACACCGGCTGCGGGATGTGAGGGGCGCGCTGTCGCAGTGGGACCGCGGGTTGTTCGAAGATGGCGCGAATGGTGTCGTTGACGCTGCTGTTCTTGCTTAAGTCGAGCGCCAGTGAGCCTGTTAACAAGCTGTAAGCCGTCATGCCGACTGCGTAAATATCTGACTGCGGCTTGACGTCGCGAAAGTTTCGAAGCTGCTCCGGTGGCATGTACGCCAGCGTACCAGCCATCTCGCCCGCCATCGTGACGCCACTCATGCCCGAATGAGTAAAGCTTTTCGCGAGACCAAAGTCGGTCAACTTCGCGAGGAGGTTTGGTGAATCACCGGCGACGAGGATGTTCTGGTCCTTAAAGTCACGATGAATGTAGCCCTGCGCGTGTGCAAACGAGAGTGCGTCGAGCGCCTGCGAGATGATCGAAATGCCGTCCTCATAAGAAAGCCGGCCGCCGCTGGTCTCTGCGAGCTTCGAGGCGTCGGCGCCGCTAACGTATTCAGTGACGAGGTAGACGACGCCGTTATGAGTTCCGCGATCGATAAACTCGACGATGTTCTGATGTTTCAAGGTCGCGGCAACATCGATCTCACGCATGAAGCGTTTCATTGCTTTATCACTAACGGCAAATTCAGGCAGTAACGTTTTAATCGCAACTGCACGTCCGGTGCTTTCTTCGCGCCCAAGCATCACGCAACCCATGCCGCCGCGTCCCAACAGCCTCACCGTCTCGTAACCAGGAATCGCCTGCGGCGAACGCTTCAACTCGATGCGACAGTCTTCACAAAGAAAAGTCAGGTGCTCGTCAGGCGCTGATGCCTGAGCCTGCTCGCGCCGGCCGCAGTTAACACACTCGACCATCACGAGCACCGGCCGCGCCGGCACGGCAGCATCCTGAGTCGTCTCAGAAAGGTTACTCGACTCGGTTGTGACTTCGACGAGGAGAATCGTTTCACCACACTGGATCCGGTCGCCATTGTTAAGAAACGCATTCTGCACGCGATGGCCGTTGAGAAAAGTTCCGTTCGTCGAGCCGAGATCTCGCAAGTGTGAATGCGGCGGATTCATCTCGAGCAGGCAATGATGACGCGAGAAGAAGCGATCGTCGGGTAGACAGAGGTGAGCCTCGGGACTGCGGCCAATCAGGAAAGTGTCGTGCTGAGTGAACGAAAAGATGCGGCCTTTGTAAGGGCCGGCTGTGACTTTCAGGTTAACTTGCATGGGGATTAGCGATTGATCATGAGATCGTCAAACGCTACTTCGTAAACGTCGCTGGTGTAGAACCCGGCACGGCCGCGCCGGTAGTTTTCCGTGTCGTTAACACGAGTCAGAAACTGGCCATTCGCGTAGAACGACAAGTCAGTGCCGCGAATGCGCACTTCCAAAAGATTCGGCGCGCTGCCTGATCGGATCGCAGTCGACTTTGTTCTCGTGACGACTGATGACTGGGCGCCGTCCTTGTGCTTGATAACCTCATACTCCGGCTCGTCTGACGGATAAATCAGCAACGCATAATCTTGAAGCTGCTTTGCCTTTGACTGCGCGCAATGGACCATCAATCCGAACCCTGCTGACGGCACATCGCCCTCAACGCTGCGAGCAGTAACTTTCACCGTCGCATTTTCAGTATTGTAGTCGTCCGAAGGCGCGTACATCACGACGAAGGTCTTTTCGCGCGAGTTCATGTGATACTCGCCGTCGTCGTACCAGATGCGCCCATACTGCGAATCGCCGGTGCCCCATTTTTTATCGCTAAAGTTGTCGACCGTCGAGTTCGGAATCGTGGCATTCGCGTTTACGTTTGTGTTCGGAACGTTCGCGTTAACCGTGACGTTGCTGTTGCGATTCTCGTTGCGAGTGTTGGCGTTCCGGTTGTTTGTATTGTTTGACCCCAGACTCGCCAGTGCGATGAGCATCACGCCGACGCCGACGCCGATCACGACTACTGCTGCAAGCCCGCCGAGTATCCACCAGATCGCGTTGGATTTTTTGCGTGGTGGCGTAGCTGCGGGTGCCGGTGTCCACTGGGGCGGTGGTGGCGGCTGTGGTGTTGTCGGTCTCGGAGTGACGACCTGCGGCTGTGGGCGATAAATCTCGGTCGGTGGAGGTTCGGACGTGTCTCGCGCCGCTGGGTATCTGATCGTTGCATTTGGATCGGGCGCGTCGGCGGTTAGCGGAGTCCCGTCCTCCAAACAAAAGTTCAGGGAGAGATCGGTGTACGTGCGATTACAAGTGGGGCAGCGCTTCATCGTCGCAAATAAAAGCAGTCGGAAAGATTATCGGAAAGGTGGCGCGCGCTCAAGCTCGAATAGGCTTTCCACAACGCCCGCAGAACTTTGTTCCGGCAGGATAACTGCTGCTGCATCCGCCACAGAACACTTCGACCGGCTTCGGCGTGCGCCAGTCGAGCGACGCCATCCCAATCGGAATCCCGCAGCGTCCGCAAAACTTCGTGCCCGCCGGATAATCGTGCCGGCAACGCGGGCATATGACTCCACTCGATGTCGCGGGTGAAAGTTGCACATCAGCAGAGACTGGTTGAAAAGTCGTATTGCCACAGCGTCCGCAGAACTTCACGCCCTCCGCAAAACGCGAGTGGCATTGGGTGCACACCACGACAGACAAAGTCGTCGAATTTACTCCGTGTTTGCTGTCGAGACTACCACCGCGCGACGGCGTCAACTGATTGCTCGATACGCCGATCTTCAGCTGTGCTTCGATGATCTGTTCCGCAATGTCGCTGCGGATCTCGATCACGCGCTCATCATCGGGCTCACCCGCTCGTGAAACGCGCAGCACATGTTGTCCCGGTGCAAGCGACGTCAGAATCACGCGCCCCGAACGTCCAACACTTCCGTAGCGCTCATCGTCGACGTAGACCTCGGCGCCAGAAGGCGCCATGACGACGAGCCGCGAGTCTTTTCGTTTTATTGTTTCGGAATTCGCAGAGACGGCATTTGCCAACGTCTCAAACCACTCACTCGCACTCGCCGGTCGATCATTAACATCCTTCGCCAGCGCCTTCATGATCGACGCTTCCAGCTCGGCGCTGATATCCGATCGCAGGCTCGATAGCGCTGGTGGCAGTTGCGTCAACTTCTGCGCGATCAGTTGGGTGATGTTGCCGGTGAATGGCGGCCTTCCGCCGAGCATGTGATAGGCAATAGTGCCGAGCGCGTAAATGTCGGCACGCGCATCGAGCTGGTGCTCGGGTTGCATCTGTTCGGGAGCCATGTATTCCGGAGTGCCGATAATTCCTCGCGATTCCGGGCCATTGGCCGAAGTTATGTCGGAACGATCTGCGTTGACGATCTTTGCGAGTCCGAAGTCACCGACTTTCACAAAGCCGTCTTCACCGCCGGTCTTACGCTTCTGTTGCATCAGAAAAATGTTTGCCGGTTTCAGATCGCGGTGGAGAATTCCGGCATCGTGAGCGGCTTCGACGCCGGCAACCACCTGCTGCATGATGGTCGCCGCTCTTTGCGGACTCACGGTGCCTTCGCGTCGCAGCAGGTGATAGAGAGTTTCACCTTCGACGTATTCCATCACCAGGAAGAACACGCCGTCAGCACTCTTGCCGAAGTCGGTGACGTCAACAACATTGGGATGACGAATAGACGCAGCGGCGCGCGCTTCACGCTCGAAGCGAGCGATGGCTTCGCCTTCCTGTAGATCTTCGTCGTTGAGGATGTCAGGCCGAACGGTCTTGACTGCGACCTGGCGCGTGAGCAGGTTTTGATCGCGTGCGAGATAGACCTGGCCCATCGCGCCACGTCCGAGACGTTTCTCGAGGAGGTATCTTGCGGCGAGCAGCCGCGCTCCGGGCAGTGTGTGTTTAGTGGCTACTTGATCTTCCGGACAGGCCTCCACGCTGTCTTCGTAGCAAACTTCACAACGTGGACATTCGCGCATTTGCTTTTGTCCCTAAGCTGTCGCGAGATCGACACAACACGCGGCGCAGCGCGTCGCATCCAGCGGTATCGCGCTTAGACAACGTGGACAATCCTTCGTGTTCGGCGGCGGTGGTGGAGCAGCACGCAGGCGATTGATGGCTTTAATCAACAAAAATATCACCAGCGCGATGATCAGAAAGTTGACGATGTCGTTAATCAGCTGGCCGTAAGCAATAACCGGCAAGCCTTTCGCTTTTGCGTCGGCGACTGAGATTGGCCCGCGGCCTGAAAGGTCGAGAAAGAGGCTGGAGAAATCAGCCTTGCCGAGCGCCATTCCGATCGGCGGCATGATGATGCCTTCCACGAGCGTCGTGACAATCTTTCCGAAGGCTGCGCCGATGATGACTGCAACTGCCAGGTCGATCACGTTTCCCCGAGCGATGAACTCTTTGAATTCTCTCCACATGGTTGTGTTCTCCTGTTGTTAATCAGTAACAGTTCTTCGCTGCTTTGAAACCGGCTTTTTCTGCTTCCGCTGTTGTCTTGAAGGTTATCTTGTTCGCTTCGGTGATCTCCTTTGCCGGCCGGCAGCCGTTCGGATAGTAAGTTTTGGATTGCTTGTCGGCGATGATCTCAGCTGGCTCCGTGGTTTCTGTTGAGGCGGCGGCTCCCGCAAGTGAATCCTGCTCTTCTTTAACTTGCCTTCGATCTGCGACGAGATCGTCTGCGCCGGTATCGAGCAGTCGGAAGCTTGGTCCATTAGCAACCGTCGTCACGATCAACTGAAAGTCAGCGCAGCGCAGCTGCTGTCCCCTGGATTTCCACGACGACCAGTTTCCATCGACCTGTAGCGATTGTGAGATCAGCTTTATAAACTCTTCTGCCGTGTGGGCCTTGAAATTCTCGTCGTAACCGATCCAAATGGAAGTGAGTTTCTCGTCGACGAGGTCGAGCGAGACGCTTCGCACGCCTTCAAACTTCGTCTTATCGATAGTCTCGTCGAAATACGGATTGATCGTCGTCTTTGCCACACCAAACGGATCAGCGGGTCCAAACTTTGTTTGCGGAACTCGTGCCTTGATCTGTTCTTTCGTCATGCCGAGACGAAAGCCAAGCAGCTCGGGCGCCGCCGGCAGGTCACTCATTTTCTTCGTGCACTGCGCAGAGACAGACTGAGGCAACAGGAGGAGCAGGAGTGGGAACAAGATGGTTCGAATCATGCGTGAGATTATACTTAACGCTGGACCAGTGAGCGAATTATCCCCTCGAGGATGGCCGGCTCAAAGGGCGTTGAGACATACTCATTGCATCCGGCCGCGAGTGCCTGCTCGCGAAACTGATCTGCACCGTAGGCAGAGACAGCGAGGATCGGCACTGAGTCATGCGACTTCCTGATGCGGCGCGTAGCAGAGAGCCCGTCGAGCCCGGGCATCTGCATGTCCATAATAATCAGATCTGGTGACTGAGTGTCGGCCTGGTCAACGGCCTCGAGTCCATTCTGTGCTTCGATGACGCGAAACCCTCTCCGCTCCAGCCACGTGCGCAGCATCAGACGAGTATCGTCAAAATCGTCAACAACGAGGATCGTGCGTAGTCCTGTGGTCACGTGCTGATACAAAGCCTGACCGACACTTGGAGGCGATTATCGACGACGGCGCCTTAGTTTTATTGCCAGCAATCCAGCGCCAAGCAATCCTAAGGTCGCGGGCTCAGGAACTTCCGCAGTACTGGGCTGGAAATTATAGCCGATTGACCGCGAGAGGCCGTTATTGATGAAAGTAGCAAAGGCGATTCCCGATCCGTTTAGCGTAATGTCAAACACCTGCTGGCAGCGGCGGTCAAGAGCCGGATCGCTGGCGCAGGGAATAAATCCCACCAAATTGCCTTGCATCGTAAATGGTACTTGAACTACATCGAATTCCATGTAGCCCGGCGGCAGCACGGCCGTTCCAGTGAAATTCAGCGTGCCCTCAAAAAAGACCTTAGTGAAAGTCACACCGTTGATAGTGACTGTTCCGCCCTGACCGAAGAAAAGTGCAACGTTCAACTTAGCAGCGGCGAATCCGCCGCCAACGTTGATAGTCGACCCGGCGACACAGGGTAAAGGTGAACACGTTCCGAATGATGAATTTCCAGCGGCGTGAGCCGCAGCAGCTTGAATTGAAATGTTTGGGCCAGTGGCAAAGAGGTTGGCGAAGTCAAAGCCAGTACCGACACCTCCGGACGTTAGCGTGAATGTATCAGCTTTTGCCGCAGTGAAGACAAATAAGCAAACAACTACACAGAGTAGTGGACGAAGCATAAGAAACTCCTCTCGAAGAATCTGGGCTCAGGGGAGATGGGAGTACGGGTGCGGGGAAGTCTACGCGTTCTGACGCGGCTTGGTCAAGAAAATTTGACGGTTTCTCCGCGGCCCTGCTAACGAATATTTCGCAAGCGAGTGTTGCGGTTACCGGCTTCTCATCTTCATTCTCCGCCGGGCGAGGCTGCCTAGTCCTGCCAACGCGGAGCCTAGTAACAAGATTGATGATGGTTCAGGTACGGGATTCGTCGATATTCCAACGTCGCTGCCTTCGGTCCCGGCGGCCAGTGGCACATTCAGGAACCTAATGAAGATGGCATTGCAGATCTGTTCCTCTGTAAATGCGCTGAATGGCAGTCCTGTAACTATGAATGAGGTGCTCTCGCCCGGTGCCAGCCCAAAGTCGAGATTCCCAGTTGTGAAAAAGGCGGAGCCGGCCAGGAACGAAAAATCCAACACCGCACCGGGGAATCCCGGTACGGGACCCACGTTGAAATCCTTGAAGCCGAAATTGGCTGGCGGGTTCGGTATCGGAATCTGAAATCCATCGAAATCATTGATTCCCGAAAGACTCCCACTTCCGAGCGGCGGCAAATCGAAGGCGATGCCGGTGATAGTCGAGGTCGATCCGGGTTGCGTGATCTGCGACGTATTCGTGATGGTAAAGGTAAGTGTATTAAAGAGAACTGTCGCACTTCGCGGGGTGAACTCACAGACCATTGTTGCCGTAGAAAACTGGCCGGAACTGATCCCCACAATCGTGATGGTATCAGCGCGCACCGTTGCGCCTGCGGCGAACACCAATAGGGCGGCGAGTGAAAAAACCAGTGTCTTGAATCGCATGATCCAACACTCTCCTCGATGCTCGTAATGTGTGCCGAGGATACTAGGAGCCGAGCGTGTTTGGATCAATCACTATTTTAGAATGTGACAGAATTTCTACAGAAAACGCCGCATTTGAGGCAAAGCCCAAGTGAGGCTATTTGCAATTGTTGTTAAAGCG
>Ga0126311_10000602_pt1 | contig 16777 bp, 12 predicted proteins | sample Plot61_FD_92539 | JGI IMG/M metagenome (GOLD analysis project Ga0126311, IMG submission 92539) | Serpentine soil microbial communities from UC McLaughlin Reserve, CA, USA - Plot61 | ecosystem: Environmental > Terrestrial > Soil > Grasslands | place: USA: UC McLaughlin Reserve, Lake County... | reverse complement strand
GGAGTCCTGGCCGCCCATCCCCTGGCCGCCTCCGGCCTGCCGGGCGCCGTCCGTCTTGCCCGTGAAGAACGCCAGGTCCTGGCGCAGGTACCCGCGGGGCACCGTGCCTTCGACCAGAGGCCGAGAGGAGCGGCCGTCTTCGAAGAAAGTACTGGGCTCAAGCGGCTCGTACTTCGGCTGATCGTGCATGTCCTGTCGGCACGCGCCGGCGAGGGCAGCCAGGAAGACGAGCCCGGCGAGTTTCAAGCCTCCGTAGATACCCTTCGAGCTATACCTCGACATCGGTCACCTCCCGCGCGTCGAGGCTGTTGAGGAAAGCGCGCGTCTCTTCGAGATTGAACTTTGGATCCCGCGCCTCGATCACGAGAAAGAAATGGTTGCGGCTGGCGAGGTCGAAGTTCGGAGTGTTAAAGACCGGGTGGTACGGCTGCGGGAGCCCGTTGAGCGCCAGCATTCCGAATACGGCCGTGAGGGCCGCGACCAGTATGGTCATCTCGAATGTCACGGGGATGAACGACGGCCAGCTGTGGAACGGGCGGCCACCCACGTTGAGCGGGTAGTAGATCACGGACGCCCAGTACTGCAAGCCGTACCCGATGACCGCGCCGACTATGCCTCCGATCAAGACGAGCAAGGGGAGCTTCGTGTGCCGGAAGCCAATGGCCTCCGTCAGCTCCTCTATCGGGAAGGGGCTGAAGGCGTCCATCCTCCTGTACCCTTCCTCGTAGGCGCTTCGGGCCGCGGAGACTACGGCAGTCGGGGTGTCGAATTCGGCTATCACGCCGTAAAGAGTCGACCTTGGTGTCTTCATCTCTATGCCTCTTTAGCCTCGGCCTCGTTTACTTCCGCCTGCGGAAGTATCGTCCTCATCTCGAAGATCGAGATCATCGGCAGGAACCTTATGAACAAGAACAGGAGCGAAAGGAACAGGCCTATCGTCCCGATGAACATCGACCAGTCCCAGAACGTCCCGGAGTACATGCCCCAGGACGAGGGGAGGAAGTCGCGGTGCAGGCTCGTGACGATGATGACGTAGCGCTCGAGCCACATGCCGATATTGACGATGATCGAGATGACGAAGAGAACCGGCACGCTGTGGCGTACCCGGCGGGACCAGAGGAACTGCGGCGTGATCACGTTGCACAGGATCAGAGTCCAGTACATGTACCAGTAAGGCCCGGTCATCCGGTTCTTGATCATGTACTCTTCGTACGTGTTCGAGCTGTACCACGCCATGAAGGCTTCCATCATGTAGCCGTACGCGACTATCAGTCCGGTGGCGAGCATGATCTTGGCCATGTTGCGCAGGTGCCTGAGCGTGATGAAGTCTTCGAGGCCGTAGAATTTCCTGAGAGGGATCGCGAGCGTCATAACCATCGCGAAGCCGGAATAGATGGCCCCGGCCACGAAATAAGGGGGGAATATCGTCGCGTGCCACCCCGGCAGTACCGCCACCGCGAAGTCGAAGCTGACCACCGTGTGCACGGAGACCACGAGCGGCGTAGCGAGCCCCGCCAGCAGCAGGTAGGTCGTCTCGTAGCGGTGCCAGTGCCGCGCCGAGCCCCTCCACCCCATCGCGAGCAACCCGTATATCTTCTTCGCCGCGCGCTTCCTCGCCCGATCCCGGAGGGTCGCGAAGTCCGGGATCAGCCCGATGTACCAGAACAGCAAAGAGACCGTCGCGTATGTCGAGACCGCGAACACGTCCCAGATCAAGGGGCTGCGGAACTGCGGCATCAACTGCATCGTGTTCGGATACGGGAAGAGCCAGTAGGCCAGCCACGGCCTGCCCGTGTGCAGCAGCGGGTAGAGGCCCGCGCAGGCGACCGCAAACAGCGTCATCGCCTCCGCGAACCTGTTGATCGAGGTCCGCCACTCCTGCCGCAGCAAGAGCAGGATGGCCGAGATCAACGTGCCGGCGTGGCCGATGCCGATCCACCAGACGAAGTTCAAGATGTCGAAGCCCCACCCTACCGGAATGTTGATGCCCCATATGCCGACGCCTTTGATGACCAGATAGCCGATCGTGTACATCATCATCATCATGACCATGAAGGAGAGCCCGAAGCCGATGAACCAGCCGAGCGGCGTGCGGCGCGAGAGCGCTATGGACGCGATCTTGTCGGTGACCGAAGAAAACGTGTGGCCCGGCCCGATCACGGGCGGCCTCGTCAGCTCCGTTACGCGCACGTCCTCGTGCGGGTGGTCTTGCGGGAGCGAATCTTTGTACATAACGCTAAGCCTCCTCCAGTTCGGGGTTGGGGTTGCGCACGTCACTCAGATAGGTCGTGCGCGGCTGCGTGTTCAGCTCGTCGAGCATCGCGTAGTTTCGCTTATCGCGCTTGAGCCGGGACACCCGGCTGTTGGGATCGTTCATGTTACCGAATACGATTGCGTCCGCGGGACAGGCGGCGGCGCAGGCGGTCACGACTTCGCCGTCGCGGATCCCCCTGTCCTCCTTCTGCGCTTCGATCCTCGCCTTGCTGATTCGCTGAACGCAGTAGGTGCACTTCTCCATAACGCCCCGGCTGCGGACCGTGACGTCGGGATTTCGCATCATCTTGAACGTCGGAGTGTCCCAGTCCTGATAGAGGAAGAAGTTGAACCGGCGGACCTTGTACGGGCAGTTGTTCGAGCAATACCGCGTGCCCACGCACCGGTTGTAAATCATGTCGTTGAGCCCTTCCTCGCTGTGGACCGTGGCCGCGACCGGGCAGACGACCTCGCAGGGTGCCTTCTCGCAATGCATGCAGGGGACCGGCTGGAAATAGGTCTCGGGATTTTCTTCGCCCCCCTGGTAGTAGCTGTCTACCCGAAGCCAGTGCATCTCCCGGCCTCTCGACACCTCCTCTTTGCCCACCACCGGGATATTGTTTTCCGATTGGCAGGCGACCACGCACGCGCTGCACCCGGTGCAGGTGCTGAGATCGATCGTCATCCCCCATTTGTTGTCCTTGTACTCGTACTCGGGATAGAGCGAGAGGTGCGCGAGTCTGTCCGTGTCGGTGTGCTGGTCCTTGCCCTCGCCGCCTCCCTGGCCCAGGAGCTGCGAGACCGTCTGCGACCTTACGATGCTCTCGCGGTTTCCGACGATCTCAGGGTCGATCATGTGGTGCATCTGCGTGACGGCGAGCAGCATCGTCTCCCCGGTCTTGCTTACCTTGAGGCCGGAGCCGAACCAGGGAGCGTTGGAGGTCCGGAGCAGGTATGCGTTGAAGCCCGTCCCGGTTCCCACGCGCCCGGCATTCTTCCTCCCGTACCCGAGATAGACCGTCAGTGTGTCGTCCGGGTGGCCCGGCATGACCCAGACCGGCGCGACGACTTTGCGGCCGTTATAATCCAGCTCGACACGGTCGGAATATATCTCCCCCGACTTTTTGCCGATCCTCGATTCGACCCCGAGGCGGCGGGCCGTCTCAGGGCTGACCATCGCCGCGTTGTCCCAGGTCAGCTTGGTCAGGGGCTTCGGCAGCTCCTGGAGCCACCCGTTGTTGGCGAATCTCCCGTCGTAAACGGTCGGGTCGGGCCTGAAGACAATCTCCAGATCGCCGCCCCCCTGCGCGGGCTGAAAATTTTCGAACACCTGCGAGGCGCTGACCGAAACGGCCCTCGCCGGAAGCTGCGTGTCGGCGATCAGGCCGTCGTGCAAGATCTTGCGCCAGAACTTCTCGAAATCCGCCTGCGCGCCGGAAGGGGGCGCGGGGGAGGCTTCATTCGCCGGTCGAGCGCCAGTCTCTGCCAGGGGCGCGCTTGCGTTCGAGCCGGCCCCGCCGGCCGATGTCACCAAACCGGCTGCCAGAGCCTCATTCGACGCTTGATTCGACGCTTGATTCGACGCTTGATTCGGGGCGGGCCTCACGACCGGCGCGGGCCGCCACGATCCTCCCTGCACCGCGCCCATCTGGCTTCTCCAATAATCCCGCACGATATCGTGACTCGTCTGTTCGGGCCTGTCGGAGAAGGCCGCGAGCATCTCGTGCGCCGTCCTGCCAAAATAGAGCGGCGCGATCAACGGCTGGATGATCGACACCGTGCCGTCGAAAGACCTCACGTCGCTCCAGGATTCCAGGAAGTGCGCCTGCGGAATGTGCCACTGGCAGAGCTCCGCCGTTTCGTCCTTGTACAGACCCATGTGAACCCTGAGCTTGACCTTACTCAGTAGCTCCAACCCGAAGTTCAAATCGGCCGGGGCGCTGTAGACGGGATTGCTGCCTATTATAATGAGCAGGTCTACCTGGCCAGTATTGATGTCGTTGACCAGTTCGCCGAGTGAAGCGATGTCATCTACCGGGTTGGCTTCGACCGGTTCGGTATAGACGACCGTTTTACCGACATTGCCGAGCGCCTGATTCATGGCGTGGGCCAGGGCATGGACGACGGGCGGCTGGAACTCGCCCGCGACGACGAGGCTCGCGCCCCTGTGCCCTTGCAGGTCCCTGGCTATGGCGGGGATCCAGTCGGACGGCGCTCCATCGACTGAGCCTGCGCGGGCCCCCTGAACTCCGAGGGCCGCGGCCATCGCGCGGGTGAAGGGTTCGATCTGACTCGGGCGCAGAGGGATCTTGTGATCGGCCTTCGCCCCCGTAAGGGTGGGCGTGCTCTCGACCGAATAGAGGCGATTCATGCCCTTCCCGCTCGCTTCCCCGGCTTCGCCGTTCACGCGGCGGCGCGAGGCGAAGTCGCGCGTGTAGACGAGGCTCGCGGGGCCGCAATTCAGGAAGTCGGAATCGAGCGAGAGGACCACGTCGGCCTTGTCGAATTTATAAATCGTGTTCACGTACTGGCCGAAGGCCGCGCGCCCGCCTTCTCTCGCGCCGGAGCGACCGGCGGGGTCATACTGGTGCCATTTAGCCGAAGGGAACGTCGCGAAGATATTCCTCATCTGGTTTGCCAGGGTCGGAGAGGTCAGGGTCTCAGTCAGTATTCTCAAGCCCGACCCTCCAAGCGCCCGCTGGGCCGATAGCGCCGGCCGGATCGCTCCAAGGAACGCGGACCAGGGCTGAATGTCTCCGAGGTAGGTCAGCGTTTGCGACCTGTCCGGGTCGTACAGGGAGAGGATGGCAGCTTGCGCGAAGTGGTCCGTGGCGCCGAAGCTCGCCGGGTGGTCCGGGTTCCCTTCGATCTTCGTCGGGCGGCCTTCGTGATTCTCGACCAGGAGGCCCGTGCCGATGCCATCCAGAGGCATGGCCGTCGCGTAAAAAAGAGGCTTGCCCGGCACCAGTTCTTCGGGCTGCCTGACGTAAGGAGTGATGATCTCGGTAGGCTGCCGGGTGCAGGCGGTCAGGCCGGCGAGGGCCAGCGACGCGCCCATCAGTTTCAGGAATCTTCGCCTCCCCAGGGGGTCGGTGAACTCCGACGCCTGCTGCGGAAACTCGCGGTGCAGCAGCTCCTGAAAAGCATCTGTGTCGGCCAGTTCTTCGAGGCTGCGCCAGAACTCTTTACCGCTCGAAGCGTTCAGGCGCGAACTGATCGAAGTGAGGTCGTTTCCTTTATTCATCCGATTGTCCTTTAACTACCGATGGCATGTATTGCAACTCGTAAGATGGGCGGTTGACGGTATGCTGTACTCTCTCTTCAACTGCTCTCCCTGCGCGGCCTGATCCGGCCCCGGTTCCCACGCCATATTGAAGACCTGATCTTTGGGCCTCAGGAATTTCTCGGGCGCGCGGTGGCATTCGAGGCACCACTCCATCTGGAGCGAGCCCACCTGATAGACCAGCGGCATCAGGTCCACCCGGCCGTGACACGACGAGCACCCGACGCCCTTGTTCACGTGGATGCTGTGATCGAAGTAGACGTAGTCGGGCAGGTCATGAACTCGGGTCCATTCGATAGGCTTGCCCGTCCTCCAGCTCTCGCGCACGGGCTCCAGGTACGGGCTGTTTGCGAAGATCTGCGAGTGGCAATTCATGCACGTCTTGGTCGGAGGAATTCCGGCGAAGGCCGCTTCCTCGACCGAGGTATGGCAATAGCGGCAATCGATTCCTTCGTCGCCGACGTGATGCTTGTGGCTGAATTGGACGGGCTGTTCGCGCGGAAAGAATGCCTGGGTATTATACGAAGATCTGTTGATGCCATCCCCGATCAGGAAGACCGTCCCTATGATGAAAACCGCGCCGAAGATGGTCGCCTTGGCTATGAAATTCGTGCTGCGATGGAAGATCTGCGTCATTGGTCTCCTCATCCCCAACAAGTACTATGAAAGCAAGTCGAGCTAATGCCCGCTCTTATTGCAGCTTTCAGTCCACTCTTTTACTTTCCCGGTAATAAATTCGCAGTGCCTGAGCACCTCTGCCAGCGGTGAGCCTTGGCCTGAGCCAGAAGAGTCCTTGAATTGAATCCTCGGACCTGTCATTCGGTTTTGTCGAGCAGCCCTCTTAATCGTCGAGCGAAAATTAATTTCCGTCCCCGGTTCTACGCCTCGATAGCCCACAATATTGTTTTAACCATAGGCGCCTGCCCAGGCAAACCGGCAACGGAAGCTCACCCGCACTTCAAGCAAAACAGAGTATAATACGACTCGAAATTAAAAAGGGCAAATCGGATTTGAGAAATCAGTCTTCAGAGCCTCATTTGCGCTGCGGCAGGCATAAATGTCCCTGTAACGGGCGCATTTTGTGCAATCACCATATTGCGAGAATCGCGAGCGATGTGTATACTTGGAATTCGTTTTGACAACTGAAGAGCTTCTTGCCGCTATGGTGTAAGTGGTTAACACGCCGCCCTCTCAAGGCGGAGAGTACGGGTTCGAGTCCCGTTAGCGGTACTTTCAAAATCAATCAATTAAAACCAGCCTGGAGGTGAAAGCTTCCAGGCTGGTGATTTTTTGGCTGGTGATTTTTTGGCTGGTGATTTTTTGGTGACTTCGATTGAGGTTTCGAACCTTCATGTCGAGTAGCCGCAGGTCCTTGCGAGCAACTCAATTTTCGTGCAGATGCAGCCGTTCGGGGGTATCGTATTCTCGTGGCGGAGATTCAGCCCCTGCGATTTCCATACCTCCGAGGCATAAAGAGTGCCGCTCCGCCCGCGCCCGGTAACAAGTAACCTTCTTCGTTCCATACACGCCAGTCTTAATTATAATGCCAGACCTGGCGCCGCGCCCGAGCCCGTGGTCGGGCGGACTCTCAGCTAATACATCGGGGAGGGTTCAGTTCTCTCTCCTGCAACGCGCGACGAGATCTGCCGCCGACTCGATCAGGTCGTGAAGCCTGACCGGCTTGGGGAGGTGCAGATGATACCCCTCATTCAGGACATGCAGGCGATCCTCATTGCTTGCGTACGCGGTCAAGGCGATGGCGGGAATCTTCGATTCTTTCTTTGATTCCGACGCCCTCAGCTTTCTGATCAGGTCCACGCCGTCTTCGCCCGGCATCGCTATGTCCGCGATGAGCAGGTCAGGAGGTCTCTTGCCCTCGTCCCCATCCGTCTGATCGAGCAGGAGGGAGAGAGCGGTAGGCACGTCCCCGGCCGTCGCCACCCGAGCGCCCTCATTCTCCAGCACGAGGGCCAGCAATTCCTGCGCGTCCGGCTCGTCGTCTACAACGACTATCGAGAGCCCATTCAGTCTTCCCCGGGACTCGTGCTCGCGAGTGACTTCTTCGCGCTGGAATGCGTCCGCTTCCGGGCTCGCCACGTAGTCGGCGGGCAGAGCGGGCAAACTCAATTGAAAGGACGTGCCCCGGTTTTCGCCCGGGCTCTCCGCGCGTATTACGCCCCCGTGCATCTCGACGAGGTGGCCGACGATGGCCAGCCCGAGGCCGAGCCCGCCGAATTTTCGCGTGCTCGACGTTTCCGCCTGACGGAAATTTTCGAAGATGTGCGGCAAGAACTCGGAAGAGATCCCGACGCCCGTGTCGCTCACCGTTATCCGCACGCCTTCTTCATCTTTGTCCAGGGCGACGATGATCTCTCCCCCATCCGGAGTGAACTTGACGGCGTTCGACAGAAGGTTCCCGATGATCTGCTGCAACCTGTTCACGTCACCCATGACCAGCCCGGCATTCGAGGCGATCGATCTCGTGAGTTTTAACGACCGGGCCTGGGCCGCGGGAAGGATAGTCTCGATCGCGGCGTTGAGGACCGGCCTGAGATCGAGGGGCTTCAAGTCCAGAGTTATCTTGCCCGTCATCACTCGGGAGACATCGAGAATATCGTTTACGATCCGAGCCTGCGCCAGGGCGTTCCGCTCGATTACGCTCAAAGCCTGAGCCCCGATTGAGTTGTCCACACCGTATTGCCGCAGCAGGGCGACCCACCCGATGATGGCATTGAGCGGGGTCCGAAGCTCGTGAGATACGGTGGCGAGAAATACATCCTTGCCGCGATTGGCATCTTCGGCGGCGGCGCGGGCCGCTTGCTCCCTCTCAAGCAGCTCGCCCTTCAACCTGTTTGCGGCCTCTAGCTCCGAGGTTCGTTCAGCCACTCTTCTTTCAAGGTCTTCGTTCAGTTCTCGCACCGCCGCCTCGGCCTGCTTGCGCTCGGTTATGTCGCGGAACATCCACCGCAGGTCGGTGCCGCCTCCGCCCGGCAATTTGAAGGCCGTAACATTGATCGCGGCCTCGAACGAACTGCCCTTGTGAGTCGTCATTCGATATTCGAGCTCGCGGACCTGGCCGGGGATTTGCTCGGCCGCCTTCGCGAGTTGAGACCTGAAGTCATTCCGCTGGTCCTTGCTGATCTGACTGGGTAGCGGTTTTCCTATCAGATACCTGAATGACCTCTCCAGCATCGAGCAGGCCGCGCGATTCACTTCCCTGATTATTCCGTACTGGTCGGTGACGAGGTAGCCGTCCGGGGCGAACTCGAATAGCTCCTGATAGCGCCTGCGCTCTACTTCCACCAGCTCGCGGGCCTCTTGCAGCTCCTCGTTTTGCTGCCTCATCTCCTCATCGGCTATGTTTAACTCTTCGAGCGTGGTATTTAGTTGTTCGAGCGCCTCTTCGAGGGTGGCGCGTTCATTCATCTGCGTCTCGTCCGCAGGCGCGCGGAGTTTATTTAATTGAGACCGCGCCTCCTTGATCTGACGAGACAGCTTTTCTTGACCCATACGATTGCCTTTTATTCTTACATTGATGGGGCGGCCGAGGAGTCCTCGGCGTGGCTGCCGTCCTCGATCAGCAATATCGCCCCCAGGATCTGTTCGGGTTTACCTATGAGCGGCGTGGTCGTCACCTGGATATTGATCCTCTTGCCCCGGCGGTTCGTTGCCTCCAGGGTCAGCCTCTTCAGATCGCTTTCCCTGGCGAGGCAGGCCTTGACAGGCTGCTTCAACTCCTCTACCGGCAATCCTATATCGAGGTTCAAGAGGTGCTGCCCGAGCGCCTCGTCGGCTCTGAGTCCCCACAGGTCTTCGGCCTTATGGTTCCAGCTCGTCACGTGCATCTCATTATCGATGACTATGGCCGCCAGGTTGATGCCTCTGAGGACGGCTTCGAGAAATGCGTTGGTCCGATTCAGCTCCTTCGTCCGATCCGTGAGCTCGCCGTTTATAGTCTCAAGCTCTTGATTGGTCGATTGCAGCTCCTCGTTGATCGTCTCAAGCTCTTCGTTCGAGGACTGTAACTCTTCGTTGGTAGTCTCAAGCTCTTCATTAGTCGATTGGAGCTCTTCGTTGGTAGTCTCAAGCTCTTCGTTGGTCGATTGGAGCTCTTCGTAAGCCGAGTCCATCTCTTGCTTTGATCGTTCGATCTCGCGCTGGAGCTCTCCGATGCTCGACTTGTCGTCGTACGATATGCTGACGCCGACGAGATTGCCGTTGCCCGAGATTAGAGGGACGAATTGCACGTCGAGCACGCGCAGCCCGCCGGAGGCCGAAATCCACTCGACGTTTTTCACCGCTATCGAACGCCGCCCCGCGTAGACCTGCCCGATCCGCGAGCGCAATTCGACGGGAATATATGACATCTCCAGGTTTTGGAGCGGGGTGCCCATCTCCTTGCTCGTCAGCCCGAACATGGCTCGCGCGAGCTGATTGGCGAATGCCAGGCTTCCGGTTACGTCGACGATCACCTGTGCCGCCGGTCCGGCCTCATAGGCCAGCTCCCGTAACCTGCCGCCGTCAGCCCCGTGATTCGTACGCTCGCCGGTTTTAGCCCTGGATCTAATTGCCTGCCGGTCGCCTGCTAACGATGACTGCGGGCTCTTTAAAAATACCCTCTTCTTCATGTCGGCCGGCGTGAATAGGTTCGGGTGAGTCAGGAGCATCTCGGATTTTCCGAGAAAGAGGAATCCATTAGGATTAAGGGAGAAATAGAAGTTCGCCAGTATTCTCCCCTGCGCGGTCGCGTTGAGATACATCAGGGTGTTGCGCCATATCAGCAGGTCGATCCTCGATATGGGCGCATCCTGGATCAGGTCGTTCCTTCCGAAAATGACCGTGCGGCGTAGCTCCTTTTTGAACATGAAGCGGCTGTCGGTCCGGTCGAAATATTTTTCGACCAATTCGGGAGGAAGGTTTGCAATGTCCTTTGAGCTGTAGTTCGCGAGCCTGGCCTGGTTCAAGGCCTCGTCGTCCACGTCGGTTGCGAAGATCTTGACGCGGTCGCGCATCACGTCGGGTCCGAGGGCCTCGGCCATCGCCATGACGGCGGTGTAAGCCTCTTCGCCCGAGGCGCATCCGGCGGACCATATTCTGATCGGCTCGTTCTCTTTCTTCGATCCGATTATCCGAGGAATCACCTCGCCCACTATGTACTCCCAGGATTCCGAATCGCGGAAGAAGTCCGTAACATTGATCAATATCGTATTGAACAGGGAGTAGAACTCGTGTGAATGCACTTCGAGATAGTCGGCGTAATTGTCGAAGCCGCTGATGCCCACGGCAGCCATACGCCGCTCGATTCTTCGCATGAGGCTCGGCCGCTTATATCCCGAGAAATCGAACCCGCGTGTCCGCTTCAGATAATCCAGCAATGCCGAAAATTTGGCCTCGTCATCCGAGCCGCTCATAAATACTCTCCTGAAACATTCCGATAATCAACGCAGCTTTATTTCAATTGCAAAACTCATTGCATAAAAGGGGGCTAATCCGCTGACCGGGGCGGCTCTCCCGCCTCAAGCGCTGAACGAGGGCCGACGGACACCCTCCTGTTGGAATCCGCGCCTTCAACGTCCAAAGGGTGGGAGGTGAGCAGCACGTTACGGATGATGGTGGCCTGCCGCTCGGTTTCCATCGCCTGCAATTCGAACCGTCTCTCCGATCCGAAATGCTCCCGGCCGCCGAGTTTTTCGGCGATTTTTCTCAGAAACGCCGCCTTCTCTTCAAGCGATCTTAGCGCGACCCACATGGCCTGCTCGACAGCCTCCGATTGGCCCGCGATCAGGCTCTCGGTGGAATAGGCATGGCCGACCCGGCACCTGAAACGGAGCAATCCTTCCTCTTCGACCTCTATCAGGACGCCTTTGCAATCCGGGCAGCTAAAGTCAGAGGGACGCCCCAGTTGATTCATTTGTCGCATGGCGGTCATATCCAGTTCAGCGGCGTCAGCTTCTATATCTTTCTTCTCCACAGCGGGATCCTCCTTCGCGACGGCGGCTTGTTCGCGGGCCAGGCGGACAAGAGCGGAAGCAATCTCCGAAACAGGCAAAACGTAATCGACCTCGACGTTTTCGATAGCACTGCGCGGCATCCCGCTATACAAGGCGTCCTCGGGGTCTTGAACGACGGTAGTCCCGCCGCGCACCTTAATGGCCAGCAGCCCGGCCGTCCCATCATCGAGCGTCCCCGATAGGATTACTCCGATCACCCTCGGGCCATACACCCGGGATGCAGATCGGAAGAGGGGATCAACCGAGGGCCGGTTGCGGTTCTCCTTAGCGCCCCGCGTCAGCTTGATGAAATTGGACTTGATGAGCAGATGCTGGTCGGGCGGCGCGACGTAAATCATACCGGGCCTGATCTCTTCTCCATCGGCCGGGTGAAGAGCGGGCAGAACCCCCCGGCGCGAAAGAATGGTGGGAAGAAGGCTGGGAGAGTTGGGGGAGACATGAACCACTACGAAGATCGCGGCGGGCAGATCGGCAGGCAGGTCCGCCACGAGCTTGACGAGCGCATCGATTCCGCCCGCGGAAGCCCCTATCACTATGATGTCATGACCATACATGGAATAAACCTTTGCTTTCCTCCGGCCACCTTCTATGGATTAAAGCCGCTTTTTCGGATGGAAGAAGATAGCCATGACAAGCCGAACACTGCGAGAATGATTGAAGGTTGGTGCTGCTTTACCCCTGATCGAATAATCCCAATTGCCGAACTGCCCCCGGTTAACAAGAGAGCTGCGACATCCGACGCGAGCGTCCACATTTGCTGGCTTCAAAACGACGCAGGAAAATCTTACTCCCATTCGCCTGTTATTACAAAATAAATGCCGGGATAGTCTCGGGAAAGGGGCTCCGGATCATTCACCTGCCGATGGCGATTCCCCACGGGCCATCCCCGGCCTTGATCGTTCCAATAACCGTGTTGCTAGTCGCGTCGATGACCGATACGTCATTCGACAGGCCGTTGGCCGTGTACACCTTCTTTCCGTCCGCGGTTATCGCGATCCCCCACGGCCTCTGCCCCGAGGGGATCGAGGCGAGGACCCTGTTGCTCGCCGCGTCGATGACCGAGACGGTATTGCCGCGCCCGTTGGCGACGTAGAGGCGGCGCCCGTTGCCGGAGACGGCTATCCCCATAGGCTTGTCCTCGCCGCGCCGCAACTGGATCGTCGACACCACGGAATGAGTGCCCGTCTCCACGACCGAGACGGAAGCGCCGTTCTCCGAGGTGACGTAGGCCCGGAGGCCATCGGGAGAGAAGGCAACCGCGCGCGGGCGCGCGCCTACAAGAAAAGTCTTTTTGACGCGGTTCGTCCGCGTGTCGATCACCGACACTATGCTGCTGCTCTCCGAGGTGACGTAGACCCAGCGCCCTTCCGGGCTTATGCCCACGCCTTCGGGCTCCGTTCCGACTACCAGGGTGGCGATAACCTTGTTCGCCCGCAGGTCGGTGACGGAGGCCGTGCCCGCGTCCTCGTTCGAGATGTATAGCCGCGTGCCGTCCCTGCTTACGGCGAACTGCTCGGGGTCCGAGCCCACGTCATACCTCTTGACGATCTTTCCGCTCCCGGTATCGACCACGGCAATTGAGTCCTTTTCGCCGTTCCGCGCGTTCGAGGGGTAAGTGAGCGCGACGTAGAGCCTGCGGCCGTCAGGGCTGAGCCTGATGCCGCGCGGCCTTGCCCCCACAGGTATAGTCGAAACGACCCGGTCCGTCCCCGTATCGATGACAGTGATCGTGCCTTCGCGCTCGTTGCTCACGTAAACGACCGGCGCGCGCCGCTGATTCGCGAGAGCTGACGCGGCGCACAGCACTAGGGCCGACACGGCCGCCATGAATCTCTTGCCCTTCATGTTTACCTCAGCGTGTATAGATAGCCCGCGATGTCGCGCGCGTCCGAGTCCGTGACTCCGACATTGGGCATAGCGGTCAGGTGATCGACCCCCTGCGGGTCCTGAATCCAGCGGATCATATTTTCCGGCGTATTCGGAAGTACCCCGCCTATGTAACCGCGATCGGCCATCCTGTTGAGAGGAGGACCGACGAGAGAGGTGGCCCCCCTCACGCCGGGAATCGTGTGGCAGGAATCGCACCCGTAAGTTCGGATCGCGGTCCTCCCCTTCACGGGATCACCTCCCGTAAGCATTGAGGCCTCACGCTCGACATCGCCGTTACATGCGGCGTAGAAGGTCGAAAGGAAGAGTATTGCCGCCGCAATCGACAGCCGCCTCGCATGTGTAATGGTCCGGGACTTCATGACATGCCCCCTCGCTCATTGTTCGTTGAGCAGAGCGTCTCTCTCTTTTTGCAAAACGCGCCTCTCCGACTCTCGCAACCAGCCGGCGAAGAGCGCGAGGCCCGCGACGAGGTAGAGCACCCCGGCCGGAACCCACATTATCAGCCCGCCAAGTTGCTGATCTTCGAGGGGGGTGAGGCCCCACGAAGCGGTCGTGCTCGAATAAGCCGGATACCAGACGGAAGAGGCGAAGGTGAGCAGCGCCCCCAGAATCCCGCTATACGTAGCGGTCGTGAATACGTAGAGCACGGCGGCGCCATAGCCCATCAACCCCTGCCTGCCGTGAACGAGCGCCCACCAGAAAAAGAGCGCGGAGACGAGAAAGCTCATGTGCTGGAGCGTGTGGACCACGTTGCTCCTAAGCGTCGCCTGGAAGAGCGCGGGCGCGTGCCACATCCAAAGGGCGACGGCGTGGACGGCCCACGCCGCGAGCGGATTCGTCAGTCCGCGCCACGCCGCCTGCACCGCCTTGACCTTTCCGAGCCTTCCGGCCTTTCGCCTCCACTCGAAAGGGAGCGACCATATGAATGGAATCATTGGCCTGCCGAGCACAAGCAGGGGCGCGGCCACAAGCATCAGGATTTCGTGCTGGGTCATGTGCGCCGAGAACAGGACTTCGCCGAGCGGGTGGAGCGGTGAGACCAGCGCGATGAAGAGCGCGAGCCACCCCCCGCCGAAGGCCCACGCCTCCCACCTGCGAATGCCGCGCCCCGTCGCCGATTCCCGCCAGAGCCGCCGCAGCCCGAGGGCGTAGAGCACGCCCGTGACCGCCAGAGAGATGATCACCAACGGGTCAAGCGGCCAGGTCGTGAGCAGGTCTCGCGGCCTGTGCGGCTTGCCTTCATGGCCTCGGGCGTCCATCACCGCCCAGAGGCCGAAGATGAGCGCGGTCGTCAATCTCGCATGCCACTTGATCGGCGTCCCCATTATTACCTCTGGCAAGGATCGAGCACGAAGTTGGGTACCCACATCGCTATGATGAGGATGATGAACAGCACGCTCGTCATGAGCCCGAGCGCGGACATAAAGCGGCTCCGAGGAATACTTCCCGCCATCTCGCCGGGCCATTCTCTCCCGGTAATCTCCCAATCCCTCCAGGCGATGAAGGCTCCGCAAAGAGAGAGCAGCAGCGAGCCGGCAGAGACGAGGTGAAGGAGGTAGAGGTTGCCGCTCAGGCAGACCACCGGCACAAGCGCGTAGTTGATCTCCAGGTCGAGCAAAAAAGCCAGGGGGGCGACCAGGAGCCCGGCAAGTAGCCAGAAGGCGTTCCTCCGTCTGGATAAATCTCTCTCGGTCCTGGTCGGCATTTTCAAGCCCTTCTATTCCTTCGAATCTATTCAAAGCACGCGGGGCGCGAGGTAGAGCACGAAGTAGCTCGGAACCCAGATGAGCACGATGAAATACCAGTAGAGCGCGTTGTCGCTGGTATCGACGTACTGCTTCTCTCCTATCGGCCCTACGAACCAGAGCACGGCTAATACGGCCGTTTCCATCACTTCGGAAAGGAGGTGGAACGTATGCACGCCGATGATGACCCACACGACCGAGCCGTAAGCGTTGGTATCCCAAAAGACATTGAGCCTCGCGAATTCAAAGCCCCGAACCGTGATGAAGGCGACCCCGAACGCAACGCAGACGAGCAGCCACAGCCTGATCCCGCGCTCGTCCATTCTCTTGGCCGCCCGGTCGACGAGGTACATCGGCAGCGCGCTCATCAAGATCAAGGCCAGGCCCACGGTCGGGAGAAGAAGCTCGGGCAATTTCCGACCGGGAGGCCATTCGTCTGCCCTGCCTCGCAGGTAGAAGTAACTGATCCAGCAGATCGCGAGCATCGTCGTTTCGATGGCGATAAAACCTATGGTCCCCCACCAGACCAGCCCCCGGCTTCCGAAGGCCATGGTCGGCAAAAAAGTCACGTCGAGCGCCGGGCGATCTTTCATCTATTGTTCTCCGTCGCGCTATTTTCGCCCTCGGGGACTTCTTCGGTCTCGCTTCTCCTGGGCCACCCCCAGCCGACGAGAGCGATGAAAGAGAGGACCATGCTCACAGGCACCGCCCAGGGAGTGAAGATGGACCCGATGAAGCCTACCGTGATCGCGACCGCGACCCACAACGGCCAGATGCTCGGGCCCGGGAGCTCAAACCTGCTGTCCGGCTCGGCATCGAGCACCTTCGTGACCAGGACTTCGCGCCTGTCGCTGCGCAGGCCGGTAACTACAGGCCCGGCTTCGGAACGGGCCCACAATGCTTCTCTTCCCTGCACAATCGGAATGTGAAGAAAGGTGTAGCTCGGAGGCGGAGAGCTCGTCGCCCATTCGAGGGTGCTCGCGCCCCAGGGATTATCCCCCGCGTGCTCCCCGTGTCGCCTGCTCCAGAACACGTTGCCGATGAAGACCACTATCCCGACCGTCATCACCGCGCCGCCGAGGGTGGCCAGCAGGTTGAGGTTCCCCCACCCGCTCTCCGGCAGGTAGGTGTACACGCGGCGGGGCATGCCCTTCAGCCCGAGCTGGTGCATGGGGAAAAAAGTCATGTTGAATCCGATGAACATCAGCAGGAAATTCCACCTGCCTGCCCGCTCGCTCAACATCCTTCCCGTAATCTTAGGCAACCAGTAATAGAGGCCTCCGAACAGGGGGAAGACCGCGCCTCCTATCAGGACGTAATGAAAATGGGCGACGACGAAATAGGTATCGTGCACTTGCATGTCGAGCGAGGCTGCCGCGAGCATCACGCCGGTCAGCCCTCCCAGCACGAAGACGAAGACGAAGCCGAGCACGAAGAGCAGGGCGGTCTTGAAGAGGGGCCTTCCGGCCCAGAGCGTGGCGATCCAGCAAAAAATCTGTATGCCCGACGGGATCGCGATCATCATGCTCGCGGTGGTGAAGAAGCTCTGGCCCAGGTGCGGCAAGGGGGTCGCGAACATGTGGTGGACCCAGAGG
>Ga0126311_10000600_pt1 | contig 16820 bp, 17 predicted proteins | sample Plot61_FD_92539 | JGI IMG/M metagenome (GOLD analysis project Ga0126311, IMG submission 92539) | Serpentine soil microbial communities from UC McLaughlin Reserve, CA, USA - Plot61 | ecosystem: Environmental > Terrestrial > Soil > Grasslands | place: USA: UC McLaughlin Reserve, Lake County... | reverse complement strand
GTCATGTTGGGCAGGCAGCGGAGGTACGCGATGTCGAAGGCGCCGTGGTGCGTCGGGCCGTCGTCGCCGACGAGGCCGGCACGATCCATCGCGAGCACGACGTTCAGTCTCTGCAAGCAGATGTCGTGGACGATCTGGTCGAACGCGCGCTGCAGGAAGGTCGAGTAGATCGCGGCGACCGGCTTGGCGCCCTGCAGCGCGAGGCCGCTCGCGAACAGCAGCGCCTGCTGCTCGGCGATGCCGACGTCGAAATAGCGGTCAGGGAAGGCCTTCTGGAGGATGTCGAGCCCGGTCCCCGTGTTCATCGCGGCCGTTATGCCGAGGACCCGCTCGTCGCGCTCGCACTCGCGCACGAGCGCATCGCCGAAGACCTTCGTGTACTGCGGCGGCTTCGGCGGAGCGGGCGCGCTGCCGGGCGGCGGGACCACCGCGGGCGCGGGCGCGCCGTTGGCGATCGACTTCGGCTTCGCCGCATGCCACTTCTCCATCCCCTCGAGGCCGCCGTCCTCGGCAGGCGCGAAGCCCTTGCCCTTCACCGTCGCGATGTGCACGACGACAGGTCGGTCGGCGGCGAGCGCCTCGCGCAGCGCCTCGCGCAGGTGCGGCACGTCGTGACCGTCGATGACGCCCATATAGGCCCAGTCGAGTTCCTCCCAGAAGAGGCCAGGCGCCCAGAACGCCTTGATGGACTCCTTCAGCTGCGGGCCGAGCCGCTCGAACGCGGCGCCGATCCCGCCCGGCAGCTTCGTCAGGCCGCCCTCGACGCCCTCGCGCGCATGCCAGCCCTTCGGGTTCAGGCGGATGCGGTTGAAGTAGCGCGACAGGGCGCCGACGTTCGGCGAGATCGACATGCCGTTGTCGTTCAGCACCACGACGATCGGCGTGCCGAGCCCGCCGGCCTGATGAACGGCCTCGAACGCGACGCCGCCCGTCATCGCACCGTCGCCGATCACCGCGACGACCTTGCCGTCGGGACCGTTGCCGTGGCGCATCGCCTCCTTGAGCCCGACCGCGTAGCCGATCGAGGTCGAGGCGTGGCCGGCGCCCATGACGTCGTGCTCGGACTCCTCGACCGAGCAGAACGGCGTCAGGCCTCTGTACTTGCGGATCGTCGGGAGCTCGTCGCGGCGGCCGGTGAGGACCTTGTGCGGGTAGGCCTGGTGGCCGACGTCCCAAAGGATCTTGTCGGTCGGCGAGTCGAGCAGCGAGTGCAGCGCGACCGCCAGCTCGCAGGTGCCGAGGTTCGCGCCGAAGTGGCCGCCGATCTCCCCGACCGTGTCGATGATGTGTTCGCGCACCTCGCCCGCGAGCTGGGTCAGCTGCGCGTCGTCGAGGCCGTGGAGATCCTGCGGGCGCTCGATGCGCGGGAGGATCGCCTCGCGGTCGTCGTCGTGGTCGGTGGAGTCGCTCATGAGGTGCGCGTGGCGATGAAGTCGGTGATCTGCTCCAGCTCGGTCGCGCCGCCCGGGGCCGCCCGCTCCAGCGCGGCGGATGCATTGCGATACGACTCCGCGGCCAGCTTGCGCGCCCCGTCGAGTCCGAAGGCGCTCACGTAGGTGCGCTTCCCGAGTCGCTCGTCGCTGCCCTGCGGCTTGCCCAGGCGCTCATCGCTGCCGGTGACGTCGAGTATGTCGTCGACGATTTGGAACAAGACGCCAAGCTCGCTTGCGAAGTCGCGGAACAACTCGATTCTCGCAGGTTCGCCAACGAGCACGAGGCGCAGCGGGCAGACGATCGAGGCGGCGATCAGCTTGCCCGTCTTGAGCACGTGGATCGTGCGCAGCCCCTCCGGCCCGGCCGGCGCGCGTTCGGTCACGTCCAGGTACTGCCCGCCGACCATTCCATTGACGCCCGTCGCGGCGGCCAGCTCGCCGACGGTGGCGAGGATCGCCTCCGGATCGCCCTGCTGGCGCGTCAGCACATGGCGGAACGCTTCCGCGTAGAGCCCGTCGCCGGCGAGGATCGCGACATTCTCACCGAACGCCTTGTGGCAGGTCGGGCGGCCGCGGCGCAGATCGTCGTCATCCATCGCCGGCAGGTCGTCGTGGATCAGCGAGTAGGTGTGGATCAGCTCGAGCGCGGCCGCGAGCGGCAGGACCCGCGCCGGGTCAGCCCCGGCCGCCCGCGCAGCCGCCAGCGCGAGCACCGGGCGGATGCGCTTGCCGCCGGCCAGCAGTGAGTAGCGCATCGCCTCCTCCAGCCCGGCCGCTCCCTCCGCCTCGGGCTCGACGAAACGCAGCCCGGCGAGGTAATCCTCGACCTGCGTGCGCAGGTCTTCGGGGTACCCGACGCTCATCGGGCGGGCGCGTCGCCGCCCGCGGCGTGCGGAGCAGGTGCGTCCGCCGCCGCGCGCACGCGCCGGTCGAGCTCGGTCGCGGCGTCGCCGGCGAGGCGAGCGCACTCCTCGACGAGCCGTGCCGCCTGCTGGGGCTCGAGCTCGCCGCTGCGCAGCTGCGTAGCCGCCTGCTCGAGCTGCTCGGTGAGGTGCTGAAGCGGGTCGATGCCGGTCATGCGGAGGCCTCGCGGCCGTTGGTCACGCTCTTTGCCTGATGCGCGCGCAGGACCGCGGCGAGGATCCCGTTCACGAACCCCGGTGCCTCCGAGCCGCAGTAGGCCTTCGCCGTCTCGACCGCCTCGTCGATCGCGCCCTCGGGCGGGATCGGGTGCTCGCCGGGCGCCTCGCCCGGATGCAGCATCTCCAGCAGCGCCACGCGCAGGATCGAGCGCTCCAGCGGGGCGATCCGCTCGAGCGCCCAGCCCTCGGCGTGATGGCCGATCAACGCATCGAGCTCTGGCTGGCGGGTCAGCGTCGCCTCTGCGAGCGCACGCGTGAAGGGTGCCGCGTCGCGCGGCAGCGTGTCCTCGAGCGGACGTCCGGTGAGGTCGTGCTGGTAGAGCGCGAACACGGCTCTGCGACGCTGCTCGCTGCGACGGGCCACGGGGCGGCTACGCGCGCGAGACGTAGTCGCCCGTGCGGGTGTCGACGCGCACTCTGTCGCCGATGTTCACGAACAGCGGGACGTTGACGTGGGCGCCGGTCTCGAGCGTCGCCGGCTTGGTGCCGCCGCCTGAGGCAGTGTCGCCGCGCAGGCCCGGTTCGGTCTCGGTCACCTCGAGGTCGACCGCGCTCGGGATCTGCAGGTCGGCCGGCTGGTCGTCGATCGACAGCAGCTCGACCTCGTCGTTCGGGCGCGTCCACTTCAGCGGCTCGGCGAGCGTCGCCTCCGGGATCGCGATCTGCTCGAACGACTCGGAGTCCATGAAGTGCGCATCAGTGCCGTCGCTGTAGAGGAACTGCATCTTGCGCACCTCGGTCCGCACCGACCGGAACTTCTCGCCGGCGCGGAACGTGCGGTCGATCACGTTGCCGTCGCTCGTCCGCCGCAGCTTCGTCCGCACGAACGCCCCGCCCTTGCCGGGCTTGACGTGCTGGAACTCGAGGATCTTGAAGATCGTCCCCTCGACGTCGATGTGGTTGCCGTTCTTGAACTGGTTTGTAGAAATCAGATCAATCAGTCCCTTTTACAGGCGAAAAGCGCAGTAGTTGCCGATAGTCCGGGTCGGGAGTGTACTTCGCTCGTCCGAGCGGATCACTCCGACAGCGACACAAGTCGGCCATCGGCGCGAGCAGCCGCACCTAGGCCGCCGTCGAGCGTGACGACCTGGAGGTCGAGCCAGCGTGCCAGTGCGAGATAAGCAGCGTCATATGCCGTCAGTACGGGGCGCAGATCCCACACGGCATCGGCCAGGTCCATCACCGGATACCGGATCACTCGCAGCTCGGTCAGCGCTTCGATGGCCACCGCGGAGCGACGTTCGCTCAGCTCTCCCCGGATCGAGTAGCGCCGCAACGCCGAAAGAACCTCCACGTGGAAGTGCTCGGGAACGTGCAGCTCCGGATGGGGCTCCAGCGCCGCGCGAATCGCACCGGCTTGGGGCCGGGCGAGCAGGAGCTCCACGACCGCGCTGGCGTCGGCGACGATCACGCAGCGCCGCGGCCGCGCTCGGCGGCGAGCGCGTCAGCAGGCGACTCGCTGACCTCGACCGGCTCCCACGTCGCGCTGCGGTCCAGCCACTCGTGCATCGTCGGCCGCACCGACAACGAGCGCAGCTCGGCGAGCAAGTAGTCCGAGAGCGTCATGCCAGAACGTGCCGCACGCACCTTGAGGTCCCGATGCAGCTCGTCCGGGACGTTGCGGATCTGGATCATCGAAGCCATATCCTGATGTTCGCATGTTATTCGCATGCTCACAAGTGTCGCTGACGAATCTACGGCGACAAACGCTCACGCATCGCCAGCCGGCGCGTCGAGGACCGGACGGGTGGCGTCCTCGAGGCCGTGAACGCACGCGTCGAGGCCTCCGCAGGCGCTCCTCCCGCCCATCGTCGCCCTGATCGCGCTGCGCTCGGAAGGACTCGCGGTGCCGCGGCCTCGAGCTTCCCCGGCTGTGGGTGGCGGCATAGCGCGTTCGCGAAAGCCGGCGCGAGGAAGGGCGGCCCACCAGCGCCGCCCTCCTTCATGCGCACACACGGAGCAAGCAACCACTTAACTCCGAAGGGCCATCATCCCCTGGAAAGCGGGGATTTCAATCAGAGCGGCCCGCGACTGACGGGTCGGGGTCAAGCGAATGACGAGTAGGGCCGATACGGTGTACGCAAGCGGACTGTTTTCTGGTGTGTCGCGCTTGAACAGTCAAGACCCGTAGCCTCCAGGCCGACGTGCACGCACTCCCCCGGCTCTGGCGCGAAACGGACTTCCGCTGGCTCTTCCTCAGCCAGACGATTTCCACGACTGGCGACCGCATCGTGCTCGTCGCGTTGGCGCTGCTCGTGATCGAGCGCACCGGCTCGACGACGGACCTCGGCATCGTCGTCGCCGCGCAGACGGCCGCGCTCGTGACGTTTCTGCTGATCGGCGGCGTGTGGGCGGATCGCCTCCCCCGCCACCGGATCATGGTCTCGACCGACCTGATCCGGGCCGCGCTGCACACGCTGCTCGCGATCCTGATCTTCGCCGACGCGCTGGCGATCTGGCAGCTCGTGGTCATCGAGGTCTGCTTCGGTGCGGCGGAGGCGTTCTTCCGCCCCGCCTACAGCGGGCTCGTGCCGCAGACCGTCCCGGAAGACCTGATCCAGGAGGCGAACGCCGCGAACGGCCTCACGCAGACGCTCGCGGAGTTCGCCGGCCCGGCGCTCGCGACCCTGCTCGTGCTGACGCTCGGCACCGGCGCCGCGTTCGCGATCGATGCCGCTACGTTCCTCGTGAGCGCCGGCCTGCTGGCGCTCGTGCGCCCGCGAGAACGCGGCGAACGGGCCCCGCGCAGATCGCTGCTGGCCGAATTGCGGGACGGCTGGCGCGAGGTGCGCTCGCGCACGTGGGTGTGGGTGACGATCGCCGTGTTCGCCTGCCACCTCGTGCTCGGCTTCGCGTCCTACGTCGTGCTCGGGCCGACGGTCGCAGCCGATCGCTATGGCGATTCCGCGCTGTGGGGCTGGCTCGCCGCCAGCATCGGGCTCGGCACGGCCGCCGGCGCCCTGCTCGCGCTGCGCTGGCGACCGGCGCTGCCGCTCTTCACCGGGGTGCTCGCAACCGTCCCGTTCGGGCTTGTGCTGCTCGCGTTCGCGCTCGGGGTTCCGCTCGTGGTGGTGCTGCCATGCGCAGTCGCCGCCGGCATCGGCCTCGCGCTGTTCGGCGTCTGGTGGGAGACCGCGCTCGCCCAGCGGATCCCGCCCGAGGCGCTCTCGCGCGTCGCCTCCTACGACTGGATGGGCTCGTTCGCGCTGCTGCCGCCGGGCCTGGTGCTGATCGGGATCCTCGCCGAGCGCGTCGGCGCCACGACCGTGATGGGGATCGCCGGCGCGTCCGCGTCGCTGTTCGTGCTGCTTGCGCTGTTGCCATCCGAGACCCGCAGGCTCCGTCGGCTGCCGGGAGCTGTCGAGGTGCCGATGCACTCGGGCGTGACGCCGAGCACCTCAGGCGACGTCGTCCCCTGAGGCTCTAAGCCGACTCAGACGACCGTGAGGTCCTTTGGCAGCGTATTGAGTCGCTCGCAGCCGTCGTCGGTCACGACCACGAGGTCCTCGATCCGCACGCCGAGCTCGCCGGGGAGGTAGACGCCCGGCTCGACCGTCACGATGTGACCGGCGACGAGCGTCGCGTCGGACGCTCTCGACAGCCGCGGCGCCTCGTGGATCTCCAGTCCGACCCCGTGCCCGAGCCCGTGGCCGAAGTGCTCCGCGTGTCCCGCCGCGTCGATCACCGCGCGGGCCGCCGCGTCGGCATCGCGGCCGCTCACGCCGGGCCGGACCGCGTCGAGCCCCGCCAGCTGAGCCTGCAGGACCAGTTCGTAGACCTCGCGCGCCCGCGCACCCGGCTCGCCGACGGCGAACGTGCGCGTGCAGTCAGAGCAGTAGCCGTCGAGCTGGGCGCCCCAGTCGATCGTGACGAGGCTGTCGGTTGCGATCTCGGTTTCGCGCGGGACCGCGTGTGGCAGCGCGCCATGCGCGCGGTGAGCGACGATCGTGTCGAAACTCGGCCGCTCGGCACCGAGGCGGCGCATCTCCTGCTCGAGCGCGAGCGCGACCGCACGCTCGCTGCGTCCGGCGAGGCCGTCCTCGAGCGTGCGCTCCAGTGCGGCGTCGGCCAGCGCGGCCGCGGCGCGAATGCGAGCCACCTCGTTCGCGTCCTTCACCGTCCGCAGCCGCTCGACGCCGCCGCCGGCGGGCACGAGCTCGACGCGCGCCGGCAGCGCCTCGCGCAGCCGGTCGAACATGCGCACGGACATGTGCTGGTCCTCGACCCCCAGCCGCAGGTCGCCGGCCGGCAGCGCGGCGACCGCCTCGTCGAGCAGGTCCTGCTCGCCGATCCGGCGCTCGAACCCGTGCACCTGCTGCTCCGCCTGCGAGAGATAGCGGAAGTCCGTCACGAAGCAGCGCAAGTCGCCCAGCCCGACGAGCGCGACGCCGTTGGAGCCGGTGTAGCCGGTGAGGTAGCGGACGTTGACGAGGTTCGTGACCAACAGCGCGTCGAGCTCGCGCTCGTCGATCAGGGCGACCAGGCGGTCCGCGCGCGTCGTCGGCGTGACGCTCACAACGCCACCCCCAGCTCATCGCGCAGGCGCACGAGCGCGTCGCGATAGCCGTCCGGTCCTCTGCCCGCGATCGTTGCGATGCACAGGTCACGGATCACCGAGGCCTGGCGGAAGTCCTCGCGCGCATGGACGTCGGACAGGTGCACCTCGACCGCCGGCAGCGCGGTGATCTCGAGCGCGTCGCGGATCGCGATCGAGTAGTGCGTCCATGCGCCGGGGTTGAGGACCAGGCCGTCGACGGTGTCTTCGAGGCGGTGCAGCTCTTCCACGAACTGCCCCTCGTGGTTGGTCTGGAAGAACTGAACGGCCAGGTCCAGTTCCGCCCCCCAGTCGCTGATGCGCGACTCGAGCTGCATCAGCGTGAGCGTGCCGTAGTGCGTCGCCGGGCGGCGGCCGAGCTGGTCGAGGTTGACCCCGTGCATGACGGCGATGCGGTTGTGCGAGGCGCTCATGTCGCGCTCAGCTCCCGCACTGCGGCGCGCAGGTCGCCGTCCTCGATCTGGCAACCGGGCCGGGCGGCCCCGGGCGCGTCGAGCAGCACGAATGGAACAGCCTCGCCGCTGCGGCGCTTCTTGTCGCGCGCGGTCGCGACGAGCACTGCGTCGGGGTCGACGCCGCCGTCGAGCTGCGTCGGCAGCCCGCGCGCGGCCAGCAGCGCCGCCACCTCGGAGCGCAGCGCATCTTGACCGGACAGCCGCAGCGCCGCCAGCAGGCCGAGCCCGACCGCCTCGCCGTGGCGGTAACGCGAGTAGCCGGTGACCGTCTCGATCGCGTGGCCGACCGTGTGGCCGAGGTTCAGGACCTGCCGCAGGCCCGCATCGCGCTCGTCCATCGCCACGACGGCGAGCTTCGTGCGGGCGCAGGCGAAGATCACGTCGGCGTCGGGGTCGTCGCCGCGGCGCACGCGCTCCCACAGGTCCCCGCCGGCGATCAGCGCGGTCTTCAGCACCTCGGCGTAGCCGGCGGCGGCCTCCTCGGGCGGCAGCGTCGCGAGCGTGTCGACGTCGGCGACGACCGACGACGGCTGGTGGTAGGCGCCGACGTAGTTCTTTCCGTTCGGCAGGTCGACGCCGGTCTTGCCGCCATAGGCGGAGTCGACCTGGGCGACGAGCGTCGTCGGGACCTGCACGATCGGCACACCGCGCTGGTAGGTCGCCGCGACGAAGCCGGCGAGGTCACCGACGACGCCGCCGCCGAGCGCGACGAGGTGGTCGCTCTGCGTCATCCCGCGGTCGGCCAGCTCGATCCACACCCGTTCCGCGGTGCTGAGCGACTTGTGCTGCTCGCCGGCCGGGAACTCGATCCGCGCGGCCAGCTCGCCGAGGCGGTCCGCGTAGCGCGGGCCGACCTGGTCGTCGGTCACGAGGAAGCCCTGGCCGGGGACCGGCGACAGCGACGCGTCGAGCAGCCCGCGGCCGACGAACACCGGGTAGTCGCCGGAGGCGGAGCTGGCCCACAGCAGCCGGGTACGCGATCCCGCCCGCCCAGCCTGCGCCAGCGCGAGGATCGACGGCAGCGCCTCGTCGATCCGCTCGCGGCGGTCGGCCGGCAGCACGACGTCGGCGGCGGCCATGTACAGCGGGCGGCGTCTCAGATACAGGTCGCGGAACTCCTGCGGGTCGCGCGCGAGCGGGCGCCCGCGGCCGGCGGCGCGCTCCCAGGCGACGTTCACGTCCACGTCGAGCAGCACGGTGATGTGGCGTCTGAGCGCATCGCGGATCCGCTCGGAGTGCAGCGCGCCACCGCCGAGCGAGTAGACGCCGCCGTCGGCCCGCTCCAACATCTCCCCCACCAGCTCGGACTCGATCGCGCGGAACGCGTCCTCGCCCTGCTCGGCGAAGCAGCGGTCGATCGGCATGCCGATGTGCTCGGCGATCGTCGCGTCGGCATCGACGACCTGCAGGCCGAACGTCTTCGCCAGACGACGCGCGGCCGTCGTCTTGCCGGCTCCCATGAAGCCGACGAATACGAGCGCGCGACCGACGGGCGGTCGCAGCGGCCCGTCTGCGGTCAGAGGCGGTGCCATCCGATCCGCTCCTCGTAGGCGCGGACGGCCTCGCGGACGTCGTCGATGTGATCGCCGCCGAACTTGCGGCGGTAGGCGTCCGCCAGTACGTAGGCGAGCATCGCTTCGCCGACGACGCCGGCGGCGGGAACCGTGCACGAGTCGGTGCGCTCGCGCAGCGCCTCGGCCGGCTCCTTCGTGTCGATGTCGACGGAGCGCAGCGGCTTCGTGAGCGTCGGGATCGGCTTCATCGCGACTCTGACGACGAGCGGCGTGCCCGTCGTCATGCCGCCCTCGAGGCCGCCCGCGCGATTCGTCTCGCGGTAGAAGCCCCCGTCGTCTCTGTAGAAGATCTCGTCGTGCGCCTGCGAGCCGGGGACGGTCGCGAGGTCGAAGCCGTCGCCGATGCCGACGCCCTTCATCGCCTGGATCGACATCAGCGCCATCGCGATGCGGCCGTCGAGGCGCTCCTCCCACGAAACGTGCGAGCCGAGCCCGGGGACAAGCCCGAACGCGATCACCTCGTAGGTGCCGCCGAGCGACTCGTTTGCCTTGCGCAGCACGTTGATCTCCTGCACCATCGCGGCGCTCGCCTCGGCGTCGAGGCAGCGCACAGGCGACTCGTCGACGTGGTCGAAGTCCTCGACCGTCAGTGGCTTGGACGGCGCGGGCGCGACGACGGACGTGATGCGCGTGACGTGCGAGCGGACCTCGACGCCGAGCGCTCTCAGAAACGCCTTCGCCAGCGCGCCGCCGGCGACCCGCGCGGCTGTCTCACGAGCCGACGCCCGCTCCAGGATGTTGCGCACATCGCCCGTGCGGTACTTCCACGTGCCGACGAGGTCGGCATGACCGGGGCGCGGCAGGTGCACCTCGGGCACGTCCGCCTCGACCGGCCACGGGTTCATCCGCTCTTCCCAGTTGGCGAAGTCTCTGTTGGGGATCTGCAGCGCGACCGGGCCGCCGAGCGTGCGGCCGTGGCGGACGCCTGCGGTCACATCGGCGCGATCTCTCTCGATCTTCATCCGACCGCCGCGGCCATGACCGAGCTGGCGGCGCGCCATGTCCCCGTTGATCGCGTCCTGGTCGAGCTCGAGGCCGGCCGGCAGCCCCTCGACGATGCACGTGAGGCCGGGACCGTGCGACTCGCCGGCGGTGATCAGACGGAGCGCCATGAGGCCGTACAGGTTACGTGCGCGTCGGCCCGCACGCTGCGCCGCGGCCGAGGACTACGGCGCCAGGTCGCCGAGGTGCGCGCCCGCGGCAGTGCGATGCGCCCGCGCCTGGCGCGCGCGATGCGAGGCGTACGGCGCGATGTGCAGCACGCCGGTGCGCGCGATCCAGCGGAACGGCACCCGCTGGCGGTGGCCGTGACGCTGGGCGGAGGTGTGGCCGGACCCGCCGAGCAGCAGTCTCCCGACGCGCGACGTGCGCGCGTAGGCGCGTTGCGCGACTGCCTCCGAGGTCGTCTCGTGGAGCGTGACGCGGACGAGGTCGAGCTCGTACTGGTCCACCGACCCGTCGGCCGCTGTGAAGTCGAGGAATGCCGTCTCTCCGTCGCGCAGCTCGATCGCCTCGCAGTTGCTGCGCGAGGGGACGCACTGGCCCAGGCCTTGGACGTGGACGTCGGTGGAGACGAGGAAGACGGCGGTTCTGCGATCTCTGCGCGTCCCGAGGAAGACGACGATCGGGTTCGTCGCGCTTGGCAGCGGCGTGAGGCGCGGCACGTCTCTGATCGCGCGCAGCTGCTTGCCGGCGTGCCCGAAGCGGACGTCGACCGAGGCGTAGGTGAAGGTCGGCTGCGGCTCGGGTTGCGGCTGGGCGCCTCCGCCAGAGTTGGAGTCGCCCCCGCCGCCGCCGCTCGCGCCGGAGCTGCCCGACCCGCTGTTCGTGGAATCAGTAGTGGCCGTGGCGGTGGTGGCCGTGGCGGCAGACTCGGCCTGCACGTGCTGCTGGCGGAACGGGTTCTTCGCGTGGCCGCGCAACGGCGCATCCGGCTCGTCACCCTGGGCGACGCTCACGACCGGCTCGCCTGGGAGGGCAGCCGCGGAAGCCGCAGCCGCCACCGCGGCGGGCGCGGGCGCGGGCTCGTCCGTCGTGGCGGGGGGCGACTTCGCGAGCAACAGGGGTACGGCGACGAGCGCCGCGACGAGCACCAGCGCGACCGGCCACAGACGCCGCTCGACGAGTTCGTTCCAGATGTTGCGGACAGGTCTCATCTCACCATCGGGGTTGCGGTCGCCACGCCCATCGGGCCGGTCGGAACTGAGCCGTCAGAGGCCGCGCCGCTCGCCGGCTGCGGGCCGGTCGCGGTCGCGCCGTTCGTGAGGCCCTGGCTCGCGGGCAGCAGGTACGTCGTCGCGGCGACGTTCGCCTGGATCCGCGGAAAGCCCTGCGGCGCGGCCGTGAGCGCGATCCCGTCGATCGTCATGAAGCGCCCGTGCACGAGCAGCCGCTGGTTGCGCACGACGAGGAAGCGCTCGAGCCGCCCGATGAAGTCGGACATGCGGAAGAAGTCGCCCGTGAAGGTGAAGCTGAAGGGCATCGTCGGGAAGCCGGCGGCACCGACCGCCGCGCCCGGCGGCAGCGTCGCCGTCGTCGCCTGCGTCGCGGGGGCGCCGGGAGTCGCCGGCGCCGGTGCTGGAGGCGCCGGAGCCGGAGCCGCGCCGCCGCTTCCTTCGCCTCCCTTCAGCTCGCGGAAGTCGATCTGCGAGCCCTGGGCTGCCCGCTCGACCTGCAGGAGCAGCGACGGGACGTTGTCGTCCTCGGGGACGGCGGCTCCGAGGCGCGCGACGGTCGTGTAGGCGCGGTCGTAGCCGCGCTTGGCGGCAAGTCCGGCGGCGGCGTCGGCCTGCGCCTGCGTGAGCGCGCCACGCTGCGCGGTGACGTCGTCGGACAGCTGCGACGCCTCTTGGCGCTGCGGCGCGAGCACGAGGAACCACGCGGCAGCCACGACGAGCGCGGCAACCACGACGGAGATCAGGGTGCGGTCGCGTCCGGTCATCCGTCCCCCCCCGGCTGCTGCGGCGTGGTGCTGGACGCGGTCGCCGGTGCGCTCGACGCGGGCGGCGTCGTCGTGCCGGTGCTGCCCTCGGCGACCGGCGTCGCGCTCGACGTCGGGGCCGTCGTCGGCGGCTGGACCACCGGGATCGGCGCGAAGAAGACGACCGCGTTGAACTGCGGGAAGTTGGTGTGGCCGTGCTGGCAGTCGCCGCCGGCGTTCTTGCTCGAGTCCGCCAGCGAGACGCGCTGGACGTCGTGCAGCAGGCGCAGGCGCGAGACCAGCCGCACGACGCTCTCGTGGTCGACGGTGCAGCCGGTGAGCGTGATCGCGGGGTTCGGGATCGCCGCGCGCAGGCTGCCCGCGCCGCCGGTGTCGCCGCCGGCGATGTTGATGCCCGGCGCGACCGTGCCGGTCACCGAGGTCAGCCACACGTCGTCGGGGATCACCGTCGCGAGGCCGGCGAACGCGCGGTGCCAGTCGAAGCGCGCCGAGCCGAGCTGCCGGACCGTCTCGACGCGCGCGTCCGCCAGCGCCGCGAACTCGCGGTACGGCTTCGTCGCATCGGCCTGCGCCTGCGCGACGGCGAGCTCCTGTCTGACGGATGCGAGCTCCACCTTGCGGTCCTGGATCGTGTTGCCGGTCAGCACGTGCACCGTCACGAGCGCGAGCAGCACGGCGAGGCTGCCGAGCAGGATCGCCACGCCAGGGCTCGAGCCGCTCCCGCCTCCTGCGTCCTCCGGGATCAGGTTGACGGCTCTCACGCGGCCTCAGCCTTCGGCTCGGTGTCGGGCTCAGGCTGGAGCAGCGGGGGCTTGCGCGCCGGCGCCACCTCGATCGCGAGGCCGGCGGCGATGGCGAGGCGGCTCGGCGTGAGGCCCCCGTGCCCGCCGGCACGCGCCTCTTCGACCACGCCGGCGGTGACCGGCAGGCCGATCGCCGTGCCGAGGTGCTCGCAGAAGCCGGGGATCGCGACGGCGGGGCCGGTGAGGATCGCCTGCTCGGCGGCGAGCGCTCCGGCCTGCGCGCGATAGAAGTCGAGCGAGTTGCGCACCTCGTCGGCGATCCGCTGCACGCCCTCCAGCAGCACGCTCCGCGCCTCCTCGACGATCTCGGCCTCGCCGTCGACCTGCTCCAGCGGAATCTCCAGCCCGACGTGCGCAAGCCACTGGCGCGCGTGCTCGAGCGTCAGACCGCGACGCTCGGCGAGCGCCGCGGCGAGCGCCTCGACGCCACCGGGCACCGCGCGCGTGAAGACGCAGGTCGTCCCCTCCGCGAGCGCGAGGTTCGTCATCCCGCCGACGCTCACGTAGAGCGTCGCGCCGGGGCTGCCGTCGTGCAGCGCGCGGATCATCGCAAAGGCGGCGAGGTCGATTCCGACCGGCCGCAGGCCCGCCTTGCGGGCAGCCGCGTGGAAGCGCTCGACGACGTCGCGGCGAGCGGCAACCAAGACGACGCGCGTGCGCGGACCGTCAGCCGTGTCGACGACGCCGAGCGACTGGTGCGCGAGCACCGCCTGGTCGAGCGGCATCGGGATGTGGTCCTGCGCCTGGAAGCGGACGGCCGCCGCGAGCTGCTTGGCGTCGTCGAGCGGCGGCAGGTCGATCGTGCGCACGACGACGCGGTGGGTCGCGAGCCCGAGCCGCACGCGCTTGCCCAGCTTGTGCTCGCGGAACAGCTCGCGCAGCGTCTCGGCGAGTGCCTCGGTGTCGGCGACCTCTCCGTCGCGCAGGATGCCCGGCGAGAGCGGCACGCCGGCCGCGCGCTCGACCGTGACGGTCTCGCCGACGCGCACCTGCGCGGCCGTGACGAAGCCCGGCTCGATGTCGAGGCCGACGACGGTCTTCCCGGCTGTGCGTGCGGATGCCATGAAAAGGGTTACGAGGGCTGTGGAGCGCTCGGGCGGATGCGCTCCAGCCCTACATCGGCGTTTCGGCGGCGCGGGTTGAGTCCCGGCACGGCCGCTGTCACCGGCGCGGGGCGCGGGGCGTCGGCGAGCAGCCCGACGACGATGCACGGGACGACCCAGGCGAGGTAGAGATATGTCCAGTAGTTGCCGGTCAGCTGCAGCCCGAGCAGCACCGCTCCGGCGAGTGCCGCGAGGCGCATCGGATCCGCCGCGAGGGCGGCGTCCCGGCGCACGCGCACGGTCGCGGCAGCCACCAGCGCGAGCACGGCGGCCTGCCCGAGCGGCTGCAGCCACTCGATCCCGAGCAGCGTCCACGGCGAGTGCAGCGTGCGGCGGTCGGCCTGGTAGGCGATCGCGTGGAGCATCTGCCGGGGGGCGTCCGCTCCGCCGAGCGCGATGAGCGCCACGAGCGTTGCCGCTGCCGCGCCTGCCGTCAGTGCGAGGCCGACCACGAGCCGACGCCCGTGCAAGCGTGCGAGCCAGATCGGCAGCAGCGCGAACGGCACGACCTTGAAGCACCCGGCGACGAGGATCGCCGCCACGGACGCGAGCGGGCGGCGCGCGAGCGCGAGCGCCGCCAGCAGCAGCGCGCCGAGCAGCACGTCGCTCGTGCCGGTCGAGACGGTCACGAGCAGCGGCGGCAGCGTGAGCCAGGCGAGCGCGGCGCGCAGACCAGCGGCGCGGGCGGCGTCGTCCGGGCGGTCGAGCTCGCGTCTCGACGCGGACGCGCGACCGGCGATGCGGGCCAGCAGCCAGGCCCCGGCGATCGCGGACAGCGCCGCGACGATCAGCGCGCCGTTCGCGACGTCCCAATCGTCGTGCACCGGCATGGCGATCGCGAGCGGGGCGTAGGCGGCGTAGCTCAGGAGCGGGTAGACGTCGCCGTGGAAGACGTCGCCCGGCATGTGCCCGTACGGCAGCGTGCCGTGGACGAGCAGCGTCCCACCCTCCATCACGGCCTGGGCGACGTCGACGGTGCTGGGAGCGCTGATCGCGATCATCGCGACGCAGGCCGCCGCGACGGCGGCGGTGAGCCGCAGGACCCGCACGCGCTGCGCGTCGCCCCAGGTGGGGGTGAGCACGTCGAGCAGAGGTCGTGCGGGCGCCGGCGCGCGTTGCGGGCCCAATGCGAGCCAGGCGCAGCGACCGGTCAGCCACAGCAGCGACGGCAACGCCGCGAGCGTGCTCGCGACGAGCAGGCGCTCGTTCAGCAGGAGCACGGGGACGACGAGCGCCAGCAGCGCCGCGACGTCGAGGTTGCGGATCCGCCGCAGCGGCACGACGGCCGTCGCGAGCAGGAACGCGAGCGCGGCGATCACGACCACGAGCGGGCGATGCGCGATCGGCGCTCCGTACGGCGCGTCCCGTCCACGCACGTCGGAGAAGCGCTCGACTGTCCCGCGCGGGGTCACGGCGACCTCCGCGACGAGCCGGGCGCCGTGGAAGAAGGTCACCCGGGTCGTCGTGTCGTCGACGGCGCCGACGCGGACGTTCGTCCACCGCTCGCCGCGGGCCAGCGCGGGGCCTGCTCTCGCATCGGCGAGCACGGCGCGCAGCGCGGCGGAGCGCTCGAGCGGATGCGGCGTCGAGCGGGCCGCGCTCAGCGCCGCCCACGCGGCGAGCAGCACGACGAGCGCGACGAGCAGGGCCGACGGACGGCGCACACGGGACGGCATGGAGGCTGCATCGGCGCGCTTCGGGCGCCCCTTGAGCGGTGACGGCCCGTGCGCTGACCGCGATGCAACGCTCAGGCGAACGTCGCCAGGTACCAGTCGACGATCGCCGGGCCGGCGAGTACGGCGACGACCCCGCCGAGTGCGAGGAACGGCCCGAACGGGATCGCGGTCTTGCGGCCCTCCCCCACCCCGCGCCGCGCCATCACGACGACGCCTACGAGCGTGCCGGCGACCAGCGCGACGAGCAGCGCGACGGCGACCTCACGCCCGAGGAACAGGCCGAGCATCCCGGCGAGCTTCACGTCGCCCATCCCCATGCCGCCCGGCCGCGCGAGCGCCGCCAGCAGCAGGAAGCCGCCGGCGGCGGCGCCCGCGATCAGCTGCTCGGGCACGCCGCCCAGGTCGGTCGCAGCACCGATCGCGAGCGCCGCGATCGCGCCGAGCGCGGTCAGCCGGTTCGGGATGATGCGGTGATCGAGGTCGATCAGCGCGATCGGCACGAGCAGCACGACGAGCACGAGCCCGAGCAGCACGTCGTGCAGGCCGTCGTTCGTCAGCACGACGCCGGCCGCGAGCGCCGCCGTCAGCGCCTCGACAAGCGGGTAGCGCACGGAGATCGGCGTGCGGCAGTCGCGGCAGCGGCCCCGGAGGGCGAGCCACGACAACACCGGCACGTTGTCGTACGGGCGCACCGGATGCTCGCAGCCGGGGCAGTGCGAGCCGGGCGTCGCCAGCGACTCGCCACGCGGCAGGCGCCACGCCACGACGTTGAGGAAGGAGCCGACGAGCAGGCCGCCGACGGCCGCGAGCACGACGAGCAGCACGAGCCAAGATTCGACCATCACTGCGCCGAGACCTGCCGGCGCAGCGCCGGATGCGCCGCATGGGTTGACGCAGCACGCGATTGCTACGGGTTTCGGCCGGTGCTGCCGATGATGCCCTCATGCCGGTCAATGAGCAGGGTGGCTTCACGATCGTCGAGGTCCTCGTCGCAGCTCTGGTGCTGGTCGTGGGACTCGGCGCCCTGCTCCAGCTGCTCATCACGGCCGACCACACCATCTCGACGACCCGCCTGCGACAGGTGGAGACCGGCCTGGCGCGCGAGGTCCTGGAGGACTCGCGCGAGCTCGCCTCCACC
>Ga0126311_10000599_pt1 | contig 16837 bp, 7 predicted proteins | sample Plot61_FD_92539 | JGI IMG/M metagenome (GOLD analysis project Ga0126311, IMG submission 92539) | Serpentine soil microbial communities from UC McLaughlin Reserve, CA, USA - Plot61 | ecosystem: Environmental > Terrestrial > Soil > Grasslands | place: USA: UC McLaughlin Reserve, Lake County... | reverse complement strand
CCGGTGGTCTGGCGTTACAGTTTCTCTCGCTGTGTTACTGGTTGATTGATATTAAAGGCTATCGACGTTGGGCCAAACCGTTTGAAGTTTTTGGTTTGAATGCGATTGCGCTGTACGTCGTGGCGGATTTGATCGCTATATTGTTGGGGACAGTCAAAGTTGGCGACGGGACGCTGGGCGGGTGGATTTACACCAACGTGTTTGCGTCGTGGGCGTCGCCGGTCAACGCTTCATTCGCGTTTGCCATCAGCTTTGTTCTGGTTTGTCTCGCCCTGATGTGGATCCTTTATCACCGCAGGATTTTTCTTAAAATTTAGCCGCAAAAAGGCACAAAAAGCGCATAAAAGACAGTTTTTCTGATTTGTGCTTTTTGTGCTTTTTTGTGGCTACAATTTGCTTTTCGCCTCGTCGATTAACCTGTTGTTGTTTTCGTAAGTGAGCGGAACACCGCTTTCAGGTGGGTACTGGTGACGTTTATAAACCGGGTAAGCCTCCGTGCGCAGATGAGCCAGCATGTGATGGCCGCGGCGCACTTCGCGCTCGTGACGCAGGGCGGAAATGTCTACGGGCGCAACGACGATCCGTTCGCCAGGTCCGGGTGAAGCTTCCGCAAGCATCCGCCCATCGAAATCGATCACCTGGCTGCCGCCGGGCCAGGAGTAAGGCGGATAGTGTTTCAGACTCGCGCCCTGATTCGCAGCGCAGACGTAAGCGGTGTTTTCAAGCGCGCGGCAACGATTCACGATCGTCCACCACGACATCGGCTCAGTCGCGCCCCACGGATCCATGTAAGCCGAGACGCGCAACAACACTTCCGCGCCGTTCGCGGTTAGCTGCCTCATCGCTTCGGGAAACAGCCAGTCGTAACAGATCGCGCAGCCCAACCGGCCAATCGGTGTATCAGCGACGGGAAAGAATGGCTCGTCGTAGCCGGGCAGATCGTGCGGGCTCGTGTGGACCTCGTACGGAATCCACGTGTTAACTTTTCGATACTTGTAAAGCACGCCTTCAGGGCCGATGAGACATGTCGTGTTGAAAACGTGGCCCGGCCATTTCGGATCGACTTCAAGCATCGAGCCGCTTTGGATGTAGATGTCGTGTTCTTTGGCTTTCTGTTGCAGGCGCTCGGTGTGGTCGTTTGGGATGGCGATGGCGAGCTTATCGATCAGCTCCGCTGCTGTTTCGAAAACGGGTGCGGAGTGTGCGAACTCCGGGAAGACGATCAGACGGACGGGAAGAAATGGCGCCGCGCCCGCAACCGCCGAATCGATCATCGAGAGCATGCGGTCAGTGTTCGCGCGCATCGCGCGGCGATCGAGTGGATTTGCGAGATCCGTTTGGCAACATGCAACGGAGTATCTGATGTGGCTCATCTGGTAAATCCTGCAATCCTGTCTACATATGACGTAACAACACGCGTGTTATATTTATCAAGGTATCTCTGCCTCTCAGCCGTCAGCGGATATTTTTCCGGCCAGCGGTACGGGTACCCGCTCATGCCATGAAATGGCAGTGGCCCAACCTGATCGGGACTCGCCGAATTGATATCCATCTCCTTACTGAAACCATCCGCATACAACAGGAATGTGCGCGTCCATCCCCGCGGAAGTGGCGGCAGCTTGTCCGCCGCAAACGACAACGACAGCTCATCACCCGGCCGCGAGATCACAAACATGTCGTCAGACGCGAGCAACAACTCACGCACGTCGCCCTCGCGTGTGTATCGCCCCGTCATCACCTTCCACGGCGACGTAAATGAGACCTGTTTGTAGTCGTAAGTCAGCGGCTGTCGTCCATCGGCCGAGTGTTCGAGCGAGAAGCCACGCCAGCGCAGATCAGCGACTGATGGATCGAGTCGCGTCAAGCGCACTGGGAAATTTCCGCCTGACGTGTCGACCAGGATTTGATCCCAGTAAATCCGCATGTTCGTCACGATGCGCACGTCACGACTCGCACTTAAAAACTTTGCGGTGAGATCGACGACGACAGTCTGTGGCCGCCCGACGGGTATTCCAATATTTTCAATAACCGTGCGCCAGCGCCCATGTTTGTCTTTCACCTGAAGAGCCGGCAGTTGAAGGCTCTTTCCACTTTGCGAGGCGGCGAGGTTATCGCTGGACCACGCGTAATCGGTCCAGCCTGTCAGCAGCAACCGGAGCTTCGACAACGAACCAGCATCGAGCTTCAAAATCAACTCATGCTCATCGGCGTAGCCTCGTGTGCCGTGAAGCTTGAAATCATCCGGATAATCGCGGTCGACACGCGCGATGCGCGACAACACATCGTGTCCGTGCTCATCAACAGCCGCGAGTGGCGGACGCGCATCACGGGTCGCGTAGAGCTTGAAAGGCTGCGGCGGAACTGTCAGGCCTTCATTTGGAAAAACGTCGACGCCTTGCGGGTGCGCGACAGAGATCAATTGAACCTGATCAACAAACAACGCCTCCTCGAGCTCGTTCGTCACGCGCAGCTCATAGCGGCCGTTGCGCTCGCGTAGCTGATCGCCGCGAATGCGAACGTACTCGTCAGGATCCGGTGTGTTGAAGATGCCGGGCGCGTCGAGGTGGCCCATCTCGCCGCCGCCCATAAAATCCGTAACGAATTCAAAGCGCTCGCCATTCCAAACGTATAAATAAGGGCACGAGGACGGCTTTCGGTCCAATTCGGTCAGCGAAACTGATTTGTTATTCGCGATCTCTGTTTCAGCCTGAACTATTCCTGCCGGCCACAACACGCGCACCGCATCAATCGCAACTCGTTTGCCCAGGCCAAAAACAATGTCGGCAGGCGCAGGAGCAGGCGAGGCGGAGTAAGTTTCGAGTTTCTGCGCCAGGCTCCCGGCGCGCACCTCGATCTTCGTCCCAACACCGCTGCGATTACTGACTCGCCCTGAAAGACCGACATGCAACGAGCGATTCGCGTTGCCGCCGTCGTTGCGCGCAACTTTCAATAGACCAGGCGCGCCGAGGATCATGTCAGTATCGCCATCGCCGTCGATATCGCCCGAGACGAGAACACGCGCTCGCGTCGCGTTCACACCCGACGTGGCTTTGCTGCTCACGTCTGCCCACGCATCGCCGGTGTTTCGCAGCACGCGCACGCGCTCGTCGACCACCGAAACGAGATCGAGCAATCCGTCGTTGTCGTAGTCGATGAACTGCGAAGCCACAGCTCCGCCATCTGTGCGCGTTACCTGAAAGCGTTCCTTGCCATTGCTGAGCACCAGATAACCCGCGGTGTCACCCGCTGAAGCAAAGTAAAAATCGGTAAAGCCGTCTTTGTTTACGTCGCCGGCAGCGATGTTCGTGGCACCTTTCACCGTCAGACCAACTTCGCCTGCAACATCGCGGAACGTTCCGTCACGCATGTTGCGCCAGAGCGAGACTTTCTCAGTCGAGGCAACGATAAAATCGATATCGCGGCGGTTGTCGAAGTCTGTCGGCACGATCGCGCGAGCGGAGACTTTGTCGGTCAGCTTAGCAGCCGCGGTTTGATCGGAAAACGTGCCGTCGCCGTTGTTTCGCAGCAACAACAAGCCGTCGCCGCCAAGCAGTAGATCCAAATCGCCGTCGTGATCGAAATCGACGAACGCTGCCGTTGCTGTGGCGTTAAGAGACGATGGAAGTTTTGCGCTCGCAGTTACGTCTGAAAAACTACCCTTACCGTCGTTGTGATAAAGCGTGCTCGCGCCGGCGCGAAGGATGAAGAGATCGGGTCGCGTGTCGTTGTCGTAGTCGCCTGCGACAACTGCCGTGCCCGCGGCTGTTGCTGCTTTGGCGAGTGCGCCCGATTGTGCTGTGATGTCGCTGAACTTGCCAGCGTCATTCCGCAAGAACCGTTGGCGCATGCCCGCAACTTCAATGAGATCGAGATCACCGTCGAGATCATAATCAAAGAGCGCTGCGGCGCCGGAGGCAGCTTCTTCAGCGGGCGCGGCGCGTGCGGGAAGCACGTTCGCGGTGGCATCGGTGAACACGACTTCCGGAATCCGCTTATCGACTAACCCTGGCTCAGCTCCGGTTGACGCAACGGCTTCAGCGTAACGACCTTGTTCGAGATAGTTGGTTCCGAGCGTCGTGCCGGTGCCGCGTTGCCGGAGCTCCTGAAACTGCGCGATGACCTTCTGCCCTTCTTCTCTTTGACCGGAGCGTATTAACGCGGTGCCGAGGTTGTAGAGAGCCGTAGCGTTGTAAGGCTCCGCGGTCACTGCGAGGCGCAGCGCTGCGATGGCTTCCGGATACTTGCGTTGCTGCGCGTAGAGCTGGCCCACGTTCACGTTCGCGCCGACGTCATTTGGATCGACGGCCAGGACTTTCTGAAACGCGGCGATTGCTTCTTCAGGTTTGTTCTGAGTCTTCGCTGCAAGACCGAGCAGGTAGTGCGGCTGCGGTGCTGAAGGCGCGGCCGCAATCGCAGCTCGAAACTCTTTTTGCGCAGCAGGCAGATCCGGCACATTGAAGAGCGCGATGCCGAAATTGATCCGCGCGAGCACCAGACCCGGATCGAGCTGCAACGCGCGGCGGAAGGCATCGGCAGCTTCTTTGTGTTTGAACTGTTCGAGCAGCGCGACGCCGAGGTTGTTTGCGCGGTATGCGTCTTCTCGGACGTTAGCTTTTGATTGATCCGTCTGAAGCTGGGCAGTCAGGACGAAGATTGATACCGCGGCTGTCAGCACGCAACTTATGTACAGTCTCATTGTGTTACATTGTGCGGAGTTTCCCGCAAAGGCGCAAAGGCGCAAAGACGGACCGAAAGCTTTAATCTTTCTTTGCGCCTTTGCGCCTTTGCGGGAAAATTTTGCTTATGACTGCAAAAAGAATCCCCCTTGCCGTCGCTTTGTTACTGCTTGCTTCGTTCGGCGCGTGCCGCCCCGTCAGCAATCTCCCGACCAGATCTTCTCCGCAATACAACGAGCTCGTCCGCACGTTCTACATCGGTGTCGCCGCGTTGCAGGTTGGTCACGATGTTCAGGCCGACGCCAGGCTTCAGCAGTTCACCCAACTCGCTCCGGCCGAACCCGCCGGTTGGGCCAACTGGGGACTCCTGGCTCTACGACAACGAAACTACGATACGGCCGCCGAGCGTCTCAACAAAGCACGCGATCTCGCGCCCGACAACAGCGACATCTTCTACCTGCTCGGACTACTCGAAAGCAGTCGTGGCAACACACAGAAAGCTATCGAGGCACTGCTCCAGTCACTTCAATTAGACTCGAAAAACCCCATCGCCATTTACAAACTCGCGGAAGAAACTGAGCGACAGGGCGGCGAAGGGAGCGAGCTTAAGGTCCAGTCTTTCATCCAAAAACTTGTCGAGGCACAACCTGACAACCTGGCAGCACTCGTCGAGCTAAGCCGCGCCGCCGCAAAGGCCAACGATGCGGAAACCGTTAAATCGGCGGTCGCGAAGATCGTGGCGCGCTCGTCTGCATGGCCCGCGGAAGTGCGGGAACAGGTGAATGCGGTCGATGCTACAGTCAAAGCCGGCGACATGCGCGCTGCCGCAACGCGCACGAGTTTTCTGCGCAACGTGCTGGTGCGCGTGCCGGAATACCGGCGTGACCTCGCCGCGATCAAACCGCTGCCGGGCGAAGAAGCAGTGCCGTTTACGCAGTTCCTGAAACTCGAAGCACCTGTTTTCGAAACGGCCGCGCCCGATTTATCCATCGCCTTCAGGCCTGAGCCTTCAACCTTAGCCGCGGATAAAACGGATTGGATCGGCGCGATCTCATTGAGTGGTGAAGGTCCGCCAGTGATTTTCACCGCCACTGCTCGAGAGGTTCGTTTAGCCAATGGCGCCAGGTTTCCTTTTCCAGGCGGCGCGATGAATACACCTCCAACCATCAATTCTATTTTGCCGGTTGATTTCAGCTACGACTTCAAGACTGATGTTGTACTCGCCGGTGAAGGCGGCGTCCGTCTACTTCGTCAGGACAGTCCATCTGCGTTTACGGATGTAACCTCGGGAACAAAACTGCCGCCAGCTATTCTCAATGATAAATACACGGGCGCATGGAACGCTGACATTGAGGCCGATGGCGATCTCGACATCATTCTCGGTTCGGCTCAAGCGACGCCGATCGTTTTACGCAACAACGGTGACGGAACTTTCACTGAGACTCAACCTTTCGCTGGAGTCTCAGGGTTAACAAACTTCGCCTGGGCGGATCTCGATGCTGACGGCGATCCCGATGCCGCCCTAATTGACGGTGGAGCGAAGCTGCACGTCTTCAGTAACGAACGGCAAGGACAATTCACTGCACGATCCGTCCCAATCAGCTCACCAATCCGTGCAATCAGTGTTCTGGATTTCAACAACGATGGAGTTCTGGACTTAGCCGTCGTGCAGGACGACGGCAGCATTACGAGTTTGTCTGATCAGGATCACGGCGCGGGCTGGCAAACGGCGGAAGTGACAAAGGCCAACAACATAACAGCTTCAAGTGTGCTGCGAGTCGCCGATCTCGACAACAACGGCGGCCTCGACCTGGTACTTTCAGGATCCGCTAACGCGCTCATTTTGCTAAGCGATGGCAATGGAAATTTTCTCTCACCACAGGATCAGGTGTCTGCGCCTGTGTTTGACGTGGCTGACGTGAATGGTGACGGCCGGCTCGATCTTCTTCTTCTTTCAGACGAAGGCCGGCCGCAGCAGGCGATCAATCAGGGCACCAAAAATTATCACTGGCAGATCGTGCGGCCGCGCGCCACGAACGCCGTCGGCGATCAACGCATAAACCCGTTCGGAGTCGGCGGTGAGATGGAAATCCGCTCCGGCCTGTTGGTCCAAAAGCAACCTATCAGTAGCCCACTGCTGCACTTCGGACTCGGCGAACAAACGAGCGTCGATGTGATCCGCGTCGTTTGGCCCAACGGAACCGTGCGCGCCGACTTCGAAGTTAAACCCGACCAGACGATCGTGATCGAACAACGTCTCAAGGGCTCGTGCCCATTCTTGTTTGCTTACAACGGCAAGCAGATGGAATTCGTGAAGGACGCCATGCCGTGGGGCTCCGCGATCGGCTTACGCATCAACACACTGGGAACAGCAAGCGTCGAAGCGACGGAAGAGTGGTACAAGATCGGACGCGATCAGCTTGTGCCGCACGACGGTTTTTACGACCTGCGAATCACGGCCGAGCTTTGGGAAACTTACTATTACGACCATCTCGCTTTGATGGTTGTCGATCATCCGCAAGGAACAGAAATCTTTGTCGACGAACGTTTCCTGATTCCACCGGCAAAGCTGGAGGTCACGACAGTCTCAACCCCTCAACAGATTGCTCGCGCCCTTGATGACAAAGGACAGGACGTCACCAGCGTTGTAAATAAGCTTGACGGAAACTACCTCGACACTTTTGACCGTGGGAGATATCAGGGAGTCGCGCGCGATCATTTTGTCGAAATCGATCTCGGGGATGAGGCACCCGCAAACGGTCCGCTCTGGCTAATCGCAAACGGCTGGATGCATCCAACCGACTCTTCTATTAATGTAGCCATCAGCCAGGGACAGCAGGAGCAGGCAAAACCCTTAAGTCTGGAGATTCCTGATGGTGAAGGTGGCTGGCAAGTCGTGCGACCGAACCTGGGGTTCCCCGCAGGTCGCAAAAAAATCTGCCTGTTTGATTTGACTGGTGTGTTCAAGTCAGGAATTCCGCATCGCCTGCGCTTGCGCACTAACCTGGAGATTTACTGGGACTCGTTGCAGTGGGCAGTTGGAGCTCCCGGCGCGCAGCTGAAGACCACTCGCTTGAATCCTGAATTGGCGGATCTCCATCATCGCGGTTACTCTGTTATGACTCAGGCGAACGCTTCGTCTCCCGAGGTCCCAGACTATAATCGGCTTGCGAGCTCTAAACAGATCTGGCGCGATCTGATCGGCTACTATACGCGGTTCGGTGACGTACGTGAGCTTTTGCTGCGCTCCGACGATCGCTACGTGATAATGAATGCGGGCGACGAGATGTCGTTCCGGTTTGCAGAGCAACCGCCTTCACCCGCGGGCTGGCAGCGTGATTACGTGATCGTGGGCGATGGGTGGATTAAAGACGGAGATTACAATTCGACTTTCTCCAAGACTGTTTTGCCGTTGCCGTATCACGCAAAAAACCAGTACATAACTCCGCCTGGGCGGCTCGAGGATGAAGTGGTTTATCGTCAGCATCCTGAAGACTGGCAAAACTATCACACGCGTTACGTGACGCCCGACGTGTTTCAAAATGCATTGAGGCCCAAGAGAAAGAAATGAGTGGTCGCAAGGTGGCGAGAGTTGTTCTCGTCGTTGTCTTCATTTGCTTAATCGCAGTTCCTGTGGTCATGAAGCGACTGGCCGCTCGCCGCGCGGAAGTGAACAGCGCTGTCACCGGTACGGCCGCCTTGAGCCGTTATGGCTTCCACTTGCAGGAAGTATCGAAGGCTGCGGGCATCAACTTCCAACACCAGGCTCCCACGCTCGACCACCAGCTCGATCACATCATGCCGCAAGTCGCATCGATGGGCGCGGCCGTGTCTGTCGTCGATTTTAATCGCGACGGCTGGTCCGATCTTTACGTGACCAACAGCGGCGAAGGAAGTAAGAACGCGCTTTTCAAAAACAACAAAGACGGGACGTTTACAGACGTAGCCGCGGAGCTCGGCATTGCTGACGTCAATCAAGCCGCCACCGGCGTGTCGATGGGCTCGGTTTGGGGCGACTACGACAACGACGGCTACGAAGATCTTTTCCTCTATAAGTGGGGGCGTCCTGAGCTTTTTCACAACGACGCGGGACAGAAGTTTTCGCGCGTAAGCGACAAGGCTGGTTTGCCCACGTGGGTCAACGCCAACACGGCCGTGTGGTTTGACTACGATCGCGATGGCCGACTCGATCTCTTCCTCGGTGGCTACTACGGGGAAGACGTCGACCTCTGGCATCTGAAGAACACGAGGATGATGCCCGAGAGTTTCGAGTACGCGAAGAACGGCGGTCGCAAGTATCTCTTCCGCAATCTAGGTGATGGATCGTTTGAAGAGGTCAGTCAAAAAGCCGGTATCGATACGCGACGATGGGCATTGGCGGCGACTGTCGCAGACCTGCGCGGCACCGGCAATCAGGATCTTTTCATCGCCAACGACTACGGCATTGCGGAGCTCTACTTCAACGACGGCAAGCAGTTTCGTGAAGCGGGCAAAGACACGGGCGTCGGCTTCTCACCGAAGAGCGGCATGAACGCGTCCGTCGGAGATATTTTCAACCAGGGCCGGTATTCGATTTACGTTTCTAATATTTCCGAAGAAGGCGTGCTGATTCAGGGAAATAATCTCTGGGTGCCGCGCGAAGGAACGACCGGCGACGCGATCAAATACGACAACCTCGCGAGCGCGATGGACGTCGAGATCGGCGGCTGGAGTTTCGGTGCACAGTTTGGCGATCTAAATAACGACGGCACGCTCGACTTGTATCTGGTGAACGGCTACGTCTCAGCGGATCGCAACCAGAATTACTGGTACGACTTCTCGAAGGTCGCGGGCGGCAACTCGACGATCATTTCCGATGCCGCACACTGGCCCGCGATGGATGGTCGCAGCTTGTCTGGTTATCAACAGAAAAAAGTCTGGCTGAACGATGGTGCGGGAAAGTTTGTCGATGTCGCACAGGCCGTGGGTGCGAGTGATGTTTTTGACGGACGAGCCGTGGCGCTGGTCGATTTGTGGAATCGCGGCGTGCTTGATGTTGTAGTTGCCAATCAACGCGGGCCGTTGCTCATTTATAAGAACAACGTCGCGCCGGAGAATCGTTGGATCGCTTTTGAGCTCGAGGGGGGATCCAGTAATCGTAGTGCAATTGGAGCTGAGGTTCGCCTGTTTTGGGGTGGACGGCAGCAGGTGCAGCAGGTTTCCGGTGGCAGTGGGTTTTGTTCGCAGAACCAGCGACGTTTACATTTCGGAGTGGGCAAGAACGCACAAATCGAAAGGGCTGAGATTCGCTGGCCCTCCGGGAAGATCGATCGGATTGACAAGCCAGCCGCCGGCCAGGTTTATCGAATTAAGGAGAGTATCTAATCTGTTTATCTGTCTAATCTGTGGACGTTTTTTAACCACAGATTACACGGATGAGAAATCAGGATGAGCGAGTCAACAATCCAACCGGCGACTCTTGATGTTCCCGTCAGGGGCAGGCTCCGCTTCGACAATCGTTACATCCCGCCGCTCTTCATTACGTTCATCCTGCTCGTCGGTCATCTTTCCTACGGCATACTCGAGAGTTATGAACGAACTGCGCTTGCGATCGTTTGCGCGCTTGTGACTGAGCTTGTGCTGGGACGGATCTTTTTCGGCAAGTGGCTCAATCTCGCAAGTGCATACATCAGCGGCATCAGTGTAGGAATTCTGCTGCGATCGCCCGCGTTCTGGCCGTTCGCGTTGTGCAGCGTGCTTTCGATCATGTCGAAGTACGTGCTGCGCGTGAAGGGACGGCATCTTTGGAACCCGTCAAACTTCGGCATTTGTGTGTTGTTGTTTCTCGCGCCCGAGGCAGTTGCGAGTTTGAGTGTTCAGTGGGGCAACTTCAAATGGCCGTTGCTGGTGATCTGGATACTCGGCTCGATCATCATCTATCGCGCGAAGCGTTTTCACATCAGCGCCACTTACGTTGCGTCGTTCTTTGCGTTCGCGTTTCTGCGCAGTTGGATAACGGGAGATTCAGTGCAAGCGGAGATCGCGCCGATCACTGGTCCGATGTACCAGCTTTTTGTTTTCTTCATGGTGACGGATCCGAAGACGACGGTGAAGTCGAAGAAGTGGCAATGCATCGTGGTGTTTTTCGTGGCGCTCGTGGAGATGTTGTTGCGGTTGAATCAGGTGGTACACGCGCCGCTGTATGCGTTGTTCCTCGTCGGTCCGGCGGCGATGCTGATCGAGATCTGGCTGGAGTCGCGGCAGTCGTTTGACGTCCAGTCGGCAGAATAAGGATTACTCCCGCAGCGGCGCTACGGCGCAACGAAGAACTCATAACCGTTGCGCCGTAGCGCCGCTGCGGGAGTAATTTTTATTAAACAAACATGACCCCTCGTTATCTTAAAACTTGCCTCTTAGCTTGTCTGGGATTGCTATCTGTGTCTTGCAAACAATCGCCGACCGCCGCGCCGGCGGCACCGGCGACAGAGACCACGGTAGCAGTCGCCTCACCTTCGCCAAGCCCGACACCGCCACGCCCCTCCGGCGCCATCGAATTCACCGACATCACTTCCGAAGCAGGCATCCGCTTCAAACACAACAGCGGCGCCTCCGGTAAGAAGTATCTCCCCGAAACGATCGGCGCGGGCGGCGCATTCCTGGATTACGACAACGACGGGTGGCAGGACATCATCCTCATCAACTCGATGGACTGGCCCGAGAACAAGAAACGCAAATCCTTTCCCGCGCTCTATCACAACAATAAAGACGGCACCTTCACAGACGTAACGCACCAGGCTGGTCTCGGCGTGGAGATGTACGGCATCGGCGTCGCAGTTGCCGATTACGACAATGACGGCAACGTTGACGTGTACATCACCTGTGTTGGTCCAAACCGTCTCTTTCGCAACCTCGGCGGCGGGAAGTTTGCAGATGTGACCGCGCGCGCAGGCGTCGGCGATCCCGGCTTCTCCACCAGTGCCGCGTGGTTCGACTACGACAACGATGGCAAGCTCGATCTCTTTGTCGGCAACTACGTCGAGTGGTCCGTGCAGACCGATCAACACTGCACACTCGACGGCAAGAATAAATCCTACTGCACGCCGCAGGCTTACAAAGGCCAGAGCGCGTCGTTGTTTCACAATCGCGGCAACGGCACATTTGAAAACGTCACCGCAAAGGCCGGCGTCAATGATCCCGCCGGGAAGACGCTCGGCGTCGCTTTGCTCGATTATGACGACGACGGCTGGATGGATCTCTTCGTCGCCAACGACACCGAGCCAAACAAACTCTATCGGAACAACCGCAACGGCACGTTCACTGACAATGCCGTGATCGCGGGGGTTGCGTTCAGCGAGGCTGGCACGGCGCGCGCCGGTATGGGCGTGGACGCCGCCGACTACGACGGCTCCGGCAAACAGAGCGTCGTCATCGGAAACTTCACCAACGAAAGCATCGCGCTGTATCACAACGACGGTTCGGGATTATTCACGGACGAAGCACCCGCCTCCGGAATCGGCAAAATGACGGCGCAGTCGTTGACCTTCGCGTGCTTCTTCTTCGACTACGACCTGGACGGAATGCTCGACATCTTCGCGGCGAATGGGCACGTCTCTGACGACATCAGCGTGGTTCAGCCGACCGTGAAGTACGCGCAGCCGCCACATCTCTTCCGCAACCGCGGTAAGAAGAAGTTTGAGGAAGTGACTGCAAAACTCGGTCGCGCTTTGAACCGCGCGATTGTCGGCCGGGGCGCTGCTTATAGCGACTTCGATAACGACGGCGATCTCGATCTGCTTGTCACGACGAACAACGGCCCGGCGCGCCTGCTGCGCAACGACAACGCGAATCAGAACGATCTCCTGCGCGTGAAGACTGTTGGCGCACGCGCGAATCGTGACGGCATCGGCGCGAAGATTGTTGTCAAAACCTCGAAAGGCAATAAGGTCTTCGGCATGGTGCGCACGGGCTCGAGCTACTGTTCGCAGTCTGAGCTGCCTGTGACGTTTGGCCTCGGCAAGCCTGAAGAGGGCACGACCGTAACCCTTGAGATCACCTGGCCGGGCGGTCAAAAGGACACCATCTCCAATCTCAAGCCCAACCAGTCTGTGGTTGTTCAGGAAGGAAAGGGAGTGATCACTCAGGAACCGATTGTATTCGTCCGGACCCCGGCGCCGGTGCCTTCACCAACGCCTCCCTCGTAATCCCGTCTGCCAAATTATGAAATTCTCATTGAGAACTTAAATATTTAAATAATTTGACAGACCGGCGCGGGCAGATGTAGCATCCGCCGCATTAAAGAACTGCCATGCTGTCACTATTTGTGAGGTGGATCACGCGCGGCAGTCCTGAGTTCCCACTAACTTCTACTTAATTTTGAACTTCCTCTCGGACTGACCCGGAGCTGTATTTGTGTTCCCTGGGTGAAGAAGTTTAGTTCGCGTGCGGCGCGCACTCTAATAACGATCTGGAGGCAAAGAATAACGAGGCTTCAGCGATGAACAGGCACTGAGTTTCTCACTCTTGGAGTCTTGAAATCGCGAGGTTTATACAACCAGCACTACTCCCAGGCACGCTTTTCTCTCAGTTGAGCGTGGCACGTTGTTCTGCGCCTTCTAGATCCCCTTATCTCCTTGCGGCAGTGTAACTTAGATGAAAAATTTCTTTCAGATCGGCCTCGCGAAAATACACATAGTCACAGAAATCTGAAACGGGGATCGGTCCACATAGCCCCAACGGGACTAATCCAGAAAGCCCAGAGACCAGATGCTGGATCAGCGCCGAGTGGCTGCACAAGATGAGAATCGCGAACAGTCGTTTCGTGAACAGTTGTTCACCGAGCGCTACGCCAATCTGCGTGCCTGGGCCGTGTACCTGACGAGCCAGCAATCAGCGGCCGATGATCTTGTCCAGGACGCATTTGTTCAGTGGATGTTGAGTCGAACCAGACTCGAAGAGATTGAAAACATTGACGGCTATCTCAGAACTATGTTGCGCAACATGCACTTCTCCCGAATGAGCCGAGCGGCGCAACGCCTGCAGGAAACGACGCTCTCAGTCGCCGACTACGACTCCAGCCACCTCGGTTGGACGGCCATTGAGCCCCCGCGTCGCATGCAGGCTTCCGAAGAGCTCCATCAGATCTGCGCTTATGCGTGCTTCCGAAAGGAATCGTCGAAAGCCGCTAGCGTCCTGATTTTGAGGTTCTTTCATAATTACTTCCCAACAGAGATCGCCAGTGTTTTGAACAGCTCGCGAAATTGCGTCGACCAGTGGCAAAGGCTTGCGCGTCGTGAAGCAAAGTTGTTTATGAACAGGCCAGGCGGGTTGCGCTTTGTGAATGGCGCAGCTCCGGCACGACCTCCGGTCAGGTATTTCAGATCAGATTGCGATCTGATGCTCGACTTGCGCGGGCTGATTTTCAGTTCATGTCGTGGCGACTGCTTATCGCAACAGGAGTTGCACGACGCGTACGCAGGCGGCAATGGCGAGGCGCTCACGACCGCGAAGCTTGCTCACATTGTTAGTTGTCCGACGTGTCTGGATGCAGTGAATGGGCTGCTCGGCCTGCCGCGCCTGGCCGAACGGGATCGCAGTGAGTCTACGGAACGCAAAGAGCCACCCGATGATGCAAATGGTGGCAGCGCCCCCGGTGGTGGTCCAGCTGAGATTAAGAAAAAGCTGGCACATCGCCTGCGCGAAACGCACGAGCACAAGCCCCAGGAGCTGCGGATTGCAGTTAACGGTCAGCTCGTCAGCTCAATCAAAGTCAGCTCAGAGTTGAGCGAGCTGGATCTGAACCTGACGGCTGAGGATCCAGTCGAGTTTGTGGAAATCGTCAGTGAGCAGGGGATCCAACTGCTCTTTTTCAGTATTAATTCAACCGGTCCCCGGTATGAACAATGGGCGTGGATCGAATTGAGTGAAGGACGATTAATCGAGGCCTCGTATCAGGATGAAAGTGGGCCAAGCCTTCACGTTGTTTACAAAGATCCGGTACCGGAAGTAAACGCTTTGTCCTCACCCCTTACGGTTGTGCCCGATTTCAACGTGTTGAGTGAGTCGAACGTGGGAGCCCAGCACGGTCTTCGTGCGTGGGTTAAACGGCTCAGCAACACCTTGAGAAGAGGTACAACACGACCGTCTATCAACAACAGAACCGAGCGCGGTAGCGCCGAGTCAATTTTCCTTAACTCCCTGAGCTTATCGGACCGTGAGCACTCGCGCTGGCGTCTTGCTTTCATGGTGCTGGCGTGTGTCGTGGTCGCAGCAGGGTTCCTGTTCTTCAAAGCGAGTTTGTCGCATGAGCTGAATGCAACGCTGCTGCTGGAGAGGGCAACGTTTGCCGAGCAGGTCACTCAAAAGACTCCGGATCGAATCAGCCATCGCTTCGTCAATCTCGAGGAACGTCGTAGTGCGGAAGGAGCGATTGTTGCGCGGCGCAAGATCGAGATTTGGCAGCATCATGCAAACGGTAACAGCGCGCGCAGGCTCTACGACGACTCGAATCGCGTGATCGCCGGGGCGTGGCAGAAACCAGATGGTTCTCGCATCGTGCTGCATCACGGATTGAAACCGCGATCTGAGACAGCACTCGCGACGCCAGGCGATCTCTTGCTCAACCTCGAAGACATCTGGCAGCTGGAGCCTTCGGCGAAATCTTTTAAAGCATTAATTGCCGATCCAGCCGCGGCTGTGGTTGAGGAGCGGTCCACAACTTATGTGTTGACTTACGAGAAGGAGCGGATCGTCGGTGCCAGTCGTCTTTTGAAAGCCACGCTCACGCTGAGCAAGTCTGACCTTCATTCGATCGAACAGACTCTGGTCGTGCTGCGCGGCACTGAATTACGCGAATACCGGTTCGTCGAGGCGAACACGGAGCTCCTGCCAGTGCCGGTGGTGGCTCCGAGCGTCTTCGAGATCGAACCGGAACTGAATGGAGGGGCCGCGGAACTTGGCAGGCCCGGGGACTGGGCGCACCGGGACCTCACCTCTGGCCGTGTCCCTCCTTCGCCCAGCACGTCGACACCACCCGCAGCTTCCGCAGAGCTGGAAGTCGACGTCACATACTTGCTCAATCGGGCGAAGGCCGACCGTAATGAGCAAGTCACCCTCACGCGCAGCGCAGGTGGGTCACTGCGCGTCGAGGGGATTGTTGATACCGGAGAGCGAAAAGAAGAGTTTCTGCGAACGCTGGGGCCGGTGAGTAACAATCCGGCGGTCAGGATTGATATTCGTACGGTCGCCGAGGCCATCCGGCGGCCGGCAGCGCGCGGCCCGGTTTCAGTTCAAGAGGCAGAAGACACGGCGAGCACGGTCGCTGCTGATGAAGAGTTGCGCGCGTATTTTGAAAAACGAAATCCCACTGGTCCAACTGACGAGGCTATTAGCAATTACTCATCCCGAGTAGTGAAGCGCGCGTACCACGCGTTGTTTCAGGCAATCGAATTGAAACGTCTTGTGACTCGGTTTGCGAATGTCGATATGCAGAGCGTCGCTCCCGCCGCACGCACGAAGTGGCTTGGCATGCTGCACGAACATGCCGGGGCCTTTGAGCGCCAGACGGCTGCCTTGCGCCAGGAGATACAGCCCGTGTTTTTTCCCGGCGCGTCTGTGCCTGGAGCTGAAGGTGTTTCGATTAACAGTGATGCTGATTTAGCGCGTGCGGTCGAGCGGCTTCACCGGCTTGCGCTTGCTAACAACGACGCCATTCGTTGGGCATTTACGACATCTTCACAGAGCTCCGCCGTCGCGGTTAAGTCGGCGGCGTTTTGGCAGGCGCTGTTCAAAGCCGAAGACTTGGCAAAAAAGATCGAGCGGTATCAGGCGGTGAACGATTGATTGTTTGATGAAACTGCTTTCGTTTCGGCTTTGCAGGATAGATCTCCCGTTTTGAACATCCACAGTTCATCGTGTGCGGGTCCCAGGCCAATGACGATGGACTAAATTTAACAACTGACGCTGATGCTCTTTGCCAGGTAGCGTCTCTTCACAGGAGAAAACTCTCATGCCCAGATTGAGGGATATGTGTCTGTGTGTCGTCTGTCTTCGGATTAACGCAACCGGTTCGTTATCCGCGCGATTAATCGCACTTGTAGTATGCCTCCTGCTCTCATTCACTTTTATTAGTTCGTTTTCAAACAACGTGTATGCCCAGGGCGCAACGGCAACTCTCAGCGGTGTGG
>Ga0126311_10000598_pt1 | contig 16841 bp, 10 predicted proteins | sample Plot61_FD_92539 | JGI IMG/M metagenome (GOLD analysis project Ga0126311, IMG submission 92539) | Serpentine soil microbial communities from UC McLaughlin Reserve, CA, USA - Plot61 | ecosystem: Environmental > Terrestrial > Soil > Grasslands | place: USA: UC McLaughlin Reserve, Lake County... | reverse complement strand
CCGGGACATAGTGATATAGCATCCAACGAGGGTCGGATGTAACTGCCGTTATGCTTGGCATCGGAATCTTCGGAAAAGTATTGATCATAACTAGATTGCTTCTACCGCTGGCGCAAGCGAGCAGACATGGTTTAAGATTCGTCCAAATCAATCAAGACTTCGGATGGATACTAGCCCACCCCACTATCGCATCAACTGTAAGTCATTGATTACAGCCCGCTTGGCTCAGTAAATGGGCTCACGCTTACAACGTGAGCCTTTTCAGTTACTTACAAAGCTGATTTTGAACCTTGACGGGAAAGTTGACGGCAGGTCACAAATTGACCATTCAGCGCGTTGATCTTACTCGTGAGAGTGACACCTCCCGATTATTGGACCATCTCGAGAGTTAAAAATCCGGCTTTGCGAAGCGGTTCTCTGAACCACAGGAGTTTAGCCCCCCGCTCGTACGTAGCTGCGGGGAAGGTGGTAGTTAGAGCCCGTCGAGTTCAGCTGGCGATCTGCCCAGAAGCATCCGATCAATAGCGAAGTAGGGTACGGCCAAGCGTTTGTCAATGTCGTCGCGGATCGTAGCTATGGGAAAGCGTTAGTCCGCTATGTGTTGGAGGACCATCGATTGTATAGCAAAGCGCGTTCGCACAAAACGTATCGGCAACCGTTAGAGTTCCGCCGCCAAAAGCACTCTGCATACCCAGATTCGAAGACCACTTGGGAAAGTTCACCACAGTCATCGACATTAATTCACGCTCAAGCTTCTCCATTCACCGGATTGGATGAAACAAGCCCAATAGTAGGGGTGGTTTTGTTCAGGGTTCTCAAGCATTTCCAGTTGCACCTTGCGCATAGCGTCGGCCCTGCCCAGCCCATCCTTTAACTTAGTATAGTATGCCCCCATGAAGGTCGTCGTAACATCAGCGTCTGCCTGCCACAAACTGATCACTTGACTCTCTGCCCCGGCGATCACCAATGCGCGTCGGAGTCCATACAAACCTTCACCGGCCTGTACATCTCCCAGCCCTGTTTTGCATGCTGACAGAGTAACTAACTTAGTGCCCACGAGATCAAGACCCGATGCTTCGAGAGCTGTGAGAATACCGTCTTCGTTTCCACCACCGCGCCGTTGATTCGCGCCGTAAAGCGCCAGCCCTGAACGCAACAATATGTTCTCGCCGACGTCGAAGACAGACGCTTGTGACAGATCTTGCAGTTGCTCCATGTCCGCAGGTCGGTTCGATCCACGAAGTTGCTGGGTCAGAAAAAAACCATGTGTTGCCACGTGCAGAATGCTTGGACCGTGGACCTGCTTCAGCGCCGACTCGTTGGCCTTGTCTTCCAATAAAGGCTTGACATTCAATAAGCCGGCCAGTTCATGAGCTTCTTCACTCGTGCCATCGAGCGGCTCAAACCGCCCGATGAGGAGCTGCAGGCGATCATCTTCGGTCTTAGCGAGGGCGGGGCTGTTTGGCGAAGCGAGCGGATCGAATAGCGGATTGGCAATGATAACTGGGGGTTGTCGGCTCGGCGAGTGGGTCGTAAGTCGGAGCAAGTCTCGCCCGCTAGTCAGATAGACGAACGTATTTTGTTGTAACAAGTACTCACCGCGTTCGTTGACCATCGTGGCAAAAGGTAGCAAGTTCAAGGCGCCCTCGGGTGAAATCAAAATCTTTTGTGTTTTGCTAAGCGACCCCTGAAGCGAACGCCATACCCGGTCGTAGGTAACCCGCGCCAGATCCTTCACGTCTAGTCGTCGCGGGTCGCTGAGCGCCTCACGTAACCGAAGCACACTCTCGTCAATCGGCTTGGTCTCCCCCAAATCTACGAATGCCGGCTCGCCTTTTTGGTGGAGCACATAGGCCACGTAACGCGATGCGCCCCACTGTGTCCGGCCGGTTCTCGGATCCGTCTGGTAGGGCCAATACAAAGAGATCTCTACTAGGGCCGCGTCTTCGGGTACTAGCCGCTGGACGTCTTCTAGTGTCACCGCCGGGAGGTGTTCGTTTAGCTTTGCCCCGTGGGCGCTGACCTGCGCTTCCAATCGATCCACGTTGCTTTCGAGTCTTAATCTTTCAGGCCGCGGTTCCGAGTCACCTTCCCCGCCCAACGCCGAGTTTGCCAGTTCAGCCTGTGCTCGCGTGAGCTGAGTCAGTAGCGCATCATCTTCAGCGCTAAGACGGTGCCGTAATGCACTGAGATGGTAGGCCATCGCGTCCAACGAGCGGCCCTTGCGCCGCAGAACATTGCTCAACGCGAGCCGCGTGGCCTCTGCGGAACGAGGTGGCGCGACTTGGGTCTGAAGCCAGATGGAAATTGAGGTCTGTCCCGCGAGGGTCGAGAGATAAAGTCGCTTCTGTGCGTCCGAACCTAACGAGAGTATAAGTGCCAGTTGGCGCTCGCGAATTTCGTCGCTTTGCGCCTGGAAGCGGACGGCCTGTGCGTAATCGCCTTGCGCCTCATACACTAGCGCCAAGTCGCTAAGGACTGTGGCGAGCAGCGGATATTTTGGACCAAACTTTCGCTCAATAATTCCCTGTGCTCGCTGGAGGAATGACAGTGCGGCGGAGTATGAACTTTGAGCACGCATCAGGTTTCCTAGCCTAAGCAACGACAAGGCGACCGATCGGTGTTCTTCTCCATATTTCAGCATTCGAATACCGAGCGCCCGCTCGAGCAGGGGACGGCATTCTCGCAGGTGGCCTCTTGCCTGAGCTGTGAAAGACAATCCGTCAAGCACGGCTGCGATTGAAGGATGGTTAGGGCCGAGTCGTCTTTCTCTTATCGATAACGCCCGAGTCAGCAGGGCTTCGGCAGCTTCAAAGTCGCCTTGAACCAACTTGATTCTGGCGAGACCTGCCCGGATGTTTGCGACGGAGATGTGGTCAGGACCATACGCGTTATTAATGATGACCAACGCACGCTGATACATTTGCTCGGCGCGCGCGTAGTCACCTTTCGCATGATATAGCGATGCCAAGTTAGCCAATGAGGTAGCTATGTGGGACTGATCCGGGCGCAAAGCCTTTTCACGGATCTCCAGAGCCCTTAAGAAATTCTGCTCTGCCTTAACATAGTCACCCTGCTCGCGGTATAGCGACGCCAGGTTGTTGAAAAACCCGGCGAGGCTAATGTCATTTGGCGGCACTGTCTTCTTCCGAATCTCCAACGCCTGTAGATATAGTTGCTCGGCGCGCTGATAATTGCCCGTTGCACGATAGAGCGCTGCCAGGTTGTTCATAAGTGGCGTGCTGCTGAGGTCGAGCGGACCCTGCTTCTCTTTGAGCGCCAGTGCCCGCGTGTACAGCGCCTCTGCCTGGTCGTAGTCGCCCTTGGCTTTGAGGATCAAGCCAAGGGCATTCAGCGCACTAGCAACCTTCGGGTGGTCCTTGCCGAGAGACTCGTAAATTTCCAACGCTCGGCGCAATGGTGGCTCAGCGTCGTCGTACTCGCCTTTCTTGTTGTACATGCTGCCGAAGTCAGTTAAGGTCTCCGCCACGGCGGGATGGTTACGGCCATGAGTTTTCTCACGCGACGCCAACACGCGGCGCAACAGTCGTTCGACCTCGGGAAAGTTGTTTTTAGCCTGTTGCATAGCTACCAGATTGTTTAAGGTGACGATGACGTATTCATGATCGGCGCCCAAAACTTTTTCCAACATCGGCAGCACCCGTTCCATCAGTGGGATGGCAGCCTCATAATCATTTTGTTTGTACAGTCGCTCAGCCTCTGCATATAACTCTTTCGCGGTGCTCAACTCCTTCTCCTGCTCTGGCGACAAAGCCGTCGACTGTTGGTCCTGAGCCGGAGGTGTAGGCGTCGGCGTTTGCTCGACACTGGTACGGTCAGAATCGGTTAGAGACAGCAAAATAGTCATCAAGAAAAGAGCAAGCGGCCGAGATAAGTATGAAGGCATTTTTGTCAGACTTCCGGTAGTTAAGTAAACGTAAGCAATCGTAAAGCAGCGCGGGAAACTGATACGAGCGGGCTCTCGGCGAAAGTCTAGCAGAGTTCGTCAGCTACAACCACACAGATAAAATGACAGTCGCGAAGCGTTATTCGTTATCCGCCTGCACGTCCCTGGGCCGTTTCTACGCCTTCCAACGCCAGCCGTTTGCGCATGTCCTTTAGCTGGTCGTAGACCTGTTGCAGCAGCACAGCGAGTAAGACCGGCAAAAAATAAGCCCATTGGGCCAGGGACCAGAAGGCAATGAAGCTACAGAGCAGTGCTAACAAAGGGATGCTCAGGATGCTTATCAAAACAGCATGGCCCAAGCGGTAAAGTTGAAAGAGCACAAGCAGCACCAGGCCGTTCAGGATCTGCAATACGGCAATTACGACGCGACCCGCGGGTTGGGGGCCGCCGCCTTGCAACTCCGTATCGATGACGTGTGCCCAGACTTCAACGCCCAGCATCCACCCTACCGGGGTATTGTGCTCATCCTGTGCAGCATAGTCCCCACCTAACAAAACGATCTTGTCCCTGAGTGGACTGTTCGTCTTCCATCCCTCCTCTTCAGAAACGCTTAGCACTTGTGAAGCGGGCAAACTGATCGGGTGTGTGTTGTCAGGATAATTGGCGAACTTGATGAACCTCTCCTCGGAATCTTCCGGCAACTTAGCAATTCTCGGATCCGGTTTTTGTTTCAAGACCTGCCAAGCAAAGGAAGGGAACGGAGCCTTCTTCGTACTGAAGAGCCGTTGATAGCGGCGTACCGCGGCATCTGGATCCAGTTTGAGAACAATGAGGCCGGACGGCTGCTCCTGGGAACCCAGTACCTCGAACAGGTAAAACTTTTGTTCTTTGTTTGAAAAAACTGCAGTGCGGCCCCAAACAATTGGCGGGTTGTATTGGGGCACTTCCATGGTGGCGAATTGGGCAGCCGAAGTGTCGAGGTCAACGGCTATCGCGCGCGGGCTGCCGCGTCGGATAGCTTCAATCAGTTTCTTTAGGATGGTCGGATCAAGCGGGCTTTTGTTCTTGAAAAGCTTTGCATCTCTATAGTCCTCATCTGTAATCCGGACAATGGCCACCTCACTATCCGGTGCAGTTGCCAGCAAGCGTGTTTGTACGTCCAGCGCGGTTGTCTCAAGTTTCTGTAACGCACCAACTTGGCTGAGAACAAAGGTCAACACCGTGGCTAACAGCAGAACTGGCGTCGCCTTCAGGAGGCGCAGCAGGAATGGCTTTTTAGCTTCGTCAACACGCGCCTTCTTCCGCTGCCGACGAAGCCTTCGTCGGTTAGTTTGGCCCATCAGTCTGTCGAGGTTCTGCAGCTAAATGGTCGAGGGTTGCTCGTAAGAAACTGCTGACGGTCGTTCCTTTGAGGGTCTTCACGCTCTCTCCTTGATTCATGCTCTGCATCGCCTCTTGCCAAGATTTCGTTAATGCCCTGGCCGACTCAAAAGAAGCTGCTTGCGCGTCGTAGGTGGATGGAGGACTGACCAATACCCAAGCTTCGGTACCCTTTTCCGTCGGCATTACCGCGCCGGCATCCTTCTTAAGTAACTGCACCTCGTAAAGGCCCGACTTAAGATTGCCTGCCGGTATCAAGGCGGATTTGCCTGGCTCCCAAAGGACATCTACCGGGCCCAGGACCGTTTTACACTGGGCCAAGTCTATGCAAGGTATGCTTACAAAACGTAACCTGTACGTGTCCTTAGGCAAAGTGCTGAACGCGGCGGTTAGATCGACTTGCCCATCTTTGAGAAGAGCAACAGCCTCCTTTAGAGCTCGGGAGGCATCCCTGCTGCCCAGTGTTCCATACTTGCTCGAGTTGCCGCCCCATAAGCTAATTACCGTACCGAAGATGCGTGACATGAGCGAGGGCGGCGCCGCGGCGGCCGGCAGTTGGATCGCACTGTCACAGGCGCCACTATCGCGGCAATACTTTCTGGCGATAATGTTTCCATTGAGATCGGCGATGATAATGAACGTGTTAGCTCCCCTCGGTGCACTGGCTCTCACCCGGGCGCCCGCGCGCAATGAAGTGCCTCTTTGTAAATTCTGCGCCGTACCTTCTGCCTGCCACTGTCCACCGATGTCCAGTACATAACCGACGTTGGTTTGCGGCATCAGGGCTGGCAGCAAATGCACCACCAAGGTAAGGCAAAAACTCACGCACACTAATCCAATTCTTAATGTGGTTATCTTCATGATCTCTATTAGACACTAACGACTCAACAATCGACTTGGGCTGCCGTAGGCATGCTCATTAGAAGCTAAAATCAATCGAGTCCGGTAGGGCTGATGGCCAAACCTTCACGCAAATTCTTTTGCACCCCAGAACTCGATTCATTGCGCTCAACACCCGCGTAAACATGGCATTATTTTCTTATTCTTCCCGAAGTTGCTGGCTGAAAAGTCTTAGCAATGCGCGAAAGCTTTAGCCTATAACGTTTTCCTATAAAATGCTTCCCGCATTTGGAGGGGCAAAAGCAAGTCGTGATTTAGTGTGACACCTCCCCGTAACCATAACGCACACGCGCGCGGCCCAGGTTTTTCAAACGCAGTCGTAGTTCTGTTTTGCGGATCTCGCCGATGGCGATAGTAATAGACGAAACCGCTGCAGTTTCAGCACTCGACAAGCTCGTCTTTCCGATGCCTGAAAAACTACTGCACAGAAACCGCACCGGGTCTGTTTGCGCTTTTCAGAACTTTTTTCTTACCACCTCTTGCAGCATTACTTATCAAGCGTTAAGCTAGCCACCGACGCTTTCAAACTTTGTTCTCGTCTCCAACTGCCGCAGTCGCGAGCCAGCTCCGCGATCCCCATGTCCGCCACCCGCCGCTTCCACTTGTAGAAGATTTGTTCTGTGATTCCCACCTTTGCGACATTACTTCCGTCACTCGAATACCGCTCTCTGCCTGCCGCACCGTGTAGAACATCTCTCCGATGTGAAGTTCTTCCTCATCTGCCCTCCTGCTGTCCAGAGAACCGCCTTCGCAGGCCGCAAATACTAATATTTCTCTAGTCCAGTCTTTCGGGGACGTGTCAAATTAGGAGGTGTCACTAATGGCCAAGTTCAGCCGCCATCTGCCGTAGCCAAGAGGAGGTAAGACGGTCAGATCGAGCGCATGAGCAGCATCGAGAATTTCTTTCTTTCAATCCTTTCACACAACTTATTAAGCGATTTGAATATCGAGATACAGTTTTTTAGCCTTAGCCGCTTCTTCCGTCGTTCTATAGTTACTTAGGGTGGTCAGCTCTTCAACTAAACTTGTACGCGGGACTTCTGTATTGTTTTTGTTGTGCCCGTGCTTCCCTTTCATTGTCGAATTGATCGTAACTAACCGATCGCCTTCTCCTTTTTCTTTTTCTTTTTTTCGCCCAAATTGCTTCCAGAGAGACTTCGGCGTCGCATTTCGACTTCCATGATGGCCAACTTTGTAGACACACACGTCTTTCAGGAGTTCGGCCGTTTGTTTATCAGTCAGCGCGTATTCCCAATTCTCAATTTGTGCATCGCCGGGGAAGAGCAGTTTCTTTCCTGCGAATTCGAATAGAAGTATGACGCTGGTGTTGTTCATTGCCCTGTCTAAAATGCGTACCAAACTCAGGAGCTGCTCACCTCTGAGAGATCTTAACTGACGGATGAACCACCGATCATGTGAGGGGAAAAAGTGTTGAAATATATCCGCGTCCGGAAACAATCGGCTGTTGCCACTCGTGAAATCTGTAATCAACTCTCCAGAAGCGGCCTGCAACTTCCAGAAGGTACGAGCCGCCGCACCCTGAAGCATCCAGAATTCATTTTCATCCTTGGACTTTTGTTGTTTGATAGCTGCATGCTGCTCCAATGTCGGCGGGCCGAGAACATGTATCTTCACGCCAGGCAAAATGTGACTGACGTCCAGCTTAGACCCGTAGCTCACATAATGGTTTTTCCCCATGCTGGCTAAATTCGCGACGGCCGACCGATTCGGCAAACTGTTATCTTCGCTAAGAAACCCGATTTGGTCCGCTAATTCCTCTGAGAGGGCCTTCATGAATTTTTCTGAACGGAGATGGGCGATCTCCATGGTGATCGTATTGGCCAGATTATTCATGTGTTTCAGCGACGAGAAATATTGAGCGGACAAAGCCTGGCCGGTCTGTTGTTCGTTTGAATCCTCCTTCAGTTCAGAATCTTCCAGCGCAGGATCTTCCGTCCAAGGCTGGATAACGAGGTCCGGGTGAAGTGCCGCGATGATTTCTCCGGTTCCCTTTCCATCCTTTTTGGTGCTGAAACCGCTAATGTGATCTTTGTGGCGATGAGTCGCGACCACTATCTGCAACTTACCGTGGCATCGATGGCTAATGTCTTCAGCGACCTTCATCATCTGGTCGGCACTGTCGACGCCCAATGGCATGCCAGTACTACCGAAGTCAATAAGGACATGTCGCTCCCGGTCCGATTTGTTTTCGCCGTTCGGATATTTGAACGTAAGAAGAAAGCAGTCACCGAATCCTACCTGATATGCTCGGATCGTTGCTCCGATAGGTTCTATTTCTGTCTCGTCAAGCATGTCAAAAAACCTCTGCCGTGCGGGTTCTCAAATTCAGCGTCCGGTTCAGGTGCAGCCGCGCAAAAGCGTTTTGCGTTCCACTTATGTCATCGAAATAGCCATGTTTCCAAAGATACTTCAGTCGTGGTGTCTGCCGTGCGGCGTTGTCGACGCGGTTATACACTTGATATTTCAATCGGCCATATTCGTCGAAGATCAATGCGCCTCCACCGTAAATCGTGACTTCGCGATTTGCATCTAATCCCTCGGGTTTTCCAATGGGAGGATTGAAATACTCAAGCTCCTGAGCTTGCAGCGTCATCATCTGAATGTATTCAGCTACCGTTTCACGCAGCGCAAATCCATCAGGTCCTATTCGCAAACAAGGCCGCACTGAGATCACCTTGGTGTATGCCTGGTCGTGTAGCTTCAAGGCCTCACGATTTTCCCAGACGAAGCGAAACACCTCATCGGGATCTCTCATCATCGATTCGAAATGTGAGCGATCGTATGTTAGCTGCGCGCCACACCCTTCCCAACTGCCATCATCGGAATTAGTACTTGCAGGTTCCACTCCATACTTGGCAAAACTACGTAGCAGGATCTTTCGGTAATGATATTTGCTGTCGTCAGGTACAAGTTCTTTGTCTGCGGTGATCAACGCACTGAGATAATCCGAAAACTGCAAGTCCGTAGGTGGCGCATAGTCTAAAGCTCGGACCGCCATCGTCAGCAAGTGATCGGCGGCCTCTGCGCCTTGCTCCACCACAAGTTCCAGATCCAGCTTCCCACTCTGCTTTCCTCTTTCCAGTCTTTCTATCCGGGCCCGCCACACGTAAAGAAATGCATTGAGCATCGCGGCTACTAAAATTTCCCCGCGCCGGTGCGGCTCTTTGAATTCTTCGAGTTTCTCCACTTCCCCAGGTTCAAAGGTACGAAGTTTCACCGACCGCCGCAGCGCGGCCGCTCGATCCCCACGAACGCCTAACATCTCCGCGCCCATCTGGTCAGCCAGTCCAAGTAAAACGGATTCTTGCAATCTCTCCGGTTTAAGGCTGTCCGAGTCGATCAGGTCAGTTTCCAAAGACTTCTTTTTACCGAAATCCGGCTGCAGCAAAGTGCCGACAATGGTCTTTAAAGAGAAAACAGAAAGGAGCGCTACGACGTCCGCAAAGCCCTCGTGGAAACCAGCCTGTTCAGGTGAAGAAGGATCCGTGTAGCGATTGCGCAACCCATCTAAGATCGCATGCGTTGTTTCGTGAGCCACCACATCGTGGGAGAGGCAGGTGAAGACGATCTGACCCCCTGTTCCTTTGAAATATCCGAAGACGAGAGCTTGATCTTCTTTCGAATAAAACGCATTAGCATCGGCGAACGCATGCGGAGCGATATGGATTTGATGACCACGAAAGCCCCAGCTAACGCGCCGGCCCAGGGCGAACTCAAACCGCGCCAACGTCTTCATCACGATCGCATAGACGTTCTGTTGATGAAACCGAGGTTCTGTAAGTATCCAGTCGTTTTCATTCTTAGCGGCGTCTCGTGCGAATGGATCGACATACGAACCGCGCTGAAGAGTGGGATAATCGATCGGCTGATAAAGAACTCCTGAGGAGGTGTCGTAATCGATCACCTGGACACGATATCCACGCGGGCCGGGAGCAATTTCTTCAGCCGGTACTTCGACCTGAGTCGTCAGAATTTTGCCGTTGACCCTAACGCTTGGATCCTGTGCGACGATAGTTAACCGACGAGTCCGTGGTTTTGCAATAGGTATCATTTAAGGAACACCAAGCGGTAGCAGCTTCTGTGAACATGGAACCGATGGTTACCGGAGTTGACCACGCATTTCCCCTGCCGCTCAATTGTTCAGAGAAAACTGAACCACTACCTCCAAAAACGAGGATTAATTCAAAAGGCTCGGCTGGATTTAGCGAGTGTGCAGGAGCAGAGGCTCGTGAGAATTCAGCCATGTCGAAACGGACGGAAAATATGCTGGCCTCAGGGAGAATGTCAAGCACTACCAGTCGCACCGCATCTTCCTGCTCCGGCTGCTCGGATCTAATAAACACGAACAGCTTACACTAAACAATCCAAAGGAACGGAGATAAAGAAATGCTGCCTCATGGGAGGTTTCACATTTCGATGCAATGGCAAAGCCCTGTTTGTACTTGGTTTTGTATTCTTCAGCTTGGTATACACGGGATGTGTAAGTTTCTGTAATTGAATTTTGGCATCTATGCTCTCTTTTACGAGTTTGTGCGGTCGAGTGCGGTACTTGAAACTCAGCGTTCGGGGGAAGGCAAGTAACAATTTCTGCGGTAATCAATTTATTGAAGGATACCGATTACACTGTCCATGCATGCAAGCGCTGACTGAGACACTGGAATTAATGCGCGGGAGGTAAAGCAGCTTTCTTGAAAGTTTACAAGATTCTCATTCGATGGCGGAGTTACACTGCCCTTGCGCCTAAAAGATGAGCCTATAGCGAAATGGAGATCTCAGCGCTCCTAAAAGCGTGGGGGTTGAGTTAAAACTTGGCGTCGTCGCGCGCGGTGCTGAATTGAAACCTGATGCAACTGTGCGTAGTTGGTGCCGCCTAGCCGACATCGCTCTGGTAAGGCCTCTGAATACGGCACCCGTTTCTGATTGCGTAAAAAAGAAGTGGTAAGACGATTACCACGAAACAAACCCACATAAGGTCATATCTCAGTAGACAGTGAGAATACCAATATGATTCATCTTAGCCCAGTCAAACCCGAAACTGTTCAACCCGTCAGCGCGGCAGCCGACGAAAGCACAGGCCCGCGCCCTGGCAGTGCCCTTTGTCTCTCGGGCGGCGGTTATCGGGCGATGCTTTTTCATCTCGGCACTCTGTGGCGACTCAATGAACTCGGATTGCTCCGCAAATTATCTCGCATATCGAGTGTGTCGGGCGGGTCAATCACGGCCGGGGTTCTAGGTCTGGCATGGCAAAGACTGAGCTTCGATAACAACGAAATCAGCGCCGATCTCGAAGAACTGGTGATCAAGCCCATCAGACGACTTGCCAACCATACGATCGACCATGGGTCAATCATCAAGGGCATACTTCTTCCTCGACAAAGCATTGCTGATGAAGTGGCCGACTCCTACCGCGAGCATCTGTTCGGTAAGGCCACGCTCCAGGATCTACCCGCCGACAGCGAAGGGCCACGCTTTGTAATCAACGCGACCAACGTGCAGACGAAAGTCTTGTGGCGATTCAGTCGGCCTTACATGGGCGACTACCGCGTTGGGCTGGTCCACAATCCGACGACTGAGCTTGCGGTTGCAGTCGCGGCTTCATCGGCCTTTCCCCCATTCCTTTCGCCCGCAGAGCTCGAGCTGCAAACGTCTGATTTCGATCAAAACACACCCGGCGTTATCCTCAAAGACGAAGTTTACCGGACGAACGTCGTACTGACCGACGGTGGCGTATACGACAATCTGGGCTTGGAAACCGCATGGAAGAGTTACGATACGATCTTGGTGAGCGATGGTGGCGGCGCTGTAGATGACGAACCGGATCCTGAACGGGATTGGGCGCGCCACGCTTATCGAATACTGAACCTGCTCGATAATCAAGTGCGCAGTCTACGCAAACGCCAAGTTATAGATTCTTTTAAACTCCGCGTGCGCAAGGGCGCGTACTGGGGCATTCGAACAAACATCGCCGATTATACGCTCCCAAACGCCATGGACTGTGCCTTCCAGCGCACTATTGCCCTGGCAAACGTCGCCACGCGCTTGAAAGCACTTGACGCGACATTGCAGGAGAGAATCATCAACTGGGGCTATGCTGTTTGCGACGCCGCCTTACGGAAGCACGTTGACGAAACGCTGCCTGAGCCGGAGAACTTTCCGTATCCGTCCGCAAAAGTCTGAAATGTCGAAAGGGAGCTCTAACAGCGGACAAAGAACCACCCATAAACGGGGCCGAATTTAACTGTCGTCTATGCGAGTGAGGTTATCCCAAACGAACAGAGGCGTTTAATTGCGAAGCATTACTGGATGCTCAATCTGAGAAATAACGGCGGGTTTAAAAGCATTGTCGGATTCACTCTTCGGTAACTCGACGCACCGAACTCAGCCCCCGGCTGTGCCCTTTCCGACCGCCCGAAACGACGCGAGTTTGTAGCTCGGCATTTTGGTTCTCCAGTTACTTGTTGGCTCTGGCGAGCCGATCTATTTCCAGGCTATTTTCCTGTCCAATGATCTTTTCTTTGGGAGATTGCGAGGCGCATCCAGTTTTCATCTCGCAATCGCAGACATCATGTATCAGATGCAACCCCTCATGCAAAGAAATTAGCGATAACAATCTTATTTCGTGCACTCGCTCAGATCGGCGAGTGTGCGTGCTGCTGGTCTGCTCTTTCACATCATGTGAATCGAATGTCACACGTCAACTAACTTCACTTAGACAGATGGTGAGAGATTGTTAGGTATTTTGCGGCTCTGTGAACGGGGGCTCTCCGGACTACAGATGCTGCACACTGCCTTAACGGTTCGCCTTCAAGCGTATCGCGCGAGCATCTTGTCTGGGAAAACCATGGGCAAGGCAATCAAAAACAGCACGATAGCGCCTGCGATACTCATCCTCTCCTTGCAAACTCAGCAACGCAAAAGATATTTACCCCGAAGAGGATGGGAGGAGCACGACGTAGGCAATCAACGTCTCGCGCACCGAACCCTGCGGCGGGCTTTCGGGTTCGAGGGTTTGAGGGCCAACAAAAATGGGGGGGATGTTACCCAGCGGATCCATAACAAGCAGCAGAGTGTTTGCGTTGAACAAGACTCTCAGCACCACCTGAAGATAGTGGCCGGACAAGCCTACTCGGTAACAAAGGGTTTGGAGGCCGGGGGGAATCGAACCCTCCTTGAGCGGCGGTTGACCGCCGCGTAGGCTCACCAGAGTCATACCGGCCTCATAAGTATTATTGCGGCTACTGCTGCTTGTTTGGGTGTTGTTTGATTACCCCTTTTTCCTTCTCTTCTTTCCATTTGGCAACGTTTGTCCTTCTCGTCTCTGTTGCCTGCAGGCGCAATTTAAATGCTTCTTCTGCCCGGTGCAATGCATGTTGTCGTTTTACATTGCCGTCAGATCTGGCAAGTTTTGCCTCCTCCTGGACCTTCTTCAAACTGTCGTCCAAGAGTTTTTTGATGTTTTCGTAGCGTCCCAGAGTACCGTAGACATTACGGAGTCTGTCATGAAGATGCAGACTTAACGGACTCAATGCAATTGCCTTTTCAAAATATTCGATAGCGAGCCTGGCCTGAGCTAATCCCTCTTCCGTCAACTTGTCGGGAGTTTCCGGATCCGTGCGCTTCTGTGACACCTCCCTAAGCATCTTATCTCTGGCATTCATGCCGAGCGCTTGAAATATCCGCACTTGGCATGCGGCGTGGACCAACTGGTCACCTTCAAAGGCCTGCAACCGATTGTCAAATGACGGCAGGTGCCTGCCGCAGATTTCTTTAAAGTGAACAATCTTTGGCTTGCGTCTGTTCTTCTGTTTGTTTTGGATCCAAATCTCAGGATCGGGTGCAGACGTGAACTCCGCCAGTTTATGCCGTTTCCACGTATGAACGGTTTCCGCGAGAAAACGACGAACGCCTAAAGTCAGGAGGCCCAGAACCGCGACGGCGCTAACGCCTATGAATACGCGTCGAGCCGTAAGTAAGCGGGGCTGTCCGTCAGATTCAGCAGGTGCTGCAACAACGCGCTTGAAACTTGCCGGCAAGAACGCCAAAACTGCGACTAGAACAGTGATGAGAAGAAGCCCGAGCAGTAGATAGCCCCAGAAGGGCTTGTATTCAAAGGCGAGCGCTTTGGGCGCATTCCACGTAGACACAGATTCGAATACCAGCCAAGCGGCAGTTAAAAGCCAGATAACGTGGATCACAATGGAAATCAATCTGGCCCAAAGACTGGTGAGATCGGACCGAGACTCACTTGGAGGATTCGGCGACCAAAGCGGCGCAGGTATTAGGAACTTTTCACCAGTTGCCCGTGAATGTCGATCAGCGAGCGTGCGGATCTTTCGAACCGAACCGAGGAACGACAGGTAAGCGAGAAGGGTGGCGTACGCAAGACCCAGTAGCGCCAGCCGTGGCGCAATTTGAAAGTTTCCGAACGGAGTCGGTATAGAATTCTTGGCAGCATTTAGGCTCTTGGTTTCTTTTGTCAGATTCAACAGGTCACGTGACAGATCCATAATCCGTCGGTATGAATCACGATAAGCGACTATCTGCTGAATCGGCGGCTCACTATTCTGGGTTTGGTTTTTTCTTTCCTTAGGTTCTCCTTTCTTCTGTTCCTGCTTGAGAATCTCTATCAATGCACCAAGTTTCTGCTCGTCTCTGGCGAGAGCGTCGAGATCGGTTTGTGTGCGTACACCACTAGTCCGTCGGGGAAAGATTTGAGTTTTAACCAATTGTGACTGACGGGCAGGTCTCGGATTACAACGATCGATCAGCGCTTCAAACGCGACGTCAAACCTTGGTTGCGTTAATACATCGTCGCTCTCAAATTGGGCGTAGAATTCAGGCGCTGCTATCGCGCGAAATGCAGCCTTATCTCCATCGCCAATGTTTGCTCTCGAGAGTACTGTCCCTTTAGTAGTTTTGGGTAGTCCCTCACAAATCCTCCTATAGCTCCGATCAAGCTCTGTGTTCTCGGACTTTTTCTGGTCAACTGTGGTCTTAATCTGTTTGGCGAAGCTTGCTTGTTTAGTGCGGTACTCACGCAGTTCCTGTCCAACTATGACAATAAGAATGAACAGAATTATGGCTGACGAGATCAGAAACCTGGCGGCTCTTGTAATCGCCTCCAGGTAGCTTTTCTTGATCTCAGCCGCGTTTGTCTCATATGGCGGTTCAGACATGAGGAGTACCTGATACCTACCTTTCACTACGTTCAACCAAAACACTATTCAGCTTGACTTGGAAACCCTTACTAATGACTAGCGGGGTTAAGCAACGGACGAGGATAATGCGCTGCATTATTAGTACATGTTCGGGCACCTGTCAAGATGGTGAAGGTATATTCATGGTCCAAATGGGAGGAGAACTTGCTTTCCATTTCTTAGGAATATTGACGTCCTCCCGTAAAACGCCGGCCATTGAAAAGTAGAGGTTGCTGGGCAAATGCTCATCTCTTCAGCAACTATTGAGTCTTTGCGTTCTTTCCTCTTTCGGGAGGCTTAGCTTTGCCGCTCCAATCACAGAGCGCGGCGCAGCGTACCCTTGACACTACGGCTAGAATGGCAAGCCGAACGGAGGAGCTTTTTGTTCTTCCTCCTCCGGTCGGCGCAGGCATTCATAGCCGTGGTGTCAAGGGCGCGCGGTGTGTGGAGCTTTCATGCCGATTCAATACCAACTAAGCTCTCGGTGGAAACAACCAGAATCGAGCTTTTGAACAGGTAAGCCTTTCGGTGCGGTGCTAAAAATAGTCTCCCACTATTTTACAGCCAAGTCCGTCTTGCTCAGCAGCAATGTCGCTGAGTCACGGACGTAAATCTCCAGCCAAGATCAGATGGATAACGTGCTCGGGCCATATCTTACCGCGTGCGATGAGCAAGAGCGGCGACGGCACCTTGATGAGCTCGTCACAATTCGTGCGGCGCCACTGATCAGACAAGTGCTGCGACGAAGACTTGCCTTTTACGTAAGCGCACAAGGTGTCAATGGAAACAATCAAGATGCTGAAGATCTGTACCAGGAATCGATGACGAGAGTTGTGCAGGTATTGCATCAACTTCACTCAGCCTCTGGTATTGAGATAGACAACTTCGACCTCTATGTCTCACGCATTGCATCAAACACTTGCACAGACTTTCTTCGGGCCAAATCACCGGCACGTTCCCGCCTAAAAGACGGTCTTCGACATCTATTGAAACGGCATAAAGACCTCGTTTCGTGGGAACACGATGGTGAATACTGTGTGGCTTTGCACCCTGGCGAAACACTGGAAAGAGCGCGTTCTCAGATCAGCCCTGGCAAGATCTTGAAACAAAACTGGAGGCCTTCCAGTCGCTCCACTTTTCCGATGAAGACGTACGATTCGCACCAGTGTCGCAGATCGCAGCCGAGCTTTTTCACTGGATCGGAGGACCTGTTGAATTTGATGTACTGGTTCGCACGATCACTTACCTATTGGATATCCAGGATGAGCAGATCGAATCGTTAGACGCTCCATCAGCAACGAAATGGGATGCTTATTTCGTTTCCCGTACTCGATCGGACGAATCTCACCTCGAAGCGAACGAGACGCTGTTGCGACTGTGGCAGGCAGTTATTCAGCTACCAGCCGAGCAGCGTGACGCATTCGCATTGAGCTTTG
>Ga0126311_10000597_pt1 | contig 16846 bp, 23 predicted proteins | sample Plot61_FD_92539 | JGI IMG/M metagenome (GOLD analysis project Ga0126311, IMG submission 92539) | Serpentine soil microbial communities from UC McLaughlin Reserve, CA, USA - Plot61 | ecosystem: Environmental > Terrestrial > Soil > Grasslands | place: USA: UC McLaughlin Reserve, Lake County... | reverse complement strand
TGGAGTTCCTGCGCACTTTGTAGCGGGTCAAGACTGAAAAGTTATGTGGCCGCTGACGCGGTCGGCACGCGACAACTAAATGACTTACGCGCTCAGCACCACATAACTACGAAGACAACATAAGTGACCGAGCTCGTGCAGAAGTGTCTTGGCGGGCAGTTGTGCAAGGGGGTTAATTGCGATCCGGCGCTTCCTCGCAAAGCCTTGCACATTTCCATCCGTGTGATCGAATGGAATGCGCTCGATATTCAGCGCCGTAAGCGCCCTCTCCGCGTTCCACTCGGGGATCGTAATTGGTTCAAGTTCCTGCCCGTCAGTCTGATTGAGAACGAACCAACGCGCCTTGTAAACAAAGCTGGTAAAGGTGTGTTCTTCGTCTGAATCTTCCTCACGGCGTTTGCAAGTGATCGGCATGCACAAAGTGAGCGCCCGTTCACCTCGTTTCACGAAACGGCCTAAGTCTTTCCACTTCGGAAAAGTGTTAATGGGGCCGGGCTGTAATCCGCGCAACTGGCATTGCACTATAGCGAGAATTTGATTTCCCACGGAATACTGATGAAACGCACTATATGCTTTCATGATCAGACCTGGCTTGGTGACGGCTTCGATAAGTAGGGCGGACCACTTCGGGATTGAGGGTGATTGGTTGACGTAATTTTCCATTTGTTGCGTGCTCCTTTTCGGGTGACTTTTTCGAGCGAAGTTCGCCCTTGCAGTCATTCCCGAAAACCGGGGGGCAACGTAGTGGATCTCTCAAGAGCAGCGTCGAGTTGTGTGATTCGGCTATGATCTGCGATTAAAGCTTTTTTGCCCGATTTCGGAGCGTCCGGCATGGATGATTGATCGGCAGCGTAGAGTTGTGAGACGAGAGCAAAGGCGCGGCACTCCGGTTACTTTCGGGTACGCTTACTGCGCGGACGCCGATAAACTGGCGTCCGTTCTTGCAGCAAATCGGGATGCCTGGTTTCGATAATGTACGCGAGTTTTTGGCGACCTATGGTGAGCCAGTTCGCCGCGTAACTGATACGGCCATTTGCTGCCGCCAATGCCTGACTAATCAGGCGTCGTTCAAACTGTAAGACCTCTTTTGACATCTCGCACGGGTGATTGAAAAGACTTCCGCTCGCGTCCTGACTCTCGCCCCGCAATCCCCGAACAACCTTTTTCCCGGCGACCTTAAACCGATGCCACAGTTCCTGACTTTGACAGGTTGAGAGCCATTCTCCCGCTTGCTCGTATGCGTGAGACAAAGTCTCGGCAGAGAGATCGTGTATTTCCTCAATCATCGTAATAGCGGCTATTCCTGCCGTGCTGAGAGCGCCCGCGTTGTGGGCTAACTCAATCGCTCGCTGGAAATTGAATTGCGCTTGATCGGTGTTGCGAAGTCTCGCCAGTATGATTCCGTAAGTGGTCAGACTCTCAGCCAAAGTGTTTTGATGGCCACTCTTATCCAACACATTGATCGATCTGCGCGCTGCCGCTTCGGCTTCTTTTAGTTCGTTTGTCGCAATGAACAGTTTTGCTAGGGAGTCATCGAATTGCGCGACTAGGATCCGATCCTTCGCGTTGACTGCCAGCCGCCGTGCTTCCGTGAGGTATTCACTTGCTATTTTGAAACGGCCTAACTTGAGCAATAGAAATCCGACGTTGTTCTTTACATAGCCGCGATAGACTTTGTTGCGAGCAAGCTCGAACTGATGATCGGCTCGTTGATATTCCTTAATAGCTTGCTCAAAATAATCGCTGCGTTTCTCTGCGGTTGCCAGACTGCGCAGCACCATAGCTCGTTGATTGTGATAGTGGCCTTTGGTTGTATGGTTCCTGAGCTTCTCGAATAGGCGAGCATTGTTTGTGAGGATCGTCATCGCATCATTATATCGTGACGAAGCTCGCTCAACTTCGGCTAGAGCTATGAGGGCATTCGCTCGTGTGTTTCCTTCGGCAGTTAATCTTTTCAACGCCTCAGTGAACATGACGCGAGCGTTATCCAAAGCGCCTTCGCGCCAATAACACATCGCCAGTTCCGCTCTTGCTGCCGCTACCTTCCAAGCGTCTGTTTGTGATTCCCAATAAGCGATGCTTTCACTTATGAGGTCGCTGGCAATCTGCGAAGATTCTTTAACCTGATTCTTACTGCCGATCCATCGCGTGAGAATTCCGACAACTAATAGAAGTTCGGCGGCTATCGAGCCGTGAAGCCCTGCGGTATTTGGGCGCTCGCCAAACGTCTGCCAGAACGGACGCATCACGTCTCGCGCCCGATCATACTCGCCTCTGTCTTTCAGTTCTAAAGCGGCCTCGCACCTGAGCCGTGCGCTTTCATTGCGCGTAAGGTCAGAGGAATCCAGCTTCGCCAATGTCGCCCGCATTGGACACAAACCTTTCGAGTGGGTTGGGAGGAAAAAAGTTTGACTGCGACCGGGATAGTAGTGCCCAACGCCATTTCCTTGCAAGGAATCTTTCCTTCTGTTTTAGTTCCGCCGATGTAGAAACTTTGGCAATGCCCGAATGGAGGTCAGATCATGAAACGACTTGCAATGGCGGCGGCTTTGGTAGTTGCCCTTAGTATTCCGACTTTGGCCGGAGAAGTTCCGACGATGGGCAAGGCCGATCCTCAACCGACGCCAACGCCTACACAGACCACTAGCACGACTAGCAGCACGAGCACCGTTAGCACGATTCTCCTAACTCTGATTAGTTTGGGTTTGGTTGGCCGATAACGGAGATTTTGTTTGTGTGATTAAGTGACAACCGCCAGCGGGCGGGAGGAATGCAGTGTGCTCGCTGGCAGTTGTAAAAATCTTGGCAATGCGTGAGATCGTTCGCTCTCTGCTTCCGCGTTGCGACGCCCTTTTATCGGCAGTTATAAAACGCTCACATTGCTGATCTCCCGAAACTCTGTCACGTGACAGAGCTTTGACCGGCAATGGCCCAACAAACATCGCCCGGAGGTGTTGGGCGTGCAAGGTGTCGCCGCCTCTCGTTGAGAGGCGGGGGGGTAAGCGACGCCTTGAACGGAGGGCGCTACGTGATGGTGGGACATCTGTAGCGCCCCTGTTTACTCACATGGGCCACGCGAACGACAGGCCAAAACGATTAGCAGCAAAGCTATTGCAGATCCGTAAGGCGCTTGGCTTGTCTCAAAAACAAATGGCACAGCGACTTTCAGAGCGGTCGGGAACTGCAATCACTTACAAAAACGTCTCGAAGTACGAACGCGACAAAAGCACACCGTATATTGAGATTGTGCTTGCTTATGCTCGCCTTGCGAATGTCACTATGAATCAGATCGTGGATGATGATCTCGATATTGCACCTACCGAATGGCCGGAGTTTATAGAAGCAGATTTGACCTGAGTGTTAGACCACGCCGATCTCATAATCCCTGACGTTTCCGATCCAGACGTGCTATCTGCCGTGCGCTGGTTACAGAAACACTTGCCTTTCTCGGATGAATATCTCGCGCAGTTAATAGGGGCTAGTACAGAGCTATTCTTCGAATGGAAGACAGGCGCGCAGACGCTTACAAGTTCACAGATGCAAATACTGGAAAATCTATCACTCGCAATAAATCGATTGTTGTCATTTCTTGGTTTTCGGCGTGATCTAATAGTGAGTGTTTTGGAGTTTCAGTTTGATAGCTACAAGGTTCAACGGAGTACCTATACGCCGCCGTGGTTAGGCACATCGCTGAAGGATTATTTGTTGTGCCATGGGGGAAGGGGAATTAGTGAGGTAGACTCATGGGTACAGAAGATTAAATCCGCCAACTACTAAGAGCGGACCCAGTGCGCCGCCGACCCACAAAAAACAGTCGAGCGAAGAGAATGAGGATTATGCCTTTGACACACCTGCGGTCGTTTTCTTCCAGAGCAGCGTATAGATGTTGCTTCTGCCGCCACTCATATTCTGCACTTGAACGAGAATTGTCGTGCCCTCGTCCACGATGATAATCGTATGTAATCCCCAATCAGATTCGGCGCTGGCCGGGTAGTGATAATGACCTAATCCAAAGCCGGGGAATCTTTCGTTCATGAGAATCTTACTCACCCATTCAAGGCCGCCAAGATCCGTACCCTTCACTGTCAAAAGTCCCCGATCGACATTCGTTATCTCTGTCCACAAAGCCTTTCCGTTTAGAGGTTCGCCTCTAAGGTCGCATTGAGTGTAGCGGCCTTTGTACTTCGAGTATCTTTTGGTCAGGTTCCGGTTTTGCCATGCCGTGTAGAGGGCAGCCGCTAAAATAGAGGCTCCGATACCTGATAGGAATGAGATCAGCGATGTCACTATTAGCAAGTCCATGTTAGTGATCTAATGTGGATTTTTAGTGGTTTTGATTTAAGTTTGCGAGCTGCGTCTCGGCAGGTATAGCGCGCTTCTCTGCCTTTTCGTAAACAGAAATCGTACTTGCTTATACTCGAGAAGGGAAGGATCGCGCCCTTCCTCTTGGGTAGTGGGGTGTAGCTCAAACGGCAGAGCACCTTCCTAACGCGTAGCGGGATGCCAGTTCGAATTTGGTCAACTCCATGCGCTAGGGATTGAAACTAATGTTGACGCAGGAATGACCGCGAAAACTTGATTCGACGAAGAAATCAAAATAGACTCCTTGTACTATGACATTCCTCCATTGCCTCGCTTCTCATGATTCTCGTGCTCTGGCTTTCAATGGCAATCTTCTGCTGTGCCGGTGGCGCTTCCGAGAAACCACTAAGCGCGGGCGAGCGCGCTGAGGCGCTGCGCGGTAAAGAAACCGGCTGCAATACGATGGAGAGATTGAAATCCGCTGGTGCGTTCACCAAGGTTGAGGCGGGCTATTCTGGCGTGACACATGCCTACGTAGGGCGAGAGTTCTTCACCGTTCCCGTTGACGCCAAAGAGACCGCAATGAAAGCGGTGGCGCTTTGTTATATAGACCTCGAAAAGAGAAACCAACCAGGATTAGTCATAATCCACGATGGCTATTCCGGAAAGCGCATCGGTACATTCGACTTTTCATCAGGACTTAGGATGGAGTAACAACTTAAACCGAGTACTCATGCCCGCATCGTTCCATTGCCAGTAGTAAACGATCCTTTTACTTGTACCACTTCTACGCGCTGAACCGTGCGGAGTTTCTACAGACCATAAACGGTTAGCAGAAAAGCTAAAACAGATTCGTGAGGCGCTTGGCTTGTCTCAACGGGAAATGCAGAGCGGCTTGCACAGCGGGCAGGAGTCAAATCACTGCCAAAAAATGTCTCGAAGTATGAACGTGACAGAAGCGTTCCGTTTATTGAAGTTGTACTTGCCTATGCTCGCCTTGCGAATGTCGAGATGAATGAGATCGTAGACGATAATCTGGAGTTGAATCGTTGGAACGACGGGGCCTTCTTAGATTATCGTAGTTGGGTAGCCCCGAAAATTGATGCACTCCATCACTTGATCAAGCCACGTGTCCAGACTGCAATTCGGAGCGTTGTCGTAACCTTCCCCTGGTCTGCGTGTATCCGCATTAACGGCTAGGGAATTAATTGGCGGCCAGCTTTTAGCGTCGCACCACTCCGCAGTCTCTTGCAGAAAATGGCCGACACTCTGTGTGAGCCAGGGACGCCCGCGCGTTCACAGAGAGTCTTATAGGGAATGGTATACGGATCAGGGTCAGGGGGCTGGGTGGCGAGTAAACACACATTCCGATGATGATCAAGAAGAACTTGCGTAAGGGATTTAGCTTCGGGAGTCATTTCTTTCTACCTCGGTTGTCAGTTACCATCGCCTCACGTGAGAGACGATCCTGAGCACTATAACCCCATGAGTGAGATCACGGAAACACAACTCAAACTAAGAGATGCCGGTACTCAAATGAAGCTGGCCATTGATAATAACGGAAACGAAGATATCTTTAGATCCTGCATCAATGCTTATATCTCTGCGGCGAGAAGTGTCACCATGGTAATGGAAAAGGAATCGGCAATTCATCCAAGGCTTCTCGCTTGGTACAAAGGTCAAACGACGGAGTTGGGTAAGCTGCCACTAATGAAATTCTTCAATGACCGTAGAGTTCATACCATCCATCGTGGAAACGTTAAGCCTATCTCACACACGATGCCCATTTGGAATATGGCGGTCAATGGCAAGAAGCTGGAACCGGGAACCGGTACGATGACGGTTTGGGTCTTTGATGGTTTCAATGAATATATGCCAGGGAAGTCGGGCAACGTATTCAATCTTTGTGAACAGTATTTCCTCATTCTCAAAAATCTTGTTCATCAATGGCTTTACCAAAAAGCAGTCATTGAGAAGGAGCTTGAAGGGAAAATGAACAGCGAATCTGCGTTGGGTGAAAACGGGGTCATAAAACAGATAATTGCTTTGGACGAAAACGAAATTATGGAAGCCATCATCCGTTACATGCTAAGCAAGTATGGTAATGGAAGAGTTAGTGAAGTGAAATGGATGATTACGCCAGAAGAAGGTCACAAACTGCCGCCGATCAAAGGCATTTCTGCGCGGTGTACCGTTGAGGAACGGACTTGAGCACCTGGCATTTGCACGACAACGTCATATAACAAGCACTAGGGGCTTCTTTGGTAAGTTGAGTGGGCGAGCCGCTGAAGCGCGGCGTTTGGCCGGTTCCTAATGGCTAAAAAGGGATACTTTCTCGTAGCAGACGTCCTAGGTTTTGGACGAATGATCCTTAATGCGCCCGAGGGAAACCTTGACGAGAGAATTATCGAATGGGTGTCATTTGTCCAAAGTTCGGCCAAGGCAGCGAACATAGAAAGCTTCCAATTGATCTCGGACACCGTATTCGCTTCAGCTCCTCCTTCGGCTGAAGGACTCAACAGTCTTATTCAGTTCTCTCAATTGTTGATCGCAGATGGGTTGGCAAGGTTCTTTCCGATTCGAGGTGCAATTGTTTATGGAGACTTTGAGTGGGGCGATCTTACTTACGGAAGAGCTGTCGTGCAGGCCCACGATCTTGAGATGTCTCAAAATTGGATTGGAATCGCTTGTGAGCCGGGCATGCCTAATGTTTCAGCCCATTGGCATTTGGATAAGCTGGTGTGCTACATACCACCAAAAAAGCGTGGTCTGGTTCAGGCTGGTCCAGTCGTTTCGTGGCCAGTTCCACCAACGGAAGAGTTAGTGTCTCTGATAATGAAGAGCAATTCCGTCAAAGATGGTGAGAGCCTTAGCTGGGAGATCATGGAGAAGATTAGTAACACAATACAATTCAGATTGTATGTTCAGGTCCTCCGACAAACAGGTTCAAGCCCGTCCGAATTCCATGGTTTCTTTCCAGCACACGCATTGGACCACCTGCTCTCAAAGACATCGTCATAATCTGAGTGGCGATCCAACAAGCTTGCAGCGGACTCGCCAGTGAGCAGCCTTTATCGTTTAGTGCGTGGGCGAGCCGCTGAAGCGCAGCGTTGGGCCGCAGATTCTAGCGAAGGTTTGGAAACAGAATGGGTGACAAAACATTTGCCCTTATTACTCTTGCGCTTACCAGTTTTTTCGGCTTGTTGGTCACAATCGTGACGAACAGATTGACAGCCGGTCGTGGAGACCGTGAGTTTAAGCGAGAGTTGAAACGGGAAAAGCTAGAAGCAACTCGTACTTTGTACGAAGATGCCCTCTTTATGTTGGAACGTCTGGTTATAAGTCTTGGTCGTGGTGATAAGGTGGGGCAAGATGAATTCACTCGCCTAATGGCTCGCCTTTCCTTAAGGTCAACCGCTGGGATCAAAAGGCTGTATGAACAAACGGTCGAATCGGCACAAGATTGGGCGGCTCAGTATCGTAAGTCACAGCCCGAGCAGATGGGCGAGATATTATTCTACAAATCTGGTGTTCAAAAATACGCTCAGGAAGCAGAATCCCTATACCCTAAATTCCAAGCCAATCTCGCAAAGTTAGAAACAATAATGATTGAGCATATATCGAACATAGAAAGCGAAATGTAATGATCTAACAATCGCTCCTCAGTTGCTAAAAATCTGAGCATTTCTGCCGGTAGGATCAGCAAAAAGTTGCGAAGATTGTCCACCTTGGGCTATTCACGGTTACATGCTGGACTCTTTAGGCGCTTACGCGCAATGCTCTCGACTCGCCATGACTAGCAGATTTAGGGCGCTTCCCGCACTTGTTGGAAGAAACTGAGCATTTCCGCTGTGGGTGTCAAGAGAAAGTTGCGAAGATTGTCCAGTGTGGGGACACCACGACTTTCCTAAGAAGTTCGTTCAAACGCGGGCGGCCCCTCCGTGTTTTCCCTCTAACTTTCCTCTAGCGCACTCAATTTGGTCCGGATGCTCTTCGATTCAAGCTTCCGACTCTCGCACAAGATTTCCTCTCAACTCCAAGTGCCGTTCAAGCTCAAAAATAAAACTCCTGCGTGTGCTAGCGTTTTTCCACCCGTCACGGGCAAGGCAGGCGTCGAACCGGGCCACATTTAGCGACGAGTGATGGGCAGCAAGTCAACCTCACGAAATAAACGTCAAACGCATTGACTTTTCTTCAGAACAGCAATAATTTCACGCCGTCTTTGTAAGGCTGATCCCGAGCCTCTGCGTCCTTGCATACTCGCCAAGTGGGGTCTGCTACGGAGTTTGTTTACGTCATTTAGGTTCGCCCAAAATATGACTAATAGTCAGCAGTTGATACTGACTGCGATTTTGGAGGAATACAAAGCCCTCCGCGCGGAAGTCACTACATTAGTTGATCGACAGTATCCCATCGTTTATTGGGGAATCTCATCAGTGGGCGTTATCGTGGCGGTGATTGTGAATACTTGGGAAAACCTCACCAGGCGTCCGCTAATCCTCATGGTCCTGTTCTTTTTTATCTTGCCAGCGTTCGTTACTGGTTATGTAATCACCTGGTCGCACCTAATCTTGAAGATTGCGAGTCTCGGTTCCTATCTTTACTTGGTGGAACGCAAGTTAGCAATTCACTGCGGCGTTGGAGAATACAGGGGATCGGCGACACTGAAGGATATACCGATAGGCTGGGAACATCGCTTGTGGGAGAGCGGTGGACATCAGTTCCTCATTAGGAGTCACAACACCGTCAAGTGGTTGTTAGGAGGAATCTTGATATTAACGAACTCTTTAGGCATAGCTCTCGCAATTCACTATTTTCGCACCAGTTTTGGCCTCAATAAACTTTCTTTGCTTTTGCTTGCCGGCATCACCTTTTTCGTGGCGCTTTGGATTGTTGTTTGGACTAGACTCTTCCAACACATTTCCAATGCTATAAGCGCATCGGATAAAGAGACACGAACCTTTCTGACGAGTCTTGGTGAGGGGAATTAACCGAACAGCGTTTCTCTTTCTTAGTTTACGCGCAGAGATATTCTTCAAATCCAGTGAATTTCAAAAACGTATGGATCTAGCGGACGGAATTAAGGAGTCTCTCAAGAGTGTTCGCGGCTTCGCGCGAACGTTCATCAATATCTTGGGAGCACCGCGAGCATATGGTTCTGGAGGAGCTTTGTTTGATGGAAACCGTTTCAATGAAGCTCTGCTGTTCCTTGGCGTATCACTTGTAGCAACAATGATCCTTAGAGCACCTCTGTTCGAAACGCAGCCTGCTACTCTCACCTATCTTGCCTCGGACGCCATCTGGAAATTCGCTGTGGTCTTGCTAGAAACGGCGATTATTACCGCGGTATGGCGGCTGCTCAAAGGGCATGGAAGCGCAGCGAATTATTTGGTCGCGAATTGCTTCTACTTCGGGGTCCTGAGCGTGATTGGTCATACATACGTCCTTATCCTCCACGGTGCGGGATTGGTCGTTGAGCCACAGCACGCCCCTCTTAATGCTTGGGAAGATATTTTGCAGCATGCAGAGCGGTATCTCGTTAGCATCATCGGTCTTGCAATCATTGTATGGGGGTTCTTATCGTGGAGGGCGTATGGCGATTTCAACCGAGCTTCGCTAAAACGCACGATCGCTGCACTAACTCTGGTAATCGTTGCCAGTATTCCTGTGCTGTGGGTGGGTGGAATTCTGCGCAGTCAACTGCTAAAACACCTCACGGAAGGTAATAAGCACATCATTAGCCCTGGGTAAAGTCAAGAAGATCTTGGTTGTAACAAATGGTAGCGTTGCTACGTTCACTTGAAAATTATGGATCTAATTATCTTCGGACTTCTCGGTTTGATTGTTGTCATTATTATGGGCGCGGTCGTGTTCCTACGTTACAGCCAATCTCAAGAACACCCGGCAGAATCAAACGAAGAACGCATTGAAATTCGAACCATTGACCACCACGAATTCACAGGGCGATTTCACAGCGCCCGTCTCATTGTCGATGGCAAAACCGTGGAGTTCGACCATGTCCGGTCCATCGATAACAATGCTTATGGGATAATCTTCCGTCTCGCCGAGGGTAGTCTTCAGTATCCATATGAGCAGGTCGATGGTGACGTGGCCATCACCGTATCAGGTGTCAGCGATCCGGTTGTGATCCCCCTTAACAAGGTGGGCTATTTATTTCGCAAGCGGCTCGACCTCAACGCATAAAACTCGTTGGACGCGAGCGGCGGGGGCGTGTTTCGCATCATACGTGGTCAGCGATGCTTGAATGAAATCGCGCCGTCGCGTCAACTCAACCGTTAGCCTGCTGAAAATGGATGCTCAATGACTATGAGCACGATGAATGAGCGGACCACTCAACAGCGCCGCTGTTGCCCGACTGCTGAGGGGCGGCGTTCGACAGCAAAATCGCCAAAGAATTGGGGTGGGACATGTTTGTATGGGTCGGCCTTATCGGTAAACTCGTCGAACTGATATTGTCGAAAATTGTTGGCAAGCATCTAGACCTTAGGCTCGACGAACGCAAAAAAGCGGCCAAAGCGTTCTTTGAGTTTCATGAGGCCCTTGCGAAGCTTGAAATGGTCTCACATGATTTTCTAAAGGCGGTTCACCCAACGGTTGTTGGGGAGAAACAAAGGCTATATCGAGCCCCATTCAATGCCATAGCAAGGGATGCAGATGCTGCATCACGCTCATTCGTTGACTCATTTCGTGAACTGCATCAAGTCATTAAGATTTATGACCCTAAATTGACCCTGCTCCTGTCCGGCATATCGCATTTTAAGCAGGGAATGCTCACGTCCTCATTCACAGAAAAAATGAAATTTGAACTTTTAACGAATCCAGACTCAGTCTTTTCTATCAAATACTCAGCTCCATCTGAAAGATTAATGAGAGCCAGCCTTGAAGATAGCTACGAAGCTGTCAGTCAGATTGCAGATCAACTCAAGACTGACGAATCTTTTTGGCTGAGAGAATGGCCTGAAGACGTACTTCTGTCGCTCGTGGAGGAGAACCTAATTGAAGGCTCTATTCCCGACAACAGGATCGCCGAAATTACCCAGTTCTACGAGATAGTGGAACAGTACACCTCTATTCTTACGAATGCTCGTGAGCAGTTAGCACACTTCCTGCGCGAAAAATTCAGCATCGAAGACCTTCTCTATGTTAGTAGCAAAGTCAAGAGTTCCAAATCGTAAGTGGATACAATACGACGTTCTGTCTACAAGTTGCGAAGATTGTCCACTGTGGGCTGCCTCAGGACTCTTTTGAAGCTCTTGTGCTTCGTGTGCCAAACTACTGCGCCCGCAAGTTTTGGAACAAACTGAGCACTTCCGTGGTTGTGGTCAAGAGGAAGTTGCGAAGATTGTCCAGTGTGGGGACACAAGGAATGCGAGAGGCTATGGAGGCATTGGTTCTGGCAATTGAGAGTTTGTATCAACCCACTCAGTTCCACAAAATGGCCCATCAGTTGTATCGCCGTTCGCTAGAGGGCACCACTACGCTCAAACAGGAAGAATTGGTGCGAAAATTGGGCGTGAAGTTTTAAGGCCGGCATTGATAGAAAAGAATAATAGGACAAGCTCGTGAGTGCAGAATATTTCAGGGAGAAGACGCTCGAAAGAACGCCTGATGTGGCCCGCCTTTTTGCTTTGCTTTCTCTGACGGCGTGTAATAGATTGTGCCGTGTTCCTCCTGATTCCCACTTCATAAGGTAAGGAAGCTCATATGATAGGTTTATCACACCCGGCTTCTCTGCGGGTAACTAGCAAATACTTCTAACAACCTGATGCGACCCACTGCTTGGCGTATCCATGGCGCTCACGTTCTTGGGGTGGGATAGACAGCAGATCCGCTGATTTATACAGAACCGGCTAAGACAGCGAGGCGGTGGTTTAAAACGCCACAAGTGCCATGACTAACAGATTCGTGGAATTGAACCGGTCATTTTATGCGGAATGGAAACGAAGGGGGCTAACACTGCTCCCGATTTTATCCAGATCAGATACACATAGTTGGGCGGATTCGGAAGTAGTTTATTCCAAAGATAATGGCACAAGCATCTCAATTGCCTCGAAAGAGCTATACTCTTTCAAATTCAGAGGAGAGCGTTACTATTGCCCCAATTCTAACTTTAGGAGGCAAAGGCGATGAGTGATGAGTTGGAAGAGTATAAACCAGAGCCATGTGCTTGGTGTCACGGTACGAAAACTATGACGACCTGGGTAGGGACGACATCTATGGATATGAACTGCACGGCTTGCCGCGCGAAAGGAGTAGTGCTCGTTCTTCAGCCATCTCAAAAATGCCATGCTTGTAAGGGCAAAGGATATTATGAGGATTATGTAAACGATTATAATCCGGCAGAGGGCGGTATCAAGTGGTGTCAGGATTGTGGAGGCCGTGGTTGGGCCAATAGTAGAGTAATAGAACCCGAGTAGTCTCACCATCCCCCAACAAATCGTTGGGCGCAGCGGCGGCAACCTGTTTCGCATCATGACTAGTCCGGCGATGGTTGAATGAAATCGCGCCGCCGCGTCAACTCCGCCGTTGGGCGTTGCAAAATGAGAGGTAAGTAACCGTGCCGAATGACGAATTGAAAGAGAAGATTATTACCGAGTTTCAAAGACATCCATCGGTAGCGTCAAATATTTTATGTAAACGATGTTCTGTTGTTTAGGATCGACTGCTCTCCATGTCTATTTATTACTAGTAGCAGGGGCTGTGGGAACGGTGGAAAAACGCGGTTTGTTTTTCCACCGTTTCCATGGCCCGGATTTTTGCCTGGCAGTTTCATTCCTCAAGCTCGCGGCTATTCAACCGGGAGCCGGTCTTCGTAGACCATGGCAAAGCGGTTGAGCGCGGCTTTCCGATCGTGAACCGACATGGTCCATTTCTTTGCGATGTTGCGCAGCGCCAAGTAGAGCGTCAAAAATAAGTTGCGAAGATTGTCCACTGTGGGCTTCACGATTACACGCTGCACTCGTAAGCCGCTTACCCGCAATGCTCGCGACTCAGAGTGACTAGCAGATTTTTTAGGGCGATTCTCGCAACTGCTGGAAGAAACTGAGCGCGTCTGTGGTTGTGGTCAAAAAGAAGTTGCGAAGATTGTCCAGTGTGGGGACACATGGTAGAGAAAAAAATACTTGGTCTAACTTGTTACAGATGGTTATGATCTCTCGTTTGCCGTGTTGTGATGGAACGATTCGAGAGTCTTTGACAACTTCTTGATCTTTTTCTGATTCGCTCTCGCCTGCTCAATCTTCCCAGCAATAAAGACGCCGACCAATGACGCAAAGGTAGTGATAAATGCGATCGTCCCAGGGATGCTTTTTCCCTTCCACAGCAATATACAACTGGCCGTTACGGCCGCAAGAAGAAGGACAAATCCAAATAACTGTCCCCTCGCGGCTTGCGCAATTTCTGCCTCAGCCCGCCTAGACTCGAGTGCTTGCCTGTGACTTGCCTGTTGTTCCAGAAGGGTTACGATGCGGTCGGCAGCACCGGGTAGCGCTAGCTCGTAATCCCTTAATATTGTTGGCGGCGGCAAAGATGGCCAAATGGTGACCTCCACGGCTTCTCCTGCCTCTTGTTCGAATAATGCGGGCGTAAGAACGTTTAAAGCAGGATATTGCTCAGCGCGTCCCCTGACGTCTCGATTATTTGCTATGTGCGCGCGGACTACCGGAATGGCAACAAGCAGGGACACCGACGCCGGTAGCACGACAAGAAGCACTTTTCCAGGACTGACGCCGATCATAAGTTCGAGGATCAGCGCGAGGCCGAGGCTCAGCGCGGTCACGAGAACGTAGACACGCAGCACTGCGGCCCAGTCGTCGAACATAGCGAATGGGTCGGGGCGAGTCACCGTGGTCTGCTCGATTTCCGTCATCCTCTGCTTGCCTCACGAGGGAATTGTATACGGTACGCCTTGATGAGGAAACCAGTACCAAGGACAACTAGGAGGATCGGGTACAGGTAGAAGTGTACTGCGTCAATCACATCCTTGCGAAGTTGCGGAAGGGTAGAATATTCGAGTGCGCGGTGTCCAAGTTCAAGCACGGCAAGCGACACGAAGTACAACGCCGCATGAAACGTGAACTCCTTCCAGATCTCCCGTTTCTCGACCCAAACCTCGACAAAAAAGAGCGAGGACCAAACGCCTTTGATCTGCGCTAGGCGACCAGACGAGGATGTGGAAGCGTCGTCCATGCTGAACGTTGCGAGGGCCAGCACGCTTATACATTGGCGACAGAACATATTCAAGGCGCAAGCAGCATGAGGCAGCGGTTGCCAACATGAATGTCCGATAAATCCTCACCTAGCACCGGACCAGCCGCCTAGCGCGCTTCTCTGAGCTCTTGCCAGAAACAGGGCGTTTCCGCGGTTAGCGTCAGAAAGAAGTTGCGAAGATTGTCCAGTGTGGGCTGTCACGGTTTACGCGTTGCACTCTCAGACGCTTACGCGCAATGCTCGCGACTCGGAGTGACTGGTAGATTTAGGGCGCTTCTCGCAACTGTTGGAAGAAACTGAGCACTTCTGTGGTTGGCGTCAACAAAAAGTTGCGAAGATTGTCCAGTGTGGGGAGCCATAGTTTCTTAGCAAAGCAAGAGGAAAGGCCACCCGCAAGAGTGGCCTTTTCGCATTTGTGCCAAACCGCTCAGTTTGACCTTAATTGAGCAGTCCTGCCTCAATCTCTACTCGTGTGGAGTTGATGATGAAGGAAGGTTCAAGCGCTGCGGCTGCCGCATTCAATGCTAGTCGCCGAAAATGGGAATATGTGTTCATCATCTGCGGTGGTAGCTTGAAGCAATTAAATGTGCGGCACAAAAACCTTACCACCTCGTGGCGAGTCCGATGGAAGCGTTAGTTATGTGCGCCCGTGGAATACATCTTGGCGGATCAGCGCCACAGCTTGGTCCCTTGCAATTCCTTTAGTTTGTGCGACTTTCCAATCGTCGTCTTTGGAGAGTCCCATGTACCAAGTGTGAACCTCGGGACCTTTGACTTCGTAGACCATAATACTTCCTCGACGATTTAATTTCGTCTTAGAGCTAACCCACAGAAACAGAGCAGAGCTGGCGAAATCGGTCACTCGCTTGTGAAGGTTTTCAGCGCTTGGAGCAAGCTTTCTTTGGTGGACGAACGGAGCATGGAACGAGGGTAAATACTCGCCGCGCTCATTGCGCAAAAAATAGTATTCTTCAATCACACGATTCGGAGTGAATGGTGGAAATGTCACCTTGTCTTGGCTGAATTCATCTAGTGCCGTATCAATCTCCAGACGAAAATCCTCAAAGAATCCAACTCTTCCCTTGCCAGAGAAATTGAGCCATTTATGATCGAACCAATTATCAATCTTCATTACAAAGATTTGTTCAGGGTATTCTTCGCCAACTAGTTGAGAAATTATATGGCTCAAAAGCTCCATAAACTGTGGGTCGTCCGTGGGGTTAGTCAAGATGTTAAGGTTCATAATTATTGAGCACCATAACGTTGCGCTTCAGCGGCTCGCCCAAGCGTGTTTTCTAGTACGGGAAGCTGGATCATTCTGCACTAAGTTGAGAAAGTGAACTAGAGCCTGCTCCCGCCTTCACCGCCAGACGACACCTCTCTCCGTTTCCACAGGTTCGAGTTGAAATGTGTAAGTTCGAGGATTGGCCCACTGCCCCTTCAGCTATCGACCTCATACTCGCTGCGCAATCATTCGAATATGTCAGCCCCGACAGCCCCAGCGTGCGCAATGCCAAAGCCTTGCGAATCCTCAAGCCGGGCGGCATCCTGGCAATCTTCGGTAATGAGCCCACACGAGGCACATCAAGGGCGGACGACCTAATCCATCAAGCGTACATCATCGTCGGCGCACCAGATGTCGAAGAAGGTTGGCAACCCACTCCTCTGGAAGCGGGCGAGTTTGTCTGCATCCCCGACCGCCGATTTAAATGGAGCGTCTCCTATACCGCCGACGATTATCTTGGGACTCATGAAGACTAGATCTCCCGTAAATTTCGATCTTTCGGCGGAACAGCGGACCCACCTCCTTTTTGCGATCTCAGAGGCCATTACCACACAGGGTCGATTAGTAGTGAACTACATCGCGCATCTTTGTCTCGAATTTCGTATCGTTCACGAAACGTTCCTCATCATAAATCTCATACTAAATAACGGAATTGCCCGACACAAGCACGTTGAAACAGATGATGATTTACACCCGCGTCTGAACCGAGGCGGGAAGGTATCAGAAGTCCGGCGGATGCGCTTGAGTCTTTTGGCAGGCCAATTTATCTGGAACCGAATAAGACAGGGACGTGGTTGAAGACGCCACAAGTGGAATGAACAAAACAGATTGGCGTAATCGAACCGCTCATGTTATGCGGAAGGAAAAACAACGGGCTAACATGCTTCCCGACTTTATCCAGATCACGATACACATAGTTAGGCCTCAATCACTGAAACGGGTGTTCGCGTCGTCAGTTCACAGCGAATTAGCCGCTGAGGGTGATCGCTGAAGGCTTTGCACGCGCCAGCCCCACAACCCGCGCACAAC
>Ga0126311_10000596_pt1 | contig 16862 bp, 17 predicted proteins | sample Plot61_FD_92539 | JGI IMG/M metagenome (GOLD analysis project Ga0126311, IMG submission 92539) | Serpentine soil microbial communities from UC McLaughlin Reserve, CA, USA - Plot61 | ecosystem: Environmental > Terrestrial > Soil > Grasslands | place: USA: UC McLaughlin Reserve, Lake County... | reverse complement strand
ATCGATCCGGCAACGTTCTGCGGCCGTTCCTGTAAAAACATCTGCGACGGATTCGCGACCGGCATCAGCCCGCTGCCCGTCATCTCAAACACTCCCACTTCATTCGCCGCGCCGAAACGATTCTTCACGGCGCGCACGATGCGATGGTTGTGATGACGCTCGCCTTCGAAATACAGTACCGTATCGACAATGTGCTCGAGGATCTTTGGACCAGCGATCGAGCCTTCCTTCGTGATGTGTCCAATCAGAAAGATCGGAATGCCACGATTCTTCGCCAGCAGGAGAAACTGGTGCGCCACTTCCCTCACCTGCGAAACAGATCCCGGCGCTGAGTCGATCGCACTTGAAAAGACGGTCTGGATCGAATCGACGATGATCGCACCCGGTTTGAGCCGCTCGATCTCGTTGAAGATGTTTTCGAGGTTAGTCTCGGGAAGGATAAAGACGTTCTTTGCTTCGACTGCGAGCCGTTCGCCGCGCAACTTGATTTGTCGTTCCGATTCTTCGCCGGAGATGTAGAGCACGAGCGATCCGGTGGCGCTCAGTTTATCAGCGACCTGGAGCAGCAACGTGCTCTTGCCGATGCCTGGATCCCCGCCGATCAGCACAAGCGTGCCGGGCACGATGCCGCCGCCCAGCACGCGATCGAATTCAGTGACGCCGGAGGGAATGCGGACGTCGTGCTGTGGCTCGATTTCTGTGAAAGCGACGGCAGAGACGTCGCGGAGCTTGAAACTGTTGCGAGCGCCGGAGCGGCGGGCAGGTATTGATTTTTCTTCGACGAGTGAATTCCACTCGCCGCATTCGGGGCACTTGCCGAGCCACTTGCCAGTTTTGTGCCCGCAGTTTTGGCAGGCGAACAGGGTTTCTTTTTTCAACTTTTTAAAGTTTCAGGCAAGACTGCAAGAAAAGATACAGTAACAGAATGTCTACATAGCCTTTGCGCCTCTGCAGGCGACTTACAACAACTCTTTCACGTTCTCAGTCGGCCGTCCCAGCACCGCCCGATCACCGCGCTCCACTATTGGCCGTTGAATCAAATCGGGATGCTCGATCATCAACGCGATCAACTCACTGTCACTGAACTTATCCTCCGCGAGTCCAAGCTCCTTGTAGACCGGCTCACTCTTCCGCAGTAGATCTCGCGGCTTGAGATTCATCTTCCGCAGCAGCTCAGTGAGTTTCTTGCGACTCAACGGCTCGGTGTAATAATTGACCTTCTCGTACGAAATGCCACTCGCACGGAGCAGCTTGTCCATTTCGCGACACTTCGTTCAAGTCGGCTTTTCGTAGACTGTGATATTGTCAGCCATGGTTACGGAAATATCCCCCTCACGCTCGTAGCTTCAGCCACTCTTCCAACCGCCAGGATGTAAGCACCCGTTCGCATGTCGGTGTTGTGACGCTCGGCAGTCTGATGCACCAGGTCAAAGGCTGTGTGCATCGTCTGTTCGAGTGTGTCGTTGATCTTTTGTTCCGACCAGAAGAACGAATACTGATCCTGCACCCATTCATAGTAACTCACCGTTACCCCGCCTGCGTTCGCGAGAATGTCAGGTATGAGGAAAACGCCCTCGTCGTCGAGCACTCGATCGGCTCCGGGCGTCGTTGGTCCATTCGCCAGCTCAGCGATGATCTTTGCTTTAACCTTGCCCACATTGCTGAGCGTGATCGCGTTCTCGAGCGCCGACGGCAAAAGAATGTCGCAATCAATGCCAAGGATCTCGTCCGAGCCGATCTCCTTCACGCCGCGCAGTCCCGCCAGCGAGCCGGTTGCGGCTTTGTGTTTCAAGGCTTCGGCTACATCGATACCGGTACTTGCATAGACTGCGGCTCCGGAATCACATGCGGCTACGACGCGCGCGCCATCTTCCGCAACCAGTCGAGCGATATTCGCACCGGCGTTTCCGAAGCCGTGAATCGCTACACGTGAGTCTTTCAGGCTCATCCCTTTCACCCGACAAGCCTCACGCAGCGCGTAGAGACAACCCCGCGCAGTGGCTTCAGCACGTCCCTGTGATCCGCCCAGCGAGATCGGTTTACCAGTCACAACGCCAAGCTCCGTATGACCACGCACCATCGAGATCGTGTCCATGATCCACGCCATCGTTTGCTCGTCTGTGTAAACATCAGGCGCGGGAATATCGCGATCCGGACCAATGATCGGAGCGATCTCGAAAGCGTACCGTCGCGTCAGTCGCTCCAGCTCGTTTCGCGAAAGACTTTTCGGATCGCAAATTACTCCGCCTTTGCCACCGCCGTAAGGAATACCGACAGTCGCGCATTTCCACGTCATCCACGAAGCAAGTGCTTTGACTTCGTCGAGCGTAACGTTTGGATGGTAGCGAATGCCGCCTTTCGCTGGTCCACGCGCGATGTTGTGTTGCACGCGATAACCTTCAAACACCTGCACGTCGCCGCCGTCCATCTTCACGGGAATCGAGACGATCAGTTGTCGCTTGGCATTCTCCAGAACGTGCCGCATGGAAGGATCGAGATCGAGGTAATCGGCGGCGCGGTTGAACTGCTGTTTCGCAATTTCGAACGGATTGAGGTTCTCCTGAAACGCCTTTTGGGTCGCCATGCAATCTCCTCCTTGGTATGTGTGGGACTCGGAGAGCGGCAGTAATCCTATGCCGTGAGCCGATATGTTTCAAGCTAGCGGGAACCCTCGCGATGGGGTGGTGTCTAAGTCAGCCGAGTAACTCCTGCGACCCGAGTGGCACCGGCAACTATCGGAGGACTCGATGTTTAATAACCTGATTGAATCCGCTTCGCATGCGCGGGAATACAAGCGCCGCGGGTCGTTTCTACTCATCACCACGGCAACGTATGCAGTGTTACTGGTGCTTGGCGGTGTTGCCAGTATCTACGCTTACGATGCACATCTCGACGCTCAGAGCACTCAGCTGGAGCTTCTCAGTTATATACCGCTGCCTCCGGCTGAACGGCCGCCAGAGGTCATTCAAAATACAATTCGCCGGCCGTCGAGTACAGATACGCAGCCAACTCATTCAACGCGAACGGAATTGATTGATAGCCCTTCCAATCCAAACAACGTACCGCGCGATATCGGCGTAAGGGCCAGTGATGTACCGCCAGCGCGTCCCGATTCCGTGATCGACCGCTTCAACGCGGATCCTCCAGCGCCCGCCTTCTCCGGTCGTGGAGTTCCCGGTGGCACTGGCAACAGACCCGTCGTTAACATGCCCGATCCTCCACCTGCACCTGAGCCAAAGCCAACGCCTGTGGTCCCAAAGGTTCTAAAGATCTCAAAGGTCTTAAATAGCCAGGCGATCTCGTTGCCGAGACCGGTTTATCCGCCGATCGCAAAGCAGATCAGAGTCCAGGGGACAGTCGCCGTGCAGGTGCTGATTGATGAAACTGGAAGAGTGATCTTGGCGAAGGCTGTGTCAGGCCATCCGCTTCTCGTGCCGGAAGCACAGCGCGCAGCTTTGCAGGCACGCTTCTCTCCAACACTCATCGGAGATCAAGCGGTGAAAGTGTCCGGCGTGATCACGTACAACTTCATCATGCAGTAAAAATATTAACCACGGATTACACGGATGTATCCGTCTACATCTGTGTGATCCGTGGTTAAAGGGATCTAATCCAGCGATCGATCTCGTCCATCGCTGTCTCGAAGATCTGCTCTTGTGAGAGACCAAATTTCTTTGGCGCCTTGAACGAGTGATCGCCGCCTTCAATCTCATGAATCTTTGCGGCGGGCCGGAGGCTCTTGATGAAAGGTTTGATCTCGTCTGGTGTGCCGAGCGCGTCGCGAGTTCCCTGCACGAACAGCATCGGTTTTTTGATGTGCTCGAGGTGCTCGACGCGAAGCTTTGCGGGATTGCCCGGCGGGTGAAGCGGGTAACCCAGAAACACGAGGCCCACGACATCACTCGCAAACGATTCGCGATCTTCGCCCGCCATCACCTGCGACGCGATGCGACCGCCCATTGACTTCCCGCCGATCACCAGACGATTGTTCTTCAGCTTTTTGTGTTTGACCGCGGCTTCGAGCACTGCACTAAAACAGCTTTCCAACTTGTGCTTATGGTCCGGAACGGAGCGACCCTGTTCCATGTAGACGAAGTTGAAAGTGAACACATCGTGACCACGCTCCGCAAGCCCCTTCGCGAACAGACGCATGAAACCACTCGTCTGGCTCGCGCCCGCGCCATGGCCCAACACGACCGTCACTTCCGCACGATCCTTTTTAACAGCCGGATAAAGTAGCGCGGTGACTGAGTCGTTATCGTTGACCTGGACGGCCAGTTTCTCGGCTTCGTCTGGCATCCGGTTAGTTAAACTTCCTTCGCAAGCATGGCGAGCGCGTCCTGCAACTCGTTCTTGAATCTGTTCGCCACACCCTTTTGCACGTTCGGAGAGTTCCTTGAGAAGTAGGCCAGAGTACCGTCAGCTTTCTTCTTGCCGCGCTCGGCGTAGATCGCCCGGATCAGTTGCTCGTCAAATCCTGGATCAGTTTTAGCAACCGCGACCTTCGCAAACGCTTTATGCACCATAGTCGTTGCGCCGCCATGTTGAACGGCAGTGGACCAAACGACATCCTGAAGCGCCCTCGAGCGAGTGTTCACATCGAGATTGTCTTCGTTCAGTATCTTTGTTACCAGCAGATCGTAATGCGTCTTCTTAATGAACTCGTGCTGGCATTTCTGAAATGCGTCAGGTTCATTGTTGGCAATCCGTTTCCAGCACGCGGTGAATTCCTTACTGCCGGCGCTGAGGTTCTGGAAGTCAGCAAGCCACGGGAATCCCGCCTGCTTAACGAAACGTGTCGCAACGCCCAATTTGGAAGCCATCTGGTAAGAACCATACGAAACGCCGCCGCGATCTCCAGCCCCGGTCGACACGGTACCGGGTCCGCGGCCGCCGGTTTCATACTTGGCGGACAGCGTGCCGATTGCCTCAGCCAGCGCTGCGCCTAAGGCCCCGGCAGCGGCTCCGACTGCAGCAGCAGTAATCACAGATCCCACCTTTGAAGCCAGGGGCTGCGTGGTTTCGGTTGAAGTGGTTGAAGTGTCAGTGTCAGGGAGATTGATAAGCTGCCCGACCCGGATCTTATCGGGATTTGTTATTTGTGGGTTTGCCTTGAGCAGTTGCGCGAGACTAACACCGTTACGCTTGGCGATTTTTGAGAGCGTATCACCAGTCTTTACCTTGTAATTCATCTGGGGCTCCTTTGCACTGCAGATACTGCGGGAAATGAATAGTAGTAAACCGATTGAAACTGAGTCAATGAGAGCAGTTTAGACAGGATGTACGACGTTTCAGATTACACGTATACGCGCGGCACCCGCCCGGACACGCCGCACGTAACCTCGTACGAAAGCGTCCCTACAATCCGCGCGAGGTCTTCCGCGGTTATCTTCAACTCAGCACCGCCGCGGTCCGGGCCGAGTAACGTGACCTGATCGTCAAGCTCGACGCCCGCGACGTCAGTCACATCGATCAGCGTCAGATCCATCGACACACGTCCGACCACAGGCGCATACATTCCGCGCACGATCACGTGCCCGCGATTCGACAGCCCACGCATGTACCCGTCGTGATAACCCACCGGCAGCGTCGCGATCAAACTTCTTCGCGAAGCTTCGAACGTACAGCCATAACCAATCGTCTCACCCGGCGGCACCCACTTCAGCAAACATATTCTCGAATGCAGTGACATGACGGGCAACAGTCCCGGACCTGACGTTGAAGGCGGCAACACATCACGCCACAGTCCATACAACACGCCGCCGGGCCGCACGAGGTTTCCCCACGATTCGCGATGACCGAAGATTCCCGCTGAATTAGCGAGGTGCAAATGCGTGGGACGATACCCGTGCTCGCGAAAGACCTTTACCGCGTCGTCGAACCGTTGGATCTGGTCGTGTGTTAGTGGCTCGCATGAGGCGTCGTCGGCTGCCGCGAGGTGAGTCATGACGCCGTCGACTCTCACGTTGCGAAATCGATCCAACGCGGCGACGAAATCAGTCAGTTGATCAAAACGAACTCCGAGCCGGCCCATGCCCGTGTCGATTTTCACGTGAACGTCAGTCACTACTCCCGCGTTCGCAGCAGCCTGATTCAGCGCCTCAATCATGTCGAGGCGATAAACTACCGTCGTCAATCCATGCCGGATGCAGGCAGCAGCCTGACCCGGCCAGTAGCCTGCGAGACAAAGAATGGGCTGAGTGATTCCGGACTCGCGAAGCTCGAATGCCTCTTCAGGAAGCGCGACGCCGAACCAGTCTGCACCTTCGCTCGCAAGCCGTCGCGCACATTCAACGGCGCCGTGCCCGTAAGCATTCGCCTTAACCACAGCCACGATGCGCGCTGTCGGACCCACCTTTTGCTTAATTTCCTTAAAATTCGCGGCAAGATTGTTGAGATCGATCTCGGCCCAGGTGGGACGCCGGGCGAGCACGTTTCGTAGGTCCTCAGATTCAGGCATCCGCCGTAGTTTACTGTAATTCGACGGGATTTTCAGGATCCCCGTATCTTTAGCACTGGTTCATTTTCGAAATTACGCCGAAGGCGTTCGCTAATTTCAGCCCAATGGTTGGAGCGCAGCGACAACCTTGGGATCAACGCATGAAAAGAACACCTGAAACCCTGTATCAGGGTTTCACTCGAGGCGAACCCTTTTCAGGGTTGAATATAGACTGCCTCAGTGACCCAGGGTTTTCGCTACGCTCAAACCCTGGGCTGAGATTAGCGAACGCCTTCGGCGTATTTCAAACTGAACCAGTACCGTATCTTTAAAAATGTTGTTAATCCCGTGAAGCTGTCATAGACTGTTTCATCCTCACTAGCTTCCATATGAAATCAAGAATTCTAATCTCCCACATTCTAATCGTTGTCTTTACTTTCTCGACCGTCGCTGCTCAAACACGCGACTCGTGGCGCAGCGTCCGCACTAATCATCTCTACGTGATCGGCAACGCCGACGCGGATAAACTGCGGCAGGTTGCCGTCTGGCTTGAGTTCTTTCATAGCGCGTTCGCTCGTCTCGTCTCGCGCAACGTCATCGACTCATCCGTGCCGACGACCGTCATCGTGTTTCGCGACGACGCATCGTTCACGCCATTCAAGCCACTCTACCAGGGACGACCGACAAACATCTCCGGCTACTTCCAACCCGGCGATGACGTCAACTACATCGCACTATCGCTTGATCCGCGCGGCGATCCTTTCAGCACGGCGTTTCACGAGTACGTGCACCTGCACCTTAGAGACAACGTGCCCAGCGCGCCGCTGTGGCTAAACGAAGGTGTCGCCGAGCTCTACGAGTCGCTACAATTCTCCGGCAATGAGGCACTCATCGGCACGCCGAAGCACAATTACCTTTACCTGCTGCGCCAGGTAGAGCTGCTGCCTTTGAAGACTCTCTTTTCGATTGGCCATGACTCGCCGCACTACAACGAACAGGATAAGGCCGGGATTTTTTACGGACAGTCGTGGGCGCTCGTGCATTACCTGATGCTCGGCGATCGCGGGCGACAGGATCAGTTCAAACAATTCATTCAACGTATCAACAGAGGCGACGATCCGGCAAAGGCGATCGAAGGCACATACGGGATTACTCTCGACCTGCTTGAAGAGGAGTTGCGCTCGTACGTGCGTCGGGGGAACCTGGCGGCACAACGCATCACGGGTATCGACAACCCTGAGACTTACGGCTCCTACACTGCAACCGAACGCTCGGCATTGACCGACAGCGAAGCAAATTACTACCTCGCCGACTTATTGCTTCACAATGGTCGCCACAACGAAGCCGAGCGTGGCTTCAAACAGGCGATTGCGATGGATGCCGGTTTCACGCCCGCGCATGCAGCACTCGGCACTCTGTACGTGCATCAACGACGCTATCCCGAAGCGAAGAAACACCTCCAAAGGGCGACTTCTTCGCCGCAGAGCTACCTGGTCCACTATCTGTATGCGTATGTGCTGAGTCGTGAAGGAATATCTCCAACCGGCGAGGTCTCGAACTACTCGCGTGAGAATGCGGCCGCGATGCGCGAGCAGCTCCTGCAATCGATCAAGCTCGCGCCTAATTACGCACCAGCGTATTACTTACTCGCCGTCGTAAATTCGGTGTCCGGCGAGCACGGCGACGAAGCACTCGAGATGGCCCAGAAGGCGCATCAACTCACGCCTTCGAACAAGAATTACGCGGAGCTGGTGGAGAACATCAAAGAATACCGGTCCGGCAACACAACAGCGCGCGAGCGTCGCGAACCGATCAAGAGTGACGCGATCGCCGAGCCAGTCAAAGTGGGAAGCTCACGCATGCTTGGTGGTGAGACAGGCAGCGTGACGATAAACGACGGGCGAGCAGTTGACACGTCGGGTTCGCTGCCCGCACTGGATGAAATTCTCAACAAGTATGTGCAAGCACTTGGCGGTGCGACGGCCCTGGCGGTGACCAGTCGGGTTGTAAAAGGCACGGTTGACGTAGTTGGCGTTAGCCGAGGTGGCACGTTCGAAACCTACACGGTTGCTCCCGACAAAGCGTTCAGCATCATACAACCTGGTCCGAAAGAAACAATCAAAGTCGGTTACAACGGTCGCATCGGTTGGATGCAGACGCCCACTGGCGTGCGCACGTTGAAAGGTGCTGAGCTGGACGCGGTGCCGAACGATTCCGACTTTTACAGAATACTCAACCTGAAAAGCGCTTATGCGAAGTTGACGCTGGTCGGCAAGAGCAAGATCGGTTATCGCGATGTTTACGTGATCGATATGCAGCCGGCGAGTGGTACTGCGGACAGACTTTTTGTGGATGCGGCAACGTATCTACCGGTCCGCATGAACACTATGCGGGTTGAGATTTATTACGACGACTGGCGTGAGGTCGAGGGCCTCAAAATGCCGTACGTGATCACGCACAGTCTTCAGAAGCGGACGATGACACTCACCGTGAAGGAAATCAAGAGCAACGTGCCGGTCGATGCGAAGATCTTCGAGCGTCCCTAATTTCAGCTACTCGCGGTAGAGATTATCAAACCTCATACTCGACGGCGTGAACCTTAAGTCAACCGTACCCGTTGGACCATTGCGCTGCTTTGCGACGATCAGCTCCGCGATGTTCTTTCGATCCTCGGGCATTGCTTCACGTTCTTCAGGCGACTTGTACTGCTCCTCACGAAAGATGAACGCCACGACATCGGCGTCCTGTTCCAGCGCTCCGGATTCACGCAGGTCTGCGAGCTGCGGCCGGTGATCCGAACGCGATTCAGGTGCGCGTGAAAGCTGCGACAATGCCACGAGCGGCACATTCAACTCTTTCGCGAGACCCTTCAACTCGCGCGAGATCTGCGACACTTCCTGCTGCCGCGACTCAGTACGCTTCGACGAACCCGTCATCAACTGCAAGTAGTCGACGATAATCAGATCGAGCTTCTTTTGTTCCGCCGCGAGGCGTCGTGCTTTCGCGCGCATCTCCAGCACGCTTAGTCCCGGGGTATCGTCGAGGTAGATCTTCGTATCGGCGAGCACGCCGAGCGACTTCGCGATCTGCGCCCACTCCAGTCGCGAGAGAAAACCGTTGCGGAAACGCTGCGCATCGATGTTGCCCTGCGAACACAGCATGCGCATCACGAGTGACTCTTTCGACATTTCGAGCGAGAACACGCCGACGCACGCGCCCGAGAGAATCGCAGCATTCTCCGCCAGCATGAGTGCGAAGCTGGTCTTTCCCATCGACGGCCGCGCCGCGAGGATGATGAGGTCTGCGTTCTGAAGACCTGACGTCATCTTGTCGAGATCCGCGAAACCGGTAGTGAGTCCCGTCAACACAGCCGCTCGACCTTCCATCTCCTGGACCTTCTCGAGCAGTTGCTCGGCGATCGGCTTGACATGCATGAAGCCCTGTCGAATCCGCTCGTCGGCAAGTTGAAAGATCGCCTGCTCGGCGTGATCGAGAATGATCTCGGGCTCGTCTTCTTCGGCGAGTGCTTCCTGCGTGATCTTGTTGGAGGCTTTGACGAGCTGCCGCAGCATCGACTTGCCGCGCACGACTTTCGCGTAGTGAACGATGTTGGTCGAGTGTGGCAGGCCGTAAGTCAGGTTAGTGATGAAACTAATCCCGCCGACTGCTTCGAGAGCATTTTCTTTCTTCAGCTCTTCGCCGATCAGGATCGGATTGATCTCCGCGCCACGCTCGAAGAGCATGATCATCGCCAGGAAGACGCGACGGTGCGATGGCACGTAGAAATCTTCCGCGCGGAGTTGTTCGATTGCCTGGCTGATTAAGCCGTTATCGAGCAGGACGGCGCCGAGGATGGCGCGTTCTGCTTCGGCACTGTTTGGTAAAGCACGCTCGAAGGAGGCGTCGCGAATGGGATCTGGAGTGGCCATGAATCAATTATGGAGTGCGGGTTTTCGGTTGCACAGAGAAGAAGGCGCCGCAAGTTCCCAAGAACCTGCGGCGCCAGACTATACAACAGGCTACCTGTTTTATCGTATTTTTACTCGGCAGCCGCTTCTTCTTCCGTGCTCTGCGCCTGTTTCGCGATCTCAGCTTCCTGTTCAGGCGTCAAATGCCCGACGATCACTTCACCTTCCGAAGCCACTCTGACCTTTAGATCGATCGTAACTTCGCGATGAAGTCTGACCGGCACCGTGTATTCACCAAGCCGCTTGAGAGGCTCGCGCAGGTGAATGCGGTGACGCTCGATCTCAAAACCGCGCTCTCTCAGTGCTTCGGCTACATCCATCGAAGTGACCGAGCCGTAAAGCGCGCCCTGCTCGCCCGCTTTTCGCCTGAACTCGAGCTCGAGCTTGCTCATCTGCTCCGACTGTGACTCCGCACTGGCGCGCTCTTTCGCTTCCTTCTTCAGCAGCGCGGAGCGTTCGGATTCGATTCCTTTAACGTTGCCGGTCGTCGCCTGGACTGCGAGATTGCGAGGCAGCAGGTAGTTGCGAGCATAACCTGCTCTAACCCTGACGATCTCGCCGCGCGCGCCGAGGTCATCAACGTCTTCGCGCAAAAGTACTTTCGTGTGTGCCATCTCTTTCTCCCATCAACATTGCCAATCGCCGATTGGCAATCGGAAATCGGCAATCAATTTAGTCAGTCGTGTAGGGAAGCAAAGCGATGTTGCGGGCACGCTTGATTGCTTCCGCCAGCATGCGCTGGTGCGTCGCACAGCTACCGGAGATTCGTCTCGGCAGGATCTTGCCTCGCTCAGGCAGGTAGTTCTGCAATAGCCTCACGTCCTTAAAATCAATCAGGTCTACTTTGTCGATACAGAAGCGACAAACGCGCCTGCGGTGCATACGCCGGCCACCGCCGCGGCCGCCGCCCATTGGCCGCCGATCGCCATCGTCGTCAGAGTCGTAACCACCGCGCTGGCGGTCTTCATAATTGGATGACATAAACTTATCCTCTTAACTCGTGATTAAATCGATTCCCCACTAGCTTCGGCAAACTCCATAGCTCCGCCGCGACGCCGGCGCTCACCGGGTGCGGGGCGCTTCGCAGCCTTACGAGCGCGACGATCCTTCAACTTATCAGCGCGCCTGCGATCTTCGTCGACCCGCACCGTGATATAGCGCAACACGCGATCGTTAACGCGCATGCGGCGTTCAAGCTCGGCAATCTCACGGCCCGAACCTTCGATCTCGAGCAGCACAAACGTGCCGTCTTTGTGGTGCAGGATTTCGTAAGCGAGGTGGCGCTTGCCCATCGTCTCGGCCCTGGTAATCACGCCGCCCTGATCGATCACGATCTGTGAGAAGCTCTCGGTGAGTTTCGACACCTCGTCGTCGGCGGTCGGGTCTACTATGAAGACCACTTCGTACTGTCTCTTTGTATCCAACTCAAAACCTCCAGTTAACATTGCCGATTGCCAAATGCCGATTGCCAATTTTTAGAACGTCCGAGACTACCAACTGGCAATCGGCAATTGGTAATCGGCAATCAGTTAAATTCGCTCATCGCTTTCAACGCGCCATCCCTGATAATCGTTCGTATCGCTTTTGCGCTCTGCTCGATTGTCTCTTCAACAATTGGCCGCTCGCTGCGTGCAAACGAGTCGAGCACGAATCGCTTTGGATCCGAGATCGGATGTTCCGGCTGAATCCCGATCCGCAATCTCACGAACTCATTCGTCCCGATCGACGCGATGATCGACTTCAGCCCGTTATGCCCGCCGGCCGAGCCGCGCTCGCGTATGCGAACCTTTCCGAGCGGCAAAGCCAGATCATCTGAAACAACTACGAGCTGCTCGATCGGCGACTCGCTGTTGAGCTTTGCGAGCAGGCACGCGACAGCTTGTCCGCTCAGGTTCATGAAGGTTTGCGGTTTGACTAACTTTGTCCGCGCGTCTTCAATCTCGCCGCGTCCGACCAGCGAGCTGCACTCGCGCCGTCCGACGACGATCCCTTCCTCATGGGCCAACTTGTCAATCAACATGAACCCGAGATTGTGTCGCGACCACTCGTACTCTTTCCCGGGATTGCCTAAGCCGACAATAAGCATGACTTACCGCAAAAGGCACAAAATGCAATTTGTGCTGTTTGTGGTCCTACTCCGATTCGCCCTCTTCGTCCTTCTTGCCCTTGCCAATCACTTCAGGCTCGGCCGGCTCTTCGCCTTCAGCCGCAGGCGCTGCTGCCAATTCCTCTTCCTTCACGATACCGACTGTCGCGACCACCTGGTCGGGATCTGTCAAAATCTCGATCGTGTCACTGACTGGGACATCCGAGACGTGCAAAAGGTCGTGAACATCGAGATTCGATACATCGACCTCCAGCACATCGGGAATCTCCCGCGGCTCGCAACGAATCTCGATTTCGCGAATGATCTGCTCCAACACACCTTGTTTTTCTTTGACGCCGATCGGCTCACCCACCAGGTGAAGCGGCACCGTAACGTCGATCTTCTGCCCCTTAACCAGTCTGGTGAGATCTGCGTGAATCAAACGGCCTTTAACGGGATCAATCTGTCGATCGTGAAACATCACTTCGCTGGGGCCGACGCCTTCGACATCGACCGTGAAAATCGTGTTTCGCCCAGATTCAGAGCGAAGGATCGCAGCCAGATCCCTGAGCGGAGCGACGGCGGCAACCGTTTCCACGCCACCGCCATAAACCGTAATGGGCACCATGCCGTCGCGCCGCGCGCGCCGCGCATCGTTCTTGCCGCGGCCCTCACGCACTTTTGCCTGCACCTTGTAATCTTTTTTCTCCGCCATGATTTTCTCTCCTACACAAACTTTCAGCGACCCGAGTTATTGTCGATTTCCGATTTCCGATTGCCAAATCGGCAATCGGGAATTGGCAATCGGCAATATCCTGCCGGTCGCTGATGGTCTTCGTTTAAGCCACCAGGTGTTTGCCCTTCGTCTAAACGAAGAGCGAGGAAACTGAAGTTTCCTCATGGATCGACTTGATCGCTTTCGCCAGAAGCGGCGCGATACTTAGTACTTTTATTTTATCCAGCTCGCACGCGTGATCGCGTAGCGGAATCGTATTTGTAACGATTATTTTTTCAATATCCGAGTTTTCCAGCAACTCGACTGCCTTGCCGGAAAACACCGGATGCGTGAAGCACGCATGTATTCGTTCCGCGCCCGCTTCTTTCAACGCACGCGCGACTTTCGTCAACGATCCGCCGGTGTCGCACATATCGTCGACGATCAAACAACTGCGGCCACGAACGTCGCCAACCACGTTCATAACCTCGGCCACGTTGGCCTTTTCGCGACGCTTGTCGCAAAGAGCAAGTTCTGCGTCAAGCCGTTTGGCGTAGGCGCGCGCGCGTTCGGCGCCGCCTGTGTCCGGAGCAACCACTGTCAGGTTCGGCAACGGATGCTCCTGATAATAGCCGATAAAAACGGGTGCAGCATACAGGTGGTCCACCGGAATATCAAAGAAGCCCTGAATCTGCGCGGCGTGCAGGTCCATTGTCAGCAGACGATCTGCGCCCGCGACGGTGATCAAGTTCGCCACCAGCTTCGCCGAGATCGGAACTCGCGGGCGGTCTTTCTTATCAGACCTGCCGTAGCCGTAATACGGAATCACGGCCGTGATGCGCTCGGCTGATGAGCGACGAAAAGCGTCGAGCATCACCAGCAACTCCATCAGGTGCGCATCGGTCGGAGGGCTGGTCGGTTGCACGATGAAAACGTCGCCGCCGCGCACGTTTTCATCTATCTGAAAGTTGAACTCGCCGTCAGAGAAACGCTCCGGATAAGCCTTTCCCATGTCACAAGTCAGTTGGCGACAAATCTCTTCGGCCAACTTGGAATTTGCATTACCGGAAAAGATCTTGATGCCGCCGGTTGTGCTCATAGCTTTTCAGGGTTGACAAGAAATGGCTGGGGCGGGTGGATTCGAACCAACGAATGCCGGTTCCAAAGACCGGTGCCTTACCACTTGGCTACGCCCCAGTATCTGTTTATCTGTTTTGCAGTTTTAAGAGAGCGTAAAAAGGGAGAACCCGGATGAATTCATTGCCCTGACATACTCTTCGCGTGAAATGGTTTCGCAGGAAAAAATTCGCCATCCTGCTTCCGATTTCAGGTTTTCCAGCCCGCGATTTCTCGCTGCCTCACCTTCAAAAACACCAAACACGCTCGAACCGCTTCCAGCCAACAAAGCGCCCCACGCACCTGCATCGAGCAAGGCGCTTTTCGCGCGCTCGATTTCAGGCTCTATCTCAAAGATCACCCTTTCAAAGTCATTGCGCAGAGGCCATTGCCTGCTGCCGGCGGAATTCAGGTCCGCTAAGGAACTTGAAAGAATAGAGGCCGAGTCAGAAGTTGTCAAGGTAGCAGAATTTAGAGATGCGTACGCTTCTTTAGTCGACACTCGGGCGTTTGGAGTGATGACGATTAGGTACTGTCTTGGACCATCCGGAAGCGGTGTGAGATCCGTGCCCGTGCCGGTGGCAGCGCATCGCCCACCGTGGAAAAAGAATGGGACATCGGCGCCTAAAGACGCCGGCTCAACATCGATGTTTGCGCTCTTCCACAAGTGATTTATAGCCTGCAAAGTAACAGCCGCATTCGACGATGCGCCGCCGAGCCCGCCCATCGCGGGGATTCTCTTCCTCAGCTCGATTTCCGCCCCGAAAGAGTCCTGAAAACCGTGCGTCAGAAGCTCGATTGCCTTTACCACCAAATTGTCCCGGCCAGTGGGTATGGTTGGGTCGTCGCAAGTGAGCTTGATCGGTCCATTTTCACGAAGTTGAATCGTCAACTCGTCATGGAGCGAGATGGTTTGCAGAACGGTCACGACCTCGTGATAGCCGTCGGGGCGCTTACCCAGGATGCGAAGAAACCAATTGATTTTTGCGAAGGAAGGAAACTTGACAGGCGTCGTAATCAACGGGTGATGAAGGTCTGTGTCAGGTAAATCGAGCCGTCAGGGGCGACAAAGCTGCCGATAGCCATCGCGCGAAATTCCGCGGAGAGTATGTTAGCGCGATGCTTCGAGGATTGCATCCACTGCTCTACGGCAAACGCTGCCGGATCGTCGTAGCCCTGAGTGTAGGCGATGTTCTCACCCAGCACGGAAAATCGCAAAATGCCCGCGACGCGTGCTCGATCTCGTAAGCGGAGCCCGCCAGGTGTGACGTGCGAAAAGTATCCCTCGCGCGACATGCTCTCTGAGTGAGTGCGGGCCATGCGGCAAATGTCGCCGTCCCAGGTAAACGGCGGTAAGCCGTTCTTCACGCGGACGAGGTTGGTCTGCTCGAAGGCGCGCTTTTCTATGTCGTTAGGTTCAACCAGAGTGGGAACCGTGGCGTTGACGGCTACTGGGCTGATTGAGATTATGAGCCGTGCAACAGGCTGCGACCTCGCGTCCTGCCCGAGAGCAGGGGCGGCCATTAGTCCAAGTAGGAGTCCGGTAATGGGCAATAGACGCAGCATAGCCACGCCTAGAGTACCAAACCAGACAAACGTCGTTCAACACTTTTCTAAAGCGAACGCGGATTACGCGGATTTTTCTGTGAAACGATACAAAGCGCGAAGCCAGGAGGATTTGGTGGGGTAACAGTAAATAAAGACGATTACAGCGATGGCGCCTGACCAGAAGCTGTACCGCTCATTGCCGGTAATGAGGGTGGAGACAAAGCCTATGGCGGCTATGCCTACCCCAAGCAAAGCGAGCTGAATCGTCGTTTTCTCGAGCGTTTTCAGGAGTCCCGTGACTCCCGCGAGGCCCGCAATGTCCTGAAGTCTCATCGCCTGAAACTTGGTCCGCCGCCAGACCACCGCCCCCAGGCCCAGGACCAGGATGACGATTCTCACCGCGATATCAAGAGGTGGATTGGGTTTTTCGATGAGGTAAGGCCGAGCCAGAAACGCGATTATCGACAGCAGAATCGTAGCAACCAGCAGCCCCACGACCGTCGTGGCCGCGGATTTATGCCGTCGTGCTAACTCCGCCTGCGCTTCTGGCGAGGTGGGTTCCAACCTGTAAGCCTCCTTAAGGCTTTACGACTGCTCCGGGCGCCGTCCCATTGCCGTTCGTCTTCGAATCGGGAGCGGGCGCTGCCGGCTTTGGTGCGCGCTGCGTGGGCGCATCCGGTGTCGTGAGTGCGGGCAGCGTTCCGTTGTAACGGAGCGCTTCATCGATCAGGTCACTGCCTTCTTTTCCGTCTTTGCTGATCAGGATGCCGTTTTTGTTGACGGTGATGTCAGCCTTCCCCGAAACCTGCTGCATGAAATTACTCATGAAGCTCTGCGGCTGGCGCTTTGAACACGGGTTCGGCGCATTCTTGTCAGGGAGGGGCGCACCGATGATGTTCAGTTGTTCCCTGGCTTTCTCGTTGTACTCGCTCTCAGGAAACTCCTGCACGAGCTTCTGGTAATACCGCGCGGCTTCGTCCGGCTCTTCTT
>Ga0126311_10000595_pt1 | contig 16868 bp, 13 predicted proteins | sample Plot61_FD_92539 | JGI IMG/M metagenome (GOLD analysis project Ga0126311, IMG submission 92539) | Serpentine soil microbial communities from UC McLaughlin Reserve, CA, USA - Plot61 | ecosystem: Environmental > Terrestrial > Soil > Grasslands | place: USA: UC McLaughlin Reserve, Lake County... | reverse complement strand
TTTCGCACCCGCGCGGTAGCCTCCGCTGCGGCGGCCGTCAACGGTCTCGCTTCGCTCGATGAACTCTGCTCGCTTTGCTCGCTTCGCCGTTGACAGCCGTCCTCGCTCCGGCTGGGCAGTAGACAAGGAGCTAACGCTCCTTAGAATCCACTTTGGATTCTGTTTTTGACAATTGAGGACGAGAGGCAAAACATTCCGGCGGCCTCGGCCTCGAGCTATAACTTGCTGAAAAAGAAAAAACAGAAAAACCAAAGCCGGGAGAACTATAAGGGTCTGCGCTTCGCTCCGATGAACTCCGCGAACACAAAACAGTTCGCTCGGCCCTTGACTGCCTTCCTCGCTGCGGCTTAAGAGTCGACAAGAGCTGCTAACGCAGCTCAGAAACCAGCGCTCTTAGGTTTACAACAATTATTACAATTAAAACCGGCGTGGCCCAAGTGAATTTCATGGCGGGGTAGCTCAGATGGTTAAAGCGTGGGATTCATAATCTATGGGTGAGCGATCTTTTTCCTCTAATTTCTGCAATAAACAAGCAAATAACCGCGGATTGCGTCCAGGTTAAAACAATTTAGGCCGCTCGTGGCAGCAATTGTACTTCAAGAGTCTGGCAAAACTCTGGCAAGGACGGGGTTCCCATCTACCTTAGTGGGCGATGCTCTCAGTGCCTTTGCGTCTAAACCGTCCCACTTCACCGGCGCTTCAAAATGAATCCCGTTTGAGCTAGATTGATATCGGTGCTTCCAGCGAACGAAATTATCGCCGTTATAACCGGTGCGAACAGAGGAATCGGTTTCGAGATCTCTCGTCAACTAGCGCGTCGTCATGTGAGAGTGTGTCTTACGGCCAGAGACGCCTACGCTGGAGGAACCGCGGCCGACGAGCTTAGACGAGAGGGACTGCCGGTTTTCTTCCAAGCGCTTGACGTCACTGACGACTCCACGATCGAACAACTCGCAGATTTTCTTGAAAAAGAATGTGGACGACTCGACGTGCTGGTCAACAACGCGGGCATTGGAGCACGTCACGACGTTCCTATTCTAGAAGTGACAACGGCGGCAATGCTCGAAGCTTTTCAGACGAACTGCTTCGGCGCATTGCGCGTGTCACAACGGCTGGTCCCTCTACTTCGTCGCAGTAACCGCGGACGCATTATCAACATCTCGAGCGGCATGGGAGCACTAACAGGCATGGGAAGCGATTTAGCAGCATACCGCGTTTCAAAGACTTGTCTGAATGCTGTGACAGCCGCGCTCGCAAGTGAATTACGAGCGTCTTCAATAGCCGTCAACGCTGTATGTCCCGGTTGGGTAAAGACCCGCATGGGCGGGCCGAATGCTCTGCTTTCACTCGAGGAAGGTGGGGATACAGCCGTCTGGCTGGCACTCGACGCCCCGCAAGCTCTCAGCGCTAACTTCCTTCGCGATCGCAAGGTGATTCCCTGGTAGCAATCGGAACAATCGGATATTCACAACCGGCTTGCCAAACGCTCTCGTTCGTGTTCTAGCAGTTGCTTCTCGATGTGCGCCCGCTCAGGCACGAAACGCTCCCGCGGCCTCGTCGAACGGAAATCAAATCTCTCGACACCGAGGCCGAGAAGCACAGCCCTTTCCACAGGCGAATAGTCGGTCTGATCCTTGCGATTGAAGTTCATCGGCTCTCGCAGTTGAATCGGCGGATTGGTGATAATACGCGGCTTCATCGAGTGGTTTTGTGACGATGCGTGCAACATAAACGGATGCATTAGGACCACGTCGCCAGCATCGCCAATAACCTCGAGGAAGTCATTACACTGCATTGTCAGCCTATGAAAATTGAACTCCTCAGCCAGCAGGCCTTCAGGATGTTGGGCGAGCAGTCGCGCAACTACGCCAATTGAGTCACAGGCTATGAAAGTTCCGCCTCCTCGAGGAGCGATGTCGGTCCAAATGATAATCGGCAGTAATGCCTCTTCGGGTGAATCAAGAAAATGACGAAACGAATCCCCGTCCTTGTGCCAGCCGAGGACGGTGGCTGAGGGAGGTTCCCACACGCGATCGCAACCGTCACAAAGGTTCACAATGAAAGAGTCCCAGATAAAAGACTGCTGGACTCGATCCTCTCCACCCAACAACTCACACACGGCTCGCCAGAGCTTAAGCGAGAACTCTTCCATCTTGACCTCGGAAGAGCAAGGCATGTGAATGCGCGGCTCTTTCCAAGTGGCCGGGTCGTCGCGGTCGTAGCCAAGACGCACGAAAGCCGTGTCTGACCATTCATGTGCGACTTCGCGGGAAAAACATTCCTTCACCTGCACGTAACCGTGCTCAATGAAATGTTTGATGTCGTAATCCGAAAGGACCTTATCCATATGTCAGTTCGTCAGCTCAATTCCGCTGTGCGAAGCAGCTCGGGTAATTTTTTTATCCCATATTGAACAAACTTGTTGCTCTTCTCACCACCGGTTACCTTGAGACTCCAATTAATGCAGTCCAAAACTCTCCAGAGTTGCAGAACTGCAATTTCTGATTTCATGTCCTCAAATTCGCGGTGCGAAATTCCGTAGCCTTCTCTGAAGCCTTCCACAACCTGCAGATCTTTATTCCACAGACACACCTCAGCAAGATCGAAATGCGGAGATCGATGAGACATGGCATTGCCCCAGTCGATAATGGCCAAAGCGTCGCAATCATCAACGATCGTGTTCTCTAGCGAGAGATTGCCATGGTTCAACGTGGGTTCGAAGCTCCACTCCAGGAACGTTTCGAGTTTGTTCTTTGCCTGGCAGACCTGCCTCGAACTCAAGATGCCCCAACGCACGAACCTGTCGTCCTTGAAAAGTCTGCGCAATTCCTCTTCCACCCACTGCACCCACGACTGTGCAAAACGATCTCCACAACTATCGATCAATCTTCCGCCTAGACCTTCAGACTTAATAGAGTTTATGACTCGCGCATACCGGCCGAGTTGGCGCCAGATGTGAATCCTGTCTCCCGCGTATTCAATCCCACTCACACCTGAAATGTGGGTCAGGATCATATAAACGTGCGACTCTGTTCCGGTGACCGCAAGGACCGATGGTACCGGCACGCCACAGGCACGCGCCTTTTCCATTACCCACCTTTCCTTCTCATAAGAATGCACTCCATACGCAGCGCTGTTCATCCTAACGATCAAGCGCGACCTTTCCGTCAGAACATCGAATACGTGATTGATACTTCCGCGTCCCAAGATGGGTTCGATGCTGGACACTCGTTCACCCAGTGCCGTCGCGACGAGGTCCGATACGAGGAAAGCTTTGAGATCTTTACTCACCGTGGCGCACCAACAGTTTTCGGCAAACTGGTTCAAGCAGGGTAGCCGCATCTTCCTGCATTTCGGGAGACGGATAGTATCGGTTGTAACTTTCCACAGTGACCTTTTTTTTGACCAGGTTGTAAGAATGCGTTACCAGTGCTGGTTTTCCATCTTTAGTTATCAGTAGCTGAGGCAGACCGCGATCTGTGACGCATTCGACGTACTCATCGGCGTATCTCTTGATCTCATCGATCATTTCTCTGTTTACGAACTGCGGGAAAGCACCCCAGAGCTTCCAAACCGGCAGCGTATATTCCTCGGTGTATTCCACGGGTCGCACAGAGAACCAGAAGAGAATTTTTGGTGGGCTTATGTCCTGGAGCAACCTGCACATGTCGCGCACGTAGTTCTGCCTGGTCTCCTTCACGATCAGCGGGACTGACTCAGGTGAAGTTGTCACGAGCTCTTCAAAGAACTCTTCGGCCGTCATCCTTAAACCATCAGACACTCTTTCTCCCTCCATTCCATGATGCGTCAGCCGGAACATTGAATTCGATTGGCTGCGGCCTGAGAGCACCTGGACGATGACGAGACTTGCATCGTTGATATAACGCATGAGCGAGGAGTTGGAGTTATGAAAAGTCGGCGACGCGCCGCCGGAACCTAAGTTAAGAGTTTCCACTGCGAGTCGCTCCGTCAGGAGAACCGGAAACGGCTTCTCGCAGAAACACCCGAATGTTTGGGCAGCGCCAACACAAGCGATGTATGTGCTGCTCGTGGGACGCGGTCCGCGGAACATGCCGTCGCCCGGGTACGGCCTCACGCCGGCTAACTCGAACATCTCATAGTCGATAATCTCTTTATCGCGCTGCTGGTATCCCATCGTTGACGCCTATGTACGGACTTGTCTATTGAATAACCACCCGGTTTCGTCGGAACCAAATCGCTGCTCAATCTCCTTAATACCGGGGATTTTCCAGTAGGTTTGCTCCGAGTTCATCCTGGTCTGCGAGGGATCGAACACTCGTCTCGCCTCGAGCAACTTCGTCTCGTCTGTTAATTCAGCCAGACCGAGGAACTTAAAAATTCGGTTGAGCTCCTGGAGCGACGCTTCAAAGGTGGGCGGCGCCTCAAAAAGGTCTTCATACGACAGCTCCAGGAAGTCGATCTTAGTAGCTAATAGTAGTTCCCGCTGACGAGCGAGGCTCTTTCTCTCGCAGGCGAGTTGACGCTCCAACCAATCCACATCCAACGGTCGAAACTCAAATTGCCGGATCTTGTTTCTGACTTCTTCGTCTTCGAGGAACCATACTTTGGTCTGTTCGCTAATCTGACTGGATACTACTCGGCGCAGGATATTGCGACGATTCAAAAACAACACCTGCTGGCCAGGCGCAAGTAATAGATAGTCGTTGAGCGCCTGATCTGTGAACGGCCAGCCGGAGGGATGCCAAACGTGCTTGATTCCATTGTAGGTGGACCAAAGTTCATCCAGAATGTTCTTCAACGATTCAAGATCGGTTGCTCGACGCTGAAACTCGCCCCCAAAATTGTTTTGATTGAAAGGCTCATTGATCAATCGCAAGTCGGCATGACAGTTCAAAAGTCGCATTAGACTCGTGCTGCCGCTTCTCGCGAGACAAAACAACATGCATCTGTTGTTCATTGAAACGCTCCCAATAGGTGGCTATCAGCTTTTGTTTGGTTTCTTCGGTCGGCACCCTGCGATTGTAGGAGACAGGATTCTCAAAATATAAGCCCAGCACTTTGTTGAGCAGCCTGAAGCGCATATCGCGTTCCGCGCAATGGAGCCAAAAAGCCCAGTCGGCAATAGGCCCATATGTTTTCTCGTCAAAATAACCGTGCCGATCGTGGATTGACTTGCGCCACAATGCCATACAGTGCGGTAAACAATCCGAATCAATCCACTTCCCTGACGCATCTTTGTAAAAGAGGTCGGCGAGACCAAACTCGTGTTCACTGCCGAGCGACGATCGCAATTCTTTCTGCCAGTTGAACCCCTTGCAGAAAGTCCTGTAAGCGCTATTACTATCCCAGGTCTCATATGGGACACGCGTTGCGAGTACCGGTCCGCACACTACATCGATCTCCGGGTTCATCTCGAGTTCGCGGAGATGCTCTTCGAGATAGTTTGGTGCGCGCCTGTCATCCAGGCAGGTCATTGCGATGTAGCGACCGCGACTGATCTTTATTTGTTCGTTCCACACCTCGAACAGCCCCGGGTCTTCTGTAAGTTTACGGTAGACAATGTTGCCGTACTTTTCCGCATAACCGCGCACCAGGTTTTCGACCATGACGGGGTCTTCATGCGAGTGAGGCAGATCGAACAAGAGCAGTTCGGCCTGATCGAAGACCGTCTGGCGCGTAACGTCTGCCATGAAATCAGCGATGTCCTTGTCGGCGGCGAATAGGCAGGTAATAAGGGAGACTTTTGGCGTCCGCTCTTTCAAGCTCTTAAAGATATCGGACTCTAAGAGGGATGTGCGGAAGAATTCGCCCGTGAGTTTTTCTTTGATGTCGAGCTGCGACAGGTATTGATTCGTGGTCGCTATGAGTGCTTTATTCTCGGCTTTTTGCGTTGCTTCCTCCAGAGTAGAAAAGTAAAAGGGATACTCGGCGCCCAGGTACTCGATAACTGGGGGAAGTGGATTCACAAGTATCGGTGTCTCGCGGACGATGCATTCGATGATGGTGTTATTGGCGCTACTATCGTAAAGGTGTAGAAAGACGATGTTCTCCGCGAGTAGTTGATCGTACTGTTCATCGGAAACGTAGTGCATCATTTGCACACTCTCCCAGACAGCCGGATCGGAGAGAAGATCGAGTTCTCTTTCCATGATCGTCTTCATCCAGGGATATCCGATATCGAGAAGCACCTTCCTCGTTCGCCTCAATTGCAGTTGGAAGAATGTGTGATACTTGCGCAGCCACCACCCAACCTGAACAAGTTTCTTATCCGCGTTCTGCTCATATTTCTCCATGGAAAACTTGCTTGTCGGATCCTCAGTCGGGTGTAGCAAGTTGCAGACGGGGATCGAGGTGCACGCTTGCAGCCATTCCTTGAGATAACTGGATAGAGTGAAGATTCCCTGACAGTAGGCAACACTTTGCAGCCACCGTTCACTATTAAAAATATCTTCGGGCGAGTGCTGGTTCAGGTTGAACCATTCAGGAATGTTAGGAGGATTGTGAATGAAGCCGACCCAAGGCTCCCTGTAAGGTGCAAAGTCGTTATATCGATCGCCGGGATCTCGTCCCCACGCAAACTTCTTTTCAATGAATCCCTCGAGTATTACACCATCCTCATCGTCAAGGCAGCGCAGACTCTCCATGGCGTATGGCCAGCCGCTCCGGTGATGTCCATTGAGCCATTGCCGTCCGAATTTGATTTTACTCATCAGGTCTCCTTGGGGGGTTGGAAGAAGGAGGCTTGACAGCGCGACGTACACGCGACGCAGTAAGTATGTCGTTGATCGTTTGAGTCAGTGTTTCCGGTGCCGCGAGGCCCCAACGCCGCTCCAACACTCCCCCTGCTTCATCACCAATAAGGATGGCGTCAGAGTGTTCGCCTTTGCGCGGGAGATCACCGATCAATGCACGCAATAATTTCTCCATCGACGTTCTTTCACCGGTTACGAAGGTCCAATGAGATTTTGCGTGAAAACTCTTGCTAAGCGATTTTAATATCTGTGGTGAGTCGTTAGCGGGATCGATGCTGATCGAGATCAAATGCAACTCTTTCCGATCACGATCGCTGAGCCTGCGCTGAAGCGTGGCGAGGTTCTTACCCAACACCGGACATGTGCCCCGGCAAGAGGCATAGACGAAGTTAATGATGAATACTTTGTCTTTCAGCAAGTCACTGTAAAAACGAAGTGAGCGACCATCCTGATCATGAACCACGACGTCAGGAATCAGTTCCCGAAGATCAGTGCGCACTTCTTGTCCAGCAGTATTCTGCGAAGATGTTTGTTGAGCATGTACACACTGCAAACAAAGAAGCACTGCCATGAAAGGCCCAGCTCGCACGAGTTTGCGGAATCGTCGTTGCAACATATCGATGGCTAGCCAATCTTGATAATTTTAGCGATCGAGGGAACTCTTCTCTCGTTCAAGAGGAAGAGCATGTAATGTCCGGGTGGACAAAAGTTTCGATTCTTTGGCGACTGAATGCTCAAGCCCTCTGCCGTCCTTGAGAATTCCAACCGGTTGATCCGCTGGTTTGAGTCGAAAGCATGCGTGACCGAAGGTAGACGTATCCACGTAACTTTCGCGATGTTGGCGCTGTCTGGCGTGCCGACGTTGAATTTCTCGCCGTAAGTAACGGTTTCCGGGGCAGAAGCCAGCACCGGCCGTGGACCATGAAACAAATAAGGAGGTGAGTAGATTTCAGCGCTCGGGTAATTGATGTACGGCGGATCTCCACCCTGTCCACCGCCGGAGCAAAGAACACGTCCATCGAGTAACAATATCGCGGTCGAATGATACAGTCGTGGTGTTTTCATCTCTGCGAGCGTCGTCCATAACTCAAGTTCAGGGTTCCACAGTTCAGCACTGTAGACCGGAGTTGATTCATTATTAAAACCGCCGCCGCTGGTGCCACCGGTAACCAGTACAGTTCCATCGGGCAGTAGCGTGGCATTAAGTTGGCGGCGTGCGTTGGACATGCGACTTACCTCACGCCACAGGGACGACGCCACGTTTAGATCAATTACTTCAGCGGTATTGGTTGGAGAGTTGCGTTCGAGTGGATTATTGCCGCCGCCAACGATCAGTATCTTGCCGTCTGCATACATTACCGACGATCCATAATCGCGGAAGCTGAATTTGCTTTTTGCGACTGTGGACCATACTCCGTTTCCGGAGGTGTCGAGATAGCGGGTGTAGTGATCTGGTCCGGAATTAAATACCTTGCCGTTCGGCGCCAGGTGCATCCATGGATACAACGGTTGTCGCAATTGCGCACTGGTCAGCGACCGCCAGCCTCCCTCGGGCTTCCAAACTTGTGGCAGTGTGTTGACCTCGTCAAAGTTGCCGATGCTTCCTGAAACAACGAGCACTTCCCCGTTTGCGAGTGTGCAATTTGTCGGGTACCAGCGCCCGGCATTCATGTCCTCGCCCTGAGCCCAGGTGTTAGTCGCAAAGTCGTAGATATTGGTATAAGCGAGACCGACACCAGAGTGGATATGTCCTCCAGTGACCAGCAGCTTCCCGTCAGGAAGGAAAGAGTGACCGGTACAGAAAATGTTATTCGTGGGAGCGCGTGCCGGCACGTTTGAATTAGTGAAGCTGTTTGTCTGAGGATCCCAGACAGTGATATCAGCGCTGTCGCCAAAGGAGCCTCGCCAGAACAGCACCGTCCCATTTGGTAGCAAATTTGTGTGGACGCTTACGAACGGCCAAGTAAAAGGCCCGTCCCATTGTCCAATGGCCGAGGGTGAGTTATCGGCCACGATTAACCGTGCGTCGGCCCAGTCAGCAAAGTGCAGCGGGGGCTGCGCGACTGCGGCGGTCACCAACAGTTTGAGTTCGTTCTTTCCAAGAACGCTTACGTTTATCGACTGCGTAGTAGAACTGTTGGTCATGACACCGCTGTCGTAGACCGCTAACCCGTCGAGGATCACCTGGAATTTGGCTGCCCCGTTCGACGCAGCCGCATCATCTATTCCCACTCGGCAATGAATCTCGAGTAATTACGACGAAGGCAAAGGCGGACTTCCGACGTGGGATAGACGCCCAGACCTTTGGCGAATTTGACTCCGTTAAGTTGCAGTGGTTCACCGTCATTCGCGGCTTCACCGCCATTGTTCTTGTCTTTCTCGACCGGACCAAGCCCATTGGCGATGAAGTTAAGCTTCAGGTCACTCAAGAAAACGCTGGAGTTAGGCGCACCTGCCGCCGGCGGATCTTCCACACGAATAAGTCGTGCGTTGGCCCAGTCAGCAGCATCGTTGGATTCACCATCCTCGGTTACAGTGATGAGTACTAACTCGTATTTGCCGGTGAGATTTACTTCAACATTTCGCGTTTGAGAATCATTCGTGAGTACGCCGCTCTTGAAAAGTTGAACCCCATCCGCCCAAACCTGAAATTCAACAGTTCCGTGAGGTGCGACCGCATCGTCCACACCAATGTCGGCAAGGAATTTTGTGTATATTCCGCCGAGACAGTACCGCAATTCCGAGTTGGCGTATACACCGAGTCCTTTTGAGTATGAGGCGCCATTTAGCGTAATAACTCCACCATCTGCAGCCCCGGCTTTTCCATTGTTCCGGTTTCTTTCAACTGGACCACGGCTATTGTTAACCGTCACGAAACTCTGATCACTCAGGTACTCAACAACCTCAGTTGAAGCCTGAGCGGTCAGTTCAGTTGCTGCGCGGGAGGAAACCTGCGGCCGCATCCCCATCAACAAGGGGCAGGCTAGTATGCAAGCTAATACAAGGACACTGGTATTAGGGATGAGAGAACTAATTGGCTCTTCTCCGGGGCTAGAACTTAACTAATGATGGATGTTGAACTACCGGTGACCATCAGCACTGGCAAGATGCTGGGAGTATTCCACCGAATCGAGTGCGATATGAGCGGGGCGGATTATACTCGACGGGCTCACGTATTTCGAGTCAATTCCAGTGCAAATAGCGGTACGAGCCCGCAATCTCGCTGCTTCTAATCCAACCCGGAACATAACCCCGAAAGGTTTCCCGTTTTCCGGCCACCATAAATGAACCAACATTATTGTGGGCTCGAGATATCTGTTGATACCTGTTCAAAGAGGAGGATGAAGCCGTGACGTGCACACGAAATTGGAAGAAGGCTCTTTCTTTTGGGCTCATTGGAGCATTGGCCCTGCTCACCATGCCGCTTATGAATGAGAGTGCCAATACCAGCGCGAACGCGCTGATGGCGCCGGGCATTAAGATCACAGTCGTGCCCCCCCGAGGGCCGGGCGGAGCAGATTCGCCTATGGTTACGATTGGCGGCACCGCAAACGGGGTGGACTTCAGTAAACACAAGGTAGTGGTCTACGTTCGCACCGACAAATGGTACGTGCAGCCTTTTGCGAACAACCCCTACACGAATATAGCGGATGACGGCAAGTGGGAGAACGATACTCGCCTCGGTCACGAGTATGCAGCTTTGCTGGTGAAATCCAGCTACCCACCACCCCCGCAACCGAGGGTATTGCCGCAGGTTGGCGGTGAGGTGTTGGCGACGTTCAGAGTTGAGGGCAAATAGGCTTTCGTTGACACAACCTTGAATTCGTCGGGTGCGAGATGAGCCAGCACACTAATTTGATCAAAGGCTTTCCAAATGCCGCGAGACTCACACGCGGCGAACTGGTTTTTCGTCTGGTTTTATTCCACACGGTGATGCTGGCCGCTCTCGCCTGTTCCAGCCGATCGGCTACTGCCGTTCAACAAGCCAGTCCGGAGCTCTTAACTGCCTCTCCAACAGAAAACGTCATCGTCGAACCTGTCGATTGGATCTTCGTCATCGATACGTCTGGCAGCATGGCAGGCCTGGGACGCGGCACCACGGACATTTTTCCCAGAGTCCAACAGACCCTGCGCGAATTCGTTTCTGCACTTCGAGATGAAGACAGCCTAACGGTGTTTGTCTTCGACAGCACTTCACGACTTGAGTCCAGTACTGCAGTCAAGAGCAGCGCTGATCGCGCCGGTATCATCAGGCGTATCGATCAGCTCACGGCTGAAGGTAAATGGACCCACACCGGTGCAGCTCTGAAAGATGCGTTGCAGAATGTCGCTTCCCGCGCCAATCCGAAGCGGACTGCCGCAATCATTCTTTTGACCGACGGAAAAGAAGACATTAAGGGAATAGAGAATCCGATCAGGATTGACGACGCAATCAAATTGATTCCGGATCAAAACGTTCCTTACATTTTCTATGTGTCGCTGGGAACGGCTCGCGATCCGCAACTCTCAAATCTTATCGATTCCACCAATAACAAAGTTCCAGGTCGCGGACATATTCTCGAAGATCCTCGCGCGCAGGATCTTCCGCGCCTGGCAAGCGACATTCGAACTCGCGTAAGGACTGCTGCAACTCCTCCTGCGTTAAAAATCCAACCGGAAACCCTTGACTGGGGCGAAATCGAACCCGGAGGCGACGGTGGTCCCTACTCAATTGACGTTTCGAGCGGCATTCAAACTACCCTCACCCTGGCACCAACAGGCGTTCCTCCCGAACATTATCTCGAAGGTCTTCCCGACACGTTAGAGGTCGATCCTCGACAAGTAAAACGTGTGACCTTCAGGTTGCAACTGGGGGAAGGCGCCACTGAAGGCGTCCAGAACTTCAGCGTCGTCATCTCCCCGCCTGCTGGCCTTGGTCTCACCACACAGAAAGTTCCTATCACCCTCGTTGTTCATGAAGGGCTGTCGACACGGATCATCAAACGGATCTACGCGCACTGGCATCACTTACTCCTGGTCCTCCTGATCATTTCTATTCTTTTAGTGCTGCTGTTCCTCGCGCGAGAGTGGATCTATAGAGAGCGGACCCCCTTAGATATCGTGAGGGATCTTCGCCGTAACACCGGTGGCGAACGTACGGCAGTCCTGAGCACTCCTGACGGTCCAATACACCTCGACAAGCCGAAGATCACGCTGGGCAGAGGCGGCTCCAAACTTCCTAATTCCTCCGCAACAATGGAAATCAACCGGGAGGGTGCTTACCACATCATTGAAGTGAGAGAAGGATCAATAACGATTACCGATCCGCTTCATGAAGTTCAGGACAGTCTTGAGGCAGGCAATAAACAAAGGCTCAAGAATAGAGATCAACTTTTAATGCCGGGTTATCCCAGCCCTATCGTATATCTCAACACATCACGTAAACACTGATGGCCAGCCAACCACGCATTCTTAATCTTGGATTCGGCGGGACCGGCCACGCCGCCTTGTCGCAGTTGAAGCTGCTGTACAACCAGTCGCAAGGGAAAGTGCCGCCTTATGTTGGCATGCTGTATCTCGATACCGTGTCGCCCAAAGGTCAGGGTCCAGGTGCGCTCAACAATGTGGAATCTGTTCTTTTGCAGCTTCGAGATCCTTCCGAGATGCTGCGCAATCCAGCCAATGCTTATATTCATGAGTGGTTCCCGGAAATTAAAGTTCAAACTGCCGTTCATGGCGCGGCACAGATTCGTCCACTGGGCCGGTTGGCCCTGCATGCACAGCCCGAAAAGTTATTGACGCAGCTTGGTAACTGCCTCGACACGCTCACCGACCGTGCCCGCTTGCGTGAAATGGAGGATGGCAATTCAATCGATGAGCAAGGGTCCTTTGAAATCTATTTTTTGTCTTCAATATGCGGTGGAACTGGAAGCGGAATATTGCTCGACGTTGCCAGTATTCTAAAAGAACTACTACGAAGCGTTCCGGCAGTCCGCTTCGTCGGAATCTTCCTCCTTCCTGGACCATTTCGGCGACGAGGAGGAACGGATCTGGTCAAGGCCAACGCGTATGCCACCTTAAAAGAGATCGACTATCTGGCAAGTCCGCGTGGCGAAATCAAATTTAATTTCGGACCAAACCGTGAATTCGAGTTGGACCGTTCGCCATTCGATCTGGTTTATCTCGTCGATAGTGTCGGCGAGCGCTTTGATACGACCACCAGCATCCAACAGTTGGCACGGCAGATGGCATACCTGCCTTACCTGATGTCCACTCCATCGATCGGTCAGGAAGTGCGCGAGATTCTGCACAATCTGGTGCCACAACTCGAGGCGAAGGGCCTCGTGCAAGGCAAGCGCGCGACGTACGCGAGTTTTGGCATCGCGACGTTGGAAATTCCCCCCAGCGCGATCCTCAAGGCGAAGATAGGGTTTCAACGCGAGTTATTAGCTCAACTGTTGGCGACGAAGTCTTTTGAACAAACTCTCAATCTCGAAACGCAAGCCACGCTTGCTCAATGCAAAGCGAAGCGACTGCCCGAAGAACTGCGCTTATTGCTGCTTGAATTCGACTTTGGGAATCCCAGGGAATCAATCGACAGGCTGGACGAAATTTACATGGCTAGTGTGAGCCTCGTCGAGGAGTATGCACGAAAGCATTGCGAGAAAGATCTTCAACCGCTGCGCGAATCGGGTAATAGAGCGATTGAACGTCTGCTGGCGGATGCTGCCAAACATCCGGGCGGCCTCGCCTCCGCGCAAGCAGAATGCACTCGTCTAATGATCGTGCTACAGGAGCAACTGAAATCACTGCGAGCTGAAAACAAAAGTACTGAACACGCTGACGAGGAGCGCCGCCGAAGTTGGAACCTCGTCCAGCAAGCTTTCAAGTCGCGCCGGCGGCGACGGCGAGAGTTTGCCGCGATCGATTGGCAAGGCGTTGTCAATAATCTGGTGCTTCCCGCCCGCTTCAGCAGTGCTATCGATAATCAGTGTGCAGACACACTGGCTCACCTGGTCGACCAACTTCGCGAGGCGGAAGAATGGTGCTCAAGAGTGAGAAGCAAACTCCAGGACGCCTCAAACAACTTCCTTAGCCGGCAGCCGGAAGTCGAGCAACCGCTAACCCCATTCACACGGTATTGCGACACCGCGACGCTCCGGCCCTCCGCGGATGCTGGAAAGTTTCTCGCATCGGTTAAGGATCCAAAAGCGTGGCTCGAAGGTACTGATGAAACTATTCAGCTCGGGCTTTCTGCGTTTACCGAGCAGGAGTTCATACCTGCATTCTGTTCCGGGGGAACGGCTTCCGTAACCCGAACAATAGAAACAGACGTGGATAATGCAATCGATGAACTTCGCCGCTTTTCCGATCCGATGTGGAGTTACGCGCCCGATAAAATTCCACCACGGCAGCATAATGGTATTCATCACCTCGAAATACTTGGCGTCGACGATTTCTCCGAAAGGACGCAAGTTATTGAAGGGCAATATTCGACGATGAAAGTGGTGCCAACCGGCTGGTGGAACCAGGCGGTTCTTTTGCAAATTCGCGCCGGTGTTCCACTTTTTGCGCTGACCTGCATGGATGAGTTGTGGCGCGATTATGCTCTCCGTGAGGATGGGTGGACTCCGGAGCGATGCCACCTGGACCGCCATTGGGTAGGCTGGCCCGAGTTACTGCCTCACGCCTTTGATAGATCAAAGCTCGATATCTTCGCGAAAGGATTAGCTGCATCGTTGATAGTTCGTTGTGGCAGTGTATTCAAATATAAAGATCCCGCAGCGAACGGACGCGTGCTAGGGGAAGACTATCTGAAGACTTATGGAACCTTGTGCAAAGATGAGCAACTTATTGAAGGAATTGAAAGGTCGCTGAAAAGTGGTAGTGCAAGCAGCAGGATTCCGGAAATGAAAGCAGAAGCGGAGAAGCTCTGGGATCTCCTGGTGACGACCAATGTATCAATCCGCGATCGTGCATTAGTCGAAGCTTTGATTCGCAGTCTGGAGATCTCGATAAAGCAACCGTATTAAGAAATTTGACGATGATAGTCGAGCGTGGTGTTCATGGAAGTATCGTGTCCAACCGTCGTAATTTGCCTCGAGAACAACGGCCTTGCCATAGGGGAACGGCTGGCCGGAACGCTAGAGGAAGACTTTTCATCATCGCCCGTAGCTGTTTGGGCTATGAACCAACACGAAAGTGGATACACTCTAACGTCAGTTACTCCTGCCGAATCTCCTCACGGGCAACCACGCGATCAATTGCTCGGTCCAATGGACCAAATCGTCGCTGATGCGATTGCTGCCTCATTATCGTTGGGCGACTGCCGTATAACCACGGCAGGACAGGCGGAATTGAACCTGCGCTTGTCAGTGATTGGCGCTCCTGGCGAGATGCAGGCTTCGTTGTTATGTGATCTCGTAACCAGTTTACATAACTCGGCACAACGTCATGTTGGCCCTCGCTATCTGGTAGAAGCTTTTTTTCTGATGCCGGATCTCACGAATCCGGCAGCGGGCAACGGGGAACAGCTCCAGCAATTGCTCAGCAGCATCGACGCTCCTGCTTTTGATCAAGATTTCACGAATAGTCCGGTCAGCTATTGCTGGTGGCTTGGACGCATCAATGCGCGCGGCCTCGCCCTGCCGCTGTTTCCAGACGCTATCGAGGAAGTGGCATCCGTTGTTCTTGGCGTACTCACAACACCTCTCGAACAACTTCCTTTTTCAATAACTCACTCATCGGACCAGCCGCAACACATGAGCGTTGGTTATGGCGAATTGTTCATATCAAGAGAAAAACTTTTTGACTATTTAAGATCACGCTACACCTGCCACCTGATTCGTACTGCCTATCTCGACCGTCGCGATTGGGTTGATCATAAGTCTGTGCAGAAACTTGTTTGGGAGTTCACTCAGTCACCCGAATGCGCGGGACTGCTTGCTGACGTCGAACTTACACCAGGCGGAGATCGCATTTGGAAAGGATTTCACGCGGAGATCCCGGCCGAGTTCCTCGATGGCGACATTGAGCACTTCCTGGCCGGCACTCGCGACTCGTCGCGTAAGTTTTTTTCAGAGTTGAAAGACTTGCGGAAAGAATTCGAGTTAAGTGGCAGAATAAGATGCGAAATCTTTCTTACTCAACTGGAGAACAGAGTGCAGGAGATGGTGGAGCGATCTCGAGGCGGGCTCTTTGAAACGCGCGCATTCCTGGAAGAGATGGAGTCGTTATTACTGGAGAACGCCGATGTCGCTGAAGGTGAGAAGGCGATGAACCTGCAAGGAATACGACGTCAGTTCGACCGCGCTTTTGCCGATACCATTCAGTTGAAAACTTCGGCGTCAATTCAGGAACATGAATCCAGAGTTAAGGAACTTCGACGGCAATTGGATCGATTAATGCGCCTGCACAACATTTTTACGCCACCCGCATTGGATGCCGCCATACTGGACGTTCTACGTTGGCGCGGAAATGAGGAAGCCGATGCCACTTTAAACGACAGCATCGCAGTCACTGTGTCGCAACTACAAGCAGAGGTAATCAGCTGGGCCCAGGCAACGGCGGGCACCGAGCAAGTGTTTCAACAGGCGCGATATGAAGTCGAGCCGGAGCGAGCGCGCCGCGATAGCGCGATCAGGAAAGCTGAGGAGAGCTTGTGTGAAGCTGCGGCGGAGTGTAGAAGCCTGCGGCTGGAGCTCGAGTTGGCGCACAACGATTTTCGACGAAGATTTTTCCGAACCTGGCGAGAGCGGTCATCGCAACAGAAAAACGAACGCCTGGCGCATTTGCAATGCGGTGTTTTGCCACAACGAGCTCGGGAACTTGTTTGCACTCATGCGAGTCGCATGCAACTAAGCGTCGACTGTATCGTTTATGATGTTCGCAGCAAATTTGTTCATAGTGCCCTCAAACAGGTCCGTATCCTGCACCAGAAGATCAGCAATGCGATCGGAAAGCTGAACGGCATATTCGATAGCTGCGCCAGCGTGAAGCCTCCCATCACTGAACACCTGCTGCGCCGATCGTTTCTTTCAGAACTCGATTTGGAAACACTGTTGGACCATTTGACGAAGACTTCGCCGGCAGTATCGCTCAACGAATGCCCTTCTGCCTGGGAGATATGTAGTCAAGCCGCGGAACAGACTACGG